>Ga0116227_10001190_pt1 | contig 56864 bp, 48 predicted proteins | sample S1TSphgellanicum_FD_89693 | JGI IMG/M metagenome (GOLD analysis project Ga0116227, IMG submission 89693) | Host-associated microbial communities from peat moss isolated from Minnesota, USA - S1T2_Fb - Sphagnum magellanicum MG | ecosystem: Host-associated > Plants > Peat moss > Unclassified...
ACTCAACGGGTGCATTATGCACCAGGTTCACACTAGTTAGTATCAAAGTGTATTTCTATTTTCACCTAATTGTTTATTTTTTACATGGTTACATTTTTTAATGTATGAAAAACGTAATTCTTTTGTTGCAAACCTCTGTAGAAGTTGAGAGGGAAAATTATTTAGAATTATAGAGTTTGTGAGTATTTTTCATTACCTATAGTATAATTTTAATAGATCTCAATTAAATTAGAAGGCTACAAAATTCTTACTTGGAGCTTTAGAATTCTAGATTTTAAATGTATTTGATACTTTTTGGTAGGAATTTTCTTAGATTTGTAACTTCAAAATCATTTGGTAGCACATTCCAAAATTTAAAACTATTGAATTCCACATTCCACTCACATATTTTGTGATTGGTCTTACTACTATTCTGTTATTGGTGAGTGGCATCGTAGTCAATGAATCGTGTTTCGTTAAAATTTTGATTAGATTCAAAGGTGATGGAAAAGAAATGTTTCATCTATCATTAGATGTAATTATATTAATTTGTGGTTTATTGTAACCATGGATTTTCTTTTTCTTGTGTTTTACAATGTGGGGCAATATGACCTCTTTCGTGCAATAGCGAAACATTTTATTTCTAATCTATCAATGTGGTTTTGAAAGTTTTGCAAAATTTGACAAATGCGAGGGATTTTAGAATATGTTGGTACAATAATGGTGTTTCCAAAAAAAATTGGGTTCCTTTAAATAAATAAAAAATTCATTGACTATTTGTGAAAAGGCTATAAAATTTCTTATAGATTATATAGTTTGATTGAATAAATGCATGTTTACCTCTTGCAATATTTTGTTAGTCAAATTTGATAGTGTTTTGTGAAGTGTAGAGTCTATCATATTGTGATAAATGGGCATCATGCAAGCAATTCGATAAAAATAATCCTTGTATCAATTGTTTGATGATCAAGGTGCTTTCCCATTCTTCTATAAATATTGAAACTTAGAAGAGTAAGTCACACTAGTCCTTTTGAAATGTTTTTTGTGTTGCCATACTAGATAATTCTTTCAATTTCCATGCTACTTACAAAGCAACATTAACACTTGTTGGGTTAGGTCATTTCTATCAACCATCAACCACAATTCAAACTTCATTAAAAAATTTGCACATCAACATTACAAATTAAATGGATCTTGACACCAACTTGAGAAATGCAAAACATCAAGGGTCAATAATAATGACATATTGAACTTAAAACCCAACCTTTGAAATTTTCAGTTCATATTATAAACTTGACCTTTGAGCTCAAATACAATGTACACAAGCTAAATTAGGCATACACAAAGCTATAATTAATATGTGTACAAATTTAATGTGGCTTTAAGGATGTAATTTGTGGATTCAACACTTACAAACTTCTTGTTTAAATGGATGCCATTAAAGCCATGAAAGTCATGTTTTGGTTTGTAAACTTCATGTCATTTTCATATTTTGAAAATTGGAAATTCCATCATTTCAAACATTTCACATTTGGGTCAGCTACGGTTGTGATTCTTAGGCATTTCATCAATTGATGGTGTTAGATAAAATTTAAAATAATTATATAAAAAAAAAAACTAACTATTGGCAAATGTCCATTGGGTGTTGTTGATTATTAATCAAACATTATGATTTGTGGTGGCACATTCTATCATTTTCTTGACCACATTATATGACATAATCTTCTAGTGATGATCACGCACTCACAATAGTGATCAAAATCTCTTTCTTGAACATGAAATCTTTTTTAAGTTGTTGAATTTGCCACCCTAGACCTTAATGTGATGGAATGGTGTTGTCCTTGCCCCTTGTGTTGGGCATGTCACCAAGCTTGCCCTAACATGTTTGCTTGGCACCTTACCCAACATAATGGGCATGGGCTTGACAATTACAAATTTAATCTAGCTTTTTATGAAATTTGAAGCCTTTTTTTGTCCCATTGGTTGGTTGGCAAAAAAGGAAATTGGCTCATAATCAATGCCCAAAATTTGAAATTGAAAGATTGCTCAAGGGCTAGGCTTGGGGTTGTTTCATTATAAACAGACTAGGTGTGTCATCCATTGTGAATGACACCACCTAGTCTATCAAATATCATTTGGTTATGAGAAGGTCAAACCTTGATAGAAAATCTTGAAATAAATTGCAAGAGAATTTTCTTATGCAAGCAAAGATATGTAAGGATTGACCAAGAAGAGTGAGTTGAATGGAGGTTGTGAGAGGGGGATATAGAGAGGGGTTAGTTAATTGTCAAGTTTGATGTCCCATGTGAAAAATGCCCCAAACTTTTGAATAACTAGATCTATGAGACAATCCAATGAAGTTCTAGTGCCCCACCTTCTTAATTAGGTCATCAAGAGGAGGTTCATACCAATGTTATGCATGTATGTGGTTTGGGACATACACTCTATGTAAATGTAAAATTGTGTAAATTTATTTTATGTTGTGTAAAATAGTGCAAGTGTATGTGTAAAAATAAATATATTTATATAGTTTTACATGGTCATATAAAACAATGTACTAAATTGTGAATTTTACTTGAGGAGATTACATAATGTTTTAATGATAGGTCAACTAAATGGTCCATTGCAAAAATAATAATCATCAAAACATACACCCATAATTAATTAACATGACTTTGGCTATTAATTTCTATGGCAAACTAAGTTTCACCTTGTTTTTCCTTTTTTTTTAGTGCATCCACTGCTTTTGCATATATTTTCATTGCTCCTACTTGTAAAGCTACTATAATTAATCTTGAACTTTGTGCATTGAATGTTGATTTTCAGCATTTCATTCCCAGATTTAATAAAATTTTCTTACTTTATGGATACCACTGAAAGAAGGGTTTGGGGGTGAAAGGAGGCCCAAAGACATGGTGACTTTACGAATAATTTTATTATTTACACTTATACATTTCAAAACATTAACATGAGGTTATGTAAATGTTTTATAAAAAAAAAACATTAATAAGTGTAATCACTTGTAAAATGATTTACACTTACACAAGATTTACATATCAAATATATGGCTATTGAAATTTATACACACAACATTAGTTCATACACTCATAAACTCGGCCAAAGTGAACAAGTAGCCACCAATGCACTAGTTGGCCGTTCTGTCCACTAGATGGGTTGTGTTTTTTCATTCGGCACCAAATGGGGTTCATCACAATCCATTTCTTTTTGTTGCTGACCATTATATTTTATTTTTATTTTTTTGTGTTCTTGGCCATTTCTCCCTTGGACCTAACCTCACACATAGCTACCCTAAACCTTCCTACCCTCATAAGTACTGTACCAACCTTGGTATTTTACTTATTATCCCCTATTGACATAACTATTTTAATAACTAGTTATCTTATTGACCTAGTTATTATATTAATTACCTACCCTATGAACTTAGCTACCCTATTAACTATATACCCTACTGATTTAATTTTCCTACTAACTTAACCATTGTACTAACGACCTACCTTATTGACCTAGCTACCTTACTAACTAGCAACCCTATATACACAACCACCCTATTGACATAAGTATTATACAAACTTAACCACCTTGATAAGGTAGCTTGTTTCTTACATACTAACTTGCCTATCTACCTAGATACCTTGATAGCGTAACTTTCTTCCTACTTACTAACTTGTCAATTGCCATCACCTTCTTCATTATAACACATCTATGAAGAAGGCAACAATAGTTGTTGTCGTCTTTTTCATTTTTCTCAAATAAAGAGAAGAAAAAAAGAAGGCAATGGCAGTTGTAGTTGCCATCGTCTTCTTCTTTTTCTCAAATAAAAAAAAGAAGTTTGTCTTCTTCACAACAACACACTAGAGAAGAAGATGATGGCCATTGTCATCATCTTCTTCTTTTCTTTTCAAGTAAAAAGAAGAAGAAAGAAGGTAATCACATCAAGTTACTGTCATTTTTTTCGCAACAACACAAGAGAAAAAGATGATGGCAATGCATTGTTGTCATCTTCTTTTTTTCAAAGAGAGAAAAACGAAGAAGGCGATGACTTCTTCACAACAACACCACTAAAGAAGAAGATGACAACAACAATGTGCTATTGTTTTCTTCTCAAGTTTTTTTTCAAGCAGAGAAGAAGAAAGAAGGCGATGGTAACAAGTTGCCGTTGCTTTCTTTGTAACGATACCACCATAGAAGAAAACAATGGCACATTGCAATTGTTTTCTTCTTCTCAAACATAGAGAAGAAGGCGACGATAGCAAGTTGTCATCACCTTTTTTACAACAAAACTAGCAAAACAACAAAAAAAAATGAAAAGAATAAAAGGAGCTTACTTTCAAACTCTCACTTCTACCCTCTCACTTTTGCCTTCTCACTTCAAGCTCCCATTTCTACCCTTTCGTTTCAAGCACCTGCTTCTAACTCCCACTTCTACCCTCCTAGTTCCCATTTCGGCCCTCCCACTTCTACCCTCTCGGTTCAAGTGCCTACTTCTAGCTCCCACTTTTGCCCTCTTGTTTCAAGCTTCAAGTTCTCACTTCAAGCTCTCTTTAATTTTGCTGATGGAGTGAACGCAAAATGAAGTGAAGTAGGTAGGAGCGAGGTAGGAGGGGGGAGGTAGGTATGAAGGGAAAACTTTGGGGCATAAAAGAAAGTTGAAAAAACCTCGGGCAAAGGAAGAGGATTTGTTTTTGGTTCATCCCCAAAATAACTTGAATGGCCTCATCCTGAATTGGTGCAGTGGCTATGGTTCACTCTAGCCCATAAACTTAATCCCCCAATGAGTTGGGTGTTGAATTTTACATCCTTTTTAGTTTAATGTGTGCAAGTGTGAATTGGTTACTCAACTAATTTTTCCTTTCAAAATCACTATTTGTAATTGAATTGAATTCTCAATGAAAAAAAATTCAATATTTCTCACACCTTAAATTTAAATATTTTCAAATCACCTTTGTTAAATCCTATTCATATAAAGGGCTTTCCAACAATACCAAGAGTGAGCCCAAATTCCCCCTATATGTTTTAGTTTCTTTTTAATTTAAATGAATTTTTAGTGAAAATTTTATTAAATATTCGATAACTTCTCCATTGTAGGTCAAAACATTATGAAATCAGTTCAGTCCACCTTCATTTGTTGAGGGGTTTCCAACACGACCAAGAGCACACAAGAGGCAGATCTGAGAAAACAAACACACATGCTCGCAGTCACATAAATAAAATGTTGGTATAAATGTATTAATAAAATAGTGAAATTCCTGGAAAAATAAAATGATCCTAATATTTGTTAGAAGAGCATTAGTTAAAAGGATAGAAAAAAATTTACTCCCAACAATGTCACAAAATGAAAATATGAGAATATTAGTTTGTTAAAAATCTATACCAAATCTAATTCATTTGAATGTTAGTATTAATAGCATTATTAATTGGATTTTTAAAAAAAAATCATGTCTGAGCTATACTAATAGATTCAAGTAGGATTTTATTATTTATTATATTTTTTCTAATTTTTACTAAACTGTTTGTGATAATTGTAAAGCCAACAATCATCAAGAGATTTCAACACACCATTCATTCTTAGGGTTGTTGAATTTTGTGTAGGTATCTAAAGGGGGGAAAAATATGATTTAAAAAGTAAAATATAGGGGAAAAATATGATTTGAAAATTTTTAAAATAAAAAAAGTAAAATTGAAAGCCGGTTCCACACAACAACCGGAGTCTATGACCAGTGATGGGGTTAACTGGTTCTAGTGGGGCCAGTTCCAAACAACAACTGGTGTCTATGACCGTTGAGGGGGTTAACTGGTTCTAGCGGGGCCAGTTCCAAACAACAACCGGTGTCTCTGACCGTTGATGGGGTGAACTGGTTCTAGTGGGGCTGGTTCCAGACAACAACTGGTGTCTATGACCTTTGATGGGGTTAACTGGTTCTACTGGGGCTGGTTCCACACAACAACTGGGGTTTATAACCATAGGTGGGGATTAACTGGTTCTAGTGGGGTCCATTCCACACAACAACCGGTGTCGATGACCATTTGCATGGGTTAACTAACTGGTTCTAGTGGGGCCAGTTGCACCCAACAACTGGTGTCTATGACCGTTGATTGATGGGGTTAACTGGTTCTAGCGAGGCTGGGTCCACACAACAACTGGGTGTGTCTATGACCGTTAACTGGTTGTACCTGGGCGTGTTCCAAAGCATAATGGGTGTCATCCATCCATCCATCCATCCATCCACATACACACCGTTGATTTGCATCACAATTGAAACTTGGCAAAACCAAAAATGGAACCAACAGATGCTGACAAGTCTCATGGGCATGTTCCCTTCTTTCCTCTAGACTCTGAAATAAAAATGAGAAATAATAATAATAATAATAATAATACTAATAATAAAAAAATTATTATAATAATTAATTAATTAATTAATTTTTTGACTTGGTTCTTTTGCTTGAAGAAGGAGGAGGAGGACCAAGCCTTCAATCACATGGGAATGTTCTCTTTTTTTTTTTCTTTTTTTTTTTTGTCGTTTTCTTGACCTTGACTCTTTTTTAGCCTTGAAACAACATTGAAGAATTAAATAATTAATTAGTACTAAGGTTACAACTGACCATAATAGTACCTTACCTTTTCAGGTTTTGCAAAAATTATATTATATTTTTAAAATGTCAAATTTTTTAGAAAATTAAGGTCCCTTCTTGCTGAATTTTTTTTAAAAAAAAGTATTATTTACTGATGCCAATATTTCATAGGATTTAAGAAATTGTTATAGGATAGTTTTAGGGTTTTAGTATGTATATTATTGCATGTACTTTAAGCGATTTCAAGTTGTTGGAAAATATTTTTAAATTTAAATTTAAAAAATTTCTAAAATTTTATTATTATTATTTTGTGGCAAAGTCAAATTTCCAAAATCAAATAATTATTCCAGGGGCGAGATGCCGAACCTGAAAAGGTACAAGGGTAGTAGTCATGTTCTTCTTCTTCTTCTTCTTCTGCTTCTCATTTCTTCTTCTAATTCTAAAGAAACTTGCAGAAGTACTGATGATCTTCATTATTTTTACAGGCCAGTAGTAAGTACTTAGTACCAAACATCCAATAGCACACTCATCATCCATTGGAAAAGACTCCTATGCTTTTTATGTTGTGGATGAACACTAACCTGAGTTCACATTGGGTTTCACCTTGGTAGCCTATCCTGTGAATTTTTTTATTTAAAAAAGAAAAGAAAAAAAGAAAAAGAAAAGAAAAAGTTCATGTAGGTATCGGTGTATAGGATTATTACGTGGCTACTAGGTATGTAAGTAGATACATGGAGAAGGTTAGCTAGCAAATTAGGCTAAGTATAAGGGGCTAGTAGTAGTGGGTTGTTAATAGGTAGGTAGCAAAAATAGCAACTAAGTTAATAACCATGGTCAGCTAGCCACATGAACAAGAACTCAACAGAAAAAGAGTTTCCTGTCTACTCACCATTCCTTCATCCATCCATCCATCCATTTCTAACGCTACCCTATTGGTTCACTCTCACCGTGTTCATGAAGAAAAAGAAGAAAAACAAGTGATTACTAAGTTACTACTAAGTGACTAATAGGTACTTACTACTACTAAATCACTACTAAGTGACCATTAGGGACCTTTTCCTATTAATACTCGTAACTAATCAGTACCCACCTACCTACCTACTATTACTACTACGACTACAACTACTACTACTACTAGTAAGTTACTGCTAAATGACTGATTGGTACCTATCTACTAGTAGGCACTACTACTAAGTTACTAGTAAGTGACTAATAGGTACCTACATATTACTACTACCACTACTACTAGGTACTTCTAAGTTACTACTAAGTGACTAATTGGTAGGTACCTAGTGCATTCATTTTTCAAGCTTTCTTTCAAAGTCTCAGCGAGAGAGAGAGAGAGAGTCAAGTCAAAGTGTGAAGGACTCTGTCAAAGAAAGGTCCGGATCATCACTCACTCTTTCTGTTGTAGTAGGAAGCTCAGTGTGTCTGGCCCACCAGCTCCCTCGCTCGCTTGCTCGCTCGTTCGATCGCTGGGCTCTTACCCAATTCTTTTAATGCCGCTCTCTCTCTCTCTCTCACTCTCTCTCTCTTAATGTGTCTGTCTTACTCCTTCAAATTTTCAATCTCTGACAATATTCCGCCCTTGTTGTTGCAGCAGCATCAGTGTTTTTTTTCAGGAAATTTTGTTTTTCTCGCCACAAACAATTAATTCTATTGTGTTGTTTGAAAAAAAAACACACACACTGTGCTTTGCTTGCAACAGTTGACGAGCATCCATAGAAAGAAATGAAGGAGAAAAATTATGGCGATGGTGGTTTGGAAGATCTAGCCAAATCTGGCTATAAAACAGATTATATGAAAATATATATCTTTTAGTCATCCTTCTATATATATTTGGCTACCCACACTGGAAGACCAGATAATAGGGATTTGACTCGTTTTTTTTTTCTTAAAAAAAAATTCACTTCTGGCGATTGAATTTTAAAAAAAAACACTTCATTTTTTAATTTTGGCGAAATTTCGCCAGTTTAAAAAAAAAGAAAAAAAAAGGTTGTGCAGCAGCAGCAGCAGGCAGCAGAGTGGATGGGTTTAGGGTTTAGGGTTTAGTAGGGTGGGTCCAGCAACAGCAGCAGCAGCTGCTCGGTCAGGACATTGTGCCTGCGCGCGCGGTCGGTGATCAACGAGACTTTCTTGCGAGAGTCAAAAGCTTGCAAGAATCACTGTTTGGCACAATCTTGCTGCAGCAGCAGCATCAATGGCCGACTCTCGTCGTTGCTCTTTTTTTTCTCCCCTGTTTCCCCCCCCGCACACTTTTGTGTTGTGATATTAGTCTCATGAATGTCATCACCTGACCCAACAGCTACTGACTGCAGCTTCCGACGGCTAATCCACTGCTATCTATAGCTATGAACCAATTCTTTCCTCTCAATTCTCAACGCTCTAGCTCGCCTACATTCTCATGCAACGGCAGCTCATCTTTTCTGACTGGATTTGTTTTTCTTCCTTCCGGCAGCTGCTATATTACCAACATGTGCAAGGAATTATTCTCTCTGAGCTTGCAGCTTGTGTGTGTGCTTTGCTTATAGCTTGACATCCTGCAGCAGGCTCACACTCTTTTAAACTTTCGACTTGGTGACTATTTGGATCGACCTGGAGAAGGATTTTTGGAGCTTAATTACATACTAGGCAATTTTGTTGGCAGTGCCGCGAGAGTGAGAGTTTTGGAGGAGCTGTATCCATGGGAAACTACCTGTGTGTAGGGGTGAATCATCGGCAGCAAGTGCAATTAGATGAGTGCAGTCTCAGGCCGGGTGATCATGAACTTCGACCGCCCTGCATCAAAGTCGTAAAACCGGAGGGAGGAATCCAAGTGTTCAAGAGATCGGTAACGGTGTCAGAGCTCACCAGACTTCACCCTCACCATTTTGTATGCCACTCCAAGTCTCTCGTCACCACTCTCACCTCCAAAGCCGTTTTACCACAAGACATGGAACTCGAAGCAGGGCGCTTGTACTATATCCTTCCCAGTAGCAAGCTCCAAGACTTACTAGAGCTGCAGCAGCTGCAGGATCCTGCACTAGCAAATTCCAATCTGGACCAGCTGCAGATGAACGCGGTGAGATCATCATCAGGCCCTGCTGCTGCTGTAAAGCAGAATCAGTTGCCACCTGGAGCTGCTTCTGATCAAATCAAGTTGCGTCATTGGAAGAGGCAGCACCAGATCATGCCTGGCTTTGCTCAAGTGCAGATGATGCAGCAGCCGCGTAGCCAGGATATGGCGCCCATGAGGGCAGCTACCAGGAAATCTGGCGTTGCAGCAGGATCAGGTCATCATCATGTTGTGAAGGACGTCGCAGAGTCTCCTCCCATGATCAGCTACTCCACACCAGATCTCAGAAGCATGTACCTCATGAATGCTGGCGGCACGGCGGGATCAGCAGTGCCAGCAGCTGCTAAGAAGAGTAGTACTGGTGGCCTTGCGCGAAGCAACTCGTGGAAACCAAGACTGGAAACTATCAGTGAGGTGAGCGCATACTCCAGGAGAAGGATCCAAAAGCTGCTGCTCAGAGGAAGGAGCCAGAAAAGCCGCAGCCAAGTCCACAGCAGCTGCTGATGATGATCACAAAGCATGCAGCTGACCGGGATGATCAATGGATGGATCGATCGAGTTCAAAACCAGCATGAGCTTCTGCGATGCAGCAATGCAACATGGTCGAAGCTGCAGCTGCTAATTTTCTTCACTTCTAGATATGCAGTAGTACATTAGTGTTTTGTTTTGGGTTTTGATTTTCTCTCCCAGAGCAAACAGCTGGAACATGGTCGTCCAGACCCTCACCAGCTCTGCATGGTCGCGACCAAGCTTCCTTGTACCAATTTTTGTTTTTTCAAGCTTGGAATGTAAAGTAGCAAAGGCGGGTAGTAGGCTACGTACGTCATGATCGACAGCACAAACCCATGAAGCTCACTTAGAGGAGCTCTGGGGGCTTCCGTTGCTTGCGGAGCTGCTGCTGCTGCTGCAGTAGGATGGGCTCCATTGCTACAGCAGGATGGATCCCCCTTTTTGTTACAGATCAATGCTGCATTGAATACGAAGCTCGGCTGCAGCAAGAAAGAAAGAAAGAAAGAAAGCAATCAAGCAAGCAAGCAATACATGATGATCATGTAGCTCATGTGGTTTCAAAAGGTGCAGCTCTGTACTCTGTAGCAGCAGCTACAAGAGATCAGAGACGAGGAAACTTGTCCTGGAAAAACATCATCATCATCATCATTTTCTTAGTGCAAAGCAAAACCACATTGAAGTACACTAGAGTGTGCAGAATTGACATTTGCATCAGTTGCATGTGAATTGTGATCAGATCAGCTTTGAGCATTACACTTTTTGTGTACACCTCTAGCTATGGCTGGAGGATGCAGGATGCCTGACCATAGCCTTAAAACTCCTCCAGCTAGTCTCCTCTGGTGTCTGATCCAGCAGCTGCTTCTATACTGTGTCTGATGTTTTCATAGCCAGCTCTAGTGCTTTGGGCTGATCTGCAGACCATTACAGCTAGCTCAATTTTGGATTCTTTTTCACTATGAGATTGGAATTGTTTTCATGGCAGTGATTTTGCAATCTGTCTCCACTTTTGAACAAGACAGGGAATTTTCATGGCAGCAATTCTTGCAATCTTTTTCTTCACTGTGAGATTGGAATTAGTCAATATGGTAGCAATTTTGCATTCTTCTTCTCCAGTGTGTAATATGGAAGAATCATGTTGGCAACAATTTTGTAGTCTTCTTCTCCACTGCGAGAATGGAATCATGTCAGCAAATTTTTTGCATTCTTCTCCACTGTGAGATTGAAATCATGGCAACAAGTTTTTGCATTCTTCTTTCTCCACTGTGAGAATGGAATCTTTGCAACAATTTTTTTGGCATTCTTTCTTCTCCACTGTGAGAATGGAATCTTTGCAACAATTTTTTTGCATTCTTCTCCATTGTGAGATTGGAATCATGCCTGTAGCCACATGAGATACATTTTGTTCACAAAACTACTGAACTATGGAGATTTCTCATGAGTGGAATTTGGCTCCACTGTCTAGACTGGTGCCTAATTTGTGGAAAGCTTTTTTCTGACAAACAAAACAGCTGGTCATCTAGCCTGTGCATTAATGCTGGCTCTGTAATCCAGTGCCTCCAGAGGAACTGATTGCAGCAGAGATGTCCAACACCCATCGAGACAAACCATGACAGAAAGGCCAGGAGCATTTTCTCATGAGAACCAGAGTCTGTAAGAGTGTAGACTCTTGTTTTTTGAGGTTTGCTTCAGCAAGGGGTATTGTCAAAAGTGGGGAAATGAAAAGAAAGTCAGACTTAGGACAACACCTGCCATCATCAACAAAAAATGGCCATGTAAGTCAATGCTCTGAAGCAAAAGCTTCAATCCCTTCAACCTCAACTACCATGGCCTAGATTGCCATCACTTATCTTCCCCATCTATTCTACTGCCATTGGCCATACTCTTCCCCCTCAAGTCAAGAATTGTGAAAGTGCACTCTGCAATTTGAAAGCTCTACATCTTGATATCTCAACACAATTACACAAGATGGATATCTTTTGGCATGACAACATCTGATTTTGACAACTACATTAATGATCTACCACAAGAAAATATGCATCGTGCTCTCATGCTCTCACATTGTTGTTGTCTCCAAGTTCTTTTTTTTTGGTTGATTTCTATTGAAATGTTCTCTTGTCCTCAAAATACACAATAGACAACATCAATTGTTAATAGTTGTTTCATTGCATATGTACAAATGAACATTGAAAAACCAACAAACAAAAAAAGCAAAGAGAAGAAAAAGAACCACAAAGTTCAAATTCAACAAGCATGGAAGTGCAATCAAGAAGACCACAACAACCAAACTAGAAGCACAATGAGATAATGGCCCTCATCAAGGCCAAGAGTGATGAATTGTTACACTTGACAAAATTGATTCACATGACTAGTTTGAAACAACACTCACGAAGTGGAAGAAGAAGATTTTATCTTGATGATCATGGCTACAACTTTTTCTCAACACATGAGAAATGGGACTACATGCAAGGATAATGGGGACAATCTCCGAGGAATTCAAGAAGATATTTGACTGCATGTTTGGAACATGGCATAACAAGAACTATTGGTTGACGAATCCACAAAAACAACGCCATGTTGCATCTACCATGGTCTTTTGACAAGAATTGTAAACATATATGAAGCGATTCTAAAATTCCAAGGAAACTGGCCAATCTTCAATCTCTCTCATGTTCATGCATGATTTGATAATTGATGATGCTTACACTATTTTACAAATAAACGAGATTCAATTTAAAAGACTCAGTTGATATTTCTAATGGGTTTAGTAGTGCGCATGTTGATGGTCGGTTTCTTCAAGACACAAACTTTACACAATGATGAGAATTGGGCATTTGGAAATAACCCAGGATTGGATCCACAAACTAGGCACAACTTTTCAGAAACTGGGTGAGAAATGGCTAACACTCATTGAGACATCGTCCCCTTTCTAGCCAACTCTGAATGATAAATTGTTGATAAATCAAAATACCCACCAACTTTAAAGAACACAAGATGTGGGCACTTTATGTATGCACAAAACCAAAAGCTTGAATTGAAAACCAGATGTAAGATTTCACAATAGAAGGAAAAAAACACAACTACCCATGTGGACCATCTGCTATGGAAAAGAACCAAGAAGGAAAACAAAACCTCAGATTTCAAAAGCAAAAATCTATACGTCTTCATCACTCATCTGGGCTGCTAAAAAGCCTTGTACAAACAATTCACCCTCAAAAACAAAATGCCAGCAGGAGGAAGATGATGTTTGCAGCTCGTGTCAAAGAGTTATTGAGATGATGCGGTTGATCATGTGCACAAGTAATAATTTGTTGGATGAGGGGGGTTTGGAGGAGGTGGTGGAAGAACAATTAGGGTTTGAAGCTCTAGAGTTTTAGAACAATGTCTGTGAACATGGACAGGCCTCATGTCTCAAGTACGGAGGAAGAAGAGATGGACCAGGAAGCAGGATATGACAGGAAGTGCAAGAGCCTTGGTGCTCTTGACCAGAACACAGACACCACAAGAATGAAGTGTGCAAATGTGAGGTGTGGATTGGGAAGCCCTGGAAGGGTGGCACAAGATGCTGCACAGAGAGCTGTGTCATCACACAAGCTTGTCAAGGCAGTAGTATTCTGCTTAATCTTCATGGCAGTGGAAGTAGCTGGAGGGATTTCTTGCCAACAGCCTTGCAATTCTTACTGATGCTGCTCATTTACTTTCAGACATTGCAGGTTTTGCTATATCTCTTTTGGCAATCTGGGCTGCAGGTTGGGAAGCTACCACAAACCAGAGCTTTGGTTTCTATTGGCTTGCGATTCTCAGCCTACTTGTGCCCATTCAACTTGTTTGGCTGCTTACAGGTATCCTCATTGACAAAGCAATCCATTGGAACTGAGGTGCTCTTTGAAGCTGAGAAAGCATGTATGCTTTCACATGGGAACATACTCATGATAGCCATAGCCATGAAGGTGAAGGACACACTCATGGAAGTTACCCTAGCATTAGCAGATGATGAAGCCCATGGCAGTTGCAGGGTTCTCTTCTCTGTACTGGTTCTTGGCACCACAATTCAGATGCTTTGCAACATTCTGGAGGTTTTGATTGAGAGCACACCACAAGAGATTGATGATCCTACTTTTGAGAGTGGTTCTTTGGGGTTCCCTGGTGTCGTTGTGGTGCATGAGCTTCACTTTTGGGCCATCACTATTGGCAGATCTTTGCTTGCTTGCCATATTCTAGTTGCACCACATGTAGATACTGATGAGATATTGCAAGCTGTGACAGATTATTGCGAATATGTGCACGAGATAAGCCATGTCACCATCCAAGTTGAGCAAGATCATTGAAGCTCAAGGCCAGGCCTTTAGCCTAATGACTGACTGCATCAAAAGACTGGTTACATTGAAGATTGCATGAAAACTCCAGTGGTGATGGTTACATCGAAGATTGCATGAAAACTCCAGTGACGATGGTTACATCAAAGATTGCACGAAAGTTCCAGCGATGATGGTTACATCGAAGATTGCATGAAAACTCCAGTGATAACCATCAGAGATGGTAGATCTAGGTTAAACAAATAATAGGATCCAATACATGGGGTTGGAGGGCTTAGTCTGATGCTTGATTGCATGAAATTCCAGTCACATGTTACAAGCCTCCTCCTGTTGAATGTCTTTGAATGGTTTTCCATGCCACTAGTGGGCCTTCTTTATTATGCCATAAATTTCTTCCTCTCAAATCAACCCAAGGGAGCGCCTTAAGATGGACTAATCATCAAGAGACTTGCTCTCAAATCCTTGTGTGAAGCTTGATCGAGCATCGATGATAACTCTGAATCTGGCTCATTGGAAACCACCAAATCAATCATCTCTCCACAGCTGAAATCTGATCATGCTTTGTGTTTGTCACTTGGCATATTAATTTCTTTCATTATTCTCTCCTCACTTTGAAATCCTTCAGTCGAATGAATCATCAATGCCACTAATTAATTTCTCCTTGTTATAGCTTCAATCGGAATGTCTCATAGAGCCATTTGTATGCATGTTTTAATCTGTGTAGCTTTGTTAGTTTTGATATTGTTGGGTGCCAATCAAATACCACAAGACGGCTTAGTATTGAATCTTGATCACATTTTGTATGACTTTTTATTTCTCAATACCATTTTTTGAGCCCACTCTTTGTTTGGTTTTTTTTCTCTCTCTCTCTCACTCTTTCATTCTTATAGTACTAAACTTATATAGTGTACTAGCATTGTTGTTTGTTTGTTTTCCAATTCGCATTTTGCAAGCTCTTTGTCTCTCATCTCACCTTGCATATTTCACATATGTGCATGTTCCATACCCTTTTTCCCCACACCCAAGAAGTGTACACACATACTTTGCATGGTAGCATGAAAAGAATGTCGTCAAGTTTTAGGGTTTTAGTGTGTTTCTCTCTTTTTTAAAAACAAATTCTTCAATCCAACTCTAACATGTGAATGGAATACTTGGAATTTGGAACCATCTTAAGCTTCAATGAAATTCAAGCATTGGGTTAACATTGTGACCGCAAGGTAAAGGAAGGCCTTCAAGTTTCTATGCAAATCTTGTGATTCAAATTGTTGTGAAGATTTCGACATAAGAAACATTGAAGTTTTTTAAATGCCAAGTTTATATAGGGGTGAGAGAAAAGTTGTGGGGATCTTCAAACTTTATTCAAAATCACCCCAAAAAAGAAGGGAACTTCAAAAAAAAATTCTTACTTCCTTATGTGCTCTATAGTCAAATTTGGCTAAATCTTCTTGTTGATGATTGCCAGTATGGCTATAGGTATCCCAAAATTGAAAAACAAGAAGTGTGTCACATTGTGGCCTTGCCATTTACATTCAAAAGTATCTTAAGGCAAAAGAAGAATTATGAAAAACTCAAATATTTCACCATGCAAAAATATAATCTTCAAAAAGTCCTCTAAAAGAAACCAAAATCCTTCAAGATATTATAACTAATCTCAATTTTCAACACAAGCCAAAATATCATCTTCCAAAATCCCTCATATCAAATAGAACTATTATTACCTAGGGGCCAAAATCCATTGAGCTACTATACTTTATAATGAATCTAAACACGATATCCTTGCCTTGGTAGGCAAGGCCAACAAAACATTGACGGTAGGTGTTCCACAACATGTGTTCATCTGGGTCTTGAGGATTTTTGAATTTTCACAAACTTATTAATTCCAATACATTTGGTGAGAATGAAAGAGTCCTCCTTGGGGGCGGTGGGTTTAGATGAAAGGGGAGATGTCTTTTAGATATCATCCACAGAGTTACATACATCATACACATTCATAGACTTCAAGAGACATTAGAATGAAGCTTTATAACTATGGAGTTGTCCCCAATATTGTTAATGCAAAATGCTATTGTTGACCAAATTATTTATTATTACCGCTTAAATACACATTGATAAGTTACATGGGAATCAAAAAGACTCATATTGTATTAGTTTTAGTGTACAACACTTCATCTAGAGTTTCCACCTTCCAAGTAATCTCAATGGTCCCAATATTGTCCTTCACTCAAGGTATAGAGGAAGTTAGCTTCATACTATAATATAGCTCGATCTTGAGAGACAAATTTTCATGTGTTGAGTTTTAATAGGCCGGAGTGGTCCAAAAATACCATTGCACCATGAGGAATGGATGGTGGGTGTATAAAAAGAAAAAGAAGAAGAAAAATCTTGTCAATTATTTTGAAAAATGAGAACCCATCCATCCAAAGTACAAGGCAAATGAGAACACAAGTAAACACAACTCAAAGAAAGAAACAAAAGCAAGCAATCAACAAAAGTGAAGTAAAGACCCTATATAAAGAGGACTCATGGCTATGAAATGACAATCAATAATAATAATAAAAAAATTAAGAAAAGAAAGTTGTCATTTGCCACAAATCGACTAACAATAAAAGTGCATTACCTATATGATGTGTGAAAGAGATGACAAACCCCGACAAAGTGTAACAGCCCATTGAAAAATCATTATGACTTACGCACATTGCAAGCCTATGGACACACATGTTGCCAAAAGGAAATCCTTTTTCATTTTGGGTTCAAGTTCCCTCTCTAACCATGGTGGTTACCTCAATTTTGAATCTCCCAACCAACCTACTACCTTATTACCCACTAGCCCTTACCTATGTATACTAACCATTTTGTTAGGTGAATTTGAGCCATTTTATGAAAAATATTTTCAAAAAAAAATATTCTATGAAATTTTTTGCATTTCTTTGAACAAAAATTGTCCCAATTGCCTACAATATGAATGGGTGCTTAAGATTTTATATTTTGAATATCATCAAATTTTCCTAAATATAGTTATAGACTATAGTGATTTGAGTAACATCACAAAATTTTGGGGGGAAAAAAATAATTCATGTACATACATACTTGCATCTATTTACTACTTACCAAAAAGTGGCATATTTTCCTACTTACCTACCTACTTGTCTACAAGACTTATTCAACCTGAAATTATCGTGTTTCTTGGTCTAATGTTGGATGGTTGGTTAGGGCCTAATTGCGTTGGTTTTTCACTCTTGGGCATCGAGTTGAATAGGTAGAACTTGGGGGCAATCTCGCCATGCATTACAATAGAGGCCAACTTTAATATCTTTAGAGGATCCCTTATTGAACATCATCAATCTCCAACAAACACGAGGCTTGTCACCCACTACACTACACTACATGTCACTTCTAGGCGATCGGTTAAGAAAATGTCAATAATCTCTGACCAATTGGCAGCCTTGCAAACTCCGCTAGACTATATGGTACATTCGGTTTCTCTTTTAATTTATGTACGTAAGGTAGGACTAATCTGACTTTGCAAGGTACGACACGTATGGGAACAATATAATATGCCAAGAACCGACAATAAAAAGAGGCACAATCTCAAGACTCGAAAACTCCCTAGATCTTACACCGAACCTTACTCATGATGGTCTCTCCAAAATGTCATTGAAATGAATTGGATGAAGTTAAATGGATGATTTAATTATATGGACTGAATCATGGTGACGAAATGAATGTAAATCGATGAATTTATAACCCTATCAGATGAGTTTCCATGGACACAATGTCATATGGAGATTGATGGATCTATACACCTAATAACCCCTTTGAATGAAGGTGGTGGTGGACCTTTGAAATTTGTGAATTTTAAAAATTATTTAAAATTGACTTTATGGAATATATAATTGATGTCATGGTTTCATCATTTACATGGGTCATGTTCATCCAAAGTGAGAACCCATCTAATTGCACAAACACATAATTCATCCATGGATGTTCTTCATGTGTCATTTAGACATGACATCTTTTCATATGAAAGTAGGGTAGTGCCACTTATGGCAATGCGAAATGAGAGTTGGGTTCTCAATTAAACAAAATTTTCCCTAGTCCTAGAAATTTTTTGAACATTATTTGAATTTGAGGCTTTTGGAAATTTCATCTATTTCAAAGAGAAAAAATGTGAAGTGTCAAACCTTTGAAACATACATATGTTATTTTATCATTTATTCAGGCTGTAATTTTTTGAATTTACGATTTTTTTTGTTACATGTGACCATGAAGGTCCATAGTTTGTGTCAAACATGACTTCCCAAATATTATGGGAAATTTCAAAATGTGTCACAATTCAAACTAGGAATATAACTTGATCATTTTTCCATTTATTTTCATCAATTTTAACTCATTCCATAACATATACACCCTAATCCACTACATTTCATTCCATGGAATTGGATTCATCCACCCCAATTCATGTATGCACTAAAGATTTGCATCCAAATGGGTCTCATTCATCCATCATAATGATATTGAAATTTCATGTGAAATTTCACCCCATCCAATGGCAGCAAAAGTTATTCCATGAGTATTCATTTTCACCATAGTTGGATCAATTTCATCCATTGGAAGTTCATCCTATCCATTTCAACACATTCATTCCTTGACTTTGTCTCATTCATTGGCCTGACGTTCATCCACATCATTCAATAGCCCTTACTCCAAACTCTTCAACTGACTCTCTAGAGTTTCACACGTGGTAACTTGCAAAATTCGGACAAGAAGGTTACATTAGAGAGTTATCCGTCAAGTAACCCTGTCTTTGGGCCTCCTTTAACCCCCTATCCTCTCTTTCACTGGTATCCGCGAAGTAAAGACATTTTATTAAATCTCAGTATGAAACGCTCCAACTCAGTATGAAATGCTGAAACTCAGCATTTAATGCACGAGGTTCGAGACTAATTACAGTAGTTGTACGGTTAGGAGCAGTGAAAATATACGTAGCAGCAGTGGCTGGCGGCGCTTAGGAAAAAGGAAAGACAGATGAAACTTAGTTTACCACCAAAATTGATGGTTTTCTGAGTTTCATCCCCCGTTGAATGCTGATGTACTTTTTTGGAGTTGTTTTTTGAATCTCACCCTGTGTATGACCAAACTCAGGGTTCTGGTACTGTGTTTTTCTTACTTTACGGATAACTCTATTATACTTAGATGCTTTAAAATTTTAAAAATTTTAAGCTTCTTGTCTCCTTGTCTCACAGATACAAATATTACAAAAATATTTGTGTTAAGTTACAAGGATCCAACATTGCGTCACTGCACAAGTTGGGCCAAGTTCGGATGGGAGGGAGAAGGTTGGTGAAGAAGTCCAATGCAGATCCTGTGAAGTCCCAATTCAGTAAGGCAAAAGTCAGTCAGAGAAGAAGGAATTGTCTCTGGTTTTTTTTAATGGAGATAGTTGTTAGTAGTAGTTTATCATTCCATGTCAAAAGTTCAAAAGAAGATGTGTTTGAATTTGTGTTGAGAGTTCCTCCAGTCAAAGATGATGAAGATGGCAGTATTTACAAAAGAACTGAATACAATAAAAGAACAGATGATCTTCAGGACTCCAGGTGATGATCTTCTTCTTCTTCTTCCTCCTCTTCTTCTTCTCCTCCTTCTTCTTCTTCGTCGTCGTCTTCTTCTTCCTTGGAAACTGCGTCTGTTCTAGGTGCATGAACCAAAACGGAGTCTTAGTGAAGGACAAAAAGAAATAAAAACTAGAAACAAAGCAAAGAATTGTAAGGAAGGGAGGAAGGGGAAGAATTGTTTTAAAAGGAGAAAAGAGACGAGGACACTACCAACTGGAAAATCCTTTGTAACTATTATTTTTATTATATACTATATATACCTATACTCCCTTCGATAGTCCTTTACTTCATTTTTGATGGGTGTAGGGAAAAAGTTTAGATTACTAACTCTGCTATGATGTCATCATGGATGAGATCAGAAACTGGTTCGTCTTTAGATCAGTAACTCTATCAAGGTGTTTGTCCTCAATGGATGAGAAATGGGTCATCATGGATGAGAGGGTTGGGTCATCAAGCAATTTGCCAAAATGGGTAGTCATAGATGAGAAATGGGTCATCATGGATGCACCGAAAAAGGGTCATCACGAAATTGCCTAGAATGTATGGGTCGCCATGGATGAGAAATGGGTCATCATGGATGCACCAAAAAAGGGTCATCATGGAATTTGCTTCGAATGTACGGGTCATCATGGATGAGAAATGGGTCACCATGGATCTGCAATGCATCAAGGCACAACAACATGGTTCTAGGTGATACTAATATAATCTCAAGCTTTTTTGCCTGAAAGAAATTCTAGTAGTAAAACTCAAGTCTTGAGTAAAGAGGAAACCTGAGTTGTGGCTACCTTCCCGTATAAGTAAGTCAAGCATCCAGGAAGAAAACTCATCAAAGACAGACAGTTGGAGAAAAGAAAGATATGTTCACAGGTTCTCAGTTGGTGCAACACAAGTTTGGTGTTTTGAAGCCAAAGCCCAAATCTCTTCTTCTTCTTCTTCTTCTTCTTCTCATTGTTTGTTTTGTTGTTGGGGTTTGCTTGGAAATTCCATGAATTGTGCCGGTTGTGTTTGGAGGTTGGAGAAGGAAAAACTCATCAAAAGAACTTACACTTATAGAGGAAAGGAAAGTGTTCACAGACTTTTCTCCCATTTACAGCATAACTTTGGTGTTTCCTAACCCATCATCTCTTCTTCTTCTCATTCTTGGTTTTGTTGCTGTGTGTTTTGTTGTTGGGTCTCCTTGGAAATTCTATACCATGTCCATGATGTGTTCAGAGGATTAGAGTGTGTACCCACTACACACAGGTGTGTTGGGTGCTTTCTTTTTTAGGGCTTTGTGGATTCATCAGTTCTTTTCTTTGATCATCTCTCTCTCTCTCGCTCTGGTTGACATGCGATTGGATTATTGTATGTGAGGGTCATCTTCTGAATTGCAAGTTTGAATTCTAGTTTTCTGCTTTGGGAAAAAGGGAGTACATTGGGTTTTGTAAAGAGACGGCCTGCTGGGAAGCACAGATCAAACAGAGCTGGCAAACCCAAGAGTTTGTTTCTCGAACTCATGTTCCAGAGCCAGGGTATGTGTTTTTCCACTCCCATTTTCTCTCCTGCAAATTGAAGATCATGTAGCAAAATGTTTATTTGACAACTTCTTCTTCCTAGTCTTGAGTATTTTTGTGCACCAAAATGGACATTAAAAATTCAACTTAGGAGGATGAGGAGAATTGCATAGAAATCAATCTTCCAGTTTCCTTCTTTCTGCTTCAGAAACCCTTAACTTTGTATTACGAAGAAGAAGAGTGCCTGCATTGCAACAACAAGAACCAGGGTTTCAGTCATGGGGGTTCAGATTTTTTTGCTGTGAATATTTTTTCCCCCTTCCCAATGGTCAAATTTTTTTTCACAAAATCTTGTGAACTCAGATTTTGCAGGGAAAACACGAATGGTGTATGAAATATGTGAAACTGATGACTTTCTTCAGGTGTACAATCTCTTCTAAAATTATCTTTTTCCAGAATTAAGCTTGTTCAGAATACCCCCCCCCACCCCACAAAAAAAAATGAAAAAAAGAAAAGAAAAAGCAAGAGAGAAGGAATTTTGATATGGGTTTTCTGTGAAATTTTAGGCAAAGCTGAATTTAGCCTTTCATGAAGACCATTTCCATAACAGGTTTCCATCATTTGAAGAGAATGGACAATTTTTCCATCATCATCATCTCCTGAATCAGACAGACTTTTTGGAGATTAATTATGGGGGATAAAATAATATGTGCAAGAACAGTTGATCAGCTAAAGCATCTGTTTCAGTGAATGTTCTGATAGTGTATGATTTTTTTGTCCTTGTGAACATCATCATACACATTTCTTGCAACGTTTGTTTCTGAAGATTTTAGGATATTGTATGTATATTGCACAGGCAGAGGAGACAAGAACAGATATCCATGCGGAGAGTGTCAATTTAACAGGGGATGGATCACTCGACAGACATGGCCAAGTTGCTGATAAGCGCAAGACGGGTGGTTGGAGAGCTGCCCCCCTCATCTTTGGTACCAATTTTTCTTTTGAATATAACCTCACCACTTTAATGTTTCTTAATTACATTTGCTGTTGAGCTACAGAAAATTGTGGAATTGTTGCATGTCATACCAATGGACCAATCTTTGGGATGATGATGGTCATGAGATGGACTGTGAAAATCACCAGAACTAAATTTTTTGTAGTGAGGGTTTTTTTTTTAAAAAAATTTTAGCCTGTGGAAAGATGTTTCTGAAGGTGATGGACAATATGCTGCTCTGATTAGAAAAATGTCAACTAGGGATATTTGTAATGTTTAATTTGGAGACAGTAAAGAAGCCTTGTGTTGCCTGTTGTTGTGTGAATTGGGGTTTCTCTTCAGGAACTGAAATATGTGAGAGGATGGCGACTTTGGGCCTCCAGAGAAATTTGGTGACTTATTTCACTACTGAGATCCACATGAGTAACCCGCAAGCTGCTAACATGGTGTCCAATTTTGTGGGCACTTTGTATTTGACTCCATTTATTGGGGGCTTTGCAGCAGATGGTGAGTAAAATGCTCTCTCTCTTCTTTTTTGTTTTGAAGTATCAAAATTGGTTGTGTAGATTCTCTTAAGCAGCTCCCCTACAGATTTAAGCAGCCAGCATCTTCACAATAAATGTGTATTTGACCCACCATCCCAGTAAAGAAAAAAACCCGTCCTGTGATTTTGTCATGAACACAAGTTTGAATGCAATAGTTTTGTTGAGGTCTGGGTGAAAGAGTAGATGGGATAACCTTCTTTGTGAACTGACTTCCTGGATGTGTGCATTTGTATGAAACAGCGTACTTGGGGCGGTTCTGGGCCATAGCAGTATTTGCTACAATCCAGGTGGTGGTGAGTAATACATGAAAACTCTTCTTTTTTGGCATTGGCTTTCGTCTAGAACCTAGCATAATGCATTTGGGAACTTGGAAATCCTTCTCAATATCTGAACTGGGTTGAGAAGAAGACTGGATAATTAGGAGGAGAATTCCCTCTAAGAGTTTGTGGGACAATACATGTGAAATGCAAAAATTGTATGCTGAAAACAGGAGATCTGCTATTGTGGACGAAAAGCTTATTATCTGTGGAGGTTCAGCATACACCCCATATGTTGGTGACATATTTCTTCACTCTTTGTATCTGTTGAGAAAACCGAAAATGGATCTAGTTTAAAGCTCCATTTGTATCAAGTCACAAAAAACATGATGAGAGGCAAAAGATATCTACGTCGAATTGCGGGATTTTGATTTCTTTTTTTGGCAGGGAATGGTGTTTTTGACTTTGTCAGCTGCAATTCCATCACTCAGGCCACCTCCATGCCCATCCTATCCTAAAACTCTGTGTCAGCCAGCTTATGGCTACCAGATAGGGATGCTGTATGTCGGATTGTACCTTATTGCTCTTGGCAATGGTGGTATAAAACCAAATGTTTCCACTTTGGGAGCTGACCAGTTTGACGAGAGTGATCCAAATGAGCGCAAGCATATGTCAAATTTCTTCAACTGGTTCTACTTCATCATCTCCATTGGCTCCTTGCTTTCCGTAACTGTCTTTGTTTATATCCAGGTGAACAAAATTCTACTTGGTTCAGTTTCATTTTTATCAAGTTTTACCCAGACAGAGCTCATATGTCCCAAATCAGCTGTCTGTCGCCTAAAGAAAAACCAATGAGTAGATGACTATGCAAGTAATGAGAGATACCCACATGCAGAAAATCTTACATGGCGATCTGTCTTGGGGAAGGACTTCAGGACAATGTTGGCTTTGGTTGGGGATTTGGTATTCCAGCTATAGTTATGATCATTGCAGTGGTCATCTTTATGGTGGGCTCCAAAATATACCGGTTCAAGCCACCTGGAGGGAGCCCATTGGCTACAATAGCCCAGGTGGTCATTGCTGCAGCTCGCAAGCGGCACCATGGACCCATAAGTGAGACCTTACTTTATGCAGGCCCTGTTTATGGGCGGCGTGGACCAATTGAGAAGATTTGTCATACTGAACAATTCCGGCAAGTTCCCCTGCATATACTTTGAGCAGATACACATGGATGCCAAAACACAAATAGAAAGAAAGAAAGAAAAACCACCAGAAATAATTGACAATATTGAGCATTTTGTTGATCAAAGGGAGTAGTAGTAGCACGCCTAGTCTGTTATATATGACTTGATATCTCTGTTTTTTTCTGAGGCCATGAAGGGGTGCTGTTGTTGTTGCTGCCTAAAATTGTCACACAGTTGTCTTGACCGAGCAGCACTTCCCGTGGGGAATTTGGAAGATGAGAATACAGCAGCTGCTGTGCCTATGAGCCCATGGAAATTGTGCTCTGTTTCTCAAGTGGAGGAAGTCAAGATGATCATTCGGGTTTTACCAATATGGGCAAGTACAATAATTGTTTGGACTGCACTTTCTCAAATGGAAACTTTCTCTGTGGAAGAAGGATCAACAATGGACCACCGAATGGGTCCTTCTTTCTCCTTTCCCCCTGCTTCACTATCTGTTTTTGAGCTTGTCAATGTGCTATTGATTCTCCCGCTCTATGATAAGCTGTTGGTTCCTTATCTCCGTCGATTCACAGGCCGCCCTCAAGGTATTACGACACTTCAGCGTATTGGTGTTGGACTCTTTTTCTCAATCTTGGCTATGCTGGTTGCTGCTCTAGTAGAAAGAAGACGGGTACAGGTGGCACGAGAATATGGGCTTTTGGATGACCCATCTACAACAATTCCAATGAGTATTTTTTGGTTAATTCCACAATACTTTCTTCGTGGAAGTACAGAGATTTTCACTCAAATCGGGCAACTTGAGTTTTTCTACAATGAAGCACCAGATAGGATGCGAAGTCTGGGCACTGCAATCTACTTGAGTACAATTGCTTGTGGTCATTTTCTAAGCACAATACTTGTCACAGTGGTAAACAGGGCAACTCAAAACGGGGGCAATCAGGGTTGGCTTACTGACAACTTGAATCGGAGTAGACTTGATTACTTCTACTTGCTTCTTGCAGGCCTAAGTGCTGCAAATTTTGTGTTCTTCCTTTTCTGTGCACATTGGTATCAGTACAAGAAGGTCAATAGAGTTTTGGATGATGATGTTACACAGGATGGTAGCGAAATTGAGATTAAAGGCCATGAGCAACTGGAAGGCGATGCCTTCATTTAAATTCTCGAATGCATATTTGCGAAAAAAAGATTGCAAAAGAAAAATGATGTCTGAACACTGCATCATAATTTAGATTAGGCTAATTTTGACCATGTGATTAGCCAAATCTAGCTTATCACTGTCATGCAATACTTGCATGTACATATGTGATCTCAGATGATGTAAATGTAGGTTGCACTGAACTGTTTTCATGTCTGTTCAACAGCACATTGAATGGTCAACAATAAAGAGGATTGTGACATTGTCTTCACTATCAAAGGAGAAAGCTGCTCTGACCTAATGTTTGCAAAAAAAGGTAAACAGAAATGAGACATGATTTTACAAATTGACTTTCTTATATAACAGAGAAGAAACATGATTTTACAAATTTGCAAATTATGAAGTAGTCATTGTGCCTAACATGCTTTCTTGTTCATATACATTATGGCATGGTGTACATCTCTCCAAAGTTCAAAATGCATGAATGCATTCCCTGATTGGAAGTCCAGGACTGAACTACATGACAAGTTTTGCAAGTCACAGATCTACACACATATTTGATGCTGTACATAAGTTGTCAGAAACTCTGACCAAATTTGATGGTTCATGCTCCACTGGGGAATCCTCAAGTGGCCTCATCTCAAATGAATTACAGGACTGTGTTCTATTGTCAAATCTTCCGGGTCCAGACAGGGAAGGAGAAGAGGGCTCCTGGTCACCGATACCTACAAAACTGGCATCAGAAGACCCCTTGATGGGCTGAAGGTGCCATTTGAATGGGTCATCAGAACATGAAAAATGTGGTGTTCTGTGAGAGAGAACAACAGGTGCACTATGTGTTTCCTTCCGAAGATAGCGTCCCCATCTATATTTCAATCCCTGCCTGTCAATCCAGACCTCCAGGAGTTTATTATTTTTTTCCCTAATTATTATAACACCATGCAATAACTAGTAACACTGAAGTCACTAGGTTCCTGTCTACGGATATGGGCATCCTGCATCCTACATCCCTTCAGTCTAATTTATTTCTTCTCCAAGAAAGACTGCCAGAGTACAAGAAACAATGTACTATCTTCTATGACCCAAAAGACCATGCCAGAGGATGAGCAACAATACACATCTGCTATGACCCCAAAAGACTACGCAGAAGACAAGAAACAATGTACTATATCTCCTATGACCCCAAGTGTTCCCACTTTCCCATGTTTTTCCTAGTTCTGTGAGAGCCAACAAAGCCACAAGATACACAGTACTCATGATTAACAAAGCTACAATGTGTTTCTCATATTTGCTAAATTAAAAATGGTCTTAGCACATGAGCAATCCCAAACATGGTCCATAGATTTCTAAATCAAAGTGCCTGGTCTTGGGGATGTAGATCAAGTCATCTACTAGAATAAATAATTGCAAGACACTCTGTTGATGGTCGCCATTTTCGAGTATTGAAAAGAAACTTACCAGAGTATAAAAGAAATGCCCATGATGATGGAGAATGAGATCGCAATGAAGTCTTCAGCCTGAAATTTGATGAAGCTGCAGAAAAAGTAAGCACACACCCCACCTCAAAGCTCTGAAACAAAGTATTTCATTAGTACTAGTGAAGATTGGAACAAATTTCATACCAGCAAATTTTCACCCCAACAATTGACAGCCATACTTTTGCCAACAAAAAGTAATGTTAGCAAGCCAGGTCCATCTCAGACAATAGTATACCATGTTGCAACTCTGAGATTTTAAGGAAAGTGTAGCTTCTGTTACTTTCATGCAATTAGTTGATCAGGCATGCCTTCTTCGTCATGAAGAGATCAACGGAGGAGTAGTTTTCTAAACAACTACTAAAGAGATATGAAACAGGGAAGTTACCTCATAGTGCAAAGCAGTACCAGAAACCACATAATTCCTGTATCACATCAAAATGAATCACAGAAGTAAGCCCCAGAGATGTTTACAATCAAGCATCCTCATTCGGAATTCTAAATCCCAAACCAGCCTCAACCTCATCAGTACCACGTGAAAATCTGATTCAACTAGCCCTGTAACTAAAAGAGATACAAATGCAGCCATATGTAGGTCTGCACAGCAATACACAGACAGCCAGAAAATGGATCTGAGTTGCACAAAAATATGCACTAGTTCCCATTTGTTGTCAGTAAGGACCCATATTGATTACCCTAACATGCACATAAGTCAGCTCCACAACATAGAAGCACACATAGTGTTGGTCACTCCAGAATTCCAGGCAGATAAATCAACAATCGCCCATTTCATCTCTAAACCTTAGGTTGTCCTCAACTTTCACTGTTCACATTTGATTGGCATTTAAGGAAGTATACCATACCCCTGCTGAAGAGCCGAAATGCTCTATTCCATTCATCTTCACATCTGGTCCCAATCCCCACACACTAATTTCTTAGCAAATGTGATGGCCATATACCTGCTCATTAACTATGTTTAAACTGTGATATTCACAATACCATCAAGTATGTATTAGCTGCACTTTTGAATAAGCTACATGGATGGACTTTGTGTTTGAGTTTGTGACTGTTATTCTGCAAGGATCAACATATATATATATAGGACACAAGTTCTAAGACCAAACCCTTCCGCTGCTGTCCATGTTTTAAATGGTATTGAAATGCACAACTCTAGACAATTGAAACAACCATTGGGCTGCCAGCTCTCAGATTATGTAAGAGTTTAAATGCATAATTCATTCAGATTGGTAATGGAATGCAGACAACTGTAAGGGGATAGCATAATTAGTCTGCAAACCTTCAAATTATAAAATGTATATCCTTACAGAACATACCTGCTTTCCCAGAAACGCTCAAATGTGCGGCGTGGGGCTGGAGGGCCTTGAGCTACTGGATAAGTTGTCTTTGAATAAGTTCGGCATCGTAGCATGAACTCCTCTTCAGCTTCTTCCGAAACAAACAACTTTCCCATTTTTAAAATACTGCTCAGAAGAAACACGCACATCATTGTGGCTGCTGTCATGAGTGCAGGCTGCCATTCCCATCCCAAGAGAACAAATACAGACCATAACAGTCATCACAAGAACTAGAACCATAGCCCATTGTGACATGCAGATCAACAAGCTCAAGCAAACAAAATAGAGGAGCATAACATCCACAAAATTGTCCATTTCGAGTCCAAAGGAATTCCACTTTCTTTCAAGAGCTCAACATGTATCAATCCCATAGTGCCTTCCTCTCCAGTTCAGAAAAAGGAAGTGTTGGTGAAGGGTTTAGAACTTGCCACAAGAGCAGTGCAAACTGCATAGGCGGCCAGTCGGGGCTGCAGCAGACATAGCCAATTTCTTATGCAAAAGTCCCAATTCAGAAATTGCAAATCAAACCAGTCATGATACAATCCAACAACAAACATTGTTTCTCAAAGGACGATAAGCACATTAAACCATGGGATCACTTATATTTGAGATCTGTCGAAAAGAGAAGTGTTGAGCAGCATACAATTGCTATGACATTAGGATCAACATTAAACTCAATTGGAGATGTCATGGTGAAACTGGTAATTAGGCCTGTGAGCCAACTCAGTAGTCGCAAATGTTCTGCCTTCTCATCCACGTCTCGTCTATTCAGCTCTGCACATCTTTTTTTAGGTAGTGTCGGGAGGAATTTGCACATGAAACAGTCATTAGTTAGATGTATGCCCAGAAAGAAACAACAAACTTTCTTAGCAAGAGGACTGCTGAAAATTTTGGGCACAACATCCAAAACTGCTATGTTGTGACATATGAGAAAGCTGCACTGGAAAATTCTCCACTTTTACAAAAGAAACAACTCTACAGGACTATGAAATTCTGGAAGTGGATCGACATCAAGTCATATACATATATGAATAATTTTTATCATGTAAATTGAAGTGAAACTTGCATTACAAGATGATAATGATGATTTGTCTGTATCTAACCTTGCCCAAACGTAACGAGAGTTATTGACTCTCCGCTGTTTTATGTCTTCTTCTCGCCATCTGCCAGATCCCAGCAAAAGCAAACATCACAGATACATACATCCACACCAAATAGGTAGCCCTTTCAAAGGTCAGAGAACAAAATTTGTGAGGAGAAAAACCATTGCAGTTACCAATACAGCACTTGGCACTCAACCCCAGACTTGCTGTAACTTCGTTTCAGCTCAACATGATGTTTTCTGATGCTGTCCACAAAGCTCTAAGAGTTGTTGCAACGACATCCAAAACGCCTCTGGACTCTAGAGGGAGCATATGAGTTGGAAAATGTGAAAAGGAATTTCCTGAACTGGAAAACCTAAAGGAAAACAAGGTGAGGTTTGCTTTTGAGATCAAAAAAGCTACCTGAGAGACAGGCTTCGCAACTCCCTTTCTCTGTTATGGAATGCGCGCTCTTCTTCTCGGAAGACCATGTCCTCTTCACGCCACTGTCGTTTCTCCTTCATCCATGTGCGCTCTTGTTCCCGCCACTTCCGGGTCATCAGTGTGTCCAACGCCGTAAGCACGGCTTGTGTCATCTTCTTCTTCTTCTTCTTCTTCTCCGGCCGCAGTCGAAGAAGCAGCAATCAAGCTCTTTCTTCACCGCCAGGAATGAATGAAACAGACACAAAGAGAGAGAGAGAGAGAGAGAGAGAGAGAGAGAGAGAGAGAGAGAGAGAGAGAGAGAGAGTAAACGATCCAAAACCAAAAAGCTTCTTAATAAGCTGGCTCTTCTAATGTCGCAAATACAAAATCTGTGATGGTAGATTGGAAGCAGGCGTCTCCATTTTGCAGCGATCGATCTTCAAGAATATGCAACAGAATTGGACCAGATAAAAAGAAATTCTGAAGCTACTGTTCATGCGAATCTAGATGCAGCGTCGTCATGGTCATCGCACACACAAATTCAGCGTAGATCGCTGGACGTGCTTGCTGGAACTTCATCGCATTCATGCTCCTCGGCAAACCTCAGTGGGTGAAGGAACAAAGACGAAACCCGAGAACCAAACACTGGCCCACCATGGATGCTGATGGGCCCTGTTTGGTTCCACAAATCTCCCGGGTCCAAACCACTGTTACCCGGTTCCAGTGCCCATCCGGTTACCGGGTATCCTGACAGTTGGATCTATATTTTGGAAACAAAAAGAAACCAAACCGGACCCGGAACCAGGCCTCGGGATAGAACCACCACCACAACCGGCCCCAAAACCCGTTTAAGTTTAAGGTTCCAGTTCTTCATTTTATAATCAATTTTATAATTTTTTCTTTTTCTTTTTCTAATTTTTTATTAAAATAACTATAATGGTATAGAAATTTTTCAAAATAATTTAATACTAAAAATGGTAAATTTTAATACCAAAAACATATAATTAATATTGGAATTACCATGTTGGAACCCAATTATATAATCATTATTACACCTTTAAATTTTTTTAATTCCATTTTAAATTCTAAAATCATTTACAACAAGATTGATTATACTAGAAATTTTTTAAAAATTCAACATTTTTTTATATTTATTTTTATTTATTTTTGGGTGTGGGGGGGGGAGAACTTTCCCCTATTGGAATGGCCATTTGAGCTTTTCCACCAAGAGTTGCACATTTTTGAAGCATTGCATCCCTTGAGAAGTAAGTATTCACCTCAACCATTTTTGGCTTTTCATTTTTTTTTCATTTTTGGCTTTTCATTTTTTGCATCTTTACAATTTGGTGTCATGGTAGTTGTGTGAAGCACATTGCTTAAGGCATTATTAGCCTCTTTGCAAGCAACCTTGAAAACGTACATATTCTAGACCTAACCCTAATTACGTTTTCTATAGTTGTGATCACCCACAACAACTATGCTTGTGAGGAACATGATGAACTTAGGGTTCATTGTAATTGTTGCAATGTGGCTCCTTTCCCTTTGAAGCTTCTTAACCCAATCCATGCATCTTTCTCCTTGTACCAATTTTTCATTGTTTTTGCTTTGTTTTTGGTTTTTGGTTTTTTTGGTTTTTTTTTTGGTTTTTTTTTTCCTCCAAAATATCAAATTGGGTATCTTCAAAACAACATTTCCAAATTCAACTTGCAAATTTGGCTAAATAATAATGGCAGCTGAAACGCCAAAACCCGCTACTTCGGTCGCCGCGCCAATCGCACCAAGAGCTTCCATTGCACCTGCTTTAGGAGCTCCAAGAACTTCAATTGCGCCTCTTGCAGGTCCAACAACTTCAATTCTCTCACAAATCTTTGATTTGAACTATTTTACACTTTTTAGTTTAGCAAAATTCTAAATTTTTATTTTGAAATTAAAATATAATTTTTTTGTAGTGATGCTAAAGAATTTTTTTTCATTTTTAAATTAAAATCATCACATTTAACACTACATGTTTATGACTTGAAACTTCAATTTCTCGCAAATCTTTGATCTATTTACCCCTTTATAATTTAGCAAAAATTCTAAATTACTATTTTGAAATTAAAATATAATTTTTTTGTAGTGATGCAATATATATATATATATATATCACATTTGATGCTATATGTTTATGACTTGAAACTTCAATTCTCACAAAATCTTTGATCTATTTTACCCTTTTTAGTTTAGCAAAATTTTAAATTTTGTATTTTGAAATTTAATTATAATTTTTTTTTTGTGATGCAAAATTTCAATAACATCTTTTTATGTTAAATGTTTTTATGATTTTGAACTATATGAGCATTTTTTTCATTTTTTTTAAAAAATTCATTGAGAGTGATAATAATAATAATCATGTTCAACACCACCAGGACCTTCAACAACTAATTCGGAACCGATGCTATTGACTCCTGAGGTATGGTTTGATCAAAAAGACGAGGAGGTATTAATTTTGATGTATTTTTTGGAGTTTAAATTTACCACAACCCCCAAAAAAAATGATGGATTTAGTTTTTAATTTTCCAATTAATTCATGGTGCTAAAATCAAATATTGGAAAACTCTTTAAAATCATGACCTTTTTTTTTTTTTTTAAATTTAACTTGATTTAATTTTATCCAATACATGTGTCTATGATGATGATCCTCATTCACACTCGTCATAACAAAATAGAAATAAATAAATAAATAAAAATTTAAAAATAGAAAATAATAAAATCTCACTCAACTCATTCAAATTTATTTCTCATTTGGTGCCCATCCAATAGGAGTTCGCAAAGAAAGAAGCTCAATTAAAATTGGAGATTAGGGCGTTGCCCGTGCGCCAATACTTGGTAAACAACCCCCACCCAAAAAATGATGAAGAAAAATAATTAAAATATTTTTTTACAATTTATTATTTATATTAAATTTCTATATTTGAGTTTTTTTTTTCCCCCCAACAAATGTAATTAAATGAAATTGTTATGAAAATTTGAAAGAAGCTAGAGAACACATTAATTTGGTATTTATAGTGTGATAATATAATATAATATCATGTGTAATTTTTTTTTCTCTTTCCAATTTCCTTAACACAGGAGTCTTCAGTGGTTCCTTTGCTGCTTTCAGGCTTGCAAATGCTTGCCATTGAAAGGTGAGTTTTAATTTTACACACAATTTCTCATTTTCCCTCATTTGTTAAGTAATATCTCAATTATACTCTAATTTTTATAACCCCATAATAATACCCACAATTAATTGTAACTAAAATCCAAAACTTAATTAAAGAACTTTGCTAAAATTAAAACAAAGTTTGAATTTTAATTTAGACAAGTTGAGATTATGAGGAAAAAAAATTTAAATAGAAGTGTGGGTTTGTATGCAAATAATTACATAATTAATAATTAAATGACCCCTAAAATAAATAAATTTTAAAATTTTAAAAACCTCCAAACTAACATCAAAGAATGAACAAAATTTCAGGCCTGAAAATCCAATTGATTATCTTGCCAAATATTTAATAGAAAAGGACCCAATGAAACCCCCTCCTAAAAATGAAGAAAAAATTGCTGAGGTTTCCCCTGAGGCTCCTAAAAAGGAAGAAAAACAACTTGAGGGTAACAATGAAGAGGAAAAATAAATAACAAAATAAAATAAAATAAAAGGTAAAGTAAACTTTAAGGTTACACACACCTAAAGCTAGCATGGAAAAAAAGAAACTTGAAGGGTAAATTTGAGGTTAAAAAGAATGACCATAAATAAATTAATTAGTTAATTAATAATATTATTATCAAGGGTTTATCAAGGGTTTATGAATTATTATTATTATTATTATTATTATCAAGGGTTTATGGAGCTTAGAAAAGACTAATTATATGTCAATGCTAGATTAGCATTAAGGTGGAAATTTACATGTACCATGATCATGGTTAATGTACTAGAAACCAATTTTTTAGGATTTTTTTTGGATTTAAAAAGGTATACATATGGAACCAAAAAACCTATTATTTGGTATTGGGAATTATGTCAGAAATGAAACCATGTAAAGTCTCCAAGAAAATGACCTCCATTTAATGACAAATTTGTTTCACCCACACGGTTAAAAAATATGATGAAAATTCATTCTAAATTATTTTAATATTCTCGAATTTTAATATCACAATCAAATCAATGACAATATTACCACCCAAAAAAAGAAAATTAAAAATGTGTTGAATTTTGAATTTATTAATATTCACAATCATAGATAGTGTGAATTTGCTAATATTAATTGAAGTTTTGGTATTGTTCCAATATTCTCCATTCCCATGTATGTATTGGCATTTTGTCATCCATGCTTGATATGCAAAACCATAATATTAAAACCCTAACGAGCTTCAAAATTGATCACAAATAACATGATCATAGGTATGCATGCACCTTTGAACACGTGAATTAAAAAGGTTGATAAACAATAATCTACATTAACAAATGAATCCATATACTAAAAGTTCAAATAATGCTACTTTACCAAAATTACACACAAGCTATTAGAGAATACCTTACCTTGAGGTCGGTTTCATCATTAAATAATCCTCCTCAAAATAATGAAATGAAAATTTGTGAAAAATATGGAGTTGACATGTTGAAAATCATCATAATTATCATAGGTTACACTCTACATAATTTCATTATTCATATCACAATATTATAAGAGACGATAGAAAAAAAATTTTAATTTCAAATTTTTTAAAAAATCATTTTTTGAACATAAATAATTACTTGTTTTGTCAATGTGGAAACTAACCCTAGGCTACAATACACATGTATAGTGTCTAAAAATATGATCTTTTTGTATTCAATATATCACCTTGATGTGTCCATGCATTGAGATTTTTTGTTATATGCAAAATTTTCAGATAATGTAAAAGATTAGCAACTACATGCCAAAAAAAATTATGAGTAAATTTGTTTGGTCACATTGAGATTAGTTCCCAAATTGCAATGCTCCTTGCCACGATCTCAGTAAGATTGGAAATTAGCTCTCAATGAGTAGGGGTGCATTGATGTGGTTTCATAATGTATAGACCTATGGTGCAAAAGTTATTGAATATTGAACAAATTCGCATTAAAATTCAATAAAATCAAAACAAAAAAATTCACAACAATTGGGGCACACACATTGTATTATTTGAAAGTCCTCCATGATTATTATGGTTTAATGGAAGTGATTTTTTAATTTTTAGACCTAGGGTATTGGAAGAAAATGAAATTTGATTAATTTTTGTTGTTAAAAATTCCATTAAAAAAATAATCAAGATTTAATGAACTTTGGATTTTAGACCTAGGCAAAAGAAGGTGTACCATTTTTCCCTTTCAAAATTCATTCAATGTTACAATATGGCATAAGCCACACTAATAATAAAGAAGAAGGGGTACTCCAAAAATTCATTTCAAAATTTGCCAAGTGTCATAATGAGTTTAAGAAAATCAAAAAAATCCTTTCAAGCCTTTAAAGGTTCATATTGGCAATGGTTTCCATTATAAGGTTTATGCTTGATTGTCTTTTTCATGTTTTAAAAAGTAAATTGAATTGTTAAAATTTCAAACTTGTATTTCAAAGAATAAATTCAAGTGTCAAAATTTTGAATTTCACAATTTAACATTTGAAAGTTGATATTTGTGTAAATGAAAAATTGATCTAAATAGCTAATTATAGTTTTAGTAATAATTTCCATAAGAGAAAAATGACATGAAAATAATCAGAATCCACAATGTGATTTTTAAACTTCCATTAAGGTATCAACCCTAAATACCCACATTTTTTTACACAACTAATTTACCTTGTGACCTTAATGTAGTTATATTCATCATGATCACTAACATTTAATATCGCCAAATGAAGATTTGAACTCCCAACCACATTTGGAAGGTGTTTATGAACCCTAATTTGGGTTTTTGATTTGATGGTTATAATTTTGTATTGGTGAATTATCTTCACTAATAAGAAAATCCAAATGACAACATTTTTCGACACATATTTTCCACATTCTATATTAATGAACATTTAATGTTATATTGTAATCACAAACTCAATGTTATATGATCATCATGCATATCCAACCAAATATAACAAACATATGAAATTTGCAAATTCAACATCATTTTTAATGTTTGCTTTCATGCAAACACAAAATTTAACACCAATTGCAAAAATGGCTAGCAAAGTAGGTATTAGTAAACCCAAGACTTTAACACATAGTGTGATTGTAATAAAAATATTTAAATATGGGTGTTAAACTTGGAAATAATGTTTCATGGAATTTAAGGTGAAAAGCTACATTTGTTGTCTCCCCATCAATTATGAAAAGAACAATAAAACCAAATATTGAATTCAAATGAAATTAGAAATCAAAATTTCACAACTTTGCATACTTATTTACCCTATTTTGTGGTTTTCATTTAAAATAAAAGCTAATCACAATACCTCGTCAAGTAGTGGGAAATAGAATTGTTGAAAAAAACACAAAAGGTTTTCCATTTTCAACAACTAATTGCAAATTGGTGTAAAATTTGAATTCACACTCCCCTCATTGTACATTTTATACATAAGATTTATGAACCTTAGACTATTACCAAAAAAACAAAAAAACACATTGGTTATGAACTCAAAATGTCAAAGTAGATTTTTAAACTTTTATTGCTTGTCAATTGATTTTAATTCAAACAATGCAAACTTGGAACATGGACAAAGTATAGTGCAACCTTTCACATTGCAATTATTATTCAACTTGAAGGGGCCATCCAAAGCTAAAGAATGAAACATGAATATGTCTTTTGTTCAAATTTGTTAAAACATTGGCATTTTTAAATCTATTTCATCTAAAGTTGAATTATATTAATTTGATAGTTTTGTTCAAATTCGCATGGACATATAATTTCAATGATATGCAACAAAAAAAAATGCATTGTCAAATGGGAGGATACTTTGTAGTTAGTAGTGTCATGTTCATTTAGATTTTGGAATGAGCTAAAATACCAAAATGAATCAAAATCCATAGATTACAAAACTTGTGAAATTATATTTTTGTTTCATCACATATTTGATTTTTGAATTTCCACATCATGTCAAAACCGTGCAAATTAATTGTGTGCACACAATTTTTCTTATGAAATAAAAAAAACATTGAAATTGAATTTTAAAATTTTAATGATATTTTACAAACATGAAAAAATTATGAAATAAATCCACAAGTGTCAACCAATGATGGTTTATTAAAATGATGACATGGCCCCCTTGAAGGCTTGCCACAAGGTATTGGGATGACTATTTTATACAATGTGCTACAAAAGACTTGTAAGTATTGAGGATGTTCCCATGACAAGAGGGTGGCATGGGAACTCCAAGATAGGACTTTAACATGAAGTGCTTCATCTTCATCTCTTGTTCACATCATTTTGCACAAATTAAACAAAGAAGATGGTTAGTGCAATTTGAATTAATTTTGGTTCATGAACTAGCCATGTCTCAAATGAGACTTTCCATAGCTCAAATTCATAGGAGAAACCAATCTTTTTTGTGTTGTAGGTCACCATAGGACTTTACATCAAAACCTTAGATTCCATGGATTCCAAGGCACATTTCCAATTTCAATATAAAAGATGTCCCAATTTTTCAAATGGCCATAACTTATATGGTATTTGGAACCATTTTCAACGCCATATTGAACTTTCAATTTGGATGAGGTTTTCCCTTCCCAACTTGCACTCAAATTACACTATGCATGTACAAAACATTTATAAACATTGGGAAATATAACTTTCAAACTTTTCTATAGGTGAGGAAACTACTTTGTTTTGATATACAAGTTCATTTTACAATAGTTATTTTCAAAAGCTTTCCAAGGAGATCATGATCACTCAATACATACAAAGTTTTGATCTCCCAAAGATTTGAATCCAAATCTAACATGACAAAACCCAAGGGAAGTTAGATTTTACCTTAGACCTAAGCTAATGAATCTTGCCCTTGTTTTGTTGGATTCAAATTTAATAAGGTCCAAGGTCAAAAGATTGAGACTAGGTTCACCAAAATTTGAACCCCGCACCTCAAGGGGAGGATTTAAATTAGTTTTGAACCACCAAACTATCACATTTGTTATGATAATTAGTATCTATTTTTTAATATTAGTTTTGAATAGCTCCCCCCCCTCCCATTTCATATTCAACACATTATGGCTTTTAAATTTTAAAAATGTAAGCCCTCAAGCTCCCTCCTCCCTTTCCCTTTTCATATTGAACCCAGACACTTTGTGATCAATTGATCAAAGTGGCTCTTTAAAAAAAAATCAAGGTACATTTAGAATTGGACTTGGACTAAATTTAGATTTGGTAGGTCTTATCCAAGTAATCACAACGTGGAAACAATAATTAAGATTATTAATTTATTTTTAAAAATACATTTGATCACTTATAAAACTACTTGTAAAACTTCAATAGTGAAAATTAGATGTGAATTGATGAATCATGATACATTTAGAAGTCCTTTTAACATGTTAAAAATAACTAACACATTCTTATGAACATGTGATTTTCTTTTAAGGTCAAAAGTCCTTATCAAATATATGTGATTCATTATGAAAATTGGGAAGGATCTTGATGTTAATGTTTATATGAGAAAAAAAATAAAATTGGTGAAACTATTGTTTATATGTGCAATATAAGCATATTGTTGATATTTGGTTTAGAAGTGTTTAAATTTGCTTTCAAAATCATGAATTTTGAGGATTTTGTTCACAAAAGTTATTCACTCTTATGTGGTGAAAAACATGCATGCAGACATAATATACATGATATAGGATCAAAATGTAGTAAAAAAATATTTATATTTAGTATGCAATCAACATTTTTTTGTAGGACAAATTTTTGCATAATGGTAACAAAATGTTGTGGAATTTTAAAAATTTTACTTGTGAAAAAAAATTGGAAAAATTTATGAAACTTTCGAAACCAAAAAATTGAAAGAGAAAATATGCATGTAATTGAAAATTGGGTGTGAAAAATGAAACATAAATGGCAATATAAACCAATATAAAGAAACAATGTCTCAAATATAGTCCTTGGAAAAGACTTTGACCTTTGACACCCCTAGCTTTTATCATTGTGATTGCACCTTCAACATTCATTTTTAGTTCTAGAATGAAAGTCAATTTTTTTTTAATATACTCCCTTTTTTTCCACACATAAAATCACCACCTCATTTATATAATGATTATTTTTAAACTATTGTCCATATAATCATTACCACTGTTGTGTGATCAAAGTTTTAAACAAATTATATGCTCCATGTTAACATGTATTTGCAATTGCAACATGAATAAAGTGTACAACATAGTAGTAAAATCATATGTGTAAGGTTGAATTAAAGTATTAACAATCACAAACATTCCATAGATACCAATGTGTAATGTAGTAGAATTGATTGGATTCAAGCCATGTTCATTGAGTGAACTTTGTACATTTTCAAGGAACTAGAATTCATGATGTCAATAATGTCCAATCTATAGGGGTATTATATGACCTACTAGTTATAGACTTGTTTTCTTGTAAAAAAATTTCCATCAAGTTTGGGCATAATGACTAAGCTAATATATTTTGAATAGATGTGAAAGTTTAACAATGATGAATATTAGGAGTACTTAATTTATAATATATCCATTGTTACTTGATCATGTGGAGGCATGGTCACAAGTTGAGCAAAAGAAATGGGACCAAACACTCACTATGTCCAAGATTTGGCAATAATGAAATATTTCAATAGAAAAACTTGCAATATAACAATGACATTATCGATACAATGTCAATACAACATCAAGGATCAAGACTTATGGTGTTATTTAGTTCATTTAAAACAAACTTTCTATGCATTGGAAGTTGTTATTTGTTGTGCTTAACATTCAATGGACAAGGTTACTTTCCTTCCGAGGTAAGACCTTTCACTTTGTGACATTATCAACAATGTTCTCCACATCCATTAAATATAGGTGTTGAGACAAAGTATAAGAAAGGACATATTAATTTATCATTTGGAATTAATTGTAACCATTAGACTTGTTAGAGATGAGTGTAAAAGCAAAAAAAACAAAGAAAAAAATCATTACAACTAAGATTGAGAATCTTTATGATTGATTTTTATTTGTAATATTGAAAATGAATGAGTAGAGAAATGAGAAATGATGTTTGAGCAATTATAATAAAAATAATCTTTGGATACTTTTGACACATTTGTTGAAAATAATGGAGCTTATATTCCATAGGATGTTACATTTAATGAAACGAAAGCAAGAGCTCAACATTATTACATAATTATATCTATATCACCTATCAAAATGTATCACTGACACCGACTTCTATAAGCCAATGCATTTATTAATATAATTATAGGTCCAAACAACCCCAAAAAGAAATCTTATTTAATCTAAGAGAGGTATGATAAACATGTGCATGTCATTTTTGAATGTTACCTTTTTAGCACAAAGATATATGGCACATGTTAAATAACTAAAACCTCACAAGTACACATATCAAATGAATATGATCATTCTACGTTTTGAACTATGATCATTCACACACCTAAAGTTCAATCTTCATGTGAACTACATCCAAAGGGAGGATTAATCACACGTGCTTAACACATAACACGTCATGCTATTTCACAACTCACCCAACTTCACATAAGTTTCTTGTGACATAGTCAAACCTCTTGGACATTCTTTTGGCATTATTGTATTACAAGGTTCATAGCTCGATGAAAGAAGAGAATGATAAATCATCCTTTCATAACTTCTTTAGATGGTCGAGGGGAGTGGATGATTGCCTTCTCCCTTCATATAAAGATAATAAGTATTTGCTTAATCAACAAAGTGTTATCTTGAAGTCCACTAGATTATGCCATCCAATTAGGATATCCATCCCTTTCATGGATAAAAGTTTACATATGATACGACATTTTCACCTTCAAATCTCACATGCTTTCACAAATGTGAAATCAACTTGATTGACTCCTATTTGTGCATAGTGTTTTCCCAACTCAAAATAGTTGAATTAACACTTCACCAAATCTAGAATTAGTCACATAATATTATGTCAAAGTCCAAAAGGTCCTCGTGGCGATATCGGAGATCCTTGTGTCTAGGACCCACAAGGTAAAAGTTTTGATTTCATTGTGAAGTTCATGCTTGTACAATTCTCACCCTACATGATAATTATAGACCTTTATAATTCTTGCCTTCATGAACAACCTATAATTATCATGGTCTTTGAATAAGTGATCTCTCCAACATCAAACTGCCCAATTATGCTCATCACTAAGATGATTATTTTCTTTATTGATCACCTACAAACATACACTTCTACCGTAGCAAAGAAGAGTGAAAATTCACCAACTGATGTCAAAGTTGTGGAATTAACCCTAAACCCTAAACCCTAAACCTTCTCCAGGCCACTCTTCAAGTGCAAGATATCAACAAATTTGTCACCAAACCCAGCAATTCAAGCAATCATATCAGCTGCAAATTGACATCAAACTATGTACATTGATACCAAGGGGAGTGCCTTTGTGCCCATTTGCTTCTTGAGCAGCCTGAACACAATGTGGAGCTGGTTAGTCAAGTACAAAACTTGTGAATGTAAATGGTCAAAGGAAATGGGTACAAAGAGGGAGATTTAGGTAGAAAGAGATTTAGGGTGCGTTGACAAGTGGTGGTGCATCCAAGCTTGTAATCTCATTTTTGCTCCGTAGCCTGTATCTCACACTTGGGGCTGATGACACCTTCTGTGCTGGCTTGTCTATGGGGCCAAAAATAACACGGAATGCTATGTTGTTTACTACAGTAAGCAAGAGCAAACCAATCCCAACATAAACGAAGAATCCATCTGAGAACTCTGGCCAGGTCACTTTCTCATCTTCTTCATGACTTCCTGTGGCATCCATTGTCAACCCCACCCCCAAAAGAAAAAACTGTTGTGTTAGAAATCTAGGGTTTAAAAGAACCACAGCACAAAAGAGTTTTGTGAAATCTGAGCTTCACCCAAATTTGAACCCAGTGCAGACTTGTCTATTTTTACCATAGGGCATATGGGGAAGACTAATAAGCCATTTGATTTCTTAAGATCCTCATTTTATGCAACCAACTTTTTTCACATCAATGTCTTGAGTATGGAGTAGCAACCACATGTAATAAAGATCTGTATGTGGAAGTGACTGCCACCCAGACTGTGAATGAGAGAAACAATTCTTGTAGACTCTTCTTCTTCATGGAAGTGCAGTTAGAAGAAGAAAGAATCACATTTACACCCCAAGTTCCACCAGGAACATCAATCCACCACCACACTGTGCAGGAAAGAATTTTCACAAAAGGAAAAAATTTCTGCAACAATGATAGCATTCATTCACGGAGTTATGATGATGGGATGATGCAATAGACATGATACACGAAGTTTGTGAAATCTTGAAAGCATTTGACGTCTTGAGATTCTCTTTGCAACATGAAGAACCTCATGAAGAACTTGTGAGAGGTTTGTGGATTTAGTCCAGTGCAACAACAATAGCAACAAAAACAACATTATTCCATTCTCTCTGTCTGTGCAAATGCTGAAAAAAAGACATTTGCAAAAAGAATGGGTACTTTAGAGATTGTGGTTACCAGGTGGTGGTAATTTGGAGATTGAAGAAATGCTTCTTGTTGGTGCGGAAGACGAAGAAGAAGAAGAAGAAGAAGAAGGATTGTAATCGGAGGTGGAAAGAGACCGAATCTGTTCATCCAGTCTGTCGAGCGCCACTCTCCCATTCACATTCTTCTTGTGCTCTGCTTGTTCCTCATGCTCCTCCTCCCCCTCTTCCTCCTCCGCCATGGCTACCAACCCTAGCCCTAATTCTCTGGAATGACACACTCTCATCATCCTGCTGCTGCTGCTGCTGCTTCTACTCCTCCTCCTCAGCAGCTGCTGCTTGTTGTGCAAATGCAACCGAGAAGCAACAAGAGAATGCGTGCAGCCGCAAGATGTGAGCAAAGGAGAAGAAGAAGAAGCATTGACGAGTGCCCATTGCTGTTGCTGCAACAAACTGGATGATGTGCATAGCAATTGCACATAACAAAAGACACCCATCTAGCACGGATCTAATACAGACCCAACAAACCCAACACCAAGTACTCAAGAATCTCTCTCTCTCTCTCTCTCTCTCTCTCTCTCTGTGTCTGCACAACTCTGCTAATTTGCTGCAATATGGAATGTGAGAAAAGTTCCGGAAAATGGAAAAATTGGGTCAATTCAGCATCAAGTTCAGAATGCATTTTGCTCCATAATTAAACAAACCTTAATTAAGCAAAATTAGTGCCAACAAAGCACTACTTTATAGCAGAATGCCAAGAGGGTCAAGCAAATGATTGATTGAATTCATGTATGTGTGCCTCAGTAAAAGAATGCAGATTCTCAATTAGGCTTCTTCATTCAACATTTTGATTTTTCTTCTTCTACTACTCTGTTGATGAGTGATGGTGATTGCAATGGAGAGCTGTCAGCAGCAAAACCCCAAAATTGGTATGCAATTGACAACAACAAAACAGAAATTACAAACTTCCATGCCTGCTGAGCTATCAGATCTATGTAAAGCCCATCTTATGACCTTTTCTCTTTTTTTTTTCCCCTTTTTTGCTGGTGAGCTTTCTTTTGCAAATAGGGAGATCTAATCCGTATCATCAGAGACGCTTTCTTCTTGTTGTATTGGGTTTTAAGGATTTTAAAGGCTTAGGGTTGAGGGTCCAGCAATGCCATAATTCCATCAATTTTGGGGCTGCACCAGATTAGTTGTTAAACCTCTCTTGCTAGCTCATCTGATTTAGGGGGAAAAAACACTAATACACAATGAGTTTCGTGTCAATATCATTTGTCTCTCACCTAGCAACTGAGAGTGTATGTTGCAGAGCCCAAATCTGTCCCAATAGTCTGCAAAAGTTGCTCTTTCCAGAGTTCCAATCTATAATCATGCATGCACAAGAAAATCATGACAACCATAAGTACATGACACAAGTATATATTGTGAGCATTCTCCGAATCAATTCCTTGGACTTATAGGATTTGAACAACAAACTAATGATCTTCATGATATCCATTATGCAATTGTGTAATCATATTTTGCAGAGACACCCAATAGAAATGGGTGGGGTTTTTTTTTTTGGTTTGCTACAAGTAAAACTCTGGTTCAATTCAATAGACTCCACTCTGAAGGGTAGTATGAATCATACTTTTGTATTGAGTATTTTGAAAGCATTGGTGGATTCATCTATGATCCAAACATACATTCTATTAAGAAACAATTCATTCTTTTCATTAGTTGAATGCAATGATTCTTTTTAGTTGCCCTTTATTCTTTTAACACTAAAGAATAAAGAAAACATTGATATTAAACTAGGAAGGGACTGGGATAGGACGTGAGAGATAGGTTTAGCTCCACACATGGATCACCATTGGTAAGGGATTGATCTTCATAACCACCTAAGATGTTCCTTGTTGAAAATGACTCCTTTTACAACCTTTGAGTCCTCGAATTGAGCTCCTGGAACTGAACAAACTATTTTTACATACTTGATGTCTACAACATACTAACAATTTCCCAAGACAACCAAAATGGATGCCCCTTGACAAGGTGCCTTTAGGGCTTGGATTCATTTCATCAGCTCCCATTAATTCACATTGAAAAACTACAATATGTTGGACTCAAAACAATAGGGAAGTATATTTATGTGAAAATTTGCATCTTTAAATAACTTTCTATGTTTTTCATAAACAACATGAGGATGTAGTCACCATGTCAACATAGCCTAGATGGATCCTAATCAAAATTTATGCTACATAGTCACCTAGGTCAAATGCACCTTATAAACATGGACTCAATAGAAAAAGTTGTATTCCCATGTTGAACATTTGATACATACCACAAAAGCGCAAAAGTTGAGACTCAAAACATGGGTATTAACTTGCACAAAAGGCTAAGGATGGATGTGAATTTGATCATGCATCCTAACAATAACAAAATATTTTCTTAAATAATTCAAAATTCACCGTAGTGTTGTTGCTCTTCTATTGCAGCTAGTAGCCTTTCCTTGACTTCTAAGGGCATTGAAAATCGCGAGTTCCCCTTCCTTGTGGCAGTAGGCAACATTGCAAATTTGGATTTTAGAACTAAGCGGGAATATGCAAATGATGGTTAATCATCATGAAGTAATCTATAAGAGGTGTTCCGACCTCATTGATTTGGTACGTGGTGGTACCATACACCATGTAAAAACATTTCACCTACATACCATGTGTTTCCCCAATCATTTTCAAATGTTGCCTCACATCCATGTAATGCCTGATCACATAATAGCACATAGAATGGGTCACCATTCTTTAATTCATCAGATATAATTACAAAGTTATCACCCACCTCCACCTTTGTTGTTTCACTTTCAAAACCTTCATCATTTGTGTTTGAGTCATCAAAGTTTGGATTGGAGTTATCCACATCTTGCATGATGTTTCAAACCTATCAAAACATTGTATATAAAGACACCAACATCAATTGATGGTGACAAAATTTAGGACATTTAAAACCTAACTAACCTTAATGCATTGTGACATTGAAGTTGTAAAGGAATCAATGCAAGTTCAAGAACAAATATGTTGAAATTATAATTACCTATGTGATGTTTATAAGCTCCAAAGTATGCAACTTCCATGGTTGCACATGTGCTATGTTCTCACAAAAATTTGGGTTATCATCCATGTATTCAAGACAAAAACATGCAAGGTCCTTCAATTTCAACAAAGTGACATCTCTAGGGGATACCGAGGCTACTAAATGTAGAGAGTGGGTTCCTATGATGTTTTTGTAATCCCACATTGCACTTTTGTCCATGTCATCAAGTTTAACCAAATCGAAGAAGCAGGCAAGTTGTCACCTTGCATTAAGGTATGCAAGATGTTCTTCCATTTGTTTGTTTTCACAAAATGACAACACATCAATAGTGCATTAAAGTCTCCTTCCATCCATATCAAGTTGTTCCTTTCTGATTTCCTATTTAAGAAGAGCTCTAACACCATCATGCACTCCTTTGTTGTGCCCTAACCCAAAATAGGACCAAACCATCTTGCAACCATTGCACATGTGTACTACATCCCTTGTTTTGGATTGATATTTACACAAAAACCAAGGTGCAAGATCATTTTAAGCCATATGGACCTAGAGCCTACTTCATTTAAAATCAAGACAATTTGGAATATGGTCCTAGGGTTGGCATTACCTAGTAACATGATACCACATATGTCTAAACTTGAATTGTGTGGCACATCCATCTAACCACACTATGTGCTCATTAAGGTAGATGTTGTGTAGTAAGGTGGGTCCAATGTCGTTCAAAATAACGTTGCATGAAAAGCGTGTCTGCTCCACATCATCTGATATAAAGTAATGGTACTTGGTAAGTAGTTTGTTCTCACCATAGTTTGTGTTGGCAATATAGGTCGAATTCCATTGGTTGTAACAATTATGAACTAATATTGTCAATTGAAAGGAATGCCAATGCATTTCTTGAACCTCGTTGTACTTTTAGAATGTGTAAATTTTTGCAAAATCCACAACAAACATAACTAACATCTCCAAAAATGTTTGCCAGTAGGTTTTGTATTGTTCTTCTTGGAACCAAGCCACATGGTTGTGAAAAAAAAATTTGGACAACTTAGGCTTAAAGTATTCAAGGAAACAATGTGTTGTAGTTTCTTTATATTACAACCAAAACACCTTACATTCATCCCCATCACGTGTTTTTTCATGTTTCACCAACTCACAACATTTCCACTACACTAACTTAACACAAGTCATGGACTCCTCCAAGGGACATGTGATCAACATGTCAATTCCACACTTTGCATAAATCCTTGCTAAATAGGTTGAATTGTGCCATTGTGAATCATGAGAAGGGTAGAGGATTGAGGTCCACAAATTTGTTAATCCAAAAAATTGGTAGTGGTTCGCACTACATTGACCAAGAAAACTACCCTAGCAAATATCACAATAATAGTTGCAATATTGACCATGGATGCTTTTGGCTACAAATCACATGTTGTTAAACCCATGCCTCAGTTATACCATTTCAATGTGATATTTGTAGGCACATGTATTCCATTCTTTTGATTTCCTCATGTTTTTCAAATGTTCGTAGCCTAATTTGGCAGTTAGGATGTTCCTTAAAAAACCATTTGTAGAAATCCAACTATTCAAAGCACATAAATAGTTACATTAAGTTAGACCAATTATGGATCAAGTTATAAGCTCAAATCAAAATTCAATATTTCATAATAGTGGTCTTAAAAGAATAGACAAATATACATTACTAAAATAGTAAACATTGACAAAGGTCTTACAAGTAGAATAGGGAGTTGGCCAAAAACTACCAAGTGCCTAGAGGTCATGTGAATGCAAATACATGACATAATTTGACATGTACAAACATACCACTTGACTTGTAATGCACAATAAGTTGTGTTGCCAGTAATTTGAAAAGTAACATTAAAACTATACAAGTCCAAAAAACCCTAAACTAAGTACCCAACACTTAGGTTTTAATAGCACATAAGTGGAATACATATGATGTCAACTACAACTTAAAGTATGTACACTTTACTTGGGTGCCATACTATTGCTAAAAAACAAGTAAAATCACCCCTAACAAGTACCCATTAACTAATTTTTAATAACACACAAGTAGAATACATATCATGACAAGTACAAGTGAAGGTACAAATTTACCATGACTACCACGTACTATTAAAACAACGAGTAACACAAGAGCCATACAAGTAAAACCACCCCAATAACTACTTGCCTACCTAGTTCCAAATAGCAAGCAAATAGACCACATGTTCTACAAATCACAAATGAAGGTAGACATTTATTATGACTACTAGCCTATTTTAAAGGAACAAGATCACAATACTACAAATAACATTAGGTACTTGCAAGTAGATGCAAATACATTACAAGTTTTAACAAATACAAATTATGAGGGTTCCACATTTACCTCGAATGTTAAACAAGTATTTGTATAGTTTTGACCCCAAATATACTTAGTGTCACATAAGAGATTGAACATGCAAGAGATCTAAATCCATGTAAAAGTACTAGTCACCATAAAATAGGTGATTAGAGGGACCTCACTATCCACTACTACATTCACATAATGTCAAGTAAGCCCTTGCTACTACACTATTTCCTTGTAAGTAAACAATATTTCAAATCAAGTACCCCACTACTTGAGCTTGAAAACTAGGAAATCTTTAACAAGCATCACACATGTAGCTAAATGGTGAAATTGTAGATTAAAGTACCTATGATTCCTGTAAGTAGTGGGGGGCATGTTGCTCAAATGTTTTTGCACTAATTATTTTCCTCTTAACATCCTTCCTATTCAATGAGATTGTTGTTGTTATATCCCACCAATTCTTGATGATGTAATTGTAGTATTTTTCATCAAGCACATCACACCATTGTTTTCGAAGAAGTCCCCCCCCCCCAATGTTCTCCCCAATTTGGACCACATGTACTTGTCTAACAATGGCCTTCCTAAAGGAATATTTATTAACATCAATAATTTTGGACAAATTTTTTTGGGAAGCTCTATGTTTGCTAGACACAATAGCAAAAAGCAATGCATTGCGATAGATTGCATTTTCATTACTTCTATTTGTAACCATGTGAACATGGGTAGATTTGACATTCTCAAAAACCTTACACAACTTCTCTACATCCTTGGCTTTTTGGGCAATTTTTGGCAAGTTTGACTAAACCATATCATGTTCAAACATTATATGCAATGTGTTTTTCCTCTCATTTTCATTGAACCTATGCTTGGTGCTAAATAATTCATTCACAAATGTTTCAACAAGTGATTGACATTTTTTCCACCTATAGATCCTACGGGGTGCATCAATAGATGAAAGTCTACCTACTTCAAGCATGGCATAGGGGGGTGCAGGTTGGTCATTTTGGCAAGATCTTGCTTTTAACAATGCAACACGTGATTTCCGCTTATGTTCCCTTTCCTTTTCCAGCCTACACATAATGTAAAACATAGTTCAATGTCCATGTGAAAATTAAATGCAATCACTCTGCAACTTCCAATAATTCATTTCTAGTTGAAACCCACAAATATGACATGACGTTGAAAGGAAAACTTTACCATTCCCTTCTCTTTTCGTGGGTAGCCTCTCATGCTACTTTTCTCTCCAACCTTCGTGCCTCCCTTTCAAACATAGGTTGTTTTCTTATTCCTCAAATTACCCATTTGTACAACCCCTATACCATGCCAAGTTGCACATATTCAACTTAGCTACAAAATCAAAGGTATGTATTAAGTGTATAAATCTTGCAAAAAAACAAGTTATTGTATGTGTATGTAAACACTAAGTACATGTATGTTTGCCCCAAGAGTTGGTACAATCTTTATATTACCTTTCACGGACATGAAAGTATTATTCTAAACCCTAACATACTAATAATCTGCTACAAAATAAAATAGATGTTTTGGAGGACTAGAACATAATACATCATATAATGCACATCCTTCAATAAGATCACTTCCCTACTTGTGTTCTCTTTTACCTTGTACTTTTGATGCATGGGTTCCCATCGTCCATTGTTATTTATAGGGTTTTTCTTCATCGCCCAAACCAGGAGCCATAAGTGGCAACCAGTGCTGGCTCATTAGTACATAGCTACCCAGCGCCACCCACCACCCCCTCCGCCCCCTCCCAGAGTAAGGGAAGAATCCTTCAGTCTTGGCCCTCCCGCGCCCCCAGAGTCCAGGAAATCCTGTTCATCAGATTCTACCCGTAACTTGGTACTTACTCTCTTCTGTCTCTCTATGATTGGCCACAGCCCCGACCGTCTCCTCCTCTCTCTCACTCTCACCATCATTGGTCAATGGAAGAATCAACGAAAGTTGCAAGTTGAACTAAAATCAACCGCTCATGATCATCCATAAGGACGAGGGGCTAGAGTCCAGTGCAGGCCTCGTCCGAACAAAGGGAGATTTTCTAGCCTAGTGTTTCTTTGTTTGTTTGGTTTGTTGTAGATAGTAGCTGCCGACAACGGGAGAGGTTTGGTGGCAAGAGCAGAAGAATTTGTTGTGGGGGATTTAGAGGATTGAGATGGGATCTCAAAATTACCAACAACAGCAGTAGCAGCAGCAGCAGCTTCTGGACGCTTTTGCTGCAACGGATTTGTTGTTGTAGAGACACTACATTATTAGCACCATGGTGACACAGGCGTTGTGGCGGAGGAAGGCAGTGCAGCAGCCGCAGCCAAATGGCCACACGGAGCTGGCTAAGAGGCTCCGTGTCATGGACCTCGTCTCCATTGGTTTGTAAATATTTTTTTCTGTTTCCTCCTGCTGGCTCCTTGGCCGCTTGAATTTGGGAGATTCTAGTCTGAGCTGGTTGGGTGTCAGTTGGAATTGCCATCTTCTACCATTTTGATCACTTGGGTACTCGACCATCCTACTAGTGATCTGATCAGAATGGCAGTATAGAGATCCGATCGAATTTGATTCAGATTTGGCAAGTATCATGCCAGACTGCATGTGAAATTTGCAAAATTGTGAAAATCTGGATGTGGAATTTGCTTTGTTGTTGTTCAAGCTGCTTATGTGGGCAAGGATGATGGCATGTGGATGTGCTCATCTTACCATCTATAGCAGCTTTGTGGCAGGATGTATGATGCTATGCAGTGCATCTGAGATAGATGTGTACACACAATGCAGGAATAGGGTCAGCGATATGAGCAGGGGTGTATGTGCTGGTCGGAACAGTGGCCAGGGAGTGAGCAGGGCCAGCCCTCACAGTGTCATTCCTTATTGCTGGAATTGCTGCAGCTCTTGCAGCTCTGTGCTTGCTGAGCTTTCAAGTCACCTTCCTTCGGCCAGTAGTGCCTAACACTATGCCTACACATGTGTGGGTGGTGAAGGGTATGTATGAGCTCACTCCTTTGATTTCCATCTGGTGCTTTATGTTTTCTGTCTCCTTTGGGTTTTTCTTTGGGGCAAAACCCGAAGCTACTCACAAGAGCCAAACTTCAGTTCAGTCTTGTTCTAAGGAGTGTCAAGGTAGAGATCAAATGAAAGCTTGCATTTTCTCTGTCGTGTGCAAGGAGCAATTATAGGTCATGGGTACAGTAGAGGCAATCCAGAGATGATGATCACGTGCTGCTTTGTGTGCAGGGTGGCATGGATCATTGGGTGGGCTCTCATCTTGGAGTACACAGTGGGTGGCTCCACTGTTGCACGGGGTATCTCACCAAACTTGGGAATCTTTTTTGGAGGCCAAGAGAGCTTGCTGGCATGGTTAGGTCGGCAAACCATTCTGGGGATTGATGTTGTGGTCGATCCTTGCGCTGGGCTTTTGGTGGTGGTCGTTACGGGACTCCTGTGCTTGGGCATTCTGGAGAGTGCAAGGGTGCAGTCCGTGATGGTAATTATGAACATTCTGGTGCTGCTATTTGTGGTGGGAGCAGGTTCATGGGCGGGGTTTTCCAGTGGCTGGCAGTGCTACTACCAGTCTCAAGGCTATCTACCCTATGGAGTCAATGGAATGCTTGGAGGTGCAGCAACGCTTTTCTTCACATACATTGGTTTTGACACTGTTGCCAGTACAGCAGAGGAGGTGAAACAACCACAGCAAGATCTCCCTTTGGGCATTGGGTTTACTCTCTTCATCTGTGCAAGCTTATATATGTTGGTCTCTGCTGTAATTGTGGGCCTTGTTCCCTTCAATCTGATAGACCCAGACACACCTCTGTCTTCTGCGTTCAATGACCATGGCATGCCCTGGGCCACATATGTTGTAGCAGCAGGTGCAATAGCAGCATTGTCAACTGCCCTTATGGGATCACTTCTGCCTCAGCCCAGAATATTGATGGCAATGGCACGTGATGGCCTGCTCCCACCCTTCTTCTCCACCCTCCACCCAGTAACAGTTGTACTTGTCAGCAGTACCTTGATTACAGGATTAGTTGCAGCACTCATGGCATTCTCTATGAGTGTGGACCAGCTTTCAGGCATGGTGAGTGTGGGAGACATTGTCAGCCTTCACAATGGTTGCAGTGTCCCTACTAATTCTGAGATATGTGCCAACTCCTGAGGTTTCAAAGGCAGTCATCGTCCAAGTTCTCCCTGACAAGGGTCCTCCTCTGTCGTCTGTGCACATTTCACCATCAAGGCCAGTTTTTGCCAAATGCAGTGCCATCTTCTCACCTATATTGTCAATTTTTTCGGATGCATCCCTGCAAACACTGCCTGGCAATAATGGACTTGAAGATGATTGTTCATCATCAGCAAGCAGCAGTGGCTCTCTTCTACTCCAGGATGAGGTGGATGATGAGCCAGAGGTGAATGCAACAGCAGCAGCCCCAGACGAATCCCCTGCCATGAGTTCCAAAGTGGCACTTCACAAATCTTTGCTGTATGCAGATGAAAGTAGAACTTCACCTGAGTCGAATGAGGATTTAAGGCGATGGGCAGCTGTATTTGTAATAACTGGAGTTTGTGTTGGTGTCATCCTCATCAGCCTGGCTACTGCTGCAGAGGAACTTCCAATATCCATTCAATGGACTCTGGGAGTGTTGGGCACTCCATCCTTTGTGGCTGCATCAACAGTTTTGTTTTTGATTGAGCAAGATGAAGGTCGTCATAAGTTTGGGCAAGCAGAAAGCTTCCATTGTCCCTGGGTCCCAGCATTACCATTGGGGAGCATTCTTGTAAATGTTTACTTGCTCGTGAATCTTGGGCTCCCAACATGGTTGCATGTTTCAGTCTGGTTACTTTTGGGGGTTCTGGTGTATATGGTCTATGGAATGAGCCACAGCCAACTTGCAATGGAATTGCTCAAGGAGGACCAAACCACCATGAGTTCCAAGCTACTGCCAGACATACAAGTGTGAGTGCTTCAAAGTTGTTGCAGTAGTAGGACTGTCGTCCACCCTTTTAAACAAAATAACTTGAGTTTATCATTTGGGAACCCCCTTTGACTGCATGGATGAGAAGGAACTGCAAAATGGCAATTTCACAATGGCTTTCAACAAGGAGCGCATCTCAACATGACATCGAATCATCAAGTTTTGTGGCTCATCTGTAATGAGCAACAAAATGTTTTTTTTAGTTATAATAGTCCCAAGTCAAGTTCTATTGGCAATCTGCAAGGGTGGCCAATTCCGCCTAATTGATGTACCAGATTCATATTGTTCAAATGTAGGAGTGCTCATGGCTATACTGCAGCATTTTAGGAGTTTCCAGCACTATTCTCAAGCAGAGATCTGTTGTAATTTTATTGTCATGGTTGCTGTGGCCATTCTAAAGATACTATGTTTTTGCACCGACAAATGTAAGCTTGCAATTATAAATATGGTGATAATTCCAAGCCTACATAGATTACTTTGAGATGGAGATTGTTTAACTGGAGAGCAGTGTTGTGGACATTTTATTGTGCAAAACAAGGCTAACTGTGACCTAACTTGACCTCGATCCCAAGACAATTGGAGCTCTCTAAAAGCAACTTCTACCCTGACAGGTTGATGTACCAGTAATATTTGTTCCCTGGTCAAGAACTAAAATCACTTGTTCATTTTAGTTCAAAAAACATGTGCAGCAATGCAAATGGGTGTATCTCACACCACCTCAGAACATATCGACAAACAAAGCGCACCAGTTGCAACTTCATGCATAACACTAATGGCTATGAGGATGTATCAACTACTTGAAGTTCTGAAACTAGAAACTTGCTTTTAGAACTTTCTGAAACAAGGCAAATCTGAAACTTTTAAAACTCTCTTTAAAGTTTTGAAACTTGATGTTACTTGCTCCTGAACATTTAGAAACTTTAGAAACTCTTAAAACATGACAACACCAATACTTTTGAAGCTTTGTGAGACTTTTGAAGTTTGAGACTTGCTTCATGAGTATTTTGAAATTTCTACAACTTCCTAGAACTGGAATATCTAAAACTTTTGAAACTTTCTACAACTTCTGAGATCTCAGATTTATTTCTGAACCTTCTTGAAACTTTTGAAAGTTGTTTTTGTTGTAGTTAAATCTTCTATAACTTTTTCAGACTTTTCAATTGAAACCAAAACAAAACATATTGAACTGTTTCATTATTTTTTGAAGCAAATAAATGAGCAAGTCAAAAAAGCTTCAAAACAACCAACAAATGAACGTTTTTCAGAAAAAAACTAGTCAAATGAAGGAAATTACTCATGGTCTTGCAAGGTCAGAATGCTATTGTGTACATGTGATTGGGAATTTCGTTAACACACATGATTAGACATGTGACTAGGGATTTGGAGAGCATAGTGTTTGGTTGCAGAAAGCAAATGGTGATGTGTGAGAAAGGAAGTTGAAGAAAGTTGCCACTGAGGATGTTTATGTATAGGATAATCCAGAGGTTATTCTGTTGTTTGAGGGCATGTGAATGAGGGCAGTAGCCCATGTTCACAAGCCTAAAAACAACAGAATGCCTAATGTGACCTGCCTTTCACCTACATAAAAGCCTCACCTGATTTGAAATTGCGCAAATTATGCCAGAACACATGTGTTCCATTTTGAAGACATGTGACAAGAAATTAGGGTGAAGGTGACTGCTCTTTTACTTTGTGTGAACTATCAACTTCTACAGTGCCCGAGATTTTGCTTTTGGTTTGTCTTTCATCATTCAACAACAATGCTGGCAGCTATATGCACGCACCATGACAGTGTTATGATGGATTGAAATTTCTGGGATTGCCTACTGGTGTTTTTTTTTTGTTCTTGAGTTTATCAAATTCATTATGTTTGTGCTTATCAGATTTGGGTGGTGTGTCTTGATTTTGTTATGGTGACTTGTTGCATGTGCTTTATGTTTCTGGAGCTACTTGTGTTGGAGGTGAGAAGTATCATTGCGAATGGAAGGTTTTTAAGGCGGGACTTCAAGAAGCTAAGTATCGAATTGTTGATTGTAGCAATTTGTGCTGTGTGGTTTGCTTTTTTGGTTCTTGAGAATAATTGTCTGTGAGATGAATGCTCAGGTCGATCAAACTACTGTTCTTTTGTTTTTCTGTTGCACAAGGAGTTTAGTTTGATTGTTAGGAGGTAGAATGAATATGCAGATTACTAAGGCACATGGGAGATGATGAAAAACTTAGGGAATTTAAGAGCTTGCCTGAGGTTGTGCCCAGATTCTTGAGTTCAATATACTCAAGCAAATTGTTTGTGTGTTGTGAGGTTGAGGGAATGATACCTGCTGGCTATGGGAACTTTGAGAGAAATATCAATTTCCAACTATTGCTGAATTCAGGATGGGCAATTCTTTTGTGAAAATTCCCCACGATGGTTGCAATGTTGGGAAAATTGCAAAATTGTGAAGGGGGTATGTTCAATTTGTGTCTCTGGAATATATGAGTTGGGTATGTTTGGGTATGTTTGGGGTATGTTGAGAGTTAGGAGCTGTGCTTGACAAAGAGATTTGTGAGTTGAACACCAACCTACAAAAGGCAGTGGTAGCTCATGAGAGAAAAGCTTGGAATGATCTGATCCCAAACTAAGTGCCTTAGAAATGATTTGATTCTCTGCATACAACAGCATTTGTGCACCCTGAATCAATTGTTGCATGATAGATGTAAATGTGATAAGTGGATTTCAGTTGGTAAATTGTATCTTGGTTGATTGATGCGGTGCCCCCCTTTCTTTTCCACTACAGACATTCAGAGATCCTGGCTGCTTTATGAGTTGGGCATCCCCAGAAGTCAGGGCTGCCCAAGGCAGGCCTTTATTTTGGGAATGCTCAGCAGCTCTTTGAGCATTATTCACCCCTACACTTAAGCCTGAGTCTTATACCCACAGTTCCACATAAAATATCACAGCAAAAGAAATTCTCAGTGCTCTAATTTATTTTCAGAAATGTTGAAATTTTTAGGTAGGGATACATTGCAATATTTAGCTGGGATTCTCAAACTACTATGATTATAATTTTTACACAGTTTTGTTTTTCTTGGGGGTACATTTACACAGTTTTTAGTGCTTGTAGTATGCTCCCAAACATGCTGGTTAAGAACTTAGAAGAGAGTGAGATGAGTTTTCATTTCCCCATGAAATTTGGCAAACAATCACATAAAAATAAAAAAATAAAAAAGTTAAAAGTTTCTAAAAAAAAATTAAAACGCGAACCAAGTTTAAAGAAACTGGGGAACTTCACAGTGGTCGAAGGTCACGGGCACCCACTAGTTATATTGGATTGCGGGAAATCACAAAGTTATGGGATAAAGGTGTAGGGACCAGTACACGTACCCTTATGCATAACCTATGCATTCTTCCATATCTGGTCACCTTTATTTCAGCCTTTCATTTTTTGGTAGTAGGTCCAACTAATATTTCTTCAATCTTTTCAGGAGCTTGTGCTGCCGCCCAAAACAAATACCCCTAGTACCTTGGGGCCAATTCGACACTAATTATATTATTTTCAGAAATGTTGAAATTTTCCAAAAAAACATTTTTCCCAAATCAAAAAAATATATTGTGAAGGATAATAGTTAATATTTAGGAATATTCCATTTGTTGAAATGAGTTTTTCAAATTTAGTTAAGAATTCAATGGACATGTGTTGAAATGGCCAAGGCAAAAATATAATCTTCCAAAAAACTCCTCTAAAAGAAACCAAAATCCTTCAAGATATTATTATAACTCTATAATAACTAATCTCAAGTTTCAACACAAGCCAAAATATCATCTTTCAAAAATCCTCATAT
>Ga0116227_10001191_pt1 | contig 56856 bp, 42 predicted proteins | sample S1TSphgellanicum_FD_89693 | JGI IMG/M metagenome (GOLD analysis project Ga0116227, IMG submission 89693) | Host-associated microbial communities from peat moss isolated from Minnesota, USA - S1T2_Fb - Sphagnum magellanicum MG | ecosystem: Host-associated > Plants > Peat moss > Unclassified...
GGGCTTCCTTTCGCCTTGACTCCCGGGCTTCCTCTTGGCTTAACTCCCGGGCTTCCTCTTTGGCCCGCACCCTTGTAATTCCCTTTGCCTTGGTCGCGAGCCCAAAGCTAGGGTTGCGACAGCATTGGTGGGTAAAAATCGAAAATGTCTCGTGCCATCTTTGCAGCCAAGGATCGTGGGCCCACAATATGTTTATGGGTTTGGATGCGATTGATCAAACATCGATCCTGAAGGAGATTGCGCATTTCGGATTGAAACTAATGCAAGGTATATTGGCTATTTAGGCTGAGCGTGATTCAAATAACAAGGCTGCACTCGATCTTGCTCCTCCTATGATGCCGTTTCAGCTTGTTGAAATGGCACTGTGCGATTTTATCGATTCGGTTTTCGATCCATATCGAAGTCAATTGGTAAAGTTTTGGCCCAATGAGAAGATCAATCTCATTGAATGACATCAACAAGAACTTTTCAATGCTTACAAGAGGGAATCCGGTTCCAAGCTCCTCATTGATAAGGAGGATCATGCAACATTCTTTGATACGGGATGGGATGATTTGAAAGGATGCTTTGAGCATTTGCGAATGTTTTGCGGTGGATTGGCAAATGCTTTCACCAACACAACAAGCGTTGAGTCGAATTTTAGCATTTTGAAATGGGAAAAAGATGACTTTCGATAGTCAATGATGAACCTGACACTGGAGGGCATCTTTCAAGCCAAGTAGCACCGTGTTGTGATGGGAATTCCTATTCCGATTAGGTTCAATGATGGTGTTGGGCCCAATAGAACGAGCAACTAACACTTTTACAACTTATGTTACGAAATTTGATTAAATTCGAGGCAATTTGCCACTTTTTATTTATTGTCGATTTTGAAGATTTTTGAATGCTGAATTTAAGCTAAAAGCGATAAAATCGACGTTTGCCATATCTTAGGAGGCCTGATCTTAAGGCAAAAGAAGAAACATGGAAACTCAAATATTTCATCATGCAACGCTTCAAGATATATAACTCTATAACTAATCTCAAGTTTCAACACAAGCCAAAATATCATCTTTCAAAAATCCTCATATAAAAATAGACCTATCATCGTAGAACCTTTGCAGGTTCGGCACCTCAGTGCTAAATAATTTATTTAATTTTCAATTCTTAAATTGGCAGTTAAAATTTGAATTCTGAAAATATCAGAACTTTGTATTAAATTTATTATAACCAACAGTTATACAAAACAAGTTTAGTGCTTTTGTTGTTAGGTTGTCAGTTCCAAGCCAGGCGGCAGAGATTTAGGGATCGAACTTCGTTGGTAGCATGAATTTAAAAAAAATTCGTCATAATATCCAAAAAATTCGGCAAATTTGAAAATAATTTAATTTATGCTGAACCTGAAAATGTACTATGGTACCTAGGGGCCAAAATCCCTTAAGCTACTATACTCGATAATGAATCTAAACACAATATCCTTTCCTTGCCTACCAAGGCAAGACCAACAAAAAAAAAAAAAAAAAGGGTCAGGAGAGAATGTTACAAAGGGTTTTTTGGGATTTTCTGGTGCAAAATTGGTCATATTTTGAACGGAAACTGCTAGAAATCATCACATTTAGACACTGCATGCATGGAGGCCGCCAATACAAAACGAGATTTTGAAAAAAAAAACCTACTTTCATGCTTAGTTTAGCCAGATTTGGCTCATTCCTCTTGTGAAAGATCACCATTCTACCTACTTGACAAAATTGGAAAAAAAAACCCTGACTGGATATGCCCTCCAGCCAATAAAGTTAGTGCACGAGGGAGTGAAGTTGGGTTGTTAAGGTCCCAGGAGGGTGGATATTCAGTTGGCCTACACAACTGCACCTATGCAGAGGGGATCTTTCGCTGTAAGACGGCCTTTATGTAGCCGAGCCGCCGTTTTCATGTGCATGTGTGAGGACGGGGGACGGTGGAAGTCTTTTTTTTTTCTGGCGAAAAATCGCCAAAAGGCAACACTGATCCAAATTTCGGGCGGAAAATGCTGTTATGCGTCGCCAAATTTCGCCCAGTTTTAACGTTTGGTGGGGGGACGGGGGGCTGGGACGGGAGGGGAGTGTGTCGCCACAGGCCTGTCTATAGGCTACACATTTAATGGTCCTGTACAAAACTGTCGCCAGTTAAGTGGAAATCTGCCTTGTGAGGCTCGCCACTGCTGCTAAAATTACAAAATTGGCAGCAATCCCAAGAAATCAGATGAGTCCTTTTAACTTTATTGTCTGCATGCCCATGAGCAGAGTGGTTTAGTTGGCCAGGTGGGTACCAACCCACTTGCATTTTATTTCTAAAAATTGTCATAGCTCATTACCCAAGGCTTCGAAGTTCATCCCCAAGGATTTAATAAAATAATTTTAATTTGGGTTAAGAGATGGTCCCCTTTGGCTAAAGTAAAGTACAAGAGTAGCAGTAAATAAACGTCCTATGTACCTTACCCCACTATATTTATGTTTTTTTCCCACCTGTTCTCTTGTCTCTTCCTCTTCCCCCTGTTGGTTTTTAAAAAAGTCTTACCCGTATGCTTGTTTCATGCCTCCACCATCATCCCTTTGGTTTTTTTTCTTTTTTTGGCTTGGTTTGGTTGCTTCTTATTGGGTTTGTTTTGTTTCTGTGTTTGGAGAATTTTTGTGTGGGGGCGCCGGGGGGGGGGGGTGGGGGGGGGAAACAACATATTGGGGACAAAGAAAGAGTAGAGTAACAGTCAAAGACGGAGGTGTTCTTGAAATAAATGCTCACTCAAGATGGAGTTTTGAGGGCATTACCTGATGTAAAAAAAATCCAAGTTTTTTTCCTTGTGATAGGGTGAACACACCCATCACTAAACACAGGCCTATTACTGAGCACCCATATAGTGCAGGAGTTGGCCTATGTTGGATAAAAAAAAACCTTATGGACATTGTCAGTTTAGCCTATCACTAAACTTTCGGTGATAGACATTGGTGTTTAGTGTTTTTCATCGTTCTGACTGGCCATAAATTTGATGGTTTAGTCATAGGGCTTTAATCACACATATTTATATAATCTATTGAGTTTTCTGGGTGTAATAATGTTTGGTGATGGGTGGTTAGCTAAACTTCAATGTGCAATGGGGGAACGTGGGGGGTATTAGTAATGTTTCATGAAATGAGAAAAATGTTTGGGATAAAAAAGACAATTTGGTGTTGGGCATCAGATTGAACACTAAAATTGCAAAAACATAACATCAATACACAAGGGGTAGAACGAGATTTATTTTTAATATTTGGTTTAGATAATGAATTGGAACACTTTTACAAAAATCAAAGTTTGAAAATCCAAAACACTAGTTTGGTGATGGGGGTGTGTAAATCATGTTAAAAAACACACAACAACAATCAAGGCATCATTAGAATCCAATGAACACTCAAATCAGTACATTAATTATGGAAGAATTTTTAATTTTCCCCCAATTTTGTGCACCCCATTCTCACCAAAATAACATCACCACAATCAAAGAAACACAAGGTTATGTCATAAATTAGGAAATCAAATGACATTGTAACATTTCTTAGCATGTTAGAGTTTCTAAGTAGTGATATTAGCCTCAAATCTTTCATTAGAATCAACCTAATCATTATGTAAATATGCCTAGGCCTTCAATAATCAATAACTATGAATTTGCAACAACATTTGGCACATGGTTCATTGGATGTGGAAGCAATAATCAAAAACCCAAAGCGCTCAACTCAAGAATCTTTGGCAAGAAGGAGTTTGTTATCATTGTCACAACTACTTCCAAGAAGGACCCATGGACAAGAACTTTTAATGGATTATTCATAGAGCCATGTTGTGATTTTAGAAGAATATCTAAAAGCTATATGACAAAAAGTAATGGATAAGGAGGCAATAGACTAAATATGAAAAAATCAAAAAAAAAAAGGCAAGAAAAATTAATTAATTTTTTTTTTATAGTAGCGATTGTAACTACAAGAACAACTGAAAGGGAATTTGCAAAACAACACCGAACAAGTTTCATCTTAATTTGGTCATCCATAATAGTTAAAGAAGTAAGGGATATATTTCACTTCAATTTCAAGGAAGGGATGAAAGTTCAACCCAATGGATATAGGGGTGTCAATTTAGGTGAAACAACAAATGCCCAACAGCGGGCTAATGCTCAAATGCAACAAATAAAGGCGCATTTGTGGCATCCTTGCAACACACTCGGATAAACAATTGAAATTAAGAAAGCGGGGAAGGGAGTGAGGTTTGTTGTTCAATGAAATAAACAATGATGACAAAAAAATAGGGGGTTGGGAGAGTAAGAAAGAATAATAGTAGTGAAGGTTTGCATTTTTCTGCAACAATGTGAAAGCTAGATCATTAAGAACACCGGAGTTACAACTTAGAATCAAATATCAAGAGGAATAGTAGGTGATTAGGTTCCAGGCTTAAAAATAATGACAATTGATTAGGTTCCAAACTCGAAAGGAGTGGTAGTTAATCAAGTTCCAAGCTCAAAGAGTAGAAGTTGAGGTTCGAAATTCAAGAGGAGCAATAGGTGATCAAGTTCCAAGTTCAAGAGGTGTGACATTTGATCAGGTTGCAACTTGAAGAAAAACAACAATTAATCAAGTTCCAAGTTCAAGAGGAGTAACAACTAATCAACATCCAAGTTCAAAAGGAGCAACAATTGAAGTTTGAAGTTCAAGAAAAGTGGTAATCAATTAAGTTCAAAACTCAAAAGGAGTAGTGGTTGATTAACATCTAAGCTCAAGAAAAAAATAGTTAAGGTTTAAAGCTTAAGAAAAATAATAGTCAATCAAGTTCAAAAGCTCAAAAGGAACAGCACCTGATCAAGTTCAAAGTTCAAAAGGAGTAGTAGTTGAGGTTTGAAGTTTAAGAGGAATGGTAGTAAGAATTCAAGTTCAAAACCCAAGAGGAACAAATAGTTGATCAACATCCAAGTTCAAGAGGACCAACAACTAATCAACTTCCAAGTTCAAGAAGAGCAACAATTGAGGTTTGAAGTTCAAAAGAAGTGGTAGTAAAAACTCAAGTTCAAAGCCCAAGAGGAACAATAGCTGATCAACATCCAAGCTCAAGAAGAACAATAGCTAATCAACATCCAAGCTCAAGAGGAGTAGCAGCTAAGGTTTGAAGTTCAAAAGGAGTGGCAGTAAGAACTCAAGTTCAAAGCTCAAGAGGAATCACAATTGATCAAGTTCCAAGCTCAAGAATAGCAACAACTAATCGAGTTCAAAGTTGAAGAGGATGATCAAGTTTAGATGAACAACACTAGGAAAGTAAGTTCAACACATACATACCTTTAGAGTAGCAAAAGAAAAATGCAAAAAACACATGCAAGAAGATTAGGAGAGGATCATGCATGAAAAACAAATGCACCTTTTTGGACCACTCCAACACCTACACCACACAAACAACTTGGTGTCATTAAGCATCTAGGAGAAAAGTTGGGAAGTTACAACTACTTGGAGAATGCCTTGAGTGCATGAAAGCAGTCACAAAAACCTACATAATGAACAAAGCTCTTAGCAACAACAAAAGGCCCACGAGCAAAAGGGATTCAAAATGGATGGAGGGAGTGCTAACAAACTGGGTGTTGAGGTGGTGAGTTCTGGAGCGGCATTGCACTGGAAAGTGTTTAAAAATTAGGGTTTAACTACACATTAAGGCATTGATCACCAAACATGCTTTTGCCCATTTCTAGGTTTTAATCTTGACCATTGAATAAACATGTTTGTTATATCCAATGGAGGGTGTACATTTGGGTATGAGATTGTTTGGTGATATCTTGGATGTTGTACATGTGTCAGGTATGATATGTGCGTTAATAGATGTTAGATTGCCCACTGATAGGGGCAAAAATTGTTTGGTCAAAGGTTTTTTTAGGCAATGAGGCCAAGACCTTTGGGAAGCCATGACTTTTGCATCACTTGTCCAAATCCAATGATCTAAAGGGCAGCATGTGCGCCCAGAGCTCCTCTACAATCCATTTTCAGACCTTGGATGCAACCAATGCCATAAGAGATCACAACTTTCCTGAGTTTTTAAGTGTACTATGACTGCCTATTTACCCTACTCAACAAGTATAATGGGGAAAAAAGAAGAAAACTAGACAAGCCAATAGCTACCCATTCTGTTAGGTATGGGTATTACCAGCCCAAACCAAAAATGGTGAAACATAATTTTAGGACCATAATTTTCATGTGGTCAATGAGAAGGCTCAACATGCACCTTGGAAGACCCAATCTCTTTTCTTTTGGGTTTGGGGGTAGTGGAGTTTTTGCTTTTCCCATAAGTTCTCACTATATTCCCCTCAAGTTCGCAATGTGTTCCTGTAGGTGTTCTCTAATTGCACCACACTTCATCCCATATGTCTTGCCCAAAGTTGAACTTTTGTATAAGGTTATAAACTATAAAGCAGGGTTAAAGGGAAACACCTCTATACTTTTATGTCCAATGTTTCCAAAAAAATGTGATGGATGAATCAAAGTGGCTCTTGAAAAAATGAAAAAATATTCTTTGGGGGAACCACATTACTAATTAATAGAAGTAACAATGGGTACTTGGAATAGGAGCTGGTTCTTTATTCTATTTTCTTAACAATCCATCAAAAGATTGGAGGTTGTTTCAAAAAAATTGCATGGATTTACATGGTGGGTAAATGAAATTATTTAACATTTACATCTTTTACACAATTTAAAATAAATTTACATGATTTTACACTTACACTTTCGAGATTAGGCATTTACATTTACACAAATGTGAATGACAAATATTACACATACAAAGAATGTAAATAAGTTTGCAACTTACACTTGCACAAAAGTTCTGTCTAAAACCATATGTAAGCCTTGGGCCCTGAAAATATGCAACAGACAAAATAGGTATGTATTTCAAGGAGGGTAAGGCCCAAGGTGGAAGGCCTTGCCAAAAGAAGGGCCTGCACAAGACAAGAGTTGTGTGTGAACCCCAGTTTTGATAATATCCTTGATCTCAAGGGCCTTACCAAACATAGAGACTTCTTGGAATTTTTGGACTGATGGGATCATTGAACAAATCACAAGGTGAACCATCTACAAGGTTTTAAAAAAAAATCCTTGTGCAAAGAAATAGGAGATACCTCCCTATATCTCCCTATAGCACAAAGGATGTTCTTGAAAATGGAAGGCCATAGCATCTCTTGGAGGTCAATTTTTGTTTTAGAATGTGTTGTCCAAATACAATGGTAAATTTTTGGCAGGTCAATATAATGTTGGTAGGTTCTCGAATTTAGAGAGGTTCAGGCTATAGGACAAGTTCTAGGGTCTCCAATATAGAGGTTTTGAGTTTTGCTGGAATCACTATTGAAATCTAACTAAATAATTGACCTCTTTTTAAAATTGAATTAGAACTTGAATTGAGTCAAGGGTGCTATCTCATTTTTAAACAAATTCAGATTCTCTAAATAGTCAAGTAAAACTTTATAAGAAAAACATATAATCTTGACCTTACATCTTAAGCAAGTTACTAAATTTAATTAGTTGCACATATTTAATATTATAAAATCTTTATTTTGAATTGTGTGCTCTAAGTGAACAAAATAATATGATAATCTTTTAATTTATTTTGGTTGTGTGTAATGGAGATGAAATTGAACATGATCTTAAATCAAATTGGTTTTAAATTCTTTGTAAAAATGACCAAAACTTAAAATTCAAAAAATCATTCTAAAACCATATCGAAAGTTTCATTTTTTTTTTAAAAATTAAAAAAAAGTTAAAAAACCAAGATTGAAGATTCCTTTCGAAATCAAGAACTAAACAACACTTTTCTTTGCGTGTAAGGTAAAAAAGCTCAATGACATTTTTCAGTATAAAATGTAATTATAAGGTAGCCTCCGACGAATACAAAGGAAAAATTAGGTCAGGAGTTTACGTCATAAGGTGTCCTGTGTCGTCCTGGACGGCAATCAAACCTCGCCTGCACCCGACCCGTTGTAAGAAGCCATGTTGGGGATGGCGAAACGGCGAACGAAGTACAATTGACTAAGCGATCTACGCAAATTCCACAATATTACGTGCGAATCGGGGGCAACGCAGCCTCGTGTCAAGCTCAAAATCCCGCCAGATTTTTGTACGTTGAGCAAACCGGCCAAATGCAACAAGACTTCCAATCATGCTCCGACTTCGATGATGATTAAGAACACTCGGAGGACGACAAGGGGTTTCATCGAGACTCATCAAACTGCATTTTACATCGGGATCTTCCCAAGTCCAGAGCTCGCTGTTGTCTGAGCTCAATTCAGATGCTCCTTGAGATGAAAAACCGGATGAAAATTCTAGAGCGAACTGTTTATGTGGTTTTTTCTTCTGATTTTTTCCCCCTTCTCTCTCTCTCTCTCCCCTGTTTCCTTTGTGGGATCGAGATTTGATGCATGGAAGTAGTGGGCGGTGATCCAACGCATTTGTCGCTTCAAGAACTGAAGAATTCCCGAGAATGACGATCAGTAGTAGGCAGCTAGACTCACCCTTCAAATCAGATCGCCACAAATTCGGGATTCGAAAATAGACCCACACATATAGAGAGAGAGAGAGAGAGAGAGAGCTCTCTTACAGACAAACAGACAGAGGTCATGAGAACAAGACAGTCAGACGGAAAGCTCGACCGAGTTTCGAGGACCGATTACTGCTGCTAAGGACTGCACGCAGAGGGAGCCTGAGGTGGGTGCCAACCGGGAACCCCCGGATGGGTCAGCTTCCGGAGACTCTTGTCCTGGAGGCGTTCAATGGGTCGTCATCACCTCCTGGCATACAGCTTCTCCAACTGCTGATTGCCATCCAAGCAGCGTCGCTTGCGTCCTTGGGAGGAGGCCCAGATTTCGATCCCAAGTACTACGTGGACTTGCCGCTGAAGTATCCCGTGGACACTACAGCGGAGGCATTCTCTTCGTTGCCACGAACTTTGCCTAGCGGCACAATCTCGTCAGGCATGGTTTCTTCAGTTCTCTCTGTGAAGCCCTTGTGTGTCAAGATCTTGTCACAGACCCCTCTCTGTATGCGTGTGTGTGTGTGTGTGTGTGTCTCTCTCTCTCTCTCTCTCTCTCTCTCTCTCTCTGTGTTTCTTTCTTTGAGTTGTGGAAACTGCGCATGGAGTCTAGAGCTAAGAATGGGTGATATGGGAAGCCGAGTCTTTGAGTCCAGAGTGTACTTGTGTGCCTGTGTGGTGGGTGGTGATTTGGAGCATGTGTGGTGGGTGGTGATTTGGAGCATGTGTATGGTGATGCAGATACATTGCAACGCTTCCTGGAGGAGAATTTTGGCATACCTGGGAGTGATCTCGAAGCCTGTAGGCCACAAGATTACACTCCAGAGCCTGTAGACTTCCTGCCTGGTGTGTACAATCCTGAAGCACGAAGGTGGGCTTTGAAGATCCATTCACTGTGGTTACTTCTTGCCCGTCAAGTCGCAGACTGTGTGAAGGAGGAACCCAACCAGCATACCTTGCTGCCTCTCCAACATCCTGTCATTGTGCCTGGAGAGCGCTTCCGAGAAGTGTACTACTGGGACAGCTACTGGATCATCCGGTACAAGTTCAGTTCTCTGTGTGCACATATGGTTCTTCATGTGCAGACATTGTGCATCATCATTGTTGTTGTTAATGGAAAAATGCACAATTTTAGCCTGTTTGTTCTTGCACGAGCAAGCTTTGGAGGTGCTTATTATACTGGTGCTGCATGACCTTGCCATTTGACGGAATCAAGTTTGTTTTGAATTTTTGAGCAGGGGTCTACTTGTGAGTAAGATGTTGGAGACAGCAAAAGGCATGGTGCAGAACTTGTTGGCACTTGCAGGAAAGCATGGATTCGTGGCAAATGGAGCTCGAACGTACTATCAGAATCGCAGGTGAGAGATCCCAACTTATTACAGCTTCATTGTTGGGAGACTCAAGCAATTGCTGAAAATTTGCTCAGAAAATCCAGGTCACAAGGTATCTAAGAACAAGGCAATTCCTGGGGATTGTGTTTTGTTGTATGTTGATCCCCAAGTAAGCCAGCCTCCACTTCTCAGCATGATGGTCTGTGCAATTCATTTGGAAGCAGCCAACCTTACCCTTGTGGAACAAGCATTGCCAATTCTTCGTAAGGAGCACAACTTCTGGACAACAGGTGTGACTTTAGCAGATGCCTGCAATTGTTATCAGCACTCGATTCTTCTCATCTTTGAGAATGAAATCAATAGTGGGTTGGTGATCTGCATAAACAGGTTAATGCCAGGCTTGATCACTTCGAAATTTTATTGAAAGTAAATTGTGTGAGTGCAGAGCCTCATGAAGTAGTGATACAGGACCACCAAAAGAACAAGCACCGACTGAGCCGTTATTATGCCCAGTGGAACACACCACGACCTGAGTCTTGTATCATAGTAAGCCAAACATACACCCAATGTTCTTTCAATCCTTGAGGCATTCAAGAAGTTTGTACATGGAATTTTGGTGGTGGAATATTTTTTTTCACTCTGTTCAATTGTGACTTCTGAAGAAGGAAGGTGAGCTGTTTTTCAGGATGAGGCAATTGCAAAGGGATTGAGTAAGGCACATCAAGCAGAGCTATACCATGACATAGCTACTGCTGCAGAGTCAGGATGGGACTTCAGTTCGCGCTGGATGGAGTAAGTCTGTCAATGTATTGGGATATTTTCTGGTTTGAGAATTCTGTAGTGAGAATCTGAAGGTTGACAACAGAGTTTTGCATATTTCTTTCCTCCTCTTTTGACTGTGTCTGTTTCAAATGATGTGGATTTACAGGGACCACCAAAATTTGTTCTCTCTGCGTACATCTGCCATAATCCCAGTGGATTTGAATGCCTTCCTTCTTCAGGTGTGTGAATACCTAGTTTCAATTGTAAGTATGGGAGAAAATGAATGGATGAGATGGGTGGAATCACATGTATACCATGAAGAAGTGCAGGAGAGGTTGCAAGAAGGGTTGTGCTCAAGATACAGGAAAGCTTTCCTCAGACTTGCATGAACAGAAGAACACTGTCCAACAGATACTGATTCAGGAGTTCAATGTGTGCCTTCTCACTACTTGGTGAGTTCTTTGCAGATGGAGCTGGACATAGCCTTTTTAGCAAGAGCTACTGGTGATGACACAACAGAAAGATACTTCACTATGGCTGCCAATGCTCGGAGATCGGCAATCCAGACCATCCTTTGGAATGAGGATGAGTCTCAGTGGTTTGACTACTGGCTCCCTGTGAACAACTCCAAATTGCAATCAGTCAACTCACAAAGAGTGAGATTTTCTTCACAGAGCCTGTTGTGCTAGGGAGATGTACCCTTAGTAAACAATGTAGATGTTCCAAATTGCTGTTGTTTGCTTTGACAACTCCAGCCTGATATTATGCTGTTTCTGTTGCAGGTGGTTTATGACATGGATAGTGGCCACTTGAATTTGCAAATCTTTGCTTCCAATTTTATCCCTCTCTGGTGTGGAGTATTGGCACCAGGTCACTGCTCTCCCCCTTCACATATAAGCTGTCAAGGAACAAGTATGGTCCTACAGTTAAACTCAGCTCTGCAATTGCTCCATGGTTGGTATTATTCAAGGGGACAATGTCAGCAGTTGGGATGTCATGTATAAGGAACAGATTGGTTTTCCAAAAACCTCAGGAAAACTATAGCTTCTGAGGTAGGTCATCTTACAGGAAACTATGTTGTTTGTTTGTGCAGGAGATGCAAAGATAGAAAGGGTGTTGGAGGCATTCAACAATTCTGGACTAATGCATCCAGGAGGCATAGCTACTTCTCTTAGAGAAACAGGGCAGCAATGGTTTGTAGAGAGCTATCCAGCTACCTATGTCTGCCTGCTTACTTGTAAAACAAACATAACCTGTATATGAAGTTGCCATTGCTATGTGTAGGATAAAGCCCCAGGGGACCTGGCTGCCCCACATTTTGGGAATGTCCCCCATCCATGGACTTTACCCATTGTAAAGCATTAGGCAAACACTATTATGAACTTAAACCTACATAGACCATGACATGAAGGATGGGGAAGGTTCTTTTGCCTACTCTTTAAGAGTGGGTGGGATCTTACACCCATAAATAGGGCATAATTTCCCTCCCACTCTTAAGGAGTAGGCGTAAGATCCCTCATCTTCTCTAAGAGGGGATATTCATGGATATAAAGTGCCCTCCAAATACATGAGGAAATTTCTCCTAGTGCTTTACATCTACAATCCTGACATCTGCAAAATGGGATTGTAGACATAGTACCATTCAGTAGTGATACTAAGACTTCCTCAAATGAGCTTTGCAACTTCAAGAATATTAAGCAATACAGGAGTTTCAATTATATGTGCTCAATGGCTGCATTCTGCACTTTGAAGAAAAGATGTTGGTTTTGAGTTCAAAACAGATTGCAACCAGAATGGAATGAATACAGTGATCAATTATGTGGGTATGGACCAGGGACTTTCCAAATGCATGGGCTCCCCTGCAGCACATGATAATAGAAGGACTTGCCACATTGAACTCTGAAAAGGCCAACAAGATGGCAATTGATATTTCCAGGTGTTGGCTTAAGTCCAATTATGTGGCGTTTGAGGAAACTGGGCATATGGTTGAAAAATATGATGCCAGATATTGTGGAAAGGTTGGTGGTGGAGGCGAGTACAACACTCAGGTACACATTAGTACAATCTTTGTTCCTCTTTTAAAATGAGCTACCCAACTATTTACACCCATCAAGTTGAGGACTTATCATCAGAACTTTATCCATTTTTCGTGCTTATAATGTTCATATAGTATGCCCCTTACAATATGCAATTAGTGGGAATCAGTCTATCTTGTATGACCTGACGAAACCTTTGTTAGGGCTGATGTGTGACATTGAAATTCTAGTGGGCTTGTTGTGACCACTCTTGCAGACAGGATTCGGTTGGACTAATGGTGTTGCACTCACTCTTCTTCACAAATATGGCTGGGCTGAGGATCAACCACTTGCACCCACTTCCAATTTGATTCCGTGGTTCACTACTTAAAGATTTTACATGTGCAAAGTTTGTAGTAAGTCTGCATTTGATTGATTCATGGGCAGATCTGGACTTCAATTCACAGTCAGGTCAGAGCTGATCTCTTTGGCAGCTTATTAATTCAGTGGTTTTTAAAATTGTGCAAAACCTACTCCCTGAAAATGTTACCCACAAAAGGCAGCCAATAAAATGCTAGCCTTTGACCAATCCCCATTTTGCACAAGCAGTTAGTATCTCAGTATGCATGCTGCAGCAACCATGATATCATAACATCTCTGCTTGAGATTAGTATTGGAAATCCCTTGAAAAATGCTACAATTCTAACCATCATTGTACATTGATATCTCTGCTTGAGATCAGTATTGGAAAATCCTTTTTTAAATGCCAAAATTCAGCAGCATTGGCATTGCTAGAATTGAACAAATGTAGGCAAGCTGACAATTGGGTTGCAAATGGAACTCTGCTTCTACTTGGCCATAGTTTCAGAGACCATGATAACTTAAAAAGCTTTCTTTTGTTTCTGCCAAAGGGCCACAAACTCCATAATTCAATCTTATGTACCATATGTTTCAAGCCATCAGTGACAATCCATGTCAGTTTACCACATAATAATTTGTGTGTCAGGAATAGTACTAGATTGTAAGGATAGATGTGGCTCCAACTGTTGTCAAATTGTGTGTCAGGTAGCAGTTTGGAACTGGTGGGTTTGTTCCTCCTTGAGCAATTCACTTGAAAGCTGACTGTGGCTCATTCCATAGACCAGATACACCACTACTCCCAAAAGTAACCAGGCTGAAACACGGAACAATGTTGGGATCCCAAGACTCATGAGCAAGTAAACATTCACAAGAATGCTGCCCAGTGGCAATGCTGGTACCCATGGACAATGGAAGCCTCCTGCTTGCCCAAACTTGTGATGGCCTTCATCTTGCTCAATCAAAAACAAAACTGTTGATGCAGCCACAAATGATGGAGTGCCCAACAATCCAAAAATCCATCGAATGGGCATGGGAAGCTCTTCTACGGCAGCAGCCAGGCTGATGAGGACAACACCAATGAAGGCTCCAGTTATGGCAAACACTGCCACCCATTGCCTTAACTTCTCATTCGATTCAGGCAAACTAGTAGTAGTGTCATCTACAGAAAGCAAAGATTCATGAAGGGCCAATCTGGAACTGACAGGAGATGCATTTGGGGCTGCATTTGCCTCCTGATCACCTGTCCCATCCTGTAGTAGAAGAGACCCACTGCTGCTCACGGATGATACACCATTCAAGTCTTCAATTGATCCATGGCCAGGCAGAGTTTGCAAGGATGCGTCTGACAAGATTGACAACACAGGTGAGAACAGGGTCGAGACTTCACAGGCATAAACTGGAGTTGATGGAGAAATGTGCACAGAGGGAGCACCCTTGTCAGGGGGCCAAACTTGGATGACTGGCTTGGAAGCATCTGGAGGTGAATATCTCAGAATAAGAAGTGAGACTGCAACAATTGTGAATGCCATCAGTGTCCCAACACTCACCATGCCTGAAAGCTGATCAACATTCATGAAGAATGCCATGGCTGCTGCAACCACGCCTGTGATCACAGTACTGTTGACAGGCACAGCTGTGATGGGGTGGACAGTGGAGAAGAAGTGCGGGAGCAAGCCATCACGTGCCATTGCCATCAATATTCTGGGCTGAGGCAGAATTGAGCCCATAAGGGCTGTTGACAATGCTGCAATTGCACCTACTGCAACAATGTATTTGGCCCAGGGCATGCCATGTTCATCAAAGGCAGACGACATAGGTGTGTCTGGGTCTATCAAATTGAAGGGGACAAGCCCAACAATCACAGCAGAGAGCAACATATACAAGCTGCCACAGATGAATAGAGAAAATCCAATGCCCAGAGGAAGGTCTCGTTGTGGATTCTTCACCTCCTCTGCTGTACTGGCAACAGTGTCAAAACCAATGTATGCAAAGAAAAGAGTTGCTGCACCACCAATCATTCCATTCACACCATAGGGCAGGTATCCTTGAGACTGGTGGTAGCCTTTCCACCCACTAGAAAAGCCAGCCCATGAACCTGCTCCAACCACAAAGGCAAGCACTAAAACATTGAGAAGAACCATGATAGATTGCACCCTTGCACTCTCCTGAATGCCCATGCACAGGAGTGCTGTGACCAACAGCACCAATAGCCCAGCACATGGATCAACCACAACATCACTCCCGGGAAAAGTTTGTCGTGCTATCCATCCTGGCAAGTGCTCTTCTCCCCCAAAAAAGATTCCCAAGTTTGGTGAGATGCCACGAGCAACAGTGGAGCCACCCACAGTGTACTCCAAGATGAGAGCCCAGCCAATTATCCAAGCTATGCTGCACATGTCACACACACCCATCAGTACTCTGTAGAATTTTCTTTAGCCACTCACCTTCTGGTTGCTCCACACACCACTAAACCTAAATTGCAAAAACTACAAAAAGGAATTGTGTACTTCATCAGAACATGGAATCTATGCCTCGTCCTTTTTTATTAGGTTAGTAAATTATGTCATTTTCTAGTTAAATTGAATTCGTCACTTATGCCATTTCTAGTTGCTTATGCCATTGATTTGATGAAGTAGTGAGACATGTCTCCAATTTCAGAAAGTTTTCTAGACTTGCAATTAGCTGGTGTTTTGCACCAGAAGATTCAACAGCAAAACAATCAGCAGCAGCAGAAGAAGAAGAAGAAGAAGGGATCAAACATAGTACCCTTCGCTCACACATGTGTAGGCATAATGGTAAGCACTACCAGCACAAGGGAGGCGGCTGGAAAGTTCTGCATAGCACAGAGCTGCAAGAGCTGCAGCAATTCCAGCAATGAGGAATGACAGTGTGAGTGCAGGCCCTGCTCGCTCCCTAGCCACAGTTCCCACCAAAACGTACACCCCTGCTCCTAGGGTGGATCCTACCCCTGCAATTGGTGCACATCTTTCTCTATGTTATTGCACTCCATATTCCTGGACCCATGATTCCAAAAACGCTCGATTGCATAACGAAATGCTCCTAGGAGCTCCAAATTCAAAGACTTGTGATGTCAATCAAGCAGGCAGAGCTCAGGATTCAAAAGATGCTAACCGATGGAGATGAGGTCCAAGACACGGAGCCTCCTGGCCAGTTGATCCGTGGGCCTCGTGCGGCGCTGCTGCTCCTCCTCCTGCAGCCGCACCACCTTCCTCCGCCATAAGGCCCGCGTCCTCGTCCTCGTCTTCATGTGACAGATGATGCGATGATGCTAAAGCGTCCAAAATCTGTTGATGTTATGTTCCCATCACCCTCACAACAACAACGAATACTCCGGCCACCCCTCTCTGTCGCTGCCATCTACAAACCCATTACACTAAAAAAAACTACCTAGACTTCCGGCACTCTCCTCTTCTTCTTCTTCTTCTTCTTCTCATCCCCAAATCTCTCTTCAGGTTCTCTAGAAACAGGTCTGGGGAATTACTGCAGATTCAGCAGCACTGGAATAATTTAACTTGCAGCTACTGCGAGAGTATGCAAAGAATGGTTGGTCGGTCCATGATCCATATGTGTGTGTGTGTGTACACCAAACCAACAACCAACAACCAACTGTAGTTTTCTACTACAAAAGAAACACTATCATGTCAATTGCAGCGTGAGAGAAAACTTGTTTAATAACCGGAAGATGAATTTTTGCAAATCACAACTTCACAAGATTCAGCTAGCTTGCTTTCTCGCGCCATTCATTTCTTCATTCAATCAATCACATACTCACTCGATCATGGCTCGTCAAAGGTCGGCTTTGCAGGAGATGATGAAGCCGCACAACAGAGTACCACACGGCACGGCACAGGTTGGGAGAGCAATCTCGTGTGAACTGCTTTTTGATGGACTCTTTTCGGGGTAGACGACGACGAGGCGCTTTGCTTTTGGTTTTTTGTTTGTCTTTATTTTTGTTTTTTGGCCTCGCCTACCAAGGCAAGGATATTGTGTATAGATTCATTATAGAGAATAGTAGCTTAATGGACTTTGGCCCCAGGGTAGTAGGTCTATTTTTAGATGAGGACTTTTGAAAGATGATATTTTGGTTTCTGTTGAAACTTGAGATTAGTTATACAGTTATGATATCTTGAAGGATTTTGGTTGCTTCAAGAGGATTCATTTGAAGATTATATTTTTGCATGGTAAAATATTTGAATTTCCATAATTCGTCTTTTGCCTTCAGATTTTTTAAAATGTAAATGACGAGGCCACAGTGTGACACACTTAAGATACTTTTGCCTTGTTTAGTTTAGTTTATTTTTTTTCCCTAGATTTAAAAAGTTGCAACTTACACCTAGTAACAGGGTTTTTTTCTCAATTTTGTCAAGTAGGTGGACTGGCTATTATCCACCAGAGGACTGAGCCAAAGTTGGCTAGAGGTTGGACAGGACGGTACAAAATGTTGGGAATCCTGCCTACTTCTAGCGACGTACAAGAACTCACTATCTAAATCTGGTGAATTTTTATTTTTATTTTTTTTCACTCAAAATATGGTGACTTTTTGTGTATATTTTCCAGAAAACACTTTCTAGAATTTGCACAGCATTTTTTTTTGTCGCCAGTGCGAAAATTCACCAAAACAACAACACTACCTAGTACTGCTTTTCTATTTGGCGAGTATCCACTTTTTTCCACCCGAAAATTTTGATTTCTAAAGTACATATAAGAAAGGATTTTTGTGGAAAAAAGGCCCTAAATAGCTAGATTTCCAATATATATATATCACCAAATTTCTACAACAGGGGTTCCATCAGTTACCCAAAATACAAAAGGATTCTTAAATACTTTCTAATTCTGTCTATAGCTAGATTTGGCTAAATCTTCTTGCGGATGATCCCCAGTTTGGTTGTCACAAAATTGAAAAGAAAAGAAACCTAGGCACCTACTTTGGCCTAATTTCCCAATAGGTACTTAATTCAGCCCACAGTTTCCTGAATTTTGTTGCGAACCTGGAACAGTGGAACTTGGAAGAAAAAGCCTACTCGCCTTGAATAGTGTAAATTATTTTAAAAGGCTACCACCTTAGCCTAGGGTCAGCATTCATATGGACAAAACGAGTAATTATTCATTTAGAAATTAATTTAATCTTATGGTTTCAATATTATTATTATTTCATGATATACAATTCTACAGTTGTTTTCTACCTAGTGAAATTATTTGAATCATAACCTGCAAATAAGTAACCCCCAGTCTATAATGGGGGTATTAGTCCAGGCCAAAAATGGTGACTAACAGTTTTCGAAATGGAAATTTCATACAGCCAATGGGAAGGCTCAGCATGCACTCACAGTGCCTTGTTTTTTCTTTCAAGTTTTGGGGGGGCCTGGGGGAGGATTTTTTTAAATTTTTCCTTTGCTCCCAACATGTTCCCTTCAAGTTCCCAATGAATTTCCATGAGGTTCTCAATATGTTCCCTATGTTCCCAATGTGTTCCCCAAGGGTGTTCCCAATAGCACCTTGCTTTAATCCCATACGTTTTGCCTGAAGTTCTCCCCTTCTTGCCTCTATAGCTGGGCCAAAGGGAGAGGCACTCCATCTTTCCACAGAATTTTCTTTTTTGGGTAACCTCCATAGTTTCAACTTTTTATTTGCAATGGGCCCACAAATTGGCTCATTGCAAAAAAAAAAAAAAGGTTGGACTTGTGAGGCTTTCATATTTTAACAAAATTTGGTTTCAATATTTAAAGAATTATTTAATGACAATACCGACCTTAGGGGAAGGTAGTTAGATAAAATCAATAATAAAAAAATAAATCAGACTTTAGTGTAGTGTAGTTAGTGTTTCATCACTTACATCAACTAGGCAACATACCTAAACCCCAACCAAAAATAAAACACAAAAAAATTATTTTCAAAGGATTTATCTTGGGGCTGTTGTGTGTGGCGAGCTAGAAGCTTGAAACGTGGTTGCCAATTATTGTTCCCTAATGCCTGGGAAATTTTCTTAGGTACTTGTCCTCAAAGGAGCCAGAGAGCCCAAAGTGGGGTGTTCTCCCACGCCTGTCGCATGGCTATATTTTATTATTATTTTTTGCACTTATTGCTATTGAAACATAGATATCTACAGCCAAGTTGCTTGGTTTTGAGTATCATGTTACATGTTCATGATGCTCCTTTGCACACTTGTAGATCCTGGGTTGGCTATTTTGGGTGAGACTTTCTTTGTCAGACGTTAGAATCAAAAACATCCTGGTTGTGAATGGAGGATTCAAGGTGTAGATTACACACGAGGTTCATGCCATCATCATGCTTTACAGCGTTCTTTGTTCAGTTTCAAATTGTAATTACATGTCAGATTACCTTGCTTGTTGTATACATAAATGGTCTACTATGTTACTTAACATAAATAAAAAAATTGAAACCAGTGCTTTTTTTGTGCAAAATTTCCCTGAAATGCTAAAAAACAAACTGGGTTTGCAACCCTACAAAGGATTTTTTAATTTTTTTTGAATGTTTGAAAAAATTTTGTAAAAAAAGCAAAGGGTTGGATTGGGTTCGTGAAATTTAAAAAGGCATTTTTCCTGCAGGTCATCAAATAGTGGCAGGATTATAAAAAAATTTATATATAATTCTACCTATCATGTTGCCATTTAATGCTAACTTTTTTTTGAGATGCTAGCCAATGGCACAACACACAAAAAATTGAAAAAACAAATCACTGAGTGCATTCAAGAGGGAAATAAATGAAATGTCCAAACAATTAAATTAAAATAGATCTTTGAAAATAAATATTGTACCAAATGATTTGCCTTTTCCTTACCTACTTCTAGAGCCTTCAAAAGTTCAACCAACGTAAGCTAGTTCTAAGTTATTAAACACTTTTGTTGGACAAGTTTGAAGATCACATACCTATTTGTCACAACATGGTCCAAGCTACATTAAGTTGTTGAAGACCCAAATGAAGGCATAGTCCTAGCTTAAAAGCATGGCCCAATTTGATTCATAAGCAAAGAATGACTTTCTTGCCAACAACACAATGGGTCTCTGTGGATTATGCAACCAAGTGCCCATGACAATACCATCCTATGGAAACTTGTTATCACTTCACTTACTTTGGATGAATCACAACTGAGTTACCAAGGTGGAATACTATTATAGGATTATTAAAATATGTATTATTCCACCTTGGTAATCTATCCTATAAGCACTACTACTTCTCTCCTACCCTACCTAGATAACAAGATATACGAGTGGGTATGTATCATAGGTACAGGTGGGTATGTAATCTAAGTGGTTACTATGTAGGTGGGTATATAAGTAAAGCACTTTGTGAGTACTAGGAATGAAGTAACGTGTGGATAGCTTATACATAGCTAACACTCAAGGTGAACCATGAAAAAGTGTTTCATGTCCACTCTTCATCCATCCTGCATGGTGCACCATAGGGTGCTTACACTCTTTCCAGGCTTCAATCTCCAGACGTGAAAAAATAAATTATATTTTCACCTGTTCCAGCACATGGGTGATTGGACTCAAGTGGATGTACCCCTATTTGAACATTCCTTTTCCATGAAGAATTCAGAATCATGGCGTTGTTTTCACTTATGAAATGCCAAGTACAAATGTTCCTCCTTTTAACCACACTCTAAGAGGGAAGAATGTCCAATAGCATTGGAAATCTGGAGTTAAACATCCTTCGCTGAAAAACTCCAGGTTGGGGTGACCTCCCAACATAAGACACTTGGACCAATTTTCTAAGTGTGTTTGGAGAGCACCTTAAGCCTGGGAATTTATATATTAAGATAGGTGTATGTTTTGTTTTGTTTTGTTTGTGACCACATCTTAACCCTCTCAAATGGTCGGGCTCCTCATGCTGCTTTTTGGCGTCATCAATTTTTTTTTGAGTAGGCAATGTGCACAATGGTTGTTTTCCAATTTTTGAGCCAACAAAGCAAATTTTATTGAATTTAGAATGTTTTTTGACATTTTTCATTGAAGATTAATTTTTAAAAATTTTAAATGTTTTTAACATTTTAGAAAATAACATCTAAGCCATTTCAACCAATTAACATCTTTTCATCATATTGGTCTTATGTTCGCCCTATCACATCACATGGAAAAATGCATAGAGATTTTTTTATGTTTTTTAGAGTATTCCCTTTGCAAAAGCATGTCAAAGCACATCAAATTAACAAAAATGAAAAAAAAGTTTGAACTTTTAATAATTAATCCAAACTTAGAATTCTTTAATTTTGCATGTTGCATTACACATTTCAAGCATTGCCCTCCCATCAATATTACATTAGTCAAATGTTTGTTTTTTCAATTTTGTGATGTAACCAAACTAGTTGAGATTTGAAAGAGCAAACAAATGAATCAATATGATGAAGAGGCATTCATTGATTTGAAAAAATAAAATTTATATTTTTTGATTGATTTTTAATGAAAAAAATCATTTAATAACTTTTACTCTATTGGTCAAAAAATTGCAAAATGAAAAAAATATTTACCAAAAAGTACACAAGGTATTCCTTGCTGAAGTTGGCCTCCACAATGAAGCTACAACATTTTACATTAACCACAACAATTCCTACAATTAACTTACATGTGAACCTTTCTTTAAAATCACCTTGGAGATTTAGTTCAAATTTGTAGAAATTATGTAGATCATGTTCATTGAAGCATAAGAATGTAGGCCTTTTTCATCCACCACTACATGACTTCAAGTTGCAAGAATAACAAAAGTGATATCATCTTGCTTTACACTTCCATACATGTAATCAAAATGTTTAAGAACTTCCTTACCATGTCCATTCCAACATACCTCATCAAATGAAAGGTGATCACACTTTCCAAATGTCCTCCATGTTCCCACATTTTCATACACATCAACCAGGCTATTGCTTGCAAAGAAATTAATGTAGCAACACTTTCAATTACCCCTTCATGAGTCCACCTGCACTCTTCACATGCTTGTTCACAAGCTTATGCATTACACATCAAATCAAAACCAAATCTATCATAATTCATACCTTTTTGATGTATTTGTTGGAGGAGCTCCACTTTTTTTGAATTCAATCTTCATATTGTTACCATATGCAATGGTGCTGATAAAAAACATGTTGTTGGAAGGTCATTTCATTTTGTGTCGACATTCCATCAAAACTACAAGATTTCACATAATTGGTTTTGTGTAATTTGATTCTAGTATGATGATGAATAGGATAGCTAAGTGACATTGTTTTAAATCTCCCCTATCCTTTTCAAGTATCCAATGTCTTTAGTATGTTGAGATTTACAAATCTATGTGGATTTTAGTCATTGGATTTTATCATCACCTACGAACATATCCAACTCAATATTGACTTCCATCTAGGTGCAACCTTGTTATTTCTTCACACCTTTTTCATTTCTGTTCCACTCAACATTTTCATTGAAATCCTACTTGCTAACAGTAGGACATATGAACATTTGATAATAACACATAGCTTGTAGGATTTTTTGCTTCTAGTTCATGAACTATTTTTTTGGCACATTCTCTTATCTCAAGATTACCATGAATTTTATTGTGAACAATTAATTGACAATTCATCCATGATAATGGAATGATGGAAAGTACAGACATATTGAAAATAGAAATAGAATATCAAGAGTATGAATTCAAAGAAAAATGTGTAAGAACTAGTAACTTACATTGTAACATTAGTGTTATTTATACATTTTTTTTAATTACTTAATTATTTTCTTGTTTTAAGAGTAACATGGTCACTGAAAAATCATTAAATTTGGTTATATGCAATTATGTTAATTTATCTTATTAATTTACTTCTATTTGTGGTTCTAGATTTGTGATGATAAGGCTAACATTGTTTTACTTATCTAATTGGCTTATGTTGATCACATGGACAACATTCCCCCTTGATCAAATTTCTTCAATCCTAACATTTGCATGCAACATGTGTGTTTGAGTATTAACAATGGTTTTGTGAATAGATATGTAGACATATCAACAATGTTATAATACTTGAATTCTATCTCGCCTACAACTACCACCTTTTTTATGTAATGATGTCATATGTCAATATGTTTAGTCCTATTGTGGTGGATAGGATTTTTTGTGAGAACAATACTTCCCTTATTATCAATTATTATCTTTATTGCAACTGGTTAAGAAAATCCAAGCTTTCTTTAAAATCTCTTCAACCATATGGCTTCACTTACATTACTTGAAGCAACCATGTTTTATACATTTTTTGTTGATAATGTATTAATAGATTTTTTTTTTGTTTGAACAACCTATAGTTGCATTGGCTAAAAGGAATGTGAAACTAGTTGTTGATCATTGAATATCTCAATCAACACCCTAGTCAAAATCATAAGACCCACTAATGATTATTTCATTATTAGATTCATTTTGTACTCCAAAATAATGAAGCCAATATTCATTAGTTCCTTGCAAGTATCTCAAGATGTGTTTGACCACATTCCCATGTTTTAATATGGGTTCTTGCATGAATTGATTTAAGATCCCCCACAAATGTAGTGATGTTTGGTCTTGTTCCTACCATCGCATATATGAAATAACCCATAGCTTGTTTATATGACACATGTTTCATCTCTTCAAGTTTTTACTATTTCATCGACATCTCATCCTTGGTGAATTTTGTGTTGTTATCTAGGGCACGTTTACAAGCTTGAAGTTCTCCATTCCAAAACTTATAACAATGTATTCATTATTCCTCTTTTGACCAAGTTTAATGTTCTTCTCTTCCCTATTTCATCTAATTTGCATCCCAAGACAATACAATACTTCCCCCAAATCTTTCATGTCAATCTTTCCAAAAAGTTTCCTTTTCACAATGTCCAATGCCTTCACATTCTTACTAAAGATTAATAAATCGTCAATGTACAAAACTAGAAACATGGCATTTGTAGTGCCTATTGCTACTACATAAACACTATAACCAAACTAGTACCTAACAAATCTATTCCCTTTGAGAAAATTATTGATTATTGTGTTCCAAACTCTTTGAGATTGCTTTAATCCATAGATGGATTTCTTCAACTTGCACACTAGGATCTGTTTGGTTCTTGAAACTTTGAACCTTTCTGGCTTCATCATATAGACCCCTTGAAATAATTTTCCATTATAAAAAGCACACTTTATGTCCATTTGGTGAATTTCCAAATCTAGTATTGCTCCAAGCACAAGCATTGTTTTAATTGACATGAACTTGGTTACATTCACATACACCTTGTCATAATCAATGCCATGAATTTGTGAGAACCCTCTTGCCATTAGTTGGGCCTTGTAACAATTATTTCCCTTTTCTACATTGTGTTTCACCCAAACATTTGCAATTCATAGGTCTCCTACCATTCGGAAGTTTTATCAACTCCCATGTTCCATTCTTAATAAAAGACTAGTACTTTTCATTAATAGATTGTTTCCACAAGTTTGCGTCCTCCTATTTTAATGCCTCTAATAATGTTTGTGGTTCACTGATTTCAATAATGTTACAATTATACTTATTGGCAATGTGTACATGTGTCCTTCGGAATTTGGTAGAATGTTCCCATTCTTAGCAAATTTTTGCACGTCCATGCAACTTGGATAGTCATTGATTCTAGTTCAGTTTTTTTAAAGTCAAGTGCCCCCAACTCTTTAGTAGTAGCTTCCATTTCCATGCAACATCTCCTGCTTTGTCATCAACATTATTTCCTATCGTTATGTTAGCTACATCCAAAATTCCCCTAGTGTCTTGATCTACATTTCTAAGACTAGCTTCACCATGTTGGAGATTTGCAACTTTGTCAAGTCCTTGATCTTGATTTAATTTGTTATCAACCATGGCTCATGTGTTCTTACCCAACACTTGTCCAGAGATTGGAGCTAAAGTAACATCTAACTTTGAATTTGAAATTTTTGCTTCATTAATCTTGACCACATCCCTGCTCACCTTGAGTTTTCCAATTGCAAAATCAATTAGTTGGTAGGCTTTTGAATTAGCACTATATTCAACATAAACATGCACTTCATTCTTTTGGCCTCAAGTTTTGTCCTCATTTGGTTTGGTTCGAAAGTGTATTAAGCTTCATAATCAAAGATCCTTAGATGATTTGCTATTGGTTTTTTCTTGTTCCATGCTTCTTTTGGTGTCATCCCTTCAATTGTTTTATGAGGGTTTCTAGCTTTCAAGTATGTTATTGTATTGATGGGCTTTGCCCAATACTTCAAGTTGTTCTTATGATGAAACATCGATTGAATTGCTTCTATGACGATTTTGTTGAAATGTTTAACCACGTTATTTTGCTATAGTGTGTAAGGGTTGCCTTTGCTTCTACTTTCAAAGACAAGTCATTGACAAGATTCCTTTGTGCAAGGAGTTTTAAATCATTTTTTTCTAGATGACCAAATCGTAGATGCCACAAATTTAGGTTGTCAGCTTGTTTTCTTACAAAGTGGGTGACTTGAGTGGTCTCCACTGCCACCATGCTTGATTTGGTGGTGCATCATTGTTTGTATAGTCAATTTTCATGTAGGCCTTTTTTTGATCACATGGTTGTCTTTGTTTTTTAATGTGCATGGACTATTTTGGAATTCAAACATGTGGCCTTATGAAATAGCCTTGCTCATAAAGAACATTTTTTTAGCAATTCTGAGTACATGCAACACATCAATGAAAGTTCTTGATAACATTCTTTGTTATTTCCATGGTAATGTCCACATTACCCTTTCCTACAGCCTCCTAAACTGAGCTATTTCCCATGTAAACCTTTATGGGGATGATATTTTCATAATCATGAAACCATTTTTTATGAAAAAATATGTGCATCAATGCTCTAGAATCAATGTACCATGCATTTGTGTCATAAAAAACCAATAATGTAAAAAAAATTCATTTTCATTTTTTGCAATATTTCCCTCTTTTGCCTTTTGCTTTTGCAATATGTTAACCCCATGTCAATTTTTTTCTTCTTAAAATTTCTATATCAATGGTCAAGTTGCTTGTAATAGTTGTAAACATTTTCGCTCCTATTTCTCATAACTTTTTTGAAATCAGATTGCTTTTGCTTGAACAAAAACTACTTCATTAATCATGCCTTTTTTTTTCCACATCAATTCATTAATATGAAAATGGCATGTAGTTCATTGGCCTAAATCACTATGGGACTTTAAAATTGAAATATGTTCATTGTATTAGTTTAGTGATTTCACCTTAGTTAAACCTATTTCATTATAGGGTCACTATTAAACATCATGTTTCAACTAATTGACATAATTCACTATTGTAATTTGTTATGATAAATAAGTTTATTTTTATGTTATTTGAAATACCTTAGGTTACTTTACGCTATACCTTTATGTTATTTTAAATTAAACTATTTAACTAGCCTTATGCTATACTGTAGGTTATTCAAAGTCATTTTATTCTATGTTATTATAGGTTATTTTATTTCAAGGTATAATAACTTTAAATGACTTGAAATATAATATAATAAATAAATGTAAAATAACATATTGAAAAATTGCATATAATAACTTAAGGCGGATTTAACCTAAAGTAGAATAATATAAAATAACCAATAATAGCCTTGGTAATTAGCCTAGAATAACCAAAAATTGTCTATGGTAAAATAATCTATAATAGTTTAAAATAGCTTGCAATGTAATAATTTAAAATAACTAAAAATAATTTGTTGTATAATAATATAAAATAACTTAGAATAACCTATTATAAAAATATAGAATAATGATTTAAGGTAGAATAATTTATGATAGCCAAGAACAACTAAGAATAACCTACAATAAAATAGTCTTAAATAACCAAGAATAACCTAGGGTAACATAACCTAAAATGGTTTAAATTAATTAATGGTAAATAATTTAAACTAACCAAGAATATCTTACCATATAATAAGAACAATAGTCATGGTAAAATAATTTTAAAATAGCCAAGAGTAGCCTACAATATAATAACAACAATAGCTATGGTAAAATGATTTAAAATAGCCAAGAATAGCCTACAATATAAAAACAACAATAGCCTATGGTAAAATGGCCTAAAATAACGAATATAGTCTACAACAAAATAACTTAAAATAGTCTACGATATAATTGTCAAAAATTTCCAAAAATATCTTAAATTTTTAAAAAAATGCATAATAATATGTGATGACAAAAAAAATAAAATCATTTAAACAGTGGTTTAATGGTTAAAGACTTGTTTTTCAAACGTGGAAGTGAAGGACATGAAAGGTTCAAACCTTCACACTTGCACTATAAGTTGGTGGGTTAGGTTTCTAACTTAGGTTATGAACTTAATGAAGGTTCCTACATGATTAGTTTAGGGTTGTATTTAATTATTATTGATTTAATTATTGGTGAATTTGATTAATTATTAATGAATTCACCTATCTGTAGCAATTAGTTTTTATTTACTAAGGGGTTGGCCATTTTCACCATGGTAAATATTTTTCAACTTCATTCAAAATCTAATGAAACACATAGTGAACTTGAACACATATTGATAGAGTGATTTTTTATTCAACAATATTGTGCATCATTTCATGTTCGATCTTTTGACTTCAAAGACTCCAAGGCAATGATTAGATGTTGATAACTTTTTGGGAAAGTGATGAGGAGTATCATGACCTTCACTTCATCAAGAATGCAAGCTTTGATTGCATCAAGTTTTTTCGCCATAACTTTGGGCATGTTCACGTGTTGCTCCATTGTGTCCAATGGGTTCATCTATGACATTAAAAAAATTTGGTTAAAATTTTTTGGTTAACAAATCCCTTGTCATTGAAATGTTTCTCTAGTTGTAAACCTTGTCATGGAATGATGGGAAAAATGGGGATGACAAAACACAATGATTATAGTGGAGTTATTTCCTTTCAATTTCTTTGAGAACTAAGGTTATATATCAAAACTGGTTTTTTTTTTAAACCCATGATCATGAACCCTAAGAACCACCACCATAATTGTCAAGGGTTTTTTCCTGTTTCTTATAACAACCCAACACTAGATTTCAATTCCAAAACAAATTATCAAAAACTTTCCACAAATATCATATGATAAAACACATCATATTTGTACATTATTCCCAATGTACGAAGTTAAATTGAGAGAACATTAAACACCCTCCCCCCATCAAACTTTGCTAGGGTGTTAGAAAAAGGTTACAACACCCTATGCTGCTCTCTCATTTTGACTAAAAATTTAAGAACAAAAAATAAATAAATAATCAAATACATTCTTTTTTAAGTAGAAAGAAATGTGCTAGTGATAATAACTTTCCTCTAGTGGTGGGTTTGAATCTCACTAAGAACATTTTGTTCTACATAGAACATCAAAAAATGAATTGCACAATTCTTCACAAAATCATGCAAGGCACGAAACAACAATTCCCATGAAGCTCAATGGGGGGAGAAGTATAATCTCCTCTGTTAAATTGCTCCCCCCCGCCCCCCAAAAGTTTCAAGTTGGATCTCACAGATCCTTCTAAAACTGATTAGCTAATGACACAATAATCTAATTCTGCTCTCAGGATTCATTTTAACTATGGTTAGTTATGACATTATTAAGTGTATGGCCTGCAGGTCTGGGAACTGTTGAGTTGAGTAATGTTGCCAACACTTTTTCTTTGCTTTTTCTAAGTTCCCACAATATCAATTTCATCATTCCCATGGTTGCTGACTACTTTCCAAATGAGGTTTGTGGTAGCCTAATTACATTTTCAAAGTTTCCTCATTGTGTTGGAGATAGCAATAATTGTTCCCAAACATTCCCAGGATGTTCTCAATACCTTTTGTTGATATTGTTTATGTGATATTGAGGCTTAGATTCTAAGGATTCCTTACACATAGGTACAGATCAACAGTTTGGGGATAGTTTTCCAGTGGTAACCATCTAGTAGGGATTAGGGAAGGACAGAAAATTACACCATTTTGAGCTGGAAAATTTACAAAGTTTATGTTTGATTATTATGGGTACTCTCCACGTTGAATAGATGGGTTACTCAGTGGGATAGTCACAAACCTACTGATCTCCAGCATAGGAGCAGTAACTGTTAATGCCAAAGATGCAAAGGACACGGCCTTTGAATGACTTTGAGAGGTGTTTGCTTCAACCAGAAGGATCAAAAACTGGCTATCACTCTTGACTTCATTTTGTTAACCCTGTAGAAGCCCTGAGGGAGACAACCCATATCTCTGCTTTGCCCTCAGAATTATTCATGATGAAAAGCCAATTTTGTGACTATGGATTTGTGCATAATATCGCCATAATCTGTACATAGAGCAATGCTCAAGCAAACTGTTATTGAGAGTTGTTCATTTTCTCCTTAGCTAGAGTCCATGTTTGTGTGCAATTTCTCAGAGGGTTAATGCTAATGTTGAGATCTTATAGCTTTTGAAACAAGAGTCAAATGTCAAAATGTTTCGCACTCCAGGTTCAGGAAGGCTGTGATCATGGGTTTTTGATGAAAAAAATGAATTAATTAATTAGGTCATGCTCAAAACTTGTGTTTGTGTCAAAGGATGGACCAATAACTGAATGTCACTCTATACCATGATGATTTTTTTGTAACAGATAGGTTACCTTGATCAAAGAAAGTTTTTGAACTTTCTGAATCGAACAAAATTTAGCAATTTGTTTGAAGAACTAGTTGAACAGTTTGCCAATGTTCTGCTGCAAATCTCAAAAAGCTATTGATATTGCAACACAAACAGTGGATGAACCCAAATCCCCAAAAAGACCATGGTCACCCAAATTCAGAGAATTCAAATCTCCTGAACACCACCCGAAGCTGTTAGAGGAAACCCTTTTACATAGACGGATCAATAAACTGCTTGGACCCCATTTTGAATGGGACAAACTTGACCCTGTTGAGATTTGCAAAATCAATACCCAAATTTTGAGTAGCAATAACTTGGAGCTTGCTTGGAAGAACTGGCGGCATGGCAAATCTGATGGAAAACAAGTTCAAAGCAAGAAGCAGGCTACTAGTGTGGTTAATATGTGGCATCCTGGCATGTTGAAGGATGTAGAAAGGCGTACGTATGAACTCTATTTTCCAGCTATTGTCAATCAATCAAATGGTGACTTTGTTGCATACAATCCAAATCAAAAGGCTTGGTTTGGCATGCCTCAATTGAGTTTTCTTCCAAACAATGTGAAGGATGTGATTGCTGGGGATGGAGGACTTTTATGTGTCAATGGTGGGGTGCAACCCAGGCTTACAAACCCTGGGACTCCACCAATCCCCTATGCAAACGATTATAACTTCAACCTATACCCACAACAATCAATTCTCTTAGTGTGTAATCCTCTTACACAAGAGATCAAGTTCATCCCAAGGCATACAAATAAGACTTTGGATGGAAAGATAGCTTGGATGCAAATCACAGTTCCAACTCAAACAAGTTTACCAGATAATAATATATCAACTCATGCTCAACCCGCTCGAAATAGATATAGGTTGCATGTTGTTGGAACCCATCACCAGCCAGCAACTCTGAATCAGAGTGCTCAAGATGAATTGGTTTTGATGACTTATGATTCAAGAGCTGATACATGGATATCTGGGACTGTTGTTGGACATGCTCGCCTCTCAAAGTCCGTGAAACCAAGTTTAGCTGTACTTCCAGATGGGTTTTTCCTTGGAGGCCAAGAAGAAACAAATGAAGTGATCCGAGTACGGACTGACAAATGCAGGAAAAAAGATGATGGAGAGTTTCAAGAAGGGATTGTTGTTGAGAATGTACCACAAGACACGTTATGGCGGTACAAGGAATGCAAATTGTGGGCAAACAAGATCTTTTTTGTACAAAGCTCCACATTACGGTGGCACTCGGTTGATTTTGAAGTACTTGGTGTTGATGACCTTCCTCGGGAAGATATGCAAGTTCCAAGGTTGTTGCAATGTAAACCTGGGGACCCTGTGTTTGCAGTGACTCGATCAACCAAAAAATCTGACACAATTGAAGTTTATGAAGTCATGGTTATGGATGGAGGATTTCCAACTGGTTGTTTCAAACTACAAAGCAAAATGCCTAAGGGCATGTTTCAGACATTGTTTCAGAGTGAAACATCCCTAAAAGAGTACTTCTGTTCAGCTAGTTTGCAAACTTTGTGTTTTTGGGTCCCTGGATTTGATGAGATTGGTCAGGTTGGGACAATAGTGATGTATAATGTGGTTTCCAACAAATGGTCAAAATCCCAATTTCCATATCTCAGTAACACACATATAGGTCTAGATACTTTTTCATTAACTAGATGTAGTTGGACTCCCGATTGGAGAGCAAGACCCTAAAGATGGCAACAAGCCACAATGGATGATCCACTCACATATATATAAGACAGTCTGTGCATATTACTAAGCAAAAAGAACCAATTGAACAAAAATATGCAACGATTAAATACAACATCTAGAAAAATCTTTGATCAGATGAGGAACATATTAATGACTTTTGTGGCTTTGTTTCAACCAAAATGCTTTGAAAAGGCATCATGCTTGGGAAGTTTCAAGGAAGATTTTGCTTTGACAGAGTTCCTCAGAGTTCAGTATGAAAAACTTGCAATTAGATTGTATGGCTAGGAACCCAACTTTACAGATTTTTTCAATATCAACGATTGTTCTCACCAATGTGGTTGGAAATAGCCTTCATTGTGAAGCAAATTGTATTGAAGCTGGGACCAAAACAAATTTGCCCCTGATAGCTAGAAAACAGAGGGGTTTTTTCTCTTGTCACAAATCCTTTGGCGTCTACAATTTGCAAAGCAAAATGACTCACTTATCTGCAGAAGAAGAAAATGCTCATCAAATGTGAAGGTTAACAAGCAGATTTGGGATCCAAAACAAATGACAAATCTACCTGACCGTGAGGGATTTTTATTTTTTATTTTTTCAATTTGTTGCAGTCAAAAAAGTAATGATAGATGTAAAATAACAACAAATTTAGTCAAAATTGCTTTGGGAAATCAGAAACCTCCAAAAAAATTCCACAAAAAGTTGTCACCAAATGATGCAACTGATGGATCACATAACTGTGCTATATGAGTGAGAATGCAATCCTCAAACTCTAACCTTCCAAAGATTACCTACAATCAGCTGAAGAATTCAACCTCTCTTGTTGCATTCCTGTTCTTTTGTCTTTGTTACACCCTTTGTAATCCTACTACTAAGGAAGGTAGTTTGCTCGTTTTGTTTTGTTTTGTCAGCTTGAGATCTCCCAAACCACAACACCTCTTGTGAACTTTTGGTATTGTTGGAAAGCCCTGGATGAGTAGAGATGCAATGAGGTGATTTTGTAATGTTTAAACATATGGTGCAGGAGTTATTGAATATTGGACAATTTTGTCAATGAGAATTCAATAAAATCAAAACAAAAATAAAAAGGAAAATTGGGGCACACTCGTCATATTCTTGAAAAGCCCTCAATGAGTAGAATTTTATGGAGGTGATTTTGTAATTTTAGGTCTAAGGTATGAGAGATATTGAATTTTGAATGGTTTTTGTCATTGGAAATTTTCTCCAAGAATCCATTTTTAAATTTTTTCTGAAAAGTTAGAAAAATTAGTTGATTTTACACAAGAAAGACATATTTATCCAACACTTTCACAATTACTTTTGTCAAAAAAAAAATTCCCCCCACAAACAAATCACTTTCCAGAAGATGATGTACCACTTTGCCTTTCCAAATTCATTCAATATTAGATTATGTGGTCAAGGGCACAAGCCTTAGTATGTATATTCCATAATATGTGTTTCTCATGTTATTTTGGTTGTTGTATCACTCTCACAAACCAAATGATGCAACTTGATGGACACCTTTCTTTTCATTTACCATGTTTTATGCCTCATGCCACTGATGGAAAATTTAAGAATTTATAGAAATCTTAAATATACCCTTCATTTGCAATAAGTTTCTGGCAGATGTTCGATTTTTTGAAACACCCCCACGAACACTAGAGGAGAAACTGCACTTGGTAAGGTGCCCTCTCAGTACACTACATTTTGTGTAGTGGGTCTTTGCATTCCTGTCTTGGCACTATGGACTAGGTAACCAGCGAGAGGCTGCTGGTTACCAGAAATAACTGAGGTGTGGGAGTGCCCAAGTTATTTCGGGTACCCAGTGTCCTTGAGCTGGCCACAAGGCATAATCTTTTGTTTAGAGGTTTCAAAGCAACCCCATAACCCTCATGCGGGTGGATGAATGAAACAACATATCACCCTCCTCTCCATGGACGAAAATCCATAACCATTCTCTTGTCTGGATGATGTATGCAAGAAAAAAAGAAGAGGGAGGGATTATGCACAGTGAGAGATGGGAGGAGGGCCAATCCAAGAAGCTTGAAAAGCTCTGAACAGAAGGTAATGTTATTGCATCGGATGGATGCATTTGCCATACATTAACAAGAAACTGCAAAATGGATTATCCATTGCAATTGTTATGAACGTTTGGGCAATCTCTTCATAAGTTGGTGATCACTCACTGGACATTTCTAACCTAAGTAGTCAACTATCAACTTGCTGGTGCAACAGTAGAGCACTCTTCACCTTTGCCTAAGGCTAGGTACGTTGGCCGAGTGAGAGCAAACAGCATCTATCTGCACACACAGCAGTAAAACAACATGTACACACTATAATTTTGGATGAAGTACATTTCAAGAGGTTTGAAGGTCAGTTTAGGACTGTACATGTACCCCTGATACAGTGACCTCGATCCGGGAGGGCCAGGATATGACTGTGTTTTTTATTGGCTAGTCATACTGATTGGTCCAGGTGGTGATGTTTGGATACCCTCTCACTTTATGCTGCTTAATTTTTCATGTTTATTAGTGTGGCCTGTGCAGTTGGCCCAAGTGTTACCACGTCCTCAACTGATTTTTCCTTACAAAACCTGGTTTTTTGGAATTTATTTGAATTTTCAGCGGCAGAAATCACTTTTAAATCAATATCTCCCGCATTCTGAATCCAAATCTTACCAAATAAATTCCATTAAATCCTGCTCATCAAGATCTTTCCAACAATACCAAAGGCACATTCCAATTCCTCCGAAATTCTCAGCTACTTTTTAATTTAATTTTCAGTGAAAAAATCATTCAATATTCAAGAACTTTTGCACCGCAAGTCCAAATGTCATGGAACCAAGCCAATGCACCCCTCCTCCTTGAGAGCTTTCCAAAGAGACCAAGAACACGAAGTGAAGCATCCCGGTTCGGTGGATCTCATAAGTACAAACAAAACAAAACAAACAAACTACCTTCCTTCATAGATAGATGGGTGAGAATGGGAATAATTAACCAGGTATGATGGATGTTGTAAACATTGATTGAGACCCAAATAGAATGGAGATGGCTGAGACGAAACAACCATCATGTTTACCTGGACAGAAGATGTTGGATAAGCTTGATTGTTTCGTTCCGATGCCTTAGAATTTTTTGTGGTAAAGATTTTTGCAATACCTATGTTGGTGGGTGTTGCAGACAGCGTTGCAACAGTTGTGCATTTTAAGGCCAAAAAACAAATCTGGAGCGGTTTGATTCCAAGCCCTCCACATTGATGGCAAGTTACTTACATTTGTATACTACCCTGCAACAGTCCAAAAACTTAACATAAAAAAAAACTAGACATGCAGTTATTTGGAGGTTTTTTGGTTCACTGTGTTGCCAATGGCCATAATCTGACGTCGGATTAAAGCCGTTGGGAACATAGTGAACCAAAAAGCGTTTGAACCCACAGGGAACAACAACAGACACATGGTAAATCAAAGTAGCTCCTGTGGGGACTGGTTGAGATGAGGAATTTCTTCATCCATCATGGATGGGAGGTAACTCCCAATGTGATGTCAAGTAGCCCAAGGCAATGGGGATGTTCTTGGGGTGATGTTGAAATGGTAATTATTTTTTTCTCAAACATGGGAACAAGATTATGAGGATTGAAATCTGACCTAATGAAGACAAAAGAGACAGTGATAGGAAGAATGTTCTAGATCTTTTGGCTCATCTCAAGGAGTGGAATAATCAAAGGTCTCCCACCTTTTCCTTCGCCACATCTATGACGAGTGGATATCCTTATCATTAGTGATGACTTTCGGACTTTGATGGACGTTGTCATTGCTAACCCAACTCGCACAAATATGGTTCAGTGAACATTGATGATGACAATACATATTGCAATGATGGTTGCTCAAGAAAAAACACAATTATATGTTGAGCGAACACTAAACAATGACTTCATTCTCCTCGCTATTGAAACATATGGGTGTCTTCATTCTTGTTTTGATTCATATTTCATTGCTTGTGCACACATCATTATCGTGTCTCATCAACGGTCTTTATTAATCCCCTCGATGCTTGTTTCTTACTATTAACAATGCTTGTCCATAGCCCTACGACGTGTGCAAGCCATAACAATTCTTCAATGAGCTACTGCACTTGGTCGAGGTTCCTCATCTCTTTCACACATCATAGCTAGTGCACTTCCATCACTAGCCAATATGTGGCAAACGACAACTGTTTTGTTTTAGGTCTTCTTTGTTATTGTTGATTGTCATTTCGTAGCCATGGGTTCTATTTCCATAAGGTTTTTACTTCATTTTTGTTAATTGTTTGCTTTTGTTTTTTCTTTGGGTTGTGTCTTCTTGTGCTCTCATTGATGTGTTTTTTATGTTTTTTAATTCATTGTGGGCATTGTGTTTCAATTGGAAGGGTTCAAATTTTGTATGGACACCAAAAATAACTAAGCCCTCCCCTTGGATTTGGCTTTCCTTGAATGCTTAAATGTTATAGTTGTAATTCAATTACAACTTAATTCGCCACTAAAAAACAACTAAAAGATTTAACCCATATGTTTTGTCTTTGAATCCCATGTTACAAACTATATAAACAATGTTTGTTCTTTCTTATTCTCACATTAAAATACAAGTGCCATTTTGGGATGAGCTCAAAAAAGCTTAACCTAAAAATAAAACATACAATTAAAAAATAAAATTTCATGGCTATTCTTTTAGGTCACTTAGTTTTGTGTTTTCCTACCTATTTACCTACCTATGTAAGTAAGTAAATTCTAAGTAAATATGTAGGTGTGTAGGTTTTAAAACTTACCAACCAACCTACCTATGGTTATGTACAACCTACCTAACTACTAAAATAGATATTTTTATTTATTTATTTGTTCCAAAATATAATTAATATGCCATGTGGTAATTTTTTATTTTGCCATGTGTCATAATCTCGGACCACCATTAAAAATCATAATGAACAATGGAGATCAATATTTTGAAAAGAAGATAATTTTTATGTCTAAAACTTTTCATAACACCATGTGTTAGATTTTAATAGATTGATGACAATCAATGACATTAGCATGACATCATGGGTGCAATTACAATGGAATTGTATAATAGTTGAAAATGAGTTGTTTTGATTGAATTGTAATTGAGTTGTAATGAGTTGCACAATATAACTGGTGAATTGTAACTCTACAACTCATGCAACTTGTTCATTAACATTCATAGCATATAAATATAATAAGTTGCAAGTGTTCTTTGCAACTCAAAAATTGAGTTGGAAGGCCAATTGTAAAACATCGTTTTTTTTCATAGTGTTTGGATGTTTTGGGTGTTGGAATTTGATGTTATGACTCATGCCATTATTATTCATATATAAAATGCCTTATTTTTATTTGAATCACTTAGTGAGTCTTTTGTTTTTCCATTTTTTTGTCTTGCATTGGTTGTTCAATTTGTGGCTATCTTTTTCCATATTCCATTGAATTTTATTTTTCAGGAGGTGCATATCATTTGAGCTCTTGGGATGGTTTCAATATTGAATGAATGACACAAATAGAATGTTCAATGAATGTCACAAGTTTGTTGTTAATGTACACAACTTATAAGATTTAAAAAGCAAAAATGGCTTTAGGTTAGGCAACAACTCCCTTTTTTTGGGGTTCTATTGTCTTTCAAGCTAATTGTTTATTTACAATTCCATGCGACATGGTCTTGAAATGATCATCCTACTTATTACATACTACCTAGGTTACATACCTACTATCTACTACCTAGCATACCTAATAAATTAATTACCTAGCTTGCATTTAATAAATTAACTATATAACATAGCTAATTAATTAATCAATTGATATAAAAACATTATGACATATGCATAAAATAAAATACCTCTTGCTTAGTTTACCTACCTACTTACTACCCACTAGTATCTATCCTACTTATTAGTCTATTTATTTAATTAATTAATTAATATGAAAACATGATCACATATTCACATGTAATAAACTAATTAACCTACCTACTACCTATCCTTTTTACTACCTACTACCTAGTCTACTAATTAATTAATGACCTAGCCTACCAACTACCTGCCTAGGTTACTTAGCTTAACTAGGTCTAACCTTCATAGCTCAGCGGCCTATTAGCTACATCTAGTAAACTAGCCTACTACTACCTATAAATAACTTAGGCCAATTAACTAAGTATGCAAGCTAGGTTAGGCTACCAATGTAAATAAGCCTACTTAGTTTAACGTAATTTATTAAGCTTACTTAGTTTAGTTTACCAACTAGGTTATAACTTAGCCTTTTCTAATAACTTATTAGCTATTAAATATTATATCATGGAAGACCCATGGATAATTGCAAAGACAACCCATGGATGGGTACATTAAAAGGATAATAGTCCAATTGAAATAGCAAAGTTTGCCATGTGTGGTCTATGTTTTTTTGTACATGTGGTAAAATATACTATTTTTATTATGGTTACAAAAACAATTACATTATTATCGATTGATGGATGCAATCAAAATTGGATGACATTGTCCACTTTTCATCTACATTTTCAATGAAAATTGTATTAGTTGTAAGTGGTAGTTGCATCTATGACTAGAATTTGGTTCAACCTTTCTTGTAATTGCATATGCAATTACAACAAGTTACAACTACATGGACATGTAGGACTAACACATGTTAGTCCTAAAATAAGTTGGTTTAGACACTAGTCATAAAAATATGGTTAGAATTGATAACATTTTTTCTAATGTTAATGTGTTAAAAAAGAGAAAGACAAAATCAACAAGAGTCAAATTGTCTATAGATGGCAATGCAAAAAAACTTTGAAGTAAAGGAGAGAAAAATGTTTGCAAATGGTAATGGGTTTAAGGTTGAAAAAGTAGAAGCAAAGGGAAAAAAAATGTCTACAGAATTGAGATGGTAATGGGTTTAAGGTTTAGAAAGTATAAGTAAAGGGGAAAAAATTGTTTACAAAATTGGGAGAGATTATCTAAAAAAATGAAGTGAAACTAGATGGCAATGGAAATTCAAGGTGGTAGAAAAGAAAAAGAAGGTGCATTTAAAAATACTTTGATAAAAGTGGTTTAAGGTGATAGAAAGGAAATGGAAGGTGCATTTAAGAGGATTTTGGCAAAAGAGGTTTAAAGTGATAGAGTGGAAATGAATGGTGCACTTTGGAGGATTGTGGCAAAGGAGGTTTAGGGTGAAATAATGGGAATGGAAGATGCATTTTGAAAGATTTTAGCATAAGAGGTTTAGGGTGACAAAGTGGAAATGGATGCTGCACTTTAGAGGATTGTGTCAGAGAAGGTTTAAGGTAATAGAATGTAAATGGAAGATGCATTCTGGAAGATTTTTGCACAAAAGGTTTAGGGTGATAAAGTGAAAATGGAAGGTGCATTTTAGAAGTCTATGGTAGAGGAGGTTTAGGGTGATAAAGTGGAAATGGTGGGTGCATTTTAGAGGATTGTGGTAGAAAAGGTTTAAGGTGATAGTGTGGAAATGGAAGGTGCACTTTAGAAGACTATGGCAAAGGAGGTTTAGGGTCACATAAGGGTGTAGTCATAATCCAAATAGCCAAAAAAAACATTAGACTGCAAAGAAAAATAATCAAAATTGGATAATTATTTATGTTTTTCCATTTAAAACCATGGTAATTAATGCACCCCCAAACTTTTTGATTGAATCAAATGCGAATCCCAAAATGAAAATAATCAAAGAAGAAGGAATTGGGGTACGTTCTCTCGCTTGCAACACTTCAAGGATAGAACGACATGTTGGAATTTGGGGATGGGGACTAGGACAAGTGACAAGTGGATCAATTATTCATATAGATGTGCACAACAAGTTGGTTAATGCATAATTGGAACACTTTTGGTGCATGGAGGAGCCACATGCATACATAAACTCATAAGATTCATCACGGCCCAAACTTGGTAGTATTATTTGTGATTGGCCATGAGGGTTGCACCTAAATGTCATTTTTCTTATGATTCCCAAGTTAGGAGTCCCAAAATTCTCGAAATTGGAACTTCCACCAGTTTTGACGCCTATAACTTCTTGTATAGACCTCTAATTGAGGTGAGATTTGAAGCAAAATTATAGCCTTTGTCAAAAGCTTTTCAATGATATTTGGCATGCCCCCTACACATACATAATTCAAAAAGATTCCCAAATTTTAGTGATCAGGAGTCAAATTGACACTTTGACTCCTAACCTTTCTTTCAGCCATAACTTATGTTTTAAATATTCAAATGGATCATGCAAATTCATTTTAAACATCTACGTCTCAAGAGATTTTCAATGGTATAAAAAAATCTTCAATTAAATGAATTTTGACCCTTCAAATTGCTTTTTGAAATTTGGGGGTCCATCGGGATTCCAATTCCCAAAATGGGAACCCAATTGGGAATGTGTGGGCTCATTCCTTCACACTCACCCGCATTCTTGGGAATGTGAATGTGACTCCCAGGTTGCACTTTCGACTTGCACCTTTCCATGCCCCTTGCTTTGGTTGCGAACCCAAAGTTAGGGTCATGACAATAATCATGGCAAGTTATTGTTTTTTCATTCATACAAATGTCAAGGAATTTAAACGAAAAATCCATTTGATGAAAGTTTATGTTTAATTTTTGATTTAGAACTTTTAAAAGTGAACAACACGTAAAACATGAGTCAATTATGTAAAAGACTCTCAAAAATACTCACATAATAATAAAACACATTTGTTGGGAAAAAAATTAAGAAGATAAAGACCTATTAACCACATTAAAAAATCATTCATGCCCTAAAATATGTGGAATTCAAAAACTTAAAAAATTCAAAGAACTTTCCAAATTTGATCCAAAATTTTAGAATTTCAAAAATCTTTTGTCACACATAAATGGGGTAAAATGTACATGATGTGTTAAAAAAAATTGTAGTTTATTATACAAGATAATATAAAAATGTAATAGAATAAAAATTGGTTATGATTTAAAATTATTATCATTTTAAAAGATAAAACACTAAATTTACAAAGAATTAGATCACTTTTCAAAAATTCATATTTATTAAAAAATAATGAAGAAAAATACATGTCATGTACTTGGACAACTATAATCATTTATTATAACAAGTTGCAAAAAAATTTGTTCCAAAATTCATTCATATGAAAAAGTTCTTTTTGGGAAAAAAAACATATAGTTTTTTTTTACGATAATCATGTTGGCTCATTGTATATTGTTTGCACCCATAATGTAAATGGAGGATGCATTTTGGAGGATTGTGGTAGAGGAGGTTTAGGGTCATAAAGTGGAAATGGAGGGTGCATTCTAAAGGGTTCTAACATAAGAGGTTTAGGGTGACAATGAAAATCAAAGGTGCATTCAAGAGGCCAATTTTGGCAAAGGAGGATTAGGGTTGCAAACAAAAAAAGGAACATGCATTCAAAAGGACTTTGGTGATGGAGGTTTAAAGTGGAAAAATAAATGAGAGGTGCATTGAAGCCCTTTTGACTATTGTGGAACTTAAGTGTTTCCAACTACTATCAAGCTTAGGCCCTCTTGAGACTTGTCAACCTTTGCACGATGCACTTTCGTACCTGAGCAACAAAAACATCTACAATGAGATGTTGATGGGGGACAAAGCATTGGCATGGTGATTCATGAGTGATCAACATCAGAAACATGGCAATAACATCTCACTAATGAATAGAGAGAGATGGGAGAGCTCAAGCCCTCTTGATTGTAGAGCAATGGTGATGGCAATAAACACATGGATAGACAAACTAGGGATGCAAAAAAAGAGTTGGAAAAGCTCAAGCCTTCCTAATTCTAGAACAATGGTGATTGTGACAAACACGCAAACAAATAGATTGGGGATGCAAAAAAGGAGGTAGGAGAGCCTGTGCTCTTTCAATGCTTTCTTGATTATTGTCAACATGAATCTTTGCCTTTGTTCCTGCAACAAAACATAAACATGGAGATGGTGACGAAAAAAGAAACGAAGAAACCATAGATAGGATGAATATAAGGGGAAATGAAAGAGGAGCTAGGAGAGCTCTAGCCGTCCTGACAGTTACCAACCTTCACATTTTGTTTTTATTCCTACAACAACATGAGGGTGATGGTGATGGCGATGGCAATGGTAAGGCAAACAAACATACATGCAAAAACAAAAACACACAAACAGGGGGAAGGAAAGAGGAGTCAAGAGGGTGTGAACCTTTTTGATTGTTGTCAAATTTCATGTGATGGCAATGCACTTTGTGTGTGTTGTTGCCCAAGAATGAACACACTCAAAGCAATGTTTCTTGAGCCTTTTTAGCTTGTCCCAACATTTCAAACTCAAGGAGCTCTAACACTTTTGGTAGTGAGATGACTATACAACAAAACAAGCTACACTTGAGGGAGGTAGGGAAAAAGAAAAAAGAGAAATAATGGTAGAGAAGTTAAACTATGGTGATCCTAGAGTTCTTGCAGTAATAAACAACAAAAAATGTGTTGAAGAAAAAAACCACAAACAGGAGAGGATTCAAGTGTAGAATTGTGGCTGTAATCACTTCAACGTCCCTCTCTGAGATTTGGGGGAGATGTAAGGTGTCACGGGATTGCCCCATGTGGCACCACATCAATTGTCTATTTTAGGGTTTTAAGTTTGTTGTTCAAAAGACCTTTTATCTCAGAACCCTAAACACACCCATCATTGTGCAATTGGGCCTGCAAAGTTTTGAATTTTTTTGCCTTTTTGTAATAATTTTCAAATCTGAACAGTGATAAAAAAAATTTCAAACCTATTTAAGTTATTAGTTTTGTGTTCATTAGATGAATGGTATCCTTACATAGAGTTTAATGTGTTTGGTCATAGGTTTAAATTGCATAGAGGTAGGAGCATCATGTGTTTTGTCTAGTTATTTTCAAACAATGAGACCACACCCACTTTGAGGTGTCAAAACTATCTCATTTCTAATCGGAATTGAGTTCTGTAAATGGTCACTAGTGCTTAGACTTGTGCTTCACCTAAGTTCTTCAAAGACCATTGTGAAAAATTGCACGATTACTAAACCCCAGGTCACATAACCCATGAGTGAACACTCATGGGCTGTTCTACCCTAGGTGAGGTCAGAATTCGAAAAAAAAAACCAGGAAAAACTAAGTAAAGGGTCAACTTGCAAAGTCCAGCAGGTGATGAAAAAATGCAGCCCATCCAATTGACAGAACAGCCAACTAGTGGGCTGGTGGGTTCTCAACTATGGCCCATTATGACTTTGTTTGAACTTGCCATGATGTGATGAGCTGCTTGCTTGAAACTATGTGAGATTGATGATTTGAAAATAGAGACCAAGAACCCTCCTATTGCCAAGTCCTGAGCAATTACCAAAGGCAAATTTAGGTGACCCTTCATTGACATTTGACCAAAACAGTCCCAATACAAAAATTGGACCAGCCTTCACAAATGTGCTCAAAAGTCATGAATTTTGTCAAAATTTTACAAATCCAACTTGGCAAGAGTTGAAAGCTGAATTGTTCAAAAATAGGATTTGGTTCAGCAAGGGAAACTCCCCATCATTGAAAGTTTAGTTTTAAAAGTTAAATGGGCAGCTTTCAGAATTATAAGTTTTTGAAGGATTGCACCAAGATATCATGCTAATATTTAGTGACGATACAAATTCTCAGGTAGATAGAAGGCGAATGATGTGGAAAAAATTATTATGGAAAACCAAGTCGAGTTGAGGAACAAATGGATGGTCAAAGTTGACCATCCAATGTAACTCTACACAAAACCATACAAAATTCATCTATTTTTGGGCAGAAAAAAATCACCTGTGTTTTGGGACTGTTCTCAGCCTTCCTGTGTTTTGTGCACCTTGTACGCACTGACCCGTCTCTCATGTTCCTCAGTTTTGTAACATGGGCAAAAGCCAAAATTTGGATGTTGAGTTTATTAGAGGCTGCCCAAGCTTGAAAAAACCTGCCATCATGGCTCAAGAAATCCAAAGACATCATAAGTGTGAAAAAGATGGTATGATATGTCCCTATATCATAGGGGTGTGAATTTTTAGCCTCCTCAGTTGGTGGTAGGAGAAAGTGTGAGGTGGTGGACCATATTGGTCCAGTGTGACGGTTAAGGCATTCTGTAGATCATCACTCATACTTTGGCTCATCAAGCTGTGTAGGAGCCAAGTAGGGCCACGGTGAACCAGCACCCACCAGTGCACCATGAAGGATGAATGGTAAGTGGTCAGGAAATAGTTTTCCGTTGAGTTCCAGTTCCTTAGTTAACTTTGGTGGTTAGCTCAGTTGCTTTTTTTCTATCTACCTACTAGCAACCCACAAGTGTATTGTTAGTAGGTAGGTAATAAAAACAGCCTTTACCTTTATATAAACAATCTATTACTTACCTAGTAGTTACCTGTTTTCCTACCTATCTATATATATATATAACCAATTTTCTACAGAATTGGTTACCAAGGTGAAACCAAGTATTAACTCAGTTGAGGTTCATCCACAACTGAGTTACAACAGGCATCCAGTGGTTGGTGTGCTGGTGGGTCCTGGTTTACTGTGGGCCCCAGGTAGGAACTTGGAAGGCAGTAGGCTTGGAAATTGCTATAGGTAAGCTCAATTCGTTGGTACCTAGTGAAAACTTGAGCATACATGATTTGTTTGGCCCAGGCCTGTCCATGGAAAAAACCAGTGTTGAGTAGTTCTTTATTTTGATGAAGAACCTTTGTTTTGGGTACTACAAAATGAATCAGAATTGTCTTGGTTTCAGTTCTGGTTCCACACATAAATGGAACCAGATTTAGAAATCTGGTTCTAGGTCCAGTTCTTCAAATAAATAAATAGTTCAATCAATCTTGATTTTAGTTCTAGTTTGGGTTGAAAACCAGACCCCATTCTGATTTGGTTTTTACTAGGTAATGCTGATCAAAAGTGGCAAAAAACTGCTAGTTAACCTTGGTTGTAGTCAATTTTTTTTTCCAACAAAAAGTATTTCTGTTCTGGTTCCAGTTTCACATGCAAATAGAACTGGGAATCTGATTTTGGGTCCATTTCTGGAAAAATAAAATTCAATTTTGGTTTTGAATTTCAGACCTGATTCTGATTCAGTTCTTACTAGGGTAGAACCGCCCATCACTGAACACTTTTCAATATTTTCCTCATTCCTTAACCAAGTTGAGTGGTTCTTGTGACATTGGACACGCAAACTAGAGAGCTACAAATATTCTTTTAGTGTATTCTTCCACGGTCGCCTTGGCCAAGTTTGTGGCATGCTGCCAGTACCAGAGGACAATTTGTCCTCCATGATCTACCTTTTGTCTAATGGACTCTCTGGTCTCAAATGGACATAAAATTGTAAACAGTAAACAGTGTAGCAAGGAAAGGTGCAAAACAAAAAATTTTTTGGAAGAGGATGAGTGATGGTTTTGAATATTTTTTAAAAAAAAAGCTCTAGATCCTTATCTAGTTCCAGCCCCATATCTTCCTCACTCTTAATCCATTTTGAGTTATTTAAAACTTGATGGGTGTGCCAACTAAAGCTTTATAAAACTTCTTTGTATTGTAGAGGCTTGCAACAATCGAAAATGTTAAGCTCAAAATTTTAATATGTTTGAATTCACCAAACATTGAACCTTTTTACACCAAACATTTTATATTTTCCCCATTCCTTTATTGAATTGAGCAATTTTTGTGTTGTTGGAAGCTAGGGGGTGGAGGACTAGAAATGTTCTTTCAACTTTAGAAGTAGAGGAACAATGTGTGAGGATTTGACCTCCTTTGACTTGTTAAATGTTTGCTCACCAACATATACCCTAATTGGTAATGGAACCAAAAGTTCTTACCCCAAACCAGGTCCTTGCTGCACATTGGAGAAAAACACTTTTGTCTAATTCTTTGTTTTGGAGACAACGTACGATTCCAATTTGAGCTTTTAAAAACAATTAAATGGTCATATGGTTCAACTTCTAGTTAATGCAAGTGAATTGCAATTTGTTGACAGCTTAAAAGAAACACATATTTAACTTAATATCTTAAAATTTTCCATGTTAAAACCATTTTTTAGGTTCTTATAAACCAATGTTCACTGATTATTGAAATTTGACTTAGTTATCAAGCTAGTTGTTAATAATTTATCAACTGGTTTTTGATTTTTTTGAGGGTGAGTTAAACTGAGAACCGCTCAGTATTGATTTTAAAAAACTAATAACCCATTTGGATGACCCAATTATCATTTAAATAGGTTATCAGTCTTTAAGCAATATGTATATTCTAAAAACCTTATAATTGGCTAATAACTGGTAGAATTATAAATGGTTGGCAACCAGGTATTTCACAACATGATGTTATGCATAATTGATAATTATGACCAATTTTGATGATATTTTATTCAGGAATCAATTTTTAAAAATTGATACTGACAACATAGGTGGTCCAAAAAAGAATTTAAAAAAAAACCTATCAACCATTATTAAAAAATCCAATAATCAGCCAACACTAGTTAAAATTGTCAATTATTCATGCCAATTGCTAAAACATGCACAATTTGTTTTAATGTAGTTAAAGGTTGGTTTATATAGCATAATATGTTGGTGAACAATATGTTTTTGAAATTTGGGTTTAATGGTGCCAATTCTAGAACTATGCCATGCAATGTGGATTCTTTTGTGGAGCAATGAAATGCAAGCATGAGTTTGGTTCTTTTAGTGATTGTAGGACACAACAATGATGTTGAGAGCATGGGTTGTATGACACAAATGTTGAAATGTCATGCAACCATCAACTCTAAAGTCTAGAAATAAAATTTTTAAATTCACACTTTTTCATTGATTTTTATGGCTTGCATTTGAAGTTAAAATTTTAATAACCATTAAAATCTTTTGGATTTTTTTGCTTGTGAGTTTGGAGTTTGAACTCTATGACCACTGAATTGTTTTTTTCTTCTCTTGCTTTTTCTTTTTGATTCTATGAGCATTGAAAGGTCATCATAGTTTTTCTAGGAAACTCAAGAGAACTTTTTGAAATAAGGTCATTTTTATCATTTAAAAGTCCATAACTAAAGTTTTTCATAAGAGTTCTTTGAAAGGACTTTGTTTCTATTTTTATTTTACTTAAGACAAAACATACTAAGTACCTTTAAAACATTCCCAAACAACCCCCCCCAAAGTGCACATTTAAACACATTGTTACTTTGACAATCCATGTGTTACAATTTCAAAAGTTCACCCACTTAACTTAAGAATATTTTCTTATAATATAATTACATATTTATCTTCATATTCAATATAATTTAAAACTAAAATCATTAAATGAAATATTAATTTTGATACATCTCAAAATGGTTATGAACAACATGCCCTTGTAGAAAACTATAGGATGACATCCAAATCAATCCATTCATTCATGCATTCACCCAACATTGAAAGCTTTTAACTCTTTTTCTTTGTGATTATTTGACCATCAAAGCTTTCAATTGGTTTCTTTGTGATTTTATGATCACTTGAAGCTCATTGTAGTTGTTTTTTTGTGATTTTATGAGCACCAAAAACCCATCATAAGGAGATTAGAGTGCATTAAGTTTTAACATGTTGGTTTGTGTTTGTGATTACTAGAGTTTGAGATGCAATCAATTTGAGATCAAAACCACAAAGTGACATTGATTGTTGTCTTGAGATTGCATTAAAAATTCAAGATTAGAACCAAGGAGTGAGATTGCTCATTAATAATCTTTGAAGCCCTAATTTTAAATTGTTTTTATATGTGTTTAAGGTGCAATTGAAATCACACCAAAAAAGGTTAAGAGAGTTTTTAATTAAATTATGATTAAATTTCATGTTCTTTGTGTATTCCAAGTTTTTAATCTTGTTTCATTTATTCATATTTTTGTGACCACAATTTCATGTTGGGTTAAAATTTTTTGACATGTCAAAATTGCAACCCCCTAAGAACTTTAAATTCAAATTTTTGGGGGATAGAATCCCCTAGTATAATGTTGTTTCTTTTAATGCAACCATCCCCATTCATGTTCCTTCTATTTGCAGTCTAAATGAATCAACTTGGACCCTAATATGTTGTTTCTTTTAGTGTAGCTATTCCATGACTATTCCTTCTACAACACAATGTGAATGGATAATCTTGGACACTAATGAGGCAAAAGAGAACATTGAAATGTAGGAAGATATGTTGAATAGGCATTTCCAAGATACATGGGCTATAAAACCTCCTTGAGCATAATCTATCTTAGGTTTTGATGCCAAGGTCATTCAAGTTCAATGCAAAGTGTGCACCCAAATTGAAAGCAAAGATAAACTTTTTGTTCCCAAGCTTGATTATCTATGGAAGAATGTAGGTCATCACAAGGTTTTGGTAGCTAAGCTAGGTGTCAAGAAAGGAACATTACTTCTTGAAAAACAACATTCATGTTACTAGTGAAAAATACTTTGCTTATAGTTTTGAAACTGTGTTTCAATAAGCCATTCATCTTGCAATTCAAGTTGATAGGAAAAAAAAATTCCAATTAAGGTGGAATTGTAAACAATATGATTGTTGTAATTATAAAGTCCCTTATGTAGCAAGTAGGGTTGACTACAAATTAAAGGAACTAGATGACATGATCATTTGTTTGGATTTAAGGGGGACACTCTTCATTGAATTTAAAAACTATATAAATAAAAATATAGGGTGTTATACATTGGTTGTTAAATAAATTTTATAATTGCATTGGTTCTATAATAAAGTTATGTTTATTCTTAAAACCAATTTATAATTAACATAAGGTACGAATTAATCTCTAGTATTAGAAAAAGGTAGAAAAAAAATAGTTCATATGTATTAAAGATTTTAAATATTAACTGTTAATAGGTTCAATTAATATTATTAGGTCCAATTCAATTAATAGTTCAATAAATGAATTAGTTTCATTTATGTGCCATTTAGATGAAAATCTTGACTATAACAAAATTATGCAAACATGACTTATAAATTTTTAGAAAATAAATCATAAATGAACATCATTTGTTTTCTACCTTTGTTTGTTATGGAATGAAATGCCATGTTTGATGGTTCAAAAAATCAGATATGTATGTTACAAGTGTTTGGTAAGAAGTATAATTCATCCATCCAAAGGAGAAAATGGTTGTATTCCTTTCATTACATCTTTCAAATCCTTGAAAAATGGGAGTCATCATGTGTTCCTTCCTCTTGATCAAGTACTAAAACTAACAAATCAAATAAATATGGGGTGTCAAAACTCAATGCAAACAAAGAAATAAAATGACATTTATAATGGTTTAAATATGTGCATATTAGAAAATTAACTAATCATAGTAGGGTGGAGGAAAAAAAATTTCCTTCACCTAATACCCCCCAAATAATACCTTCTTTGATGGAAATAATGTAAAATTTTAACATTTAGTGTTGTCCCTAGGGTTTTAGTGCAAGTGGACCCTTTATTTTTCAAGGTTGTTGCAATAGAGTCACATCACAATTGAGGGAGAAACATTTTCCTTACATGATGGGGTAGCATTACATGACCCATAAAATAAATCTTGATGTGCAAACTTTCTTTAATTTGCTAATGGTAGAGCATCTACTCTAGTCACTGTATGTTTATTTTTCAAGCTTCCTCCAAGTGGCATTTAGAATTCACTAAGCTTACCAAGATTGTGGAAATAGAAACATTTAAAATGTTGAAAAATGTTTAGACTTGGTGAATTTCAATGTTAAAGCCTTCAAAATAAAACATGGCAAAATACAAAACATTGATAGTGAAAATGTCACAAGGCAACTCTTCAATCACTCAACAAGATTGAATCTTGACCTATTCTAAGATCAAGTCACACATTGTTAGCCTTGTTTTGTTTCTTTCCATTGTTGGAGGTAGTAAATGCCTTCACCAAATTTGCTTAAGGCAATGATGTTTTCAAATTTGATTTTGTGGCAATTGTAAAAATTTGTTAAGGCAAGCTTTTCATGATGAATTTTGATCCTATGAGTAGTTACCAATGTGAACATTTTGAAGTGTTTTGTGATGTGGTAAATAGTTTTACCACAATCACATAAGATTGGGTTACTAACCTTAATATTGGTACAAAAACCTTCGTATTTTGCATGATTAGTCATTCTTATTAAGCTATGACTAGTCAATATTAAATGCATATTTGAAATTGGTTGAAATAACAATTATTTCATTGCTTGGATATATGACAAATCAACACACTTTTTCCACTCTTGCATTCATGAAAGACAAACTTCACAATTAATTGGAGTAACACTTGAACACAATTGTTTGCATGTTTGCATAAAAGTTCTTCATTCAAAAAAACTTCCTAAGTTATCAAGAAGTGAAATTACAAGTTGAAAAGGGCAACAAATAAGAATCGGTGCTACCATTTAAAAGATTCTATTAAATGGATTTTTGCACATCCTAATCTTTTTGTTTCCACAATTTAGACAAGCATGATAATTATGTTTATTTCATTATGAGTTTTACTAACATTTGGGTGTGATGGGTGGGATTTTGAGTTATAATGGGCAAAGTTTGATAGTAGACTAAGGTTCAACTCCCCTTCAAAATATTAGTGTTCACTTGAAATGCAATTTCAATATTACTTAATGTGTACTGGTGTAGCTAAATTATTACTTTGTTATGAGTAATGTAGCCACATTCCTTGAATTGGTTTTTTTTGTTGCTGTTAGTTGGACTTAATTTCTTAAAAAATGGTTTATCACTTGCACTTATTTTGAAGAAATCATGGATGCCAAAAATTAAGTGACCAAGTGACCTATGAGCCATCTATTCTTATGCCAAAAACACAGTAGGAGGCACTTAGGGATATAGGAGGACAAACTGTTGTCACTTGTACAGATTTAAAAATTTATAAGAAAAAACCTTGGTAGGTGTTTCAACTTGTCAACAGTTTCAAAATTCATGCTGTGACCTCCACTGCTGTTAGTTCAACCACATCAACATGTAAGGGCGGGCTGCATGTTGAGGACAAACTTGCAGTTATATTTCAAAGTAGTTGGGTTGAGTCAAACGATGAGTGCATTTTTTGTAGGATCAAGATACAAATGCAAACATGAAAATAGGGAATTCTTGGCCAATTTTGGTTCGTTAGTGATGATCAGAGGTCTGGTATGGTGACTACAAAAATTCAGGTTGAGTCTATTACATGGAGTCATCTCCTTGATGACGGCAGATTGGCTTGGAGAAAAAGTTTTGATCAGAATTGGCTAGGCTCTGGAAGACGGCCATTTCGCGTGATTTGACAAGATCTGGGGAGACAGACACGTTATCTGTTGGAGAAGGGATAGGAAAGTCATTGGAGTTTTCATAGTCAATGGGACTGTTAGCTGACACTATTATGCCCCTCCAGGCCTCCTTGGGTACTGGCCCTTGGTCATGGTCTGGGGTTGTATTCTTTTTCCTTTGCAATAAGAATTTCTTATTTGCTTAATATTGAATCCTGAGTGAGCGAGATGGATTTTAGGCCAACTCAAATGTGAGGTAAGGCTTCTACTAGATACTAAATTACTAGATATTGCATCTGAAATAGTTCTATCCAAGCATATGACAGCCCCACAGAAGAGTATTGACAGTTCCGAATCAGAATCAAGAAGTGAGAATTTAGCTGTAGATGGCCAATCACTTGTATGTGGTGACATTGAGCATATGTGAAGGGAAGTCAGTTTCAGTGGCATCCTAAACACATGCAGGAACAATTTAGAAGTTAGGGGCTCGAAGAGGGTCGATGTTCAATCTCACAATGCCACCACATGACTTCACTTTACAACCAACATAGAGGGATTTTTGACTGATGGTACTAAAAACCATACAAGAGGATGATGGCTGCTCACTGGTATAGCCCATGCTGGGACCCTGAGACCTCAGAAAGGTCCTAGGGTCAAACTTCAATCTCCATGGTGTCTTGGGTCAAATGAGCTTGGTTTGGGGGGGTGCCAATGTAGCTCAAAGGATTTTGAGGTTGGATGTGCAGGAAAAGGGTTCTGGTTCCAATTTAAGTTCCCAAGGATCAATCTTAGTTTTGGTTCCAATAGGAGGTTGGTTACAGGCCTGGACTTTTTCCATGTGTAGAACCGGTGGTTCAAGTTTTTGAGAACCGGATATGGGTCCTAATTTGCATCCAGACCAGTCTTTTTCTTTGTCTTTACAATTTTGTGATGCAACCAAAGCGGCTAAATAGATTTCGCCTTGATCAGGAAAACCCATTAAAATAGTAGCCAGTCCACAGAACTGTGGTGACACCCTCCCCCCCAAAAAAAGCATTATGGGTGAATTTTTATTTTTAGAAGGAAATTTTGGCAAAATATTCTCTCTTTGTTTTTAGTGTATCCTTTTGGCCATTTTTGACCCAAAAAAACCCAGAGACGGATGGAGACCTAAGGGCTAAAACGTGTTTAGAAATCCAACATTGACAATGCTCAAACAAACACTTGAGACATCGTTTTGAGTTCTTTTTTGGCAATCATGTGCCAAAAATGATGTGGATCTGAATGCCAAATTGTCTCTCTGATGTATTTGTTGAGGTTTAATTTCTCACACAGCTAATTCGTTCCATTGTTTGTTTCCAATTAAATTGGAAAATATAATGCATGCTGCCATCATGACAGTAGATCAAATGATTTATAGTTGATTTCTTTCAATTTTTTGAAAATCAAAGTTATTTGACCAAGCAAGGATTATTTTCTTGATTTTGTGAGGTAAAAAATTGGCAATGTTATTTGTTTTTCCAGAAAATCAGAAAATTTAGATTAAATGGAACTGAAAAAAGCAGATTTGTCCAAAATGTTCTCCCAAAAAATCACCTCGTACAAAAAAATTCCCAGAAAAAGAGAGCTGATGTTAAGCTTTAAATATTTGTCATTCCTTTCGAAGGCAAATAAAAGAAACAATTTTTTTAAAAAAATGACGTGTAAATTTTTTGTGTTGAAATTTACATCTTGAACTCTTTTCAATATCAAGCCAATAGCCCCATCCATGATGGCATGTTTTGTTTCTTTAACCCATATGGGGATTTTTTGGTTAGGGTTTCATTTTGTCAATGGTCAGGCAAACACTCCTGGGTCCAATTCATGACTAGGCCATGTTCTTGTTATTTAATATAAGTAAATGTCAACACTATATGTCGCAACCCTAGCTTTGGGCTCGCGACCAAGGCAAAGGGGTTGCAAGGTTGCGGGCCAAGAGGAAGGAAGCCCAAGAGTTAACGCAAAGGCATTGCAAGGGTGCGGGCCAAGAAGAAGTCCGGGAGTCACATCATAAACTCCCGGGAGTGTTAGAAAGTGTGAGGGAGTATGAGGGAATGAACCCTCACACTCCCAAGGCAACTCCCACTTTGGGAGATGGAGTCCTGGTGGACTCTCAAAACTTCAGAGAGTGATTGCAGGGGTCAAAACCTAATGGATTGTGACGTTTTTTATATCATTGGAAAGCTCTTGGAGCGTAGATGTCTAAAATGGGCTCGCATTGCTCATTCATACATCTAAAACACAAGTTATGGCTAAAAGAAGGGTTGGGAGTCGAATTGCCAGTTTGACTCCCGATCACAAAAAGTCGGGAATTGACCTGATTTACTTAGCTGCAGGGGGCGTGCCACATATCGTTGGAAAAGTCTCGATGAGAGTTACAACTTTGCTTTAGATCGCATCGCGATCCGAGGTCTGTTCGCAAAGTTATGGGGCTCCAAAGTCGCGGGAGTCCCATTTGGCGCGATTTCGGGACTCCCACTCAGGAGTCCCGGGAAAAATAGTCATTTGGATGTAGCCTCCGTGGAGAGTTGCAGAGTATATTATAAGGGGGAAGGTGGTGGCTTCCCCCAAGTCCGGGCCGTGGTGAGTCTTGTGTGTTCGTGTTGCCCGTGGTTCGTCCTAGCACCAAGGGTGTTCCAACAATGCACTAACCACTTTGTGTGGGTTGTGTGCAGGCCCGTGTGAGTGAGTGAAGCTTGTCAACTCTTCCTAGTCCCATCCCAGAACTCCAACACGCCCCTCTACCCCTCAAAGTGTTGTGAGCTAGGGAGCGTGTTCCGACTCCTCCTTCTTCTGCTACTTTCTACTTGGGCTCACATTTGAATCCTTTAAGGAGTTGGGAGTGCGTCACTATAACACAAAATGGTAACCAATTCATTCGTAGTAAGGGATTACTGAGCCAAATCTATTTTAATTGGTCCCTCCATCCTATATTGGGTCTTGTCAAATGGCATCAGCCACATGGCTAGAGGTGGTTCCTTACATGTTAAATTTTGCACATAAGTTTTTGGGTTTTCAATGGGAGAGCATGTAAGTGCATGGTGGCTAATATAAGGGCTGCAAAAGAGATTAGGGTGCAATCAGGTCATTACTTGATGTGTAATCCAAGCTATACAAATGCAATTGGAGTTGAAATTATGACTACACAAATGTGATCATTGTCAAAATTATGCTTTCACAATTGTGATGAGAGTTGAAAATGTGGCTACAAAAGAATGGCTACAGTTGAAAATATGGCAACATAATTACAATATTTCTAAGAGAGGGTGGAGGAAGAAACCAAGCACTACAACATGTCCATAAGCATAAACCTGCAAGCCTTCAAGGCAGTATGAACCCCAATCCAATAATGGATTTTTCCCAACAATAGTTGAAGGCTGACCTAAACATTAACACACATTAAAACCAACAACCTACTCTAGACAAGGTTAATGGAAAACATAAGCAATCAATCATTACATAAGAGATCAAATCCAAGAACAAAATGAAAATAAAAGTTGAATAGAAACAACAAGCAACATGCACATACATATATTAAGCCTACAGGTTGATGGCTTCAAAATCAATATTAAAAGAAACATGTAAACTAGTAGAAGAACACACCTAAAATTTGTTGTAATTATAATTCTCTGCAAATCCACACCATATCAACATTTATTGGTATGCCAATTTCAAATTGCAACATAAAATCAAAATGTGACCACAATATAAAACTTATAAATAAATCTTGATGACAAAATCCAAATGAGTTGTGAAATTAATTCTCATCTTGGTCTTGATGTATCGCAAGGTTGAGAAGGCTTGTCCATCCTCTACAAACCCTAGGGTAATCACTATAGAAATCTCAATTAACTGCAATTAGTTTGAAAGTCAATACTTCAACATGCCATTAGATTTTAACCTTTGCCATAAATGAGAAATGAGGTTTTGGTCAAAAGGTTAGAACATGCAAGCAATAGTGCAATTATTTTTCATAGTCGCAACAAAAAGTGAAGCTTGTTGATCCATTATAGTTGGACAAAATCCATTATTTATGTCAACATCATTGTTGTGTCCCACAAGCACTCCAAGGGTCAAAATTGAATTTGTCAGGGTCAATTTTTTTTCTAGGTCTTCACCATTGCTGTTAAGAATAACACAATTTAGAAGCTCACTCCCATTTTGCAGAATTGAATACACCAATGCAAGTTCATACAAATCAAATAGCCACCCACAAATCCCAAACACCCATTAAACACACATACTATCCGTAATGGATTATTATGAAATTTTGGAGCATGTTGTAAGCTTTGTGATGATCTCTTCATTATTCTTCAAAGCAATGAATATACTTGAAACACAGTCTTTTCGTTACCTTGTTAAACAATGCTTGTGATGCCTACTGAACAAGATGGGAATATAGGCTATGACGGAAATCATCATCTTAACAACCTCTCCTTGTAAAGTGTAGTGTTGTAACAACTTGAAGATCTCCACCATTGCACATGGGTGACAACTCATTCTAGTTGTTAATAGGAAATGTGATGATTAGAAAAAATGTAGTGTTATTGCAATTTGAAGATCTCCATCATTGCACATGAGTGGCAACTCATCCTAATCATCAATAGGAAAGGTGATGATTAGAAAATAGATGATAGGCATTTTAGGTGAAAGCCTAAATGATCTCATAATTGATTAGGTTGCTCGTAGTAAACACAACTTGCACATATGTGAAATTTTGTCACAAACACAAACATTGCTACCTACATGTTTCTGAAATCCATATGGTTATGGATATATGCCTCAACAAAATGACCAACTCACAATGTAGAGGGTGGCTTTCACCACACACACACACACACACACACATGTTGGGTATCACTATTAAATCCCTATTCAGGTCGTTCATACTTACAAATGGTAATTTCCAAACTCCAATTTTCGACTGCAAGAATAAAATTGTGGCTCTGTTTCATGAATTCTTTTTAGGGATCCATGTGGAGTGTGCGCTTAGGTTCCAAATGGAACTGACCAGGTAATTCCACGTCAATTTATGAAGGGCTTCAATGAAAATTACGCATGTAACAACCTCAAAGGGGGTGGAGGAAGGGGGGTTTCCGTCTAATGGAAACCGGGACCCAATGATGTGGACGTCTATATTAAGAGAGGTTATGATTATCTTTGGAAGGGACAGGTGGGCCACGCCTATTATGGCTAATTCACATGCAATTGACTGATATTCCTGCCTGATGCATGAGTGACGACATTTAAATTTCTTTCATAATCTGACCAATTGTATTATAACTTCACGTTAACACCGTGAGAGGTACAGCATTTAAGGGTAAAAGTGGGCCACAGTGAACCAGCACCCACCAGTTCGCCATGAAGGATGAATAGTAAGTGGTCAGGATACAGTTTTCTGTTGGGTCCCAGTTCACTAGCTAACCATGGTGGTTAGCTCAGTTGCTTTTTTTTTTCCTACCTACCTACTAACAACTCACAAGCAGGTTGTTAGTAGTTAGGTAGTAAAAACAGTCATTATCTATGTATAAACCATCTACTTACTTAGTAGTTACCTATTTTCCTACCCATCGACCTTATATAGGATGCCTATTTTCCTACAGAATTGGTTACCAAGGTGAAACCATCTCTTAACTCTGTTGAAGTTCATCCACAACTGAATAATAGCGGGCATCCAGTGGATGGTGCACTGGTGAGTTCTGGTTGACTGTGGCCGACTTTCTAATCCACTGGACAACATTTGGTTGCACCACTCTTCCTTTAGCAGAACTATTTTAGGGTACCTAAAAGGTAGGAAATGTAGGGACCTCCAATGAATCACGATTCTGTACATAAATTCATTTTATGAAAGTGAAATATATATCTTCCATATAAAGTTACCAGAACCAAGGGCCAACACCCATGGGGGCCAGTGTTTTTTTCCTAGCGAATTATCGCCAGATTTCTACTTAAAAAAAACCCTGGTTACCAAATAATAAGGGGTTTTAAAATTTAAGATCGCCTAAAAGCGACAGCAACTTTTTTTTGGGGGGAGTGTATCGCCACATTTACGTCTCCTGGCTGCAGTTTTAAGAGCTCCTTGAAATAATGTCGCCAACTTGACGAAATCTGTCTGAGTCTGCCTAGGGATGCTCGCCACCCTGACCCCATCAGCAAATTGAAAAAAAAACACTGATGGGTGGCCCAGGGCACAAAGAGCAGGCACACAACAACCCCAGGCGAGACGCTAAATACAAACCCCCCACCCCCCCAACCACCACAAACCCCCAGCACCCCTTTCTGATAATATACA
>Ga0116227_10001192_pt1 | contig 56840 bp, 31 predicted proteins | sample S1TSphgellanicum_FD_89693 | JGI IMG/M metagenome (GOLD analysis project Ga0116227, IMG submission 89693) | Host-associated microbial communities from peat moss isolated from Minnesota, USA - S1T2_Fb - Sphagnum magellanicum MG | ecosystem: Host-associated > Plants > Peat moss > Unclassified...
ATTAATTTTGATAGCTTCAATAAAATTTTATAAAAAAAAAAAAAAAAATGTAAAAAAAAGAAAATGAAAAAAAAAAAAAAAAAAAGTTCAAACATGCAATGAAACTAGACCAAAAGAAAGGTGAGACAAAAAATAATAACACCATATTATAATGTGGAGCAATATGCTAAACAATGCACCAAACATTTACACTACAACAAATAAACTATTGAAAAAATGTGAATACAAATGTTAGTTCAATTAGAAGAATGAACAAAATTGTATTGATGATGAAATATAATTGGTAGGAGATACCAATTATCATATGACACACATATCCATAATATATTCATAAACCAAAACATCACATACATCATGATATGATTGACATAATATGAAATCTTCTAATAGGGCATCGTGTCGCGACCCTAGCCTTGGGTTCGCAACCAAGGCAAAGGGCTTGCAAGGATGCGGGCCGAGACTAAGTTTGAGAGTTGCATTCTCATGCCCCTAGGAGTGCACAAGAGTGTGAGGGAAAGAACCTTCACACTCCCAAATGAACTCCCATGTTGGGAGTTGAAGTTTCGGTGGATTCCCGAATGTTTAGAGAGTGATTGTAAGGACCAAAACCCAATGGATCAAAGAGTTCTTCATACTATTGGAAAAATATTGAAATGTAGATGTCTAAAATGGGTTCACATCACCCATTTGGACATCTGAAACAGAAGTTATGACCAAAAGAAAGGATGGAAGTCAAATTAGCAATTTGACTCCCGACCATTAAAAGTCAGGAATCGACCTGATTTCCTTGCACGTAGGTGGCGTGCGACATACCCTTGGAAAGTTTTGGATGAACGTTACAACTTTGTTTTAGACCTCATCTTAATTGGAGGTTTGCACACAAAGTTATGGGGGCCCCAAAGTCGTGAGAGTCCCAATTTTGGCAATTTCGAGATTCCCACTTGGGAGTCCCAAGACAAAAAGCCATTTAGATGTGAGCCTCGTGGAGAGGCACATAGTATACTATAATGGGGAAGGTGGTGGTTTCCCTCAAGTCCAAGCCATGGTGAGTCTTGTGAGTCCGAATTTGCCCATGACTTGTTTTAGCATCAAAAGTGCTTAAACTATGCATTAACCACCTTGTGTTGGTTTTGTGCAAGTCTGTGTGAGTAGTTGATGCTTGTCACTTTTCCTAATTTCATCCAAAACTTCAACATGCCCCTCTACCCCTCAAAATGCTGCAAGCTAAGGAACATGCCTCGATTCCTTACTTTTCTACTATCTTCAGTTTGGACTCACATTTAAATCCATTAAAAAGCTTGGGGGTGCATCACATCATGACATGTACAAAACACTATTATTCAATAATATGACATGTATTTAATGATACACTAAATGATAAATTTGAAAACTTTAATGTGTGATGACAAGATTTTTTTTTTACAATTATTTCTAATAACTTACCTTTAAATGTGAAAAGTCTTTTCGACAATTAAATGTTTATGCTATGAAAATATTATGGATAATCAAAGTGTGTGAACTCTAATACTATCCAAGGGAATCACTCCAATGAAAACTTTCTTGCATGGCAATGACATAATTTTATTATTTTCTCACAAAAGGTTTTCTTATGGAGGCTCTAAACAATTAAACTTTTCCCACAACCCTAAAAGTAATTAATATTATGAGAGTTTTAACATGTCAACAACAACTTCAAAAAATATATTATTGTGTTTGAATTTCAAGGTGGTCATTCCATTCCCTGCTCTGAACCTCTAATCGACCTTCAATAGGGCTGCCCCATTGTTGAAGGCATTAAATCTTGTGCAATTGCTAGCTTATTAGTTGAATTTCAAAAGCTTGACACTCAAGTTGGTTATATCTAAGTATTGAATATACCACTTCCAATTAGGCAACAATTTGCAAGACATAGGGGAGAGGATGCATTCCATAAATTTCCCAAGCAACGATATGGTAAAGTTCACAAACAATAATCACAATAGGACATGTTACATGAAGTTCCCAAAACATACTACCACAAGTTCACTGGTTGAGAAATGCATAAAACATTTTCAATTTTCAGTGTTAGCAATTCTTTTAAAGTGTTCCAGGGTTCTTTTAAAATTCTAGGTTTCAAAGAAGATTGGGTTGAGGATTTTTTTGGGAAATGTTCAGTCTCAGGACCGCCGGTTCTCCACTTTAAAAAAAAAGACGACCTTTGGTTACAGGATGTTGACCACGCTCAAAAATTGATGGTTCTCGTGAAAGAACCAGAGTAGGTTCTAGGGGGGGCCTGTGTAGGTTCTATGACCTACACTGTTCTATGTAGGTGTACGTTTTAGGACCGTGTTCCTTCGGTTTTAGGGTCCTGTAGGTGTCACATTGTGGCCTTGCTATTCACATAAAAAAAGTATCTTTAAGGCAAAAGAAGAATCATGGAAACTCAAATACTCCCTGGTACATGGCGTTTCTAATGACCGCCCAAGGTTTTTTGAGAACCGTAGTTCTATGTCAAACCCGGTGCCTATGGATTTTGCAAACCGGCGGCAAGTGAAGACATAGCCCAGTTGATAACCGCCCTACCACTGACTTAAGAGAATGGCAGTTACGTGTCAAAACCGGTCCTCTGAACATTGGGAACCGGCGGTGAGCACATACATCGTCTCAATCTCAGCGGGCATGGCTCCGATTCTAAGAGCCTGACCAACACTGGTAACAACACCTTTAGGACAATCCCAGAGCTTCTCCTTTCGAGAGATCTTTTGAGAGAGAGAACCGAAAAGACTTTCCAAAAGGAGATGCTGCTACGCCTCAAATATCCAAGGAAGGCTCGAAACAGGACAACAATCTTCGCAATTATTTGCACGGAGAATTGAGACAAGATTTGCACGGAGAGCGAGCTCAGATAAAGTACCAGTCTCTCTTTCATGAAATGTCAGTAGCAGAACTGGCTTTTATACTGGTGTATTGAAACATCACTGCTCACCACCATCAAGCAACATCGAACTAGAAACAGACTTAGGAAGGATCAGACCTCTCCTCATGCACCACTACGACGACAACAACCCCACCGAAAACAAAATTTTAACAAATAGTGTAGGGCTAATGACTGATTGTTGACACAGACATAGAAATCGTCTGTTCAACTGCCCATTCTCCCCTCTATCACTCTCGCAGATCCTCCATTCGACTTCTTGTGAACCATAGCCACAAGGTCGTACACACAGGAACTGCAATTGAAATACGAACCAACGAACTTACAACGAAACAAGCTGCTACCTAGACTAGAGAAGTCTCGCAACAACCCGAACTACATTAAAAAAAAAAGCCAGGACTCCACAACCTAGATATGCTTACCCAGACAAACAACCAAGAGGCTTCTAAGACTACAAGATTAATCCGGTGCACACTCAAACTATATATGAAACGGGAAGGGGGCGGAAGAGGAGGAGGAAGAAGGACACGACCCTCCACCGTCCAGATCTTACATCAACGGTCGATATTTATTCCTTAAAAACCTAACCCTAAATTTGGCGGTGTTTGCACCTGTTAGGGTTTGGAGTTTCAAGGAGACGAACTGAGGCACAGGGACGAAACCTGGGATGGTGGTTCTCGAACACCAAGATGAGTTCGCGCAGAGGAATTAACACAGAGAGAGAGAGAGAGAGAGAGAGAACCTGCGGATTCTTAACGGACGTCTTGTGTCTCCTACGAAAACGATGGATCGAGGGCAACTTGATCCTGCAAGCAACAACCCAAATTATCTGTTGTTTTTTTGTCTGTGATTCCACGACCCTGTGTAGCAGCTACGTCATCGACACGAATTACTCCCAAAATCACACACACGCACACACGCACACACACCTTGGCGCACAAGACTTTCTCGTGTGTCCTAAACATCATGCAAGACATTCATTCAATTCAAGTCAATTCAATGCAAGCTCATGAAATTGAATTGAATTGAGTTCAATGCAAATTCAAGCATTGAATTCAATGTTGTGCATTACTAGATTGGTGCCCAACATTATTGAAAGTAATAAAGTCACACACAGCTCAAACATGCACTCTTGAATCTTTCACATTTCAAAATGTACTCACCATGTGCAATTTCAAGTATCCAACTCCAAAACATGCAAATGAATCACAAAACAAAACTTGACATCAACCATGCCTCCTATTCATCCTATGTGCTTTTGAATCTCATACATATTCACCAAAAGTTTTTTAGAGTGCTTAGATGACATCTTCTACATTGAAATTTTGACTTTTGAGAAATTGTAAGGCGTTTTGTTTTATGGAGGTATTTCTTGATTTTCCAACATGATCTTCCGCTTTTTAAAGTATTTTCGAATTTTTTGTGCAAAATTTGACAGATCTTTAGGTCTAAGAAGGTCTAGCAATGTGCTCGCCCTTCACAAAACTTGAGATATGGAACTCTTGAATCATATTGTGAAAATAAACCCAACAAACTTGCAAAAAAATTAGAACCCCATTCACCCAATTAAATTATATTGATAAATGACAATTGTAAAACAATAATGTTTGTAGTAAATACCTGACATTAATTCAATTTGATGTAAGGCAATTCCATTGTGCTATTGCCCCACATTTATGGTTGATGTTCTTGATTCATCATTTGCAATCAAATTTGGACTTAACAACCAACTTATAATCAAGCAATAATCATGAGGTTGGTTATTTCTTGACTTCCACCTATTGGAAGTTCCCCTTAGAGCATATCCGCACCTAGTATGTGGTCTTTTGCAAGCGTCTACCAAATCCAAAATTGTATGTAAACTATCTTCCCATCAACATTCATAAACATGAAATCCTAAACGATGTAGAATGAAATAAGGAGTAAATCAACACCCATTATGTTAGCTTTTACAAGTGTCTACAAAATCCAAATAATAGAGACATCAAGGTATAAAGGCATAAATAGTAGTTGTTATATTGTGAGTTATGGTTTTAGGAGGGATGGAGTCCATAACAAATGCAACAAAACATTTAAATTTGTGCAAGTTGATAACTCTTTATCTTCTAAAAGAAAAATTTGCATTCTTGCACAATTTGGTCATTTTTTATTAAGATCAAATGGTCAACATTAAACTAATTTATATCATTAGTTTTGGAAATGTAATTGACAACTACAAAGGTGAAGCTTACAAGAAATAACAATGATAAAATCAATGTTCCGTCGAAGGAATATAGATGTATTTATTTTCACTAAAAATCACACAAGGTAAATTACATAACTATAGCAAGGAAAATATGTGTCAAAGTTGACATAACAATATAAACAATATTATTGACCACACCCACATGTACCATTACAAGATTTTGTTTTCTAGGAGATTTTAAAATGGTGGCCCTCCCATTCTCAACAACCTCACCTTAAGACAACAACGTTGGCATGCAAATGTGATTCATATATCCAAAATTATCTTACTATGCCATTAAGAATCAACAAAATTCCTAATTTGTGTTTACACATGATTCACCCATAAACTAACAATTCATTGAAAATTTTAAAAACAAAGTGATGTAGCCAAGCAAGCTTGTTTGTATTTGTTGAATGAGATAAAAAAAATGTAGTGTGTTTACTTCTTCCTAAGTTATTACATCTACTATCAAGTTATTTAATTTTCTAGTTGATATGAAAAATATTATTCCACCAAGAAAGGAAGGCCAAAGTTATATATGTACAATGATCCCCTGGCCACCCAAAGTATATCCAAGATTTTGGCAACAATCAATAACCATCCTCACAAATGCTAACATAGTGAACCAAGTTCCAGGACACAAATGTCACCAAAATATAAATATCTAAACACCTAATTTCCATATGTCTTTTTCTTATCCTTGACATGTTCCTCTCATTTTATATATTGAAGGCATTCAATCCATCTTGTAAATGTAAATTCCATTTCCCAATTCCAAATCATGTACCACATTATATTGTAGAGGTCCATAATAATCCTTCAAGAACCAAATCATCGGAATCTAATATAGTTGGCCTAGAGACAACCTAATTTGTAAATGAATTGACTTGTGACATTCACAAATCTCATTTACAAATATGTATTTGGTTTTAAAAAGCCCAAAAATTCCAAAACGATTCCATGGCAATTTAAAATTGGTGGTCAATGTGATATTCAAACAAAGTACATTGGGTATAAATAATCATCCTTAATTTAGTCCTCCTTCAAAGTAACAATAATTAATTTTATGCCACTCAAAGCATCATCACTTAGTTCATCCATTGATGAATTTCCACACGTTCTATAATCCTTGGGTGGGATCAAAAACTTGATGGTATGAACAAGATGAGAATGAAAGTAGGTTAAATGAGAAGCTTTCAATAACACACCCAAATGTTAATTGGTACCCCACTAGTGATACTAAAGATTAACAACATAATCACCTACTTCAAAAGACTCATCGATATCCCACTTATTTGTGAATGATTTTTGAACATGATGGAAGGATCTTGAACAAATAATCCAAAAGTTGACCCCTTCAAATTTGTTAATCTTGGTGTTGACAAGAAAGTTATCACTAACATCTAATGTAGCAAACCAAACCATCCACATCAAATTATAATTTAGTTCTTTGGCCTAATCTAAGAACATGGATTCCTAAATTGCCTTAATGTCAACTAGTTGTAGATGTTTGGAAATCCAATGGCCAACCCAACATACATTTTCACACTCTTCCCACCAATGATCCAAACAAAAAATGCAAAAACAAGTTTCTAAGCAACAATTGTGTTAAATTATGCTTGTAAGTCACCCAAATAGAATGCAATTCCATGGTTCTTTTTACATGGTCACAATTGAAGGATGTGTTATTCTGAATAACATCATCTAATTTGAAAGCCAAAAAAACCTTTTGAGAAGTTTCCTTTTGTGATTATATGATGTTTTTAGTCTACAAGACAAAAGTTTCTTCATAAATGTTACCACATCCTTTGCATTTTGTAACTTTTCCTTATGAGCATTAAGATGTTCTCTCTTCAAAAACCTTTTTATAACAACAAATGCCCCATCATGAGAGCCTTTACCATGACCACTCCCAAATAAAAACCATATCATTTGACATCCATTGGTCATGATTAACAAAAAAATCACATTTTGGAAGTTTTGGATTGATTACTACACCTATCATACTAAACCAAATGCCATTTTGGTGTGATTCCAAAAACCACCATATTGATCCCAATGTAGTTTGAAATAATGTTACATAAATTCATAATCATGTTTTTGATTGTTAGGAACATAAAACATGGCATTCAATTAAAATGCAAAAGTTATCATCATAGTTTGAAACAATGCAACACAAACTCATAATGTGTGGCTTTATCTTTCACACTTGTTCCAATTCAGCTTTTAGAATAATGCAACTTACTATTTGCAGAAGTACCAGCTTTTGCTTTGGTTTAACAAAGTTGGCGATTTCGAGTAACAAGGAGCTTTCCAACACCCGAAAAACATGTTTGCTGTGTGTCTTTATCATTTACACTTGTTCCAATTCAACTATAAGAACAATGTATCTTACTATTTACAGAATTACCACCTTTTGGTTTTGAAGCACATTGACAATCTGTGGGGTATGGTGTGAGTACTTGAAATCTTATTTCCAAACTCATCAGTACATGCTGCGCACGTAAATGGGGAGCATTAGATGGCAATGAATGGATGGAATGGATTCTCAAGTGTGGATGCCTCCAACTCCAACTCCAACTTGGAGGAGAGGGAGCCGATCAAAGGCAGCTAGACAATTGAAGAATGGACCTCAAACTCCTGTGTCTTCTGCTCACAGTAAGTACCATACTCTTGAGCTTTTGCAACTCATTAAGCACATGACCTGTGTGCAGAAGTTCAACTTAGTATTACCTCATAATGGTGCGTGTCAATGGCTGTGCAATAACCAGGGTCTCCAACAACAATTAGCGCACCAACACCAAGCAGCACTTGTTGATATGACAACTCCCTAGGTACTATAGATCTTTCCACTTTTGCCCTACATTGTACATCGTGAAAACATATCTGGTACAAGGTGCATGCATCAAGGGCCTTCCTAAGATTAGAAATATCTTTGTGGGATTACAGGTCTTCTGACAAAGAAATTTGTTGACCTCATCAAGCAAGCAGAGGATGGGGTCTTGGATTTCACCATAGCAGCAGATACCTTGCATGTTGGTGCCTAACCCTCTACACTTTTTTTTGAATTGTTGTATGTAACTCTCTGGAGAGAGACTCCTTCTCCCCAACCCCAGGCTGCTGCTACCTGTCTGGAGGAGATGCCTGAAGGTCACAGGACTGACGATCAGCAATTTAAGGTGAAGTTTTTGTTTTTCATCTGACACCAAACAGCTCTGATGTTGGGAATTACTCAAGGTACAGAAACGCAGAATCTATGATATCACTAATGTTCTTGAGGGAGTTGGGTTGATTGAGAAGAAATTGAAGAACCGAATTCAATGGAAGTAAGTGCCTTCCCTTTGTAAAAGGTGAAGACCTGTATGGACTTTGGTCACTGATGTGTACGTAGAACATGCATAGATGTAATAATTTCATGGTAGTTCGACATTGGGTAGAAGCTCAGAAGGGATGTCAGCATCTCTTTGAATTTCTGATGCATCAGTGCCCTGTTCTGGTGCTTGTCAATCAGGGGTCTTGGTGCAGCAAGGCCAGATGCTGCAAAAGATGATGAAGCAGCTCTTCAGGTGGTCCAGATTGCATAGCAATTGGAAATTATCCCATCTGTGAGGTGTTCTGCTATCTTGGCACTGTGTCATATATCCATGCATTGCAACTCCAATTCCTTAGTGGAGTTGTGAACTCATGTTCTCAGAGTTTATTGTAGGTTGAGGTGGACAAACTGAGGATGGAGGAGCGAAGTTTGGATGAAAGAATCTGGTAAGTTTGCAGGCAGATAATGTCAAGTGCACCTCTGAACCATCCTGATCCCATTATCAATACTTCCAGACACCATGTTGGAGTCAGGATGGGCTTTTGGTCTGAACCATTTGCCAGAATACTGGCAGAATGTGTACTTGAGAGGCTCACCACTCCCCATGTGGGTTCCTGTGGAAGCAGAGAAATGAAGGAGTAGTTGCGAACATTGAGTGATAATGAGAACAAAAAGCAGTAAATTTGTATCCCCATTCTTTTGAGGTCCTTGTATTTTGCTCATTGATCATTGCTAGGTCAAGTTATGCATCCCTCTCTGTGGTTATGGTTTTCTTGACCTTTTGTGGATGCTTGCAGATGGCTCTATGTAACTGATGAGGACATTAAGAGCCTGTCCTGCTTTCAGGTCAGTGATTCTCAATCCTGTTCTGGTGCCTGGATTTGTCAGTGAAGTTGAATGAACTCTGAATGGCCGTTTAGAATGTTTGAACTTTCTTGCGTGTAAGCTACAGTGCTGTTTCAATCAACATGCTTGCAATTCTCCATTATTCACAAATAGGTGTGTTGTAACTAGCATCTTCTTGCAATACAGAATGAGACTCTGATTGCAATTAAAGCCCCACATGACACCACTCTTGAGGTACCTGATCCTGATGAGGTAGGTTTACTTGAATCCATTTGAGTCACATGTTTGGCATTTGCACACCATCTAGTTGGGTCCTTGTTTTTGGTTGTTTCTTTAAAGCAAACTGTTCTCATATCAGTTGCTTCTGGGCTTAACTTCAAAAGAAATCTAAAAGGATTGAGGCTCATTTATTTCTTAATTGTTTGGAGGTTATTGAATCAGGCTGTTGAATACCTACTTCATTGCTTCCAGATTCTGCTTCAAAGTAGCATTGGACCCATTGATCTCTATCTTGTCAGGTCTGGTCTTCTCTCCTGCCCATTAAGCTTCTTAACTTTCAGTGCTATTTGTTCTCTGGTTTAAACCCGTGTTGAAGTCAATAGCTGAGCTGTGTGGTGAATCTGAGACACCATTTCTGATTAGTGCAAGGTTCTTGGTGTGGATGATGTGGCAGTTGCTTTGAAGGAAAGTTTGAGGAGATGAATACAAATGTTTCACCAGTTGAGATACCTTTCTCTGCAATGGCCATGTCTCATCAGCATGATAACACTCCTATTATGCAGAAGCTAGGGGGCAGCATGTCAGAGTTAGGCCCTGTTGGCAACCATACCACATCATCACCCAGCTCTGAGCCCACTAGCCCTCACAATGACCCTGTGTGTGGAATCATGGAAATCTTGCCCACAGAATTGACCATTAGTGCCTATTTTCTTTGTCCTATTTTCTTCATCAGCTTTTTCATGGCTTGCTGCCTTGGAAATGCTTCAGATGATAGGGCTTCTCTAACCTTCTGTAATGATCACCAGCTTTTGGTTTATCTTGAGAAGCTGTCAGGAACAACCAGACATAGGATGAGGAATTTTAACTGGTTGGGGGTGGATCTTAAAAATTCATGATCAAAGTTTCATGGTAACTAACCTCTAGAGTGTCTTTGGTGATTGTGCAGATGGACACCGATTATTGGTTTCTGTCTGCTGCAAGTGTTGGCATCACTGATATCTGGAAAAATGACCGTATCCTCCTTGCAGATGTCTCTGATAGGTCTGATCCGTAGGTGTACTAATGATTGGGCCATGTCCATGGATTTCTTTGACTTATGAGGTCCTCGATTACTGGTTCTGAGTTTCACTGCCATTAGAGAAAATGTGTGTTCAGCTTATTTGCAGGTCTGTTGGGAGCAAGAATCAAGAATATTGTGTGTATGATGCTCTACTTGTAGCTGAGATCCTTGACAGTTTTCTTCAACAGCTTCAAATGCAATGTGGGATGAAATGGTAAGGCTGAATGTGGAGTTTGGCATTGGCGAGATAGGATACCCACAACCCTCACACGCCATCAGCAAGCACATTTGAAGTTGAGCCAGGTGGTGGCTATTCTGCTGACCATGAGGCTCAGCCCTAATCTTTCTTTCCTCGTTGCTTTTTATGTAGCAATTCTGGAAGTCCAATTCTTGGGGTTGATTTGCAACTCTAGTGTTTCTTGACCTTTGTAAACTACAGCAAAGGTAATGTGGCCTTTTGAGTAGCTATACATGCTGAAGATGAAAATGATAACAGGTCAATTACAGGTTGAAGATTTAGGGCTCAGGCTAATGGATTTATGCACAAACCCTTTAGCCAGAGCATTCTCATCTAACAATCCACCAGATTGACATTGTCATTGGTTAATGAGTATCATTTTAACAAGCAAATGAGGATGAAGTGATGCTTTATATTTAAAGTGTTTTTGAAAATGGGTCACTTGATGTTTGCATTAAAAAAAAAAAGCATCCTTCAAAGTAAGGAACAACTGATTTGAAGACAGTGAAGAGCTACTAAGTGGCCAACTCTCCATTTTTGTTTACCTGACCTGTTTGGATATGAAGACTGGTTGGTAACTGTATGGTTGGGAAAGAAGACAACACAAATCTGGGATGAGCAATAGTGGACTAAACTTTTCTCCCAATTGTATTTGATACAATTCTTCAAATGTTCAATCCTATGAAGTTCCCCAAAAAGAAATAAAACTGCACTGTATTTCATGAAGTTCACAAGTTATGAACTCACAATTCACACAATAACATTTGATGAACATTCCTCAAAATGTAGGACCAAAAGAATACAACCACCTGTTTCATGAAGTTCCCAAAAAATGAACTCGCACTTTAGAATAACATCTGATGAACACTGCTCAAAATGTGGTACCAAATGAAAACTGCACTCAGTTCAGTGGTCTCTCTCCTCCGTTGCTGGAAGAGCCAAATTCTATAAAGGAGTCGAGAGAGTCCTCATCGAAGCTGTAGTCAATGACAAGAAAATATAGATGTGTGCAGCAGCGCAGTGAAGGAGAAAGTGAGGTTGTGTTGTGTGCACAGTACAAACCCGGTTTTCTCGTGGAACTACTAGCACCGATCATGTCATAGAGACGCCGTTCATTTCTTTTACTACACGCGTTCGTATTTCAAATTCAGAGTTAGGGTGTTTGGGACCGTGAGCTTGCACAATTCGTTCCGCAGTAAAGTAGTTTGCGCGTGCAATGATATCACCGTCAGATTCATGCAAGTCTAGATGAAATGTAATTAGGATTGTCAGTCAATCTTGTTGCCTGATTCCAAAAGCCAAACAGTTAGGTTGGTTGCAGCAAATTCTTGGAAACTAATTAACTCTGCAGCCAGATAGACAACAACATGAAGGAGACAAAGCTGTTGAACTGATCTGCCCGTTAACTTGGTGATTAAACTCGCTAGTAACGCAAAATATAAATTCAGAAGATATTTTATAGCTTCCAACTCTTCCTCTGGGTATGGCAACAAACAACCTACAGGCGGAACTTAAGTGCTATATTCTGCTTCTCAGTGATACCTCAGGAAGCTCGTGTCTTAATCCCATATTGGTTGCCGAAATCAGTGTAAGAGCACAATACTTAAACCGCGATTCGACACTAGTCACTTCATACCTTTCTCGGCCTTTTGGCTAAGATCAAGTGTAGTATCTGTTCTTATCAGTTTGATATCTGATACGAGGCTCATCGAGTCTCATGATATTGATCTAATTTGTTTTTGGGGTTGGGGTCTGGTAGCTTGCTGCCTGACTCTGCATGTGTCGCTTTGGTTTTGCACTACTTCCTAGGCTGGTGCACCCCTCCCCTCTTGGGGATACAAGCAATGCGACAAGGATGTGTACTTCAATGTTCCTTTCATGCAGCTTCTGTTTCAACACCATGTGTGGCAAAAAAAGTGAAATTTAGGTGAAGTGATTGCCGTTAGTTAGATTTCCAATCGTTAGATTCACCAAAATTTAAGCAAGTAGATAGTCAGATTTGGCTAAATGTTCCTGTAGATGATAATTTTTGGCTACAAGTTTTTTATAAAATGAACATTGGTGTCCTGGTATCAAATTGTGGCAAGAATTTGGATATTTTGTTATTACAGATATAACAATATGTCCGCACCTAGGTGATAATTAGGTTTTACAATAATGTTAATTTAATAGGTGTTCACATTTGCTGTTAGGCATCACAATTATGCTGCTGTGGAGTTTGATGCAGCACATGAATATTATGTCACATGTCAAAATAACATCAAATGTTGCGATATTAAGTTTTATTTAAAAAAATACATAGTAACGTGATTGTTAAGTTGCATGCCCAAATTTTGGGTGAATAACTTGATGGTAAGTTCTTGAGCATTGTTATGCCAATGAAGGAGCGTTATCACATTCATCCTCATCTTTAACATCTTCATAGCAACAACACCATGTTTTTTTCCATCCGCAACAACTACAATAATGCATCTCCAATGTAACAATGTTATTTTTTCTCGTCTACAACAACAGAAACAAAGACAAGGCACACACCTTTGATCATTTTCTTTACTATCATCTTCTTCTAAAACATTTCAAAACTTTGGTCAGTTGATTTTTAAAAAGTTTTTCTATTTTTTTGTAACTTTATACCAAGATTGTGTTTTCTCCTTCAACAAATTTGTGTATTTAATAACATGAATGATTATAAGAATTGATCAACTGATGAATTCAAAAGGCAATGGACCAATAACAACCTTAATAACTTGAATGTAACAATGGTGAAAGTGGTGAAAAAGTTGTTGGAGACTATGATGGCAACAACAAATATGGTCCAAGAACTAATGAGTGGCAAGACTTTGATGAAAAATGCCACCAAGCATACAATAACAAAAGAAGATGCATCCTACATATACATATGATTTTGATATGTAACAACATTCTTTCCTATTCTATTTCTCTTTTGGCTTTCTTTTCCTTGTGCACAACCTTAATTTGTGACAAAACTTTTCCTAATTGATTTGCAACAAGACTTTGCTTGATCAGTTTGCAACAACATTATATTTTACTTTATTTTCTTGTGATCTTTCCATTGTAGGGTAATTCGGCCAATGATCAAACATTTAAACGTTTAGGACATGCTAGGTCCAAGGCGAAGGCTTTGTTGTTTTTGGTGTCCAAACAAAACTTGAACCCTTCCTCTTTGTAGAGCTTAAAAGGTGCTCCTATAACATTTTAAATCATTCAAAATGGAGAAGAATTGAAAAAGATTTGTTAAAGTGTTTGATCATAGGTAAGAAAATGATTAATGGTGGGTCGATCTACCTTAAAGCTTCACAAGATGATGATGATGATCACAAAGGTAACATGAAACAATTCAACATTGTCATAATGATGGCAAGTTAACACTAAATTCAGTTATGAATAAAAGGGGCAAAAGGATTAGTGATTAATGGTTAGTTGGTATTTTAAGAACTTAAAATGTAACCTACCACTATGAGTAGATACATGTGCATGTAAGGACTTAATGTTAGTAATTAGTTAATAAATTGATTTTAGTGATGTTAGGGATTAACATAATGGTTAACTTAAACATTAGGTGTGGATGGACCATAAAACTACAATCACACCTAATATTAAGGCCTATGGGTTTAAGGTTGAACATAACATTTAAATAACACTATAACACAAAAAGTTATTTATGTTAGGTAGCATTGATTTAAATATTAGTTAGTTCCATAAGCCTTTTACTAACTAATAGTTACTAGTGGTAGACTTACCATCCTTTATCCAAGGGGTGAAATTAATGAAATTAAGTAACTTAGTTTAGTAAATGGTTAAGGGGTAATCCACCTAATCATCTATGAGATTTCAAAGAAGGGATTAAGATAAAAGCTTTTTTTTTTAAAGGGTCAATGTGGGTCTTGTGTGTGGTATGTGGTGAAAAAGGATTAAATGAAATTGTGGGGGGATTTTTAATTCATTTGAGACTTTTGGGAGTGGGACATTGGGGGATGTGAGATTCTCATGGAGAGGGATGTGAGGAATGGAAAAATATGTATGTACTTTAGGTGTGATTTTAATGGAAGATGGTTGAAGGATTCAAATATCTTGTGTTGTATTGTTATTCTCTTAAGTGTGGAAGGTAAAGTAGTTTAATTTGTATAAGTAAGATGCTTCCTTGAGATAATATTTTTACATTTCTTTTAGGATAGAAAATAATGGGGCTTACCACTAGGTAGTTTTTGGAGCACTAAGCTATTGGCTATCATAGGATGGTAATAACCAATCGTTGATGGTGGATAGGGGGACATGCCAATTAATATCCTCTTGCATACAAAGAGGTATTGTTGGAGGCGGTAGGAAGGGACAAAAGGGAAAATAGCTAGTTGTAGATGATAAAGAGTAAAGGAGAGACTTCCTAAGGTGTTGCAGGCAATAGGCAAAGCCATTAGAAGACATGCAAGCATGGGTGATGTAAGGCAATAGTGGTAAAAGGTCTGCGAAATCCTTTAGGCAAGATCCAAGGGCGTTGAAGGTGTTGTAGAATCAAGGATAATAGTTATTTTCAAGTTTTGCCCATTCTTCATATTGCCCTCCTTTTTGCATTCTCTCCCTACCTTAGATTAAACTACTTATAAGAGGGTAGGTCTAGTCTTGGACAACAAACCCATACCTTCCTCATTCTTCTTTGTATGACTTCTTCTTTACTATTTGAATAGTTGCAGTAAAGTAAATTAATGAAGGTAGTTCTTGTGAAGTAATAAAATGTCGACCTTGCCTTTTAATCTTACCCCCTAGAGGATGGTAATGATCAAGGGCCACAATTTCACCCCTTAACACACACCTAAGTTAGTGTTTATTTAGATTAATGTTTCAAAAAATGGTAATTTACCTTTTTCACAATGGATTCACACCACCAAATTGAATGTTACGAATATATAAGGAGAATAGAATACAAGATGAAAACCTAGGAAAATCATGCAAAAACACTTGTGTTAACTTAAAGTTGATTTAAAACCCCATGTTATGGGTTACCATTGAAGATTGTGTTTTAATGTTGAAATCTATGTTTTTTAAATTGATGTTAAGGCTCCAAGCTTAATTTTAAATATGGAATTTAATTTTTGGATGCCATATTTAACATGAATATTCATCACAAATTCATGGCCACACCATGTGTCAAGTCATTGATCATCACATTTATCAAGTAATTTCATTCATCAATACAACAAGGGCATAGTGATTAGTCTATTTTATAATGCAATACAATGATACATGCCATGAACAATAATGAATAGTCCAAGGCTTTGAAAGTTGTGCATTTTTTAGGGTCACAACAATTTTCCAATGAATTCATTGAATTTCATTATTGTACTTCATGGACAAGATGTCTAGTGCAAAGGCCACATATTGAACATTGGTGAAGATATTTTTACAAGGCAAATAGAAGGGTCATGCAATGTTCCATTATACAAAACTTGGGTAGGTGCTAAGACTTATTATCTAAAGGACCATTCTACAAAATCCAAAACACCACTAATTTGCAAATCTACATGAAAACCATTACATGATGGAACATGTCAGGTACATGCAATTGTGCCTATTTTATTGCCTATTCAAAAAACAATTCGACACCTCACCCAAATTTTCAAATGAACAATGTAATGTTCACAATGACATGTACCCAACATGCTCCATAATACATAATGATTTAAACATTTTATTTAAGTAAAATACAACTAATGGCCTGTTTGTAAGGAATTCCAATAACTTCATTAAGATTTTTTTTTCAATTGATTTAAGTGAAAGATGGATATAAAGATCTATAAAAATAGAAATAAGTTTATTTTCATGATGAAAATTTACAACCTTGCCCTATGAGCCTATCTAGATCATTATATCAATCAATGCATAATAACAAAACATTACACTTTAAACCTTCAACTCCAACTTTGATTAACAAATTGTAATGCCTTGTTGCCATGGCCTTATTTACACATAATGATGTGAATACTTCACAATTCTTTTGTCAAGTATTATATTTAAAAAAGGGCTGACATCTCCTAAAATAAATCTTTTTCATTATCACAAAAAAAACACATCCCTTGTGTGATGAATTATTCTTTTGAAATTTGTACAACCTAATCATTTTAAAATGATTTCCTTCTAGTTATTTTGAAGTAACTCTTCAATAAGTTGCCTTTCCTTAAACATTTTTTTTTATCATGGAATTTCTAGAAACAATCATCATTAATTGGAACTACATATGGTTTTCTTTCTAAAATGACTATTTACAATAGTCATTTTGGGTACAAATGTCATTACATTGTAAGATCTTAATGATTTTACTTGAAGTTTTTTTTTGGTGCATAAAGAATTGGTTATTGTACATTTGGACAAATTCCTCTTCTATTAGTTTTTAAGAAATTGATATGCTTGTCATAGGTAAAGATTATTTGTTCTTTGGTTATTCCATTCCACAATGCTTACATATGAGTTTCATCTAACTTCTCCAACAATTCCAAAGACTTTAAAAATGATTATTAATGCCCTGTACTTTATTATGTAATCACCATTAAGGTTAGAAATTTATGTCATTAAACATATTAGCCTCCATTATGTAACCAAATTGAAATAATGTGAAGAAAGTTGAAGATTTGTGCACATGTAAATAGGTTTACATCTTTGCAAAATGATCAAGTCATAGTCATTTGGTATCTAGTTGATTATGTTGGTATAATGTGGATACTAGACAACTTGACCTTATTATCAAAAGATCAATCTTTCAAAATACTCCACCATAACTAACATATCATATGTTATGTTAGTTTACATTTCAAGTACCATGGAACCCATTAATGCCTATGCCATGTTATGTTAAAATAACATATTTATGTTGACATAACATAATTATAGCCTATTTTAATGAGTTGTCTTTAGTAAAATCCAATTGATTTAGTGTTCTCAACATATAATCAAATAAAATGGAATGATGCATTACTAACATATTTTATTAATCAATTCATTTTTGTCCCACTTGTAAGTCCTACATTAAAGTTTTAAAATCAAAACTTGACTAATTGAAAACAAAGTTATTTGTAACTTGAGTATATACAATACCATCTTGAAAATAACTTGGTTTCAAAGACCATGAACCATGAGAATAAGTGCGTCTCCACAACTCCATATCTATAGATGTTGGCCACTAGCAATGGCCATTGGCCATGTGTTTTCCTAAACAAATGTGAATACGTAAAATTCACCTCTATCAAACATGTGTTTAGTAGCACCTTCACCCACATACCATACTTCTATGCATGGATTGTCAATATATAGAATGTGACAAAGATTATGCTCCCAAAAATCTATTATTAGAGATTACATTCTCATAATCCTGACTTTTTGTCGAGGCAACTTTGATCTCATTTGTGACTTCTTGATTATATATCCTTTTTTGGACATTCATGGCAAATTCAAATAGTGTCCAATTTCTCCACATGAGTTGCACTAGGTCTTGGATTTCAAATCCTTGATATAATCATTGTCCTCATTTTTGAACTTTTGATATACCATGACTAAGATTCTCAGCAAAAATAAAGGTTTATTCGCGTTTATGATTCTATAATTCATGTTCATCTTCTCTTTATCTAGCAATTTGGATTCAGAATCTTCTTCATGCATTGAATGTTAAACAATATTGTTTGTCACATAGGCATGAAATTCACACACACGCACACGCACATATATGATCATGATTTCAATGATGGGATGTATGTATGAGGTGCATATTGTTTTGTCGTCACTTTGAAAGTTTCGCAAGAAGAACATTCGCACCCAAATTTTGATACTTGAAACATGTATAGAAATCTTACAAACTTTATTAGCAAAGTTTGTTCAACATCTGCCATTTGAAGATTTAAAAAGCACTACCACTTCAGATCTCTCTTTGTGGACATAAGGGAAGCAAAAACAAACAATGGGTCACAGGCACATAGAGATATAGATCCTTCTTACATTGGATGGTTCCCACTGAGGAGAGGGAAGCGCCAGCCCAGGAAGTAGTGCAAGACCAAGGCGACGCATGCGGAGCCAGGCAGCAAGCTACCCGGAGGCCCCGCTCCCAAGAAAGATTAGATTAATAATATGATACTCGATGAGCCTCGTATCAGATATTAAGCTGATAAGAACAGATTCTACACTTCACCTGAGCCAAAAGGCTGAGAAAGGTAAGAAATTTCCATTGTCGGACCTGGTTCTAAATATTGACCTCTTACACAGATTTTGGCAACCAATATGGGAATAAGACATAGGCTTACTGAGTTATTCACCGAGGAGCGTTCTGAGTTCTGACGTCACGGGAGTTCCCGACCACTTCAGGAGTCTGTCTTTTGAAATTTGCTCTAGAGAAGGTGGCACTTGGGGGTTCCTCGCTTATGGCAATTTATCCCTGGCCTTTGGAGCAGAGGTGCTTGATTATTTTCTTGTCCTCATTTCATTCTGCTTGTTGCGACAACCGCCACTCTTTCCCGCTGGCCATTTCATGTATGCTGGCTCCTCTTCACGTTGTTTTTTGGTGGCGGACTCAAAGACACCATCTCCGAACCGTGCCTTTTCTTCCGTCTTGTCGGAGCTCGGAATCTAGCATTTGAACGCCGCCTGTCGCTAGTCGCTATTCCCGGAGGAAGAGTTGGAAGTGGAAGGTAAAATCTCTTTTGAATTTATGTCGGTCTCACTAGCGAGTTCCATGACCAAGTTAACAAGCAGATCAGTTCGATAGCTTCGTCCCCTTCAAATTGCTGTGTGGCTGCAGAGTTAGTTTACAATCAGTTGCTGCAATCAACCTAACATGTTTGGCTTTAGTTTCAGCTAATGAGTTTGACTGACAATCATTCCATTTTAGCGAGATTTGCACGAATCCTGCTGCGGAGATATCATCGCATACGCAAACTACTCTATGACGAAATGTGCAAGTTTCACGGTCTCCGGTCCCAAAAAATATACTAACATAAAACGCACAGTTCTTTAGGGATGAGGATTCTCTTGTCTTTTCACTGCTTATTTTAAAGCTCTTCCAGTGAGGGAGAAATTACAGAACTCAAGTGTTATTTTCATTTCATCCCACATTTTGAGAAGTGTTAATCAGATGTCACTGTAAAGTGTGACTTCAAAATTTATTAACTTCATTCATGGGCATTGTTTTCATTGAGTCCCACATTTTGAGGATTGTTCATAAAGTGTTATTACTTGCGATGTGAGTTCATATTTTGAGAATTTCATAAAAATAAGGTGCAGTTTTCTTGTGGGCACTTCATGAAAATAGGTAGTCCTTATTTCTACATGTCGCTGGTTTCAAGTTTGAATCAGTGTTGTGCTGGTTTAGTTCAAATTTATCAAGAACCACGGGTTCTGGTGTTTAAGTTATTTCAAAATCAGAGAACCACCCCCACCCGCTCAGGTTCATTGAGGGAAAAATCAAAATCAAAATCAAAGATCCCTCCAGGGGTTTTTTACTTGTTCTCCAAGTCCTAAGAATTGATTTGGAATTGATACATGGAGATCTTAAGTTCTTTGTTTATCTCTTCAATTTTCACTACAGAAAATATGTAAAATTATTTCAAATAACAGGGTTATAATTTTGTATGTGGTACCATTCCATGGAAGAGATCTCCTTCAACTAAGCCTCTTCAAATCTACATGCAGCTACAAATTAGGTCCTTAGCTCCCTCCCCAATACTGCCACCTAAGAAAACAACATAACTTAAACCTAACCTTCACAAACCATGTCATTCTCTTGAAAGATCTCAACCTTCCCACCTACATAAACTTCATAATATTCAAACTCTCGCACATCTAACCTATCCCAATCCTCTTCCCATTTCAGTCTGTGGTGTGGATATGCATTCACACACATCCACATCAATCTATTGACCACTGGGTGCACAAAAACTGGTAGCTGAGGCACCCAGAGGGACCAAATCATAGTCTGAAGTGGGGCACTCTTTGAAAGGAATCCATCCAGTCAAGCTCATGACGATCATCCCAAAACTGTAAACATCTGCAGCCATCAAATGTTCAGATCTGACTGATTTGGCAGTGCTTGCAGATATCCTGATGCCCCCCAAAACCCTGTCCCACCAAATTAACATACATCTGAACTCTGTTAGTCCTGAATATTGGAGAAAACCAATCAAGTAAAACCACAGCCAATTTTTACCTGTTGCACTCATCCCCTTGTCAGCATCAAATTCCCTGCAATTTTTCACCCAGAAAGGTGGATAACAAGGATGTTCAAGGCCTTTAGATCTCCATTTGTGATTGATACACGGAGATCTAAAGGCCTCAAACATCCTCGTTATCCCCCAAATAAAAACAGCCATTGAACACTATCCCTTTGCAGATCGTTGCAGTACGACATCCTGCTGATCTGGATACTCCCCTAGCTGCATCAGTCTTGGATCGGCTCTGCAATCACAACCAATTATCTTCCTCAACACTTCAAATTTTCTTTACAGACACAGGAAGTGCGAGAGACATCCAAGTGAAAATGTATCTCACGAGTATCGCCTTCTGTATTTCTCTTCTATTTCAAGGTCTAGTAGAGGTTTTCATGAAACATGGACAGAACTCGCATCCTGATCATTCAATTATGTCTCCACAAAGACTTTGATCTTGCATCTTCTCCAGCAGAACCAGGACCCTAGACGAGAGATCTGCAGTACTTGAACAGAAACAGAATTAGGAGGAACTGTCTCCACTTTCTACATCCATGATGTAAGTTTCCAAACTTCACGGACACGTTACACTCATCTACCGCTTGAGATGACTACAAGACTATGGCAGATGGCTGCTAGCGCCGACGCAAGAGGGAAACACCTTTCGCCAAAAAGATTGCTACGACGACGAGTGTGGATACGAAAAGCTGTGCTAGCAAGAACTAGACAACGCCTAAAAGCAAAAGAGGGAATATTTCAAGATAACATCGTCCTTCCTTGTGCAATAAAACTCGAGAAAAAGAAGGAACAAGAGCGTACGACGAGTGCGTGAAGAAGACGAAATAAGAAAGTCGAGAAACAAACATAGAGAGAGGCGCATCACCCGCGAGTAGAACAAACCAACGCGCGTAAAAAGCCGAGAAGAACTGAAGAGGATCTGCGGCAGAGCTGTTCTGAAGCATCAAAATCTGCTTGTGGTAAGCGCCTCCACCAAATCCGCAGCAGCAGAACCTGGAATAACAGTTAACACCAACAAAAAAACAACAGCAAACAACTACAACAACAAAAGCATGGAGCACAGCTGTTTGAGACTCTTAAAAAGAACCAAAGAAAACACCCGAATTGTATTTATTTTTAAAGAGGAAAATCTACCGCAAAACCTTCGATCCTACACTAACACACAAGCTTTACTTCCACCAGCAAAATCACGAGAAAAAAAAGGCGAAAATTCAAGCGGTAAAGCGGCTAATGCGCCTGGCTTCGCAGCTTCTTAGGGAGTTTTTGTGGAGACAAGAGCAGCCACGTTGCCTCGTAAACGAGGACCTGATTCTGAAATCTTGTCGCAGGATCCTATTTACACTGTGAGCTATTTTCTGGTCTCCAGGTTCGCCCAGGGTGAACTAGCACGTTTACACTGGTACCTTAACCTTCTTTAGTAAGCCCTGTTAGAGCTAATTCCAGTGACCATGATTCATGTGTGAGCTGGTCTAGGTTGTCCGACCATAGGGTCATCCTAGTAAATTCCAGCTCGGAATCTCTTTAGTCCATTCCCAAGTGAAGAGGCATGTAAAAGTGGTTTTTCAAAATTGTGCTTTTTAAATTTTAATTAAAAATTTTCCAACACCATTTTCACAAGCTCATTTTCAATACCTTCTTTATCAATTTGCATTCAATTTATTTTTCAATTGAATCGAATTTTAACTTTAATCAATGTATTTGAATTCAATTCAAGATGCATGCAATATTTTCATTTGAATGAGACTTAATTAAAACATGTGTTGTCATAAACTATACATCAACTAGTTTGGCCAATCGTTCTGTCTAAAGCCTACCCAAAGATGAGTGAGTACCTGTGTGCAAGAAGGAAGGCCTCAATGTTGCTGATCGCTGCTCTCATCAGATCGACAAGAAACTGCTCAATGAAAACTCCAAAACCTCTGCAACAAGTTTCTCTGTTGCTCTAGAAGTATGTTAAACCCATCAAACTTTTTTTTTCAATCTAAGGAGGCTGATGGACCAGGAGTAGAAATAAATCCAGGATCTGAGTTTACCTGCTGCCTCTTCAAGAAAAGGCTCCTGGTCTGTTCTGAAGGCGGCAGGCAAGAGCTGCAGTATCTAACAACTGATAAGAAGGAGCAACCCCAAATTGAAATGACATGCAAAAATCGAGAAAACAAAGTAATTTCAGAAAGTTTGGCAAAAATCAGAAGACTTGTGCAGTTGCCTGGTCAAATAGGAGTCTGCAAATCCTAAAGAATATTCCAAACTGATGCAAAACCTATGCAAGACATTGATAAATGAGCAGAGAACTGTTGCTTGAGTTGGAATCTAGGTAGAGGTAAACAAAAGCTTTCAGGGCTTTGGTCCATTGTTGAGCAACTATTTCCAATAAAACAGAACCTGCTTGACCAGTCTTGAAAACAAAAAATTCTCATGAAAAATGGCACCATCTTGAAGCCATCCAACCAAAGTTCCTCATATGTTTACATTCACCACTGTGCTAGAATTTTGTAAGTATGCTTTCTTTCACCAACACATCTGAGTGAAGGTACATCTCTAATAAATCCTTTGTCCCTGGGAGACTGACCAAAATTCTTCTTTCCAACTTGTGGAAGGCCTTGGACCTGCATTATAGAGGAACTGCCAAAGCCACAATCCTCTCCCCACATCTTGGCATGCCTGCAGCTTTGACTTGCAGCCATGAATTCCATGGAGGAAAGGCCCGAGTATGGGGCATTGCCCCTGCCAATGGAAATAGGAGTGTGCTAGCTAGCTACCCAGGACTATCTCCCATATGGAGTTCCTTAAATGATAAGACTCGTATCTCAGGTTGTCGTACTCTTTGAGAAGGAAAATCTGAGGGGAAGACTATGTCACGAAGAATAAGGAGGTCTAAGGTTCTGGGATCTTGAAGCCAAGCACGGACTACATGGCCAGCACAAACAAATCTCCCTTCATTGTACTTTCCCACATGAAATGGAGCCCCAATCTCCAGCATATGTGATTCCACCGCCCGCTTGAGAGTGCTGTCTCCTGCCACCTTACTGTGCTTGCCCCAACCTGTCAAAATGCTGTTTCCACCACCCACAACCCAATATCACAAGGCTGTAGTTGAATCACTAGTCATGCACCTGACCTCCTCTGGTTGCTAGTTACATGCCATGAACCCTCAAGGAGATTACAGGATATGATGTACCTGAGAACATGGGGCAGGTCATGGCCTTCCCACAACAAGGCTCTGAGATCAAGAAGCCAAACATGAATCATGGCCTGTGCTGCACCTACAGACATCAGATGCAGATCCAGAGAATACTGCTGCTCTGAGAGCCAGAAGGGGTTATCCCACACTTGCCGGCGTTGGGCAGCCACCACAACCTTTTGAGCTCCTTCCCTCTACAGTGCATAAACACAACAAAATTGCTATAGAAACTTCTGTGCCCCAGTCTCACCAAAGGAGAAAAGAATGCTACATTTGAAGCCAAATGGAACAGATTAGTCATTTGTGCATCAGAGAATTGAACAGAAGGTATGGTCCACACCTGGCCAAAGTGCCACAGCACATCAGTGAGTGCATTGTAGAAGGCAGCCCCTGTTGCATAATCCATGCGGGCTATCTCATCAAACAGTCCTTCAGCCTCTCCCCATACATGTTGCCGGGATCCCATCAGCAAACCATGGGCCACACCATACACTCGACTATCAAACAGACGCATTTCCTCCAATAAAACTGATGCCTCCTGCAATGAGGCACACCGACTGCAGTCCAAAGGCAAGTCAATGTGAGTGGCCACTTTGCCTCACTGCCATTCATGGTCTTCAATGAACAGTAGAATGCAGTGCTCTGACTTACAGTAAAACCAACAGTCTACAATTTGGGCACAGAACTTGGACAATAAGCACTACAGACCTCCTGAAATATTGACTGTTCAAAGTCACCTGCTCTCTTCCAACCCTGACCCATTATATGCCACACCTGTAGCCCAAAATGAGCTTTTTGTTGTACACATGCATTTCAATAAGAACATGTGAGGCACAGGGCAATTAAGGACATTACATGAAGAATGAAGACAACCACTCACCTGCAAGCATTAAGGATGGCAGAAAACGTCACTACATTTGGTTTTAGACCAAACTGCTGCATTTCATGGAAGACACTGACAGCTGCCAGTATGTTCACATGGTCTCCACTATTGTCTTGCAGGTGCTGAACTTTGTTCATGGACTCTGGCACCAGAGGACCATCCTTCACATTTTTTAAGATGGCAGGATTGATAGTGCTCTCCTTCAAAAACTCTGGAGTATCCCCCTGCATGACCAACCAAGAGCCACACATGCCAGGCACGATCTTTGATCAGACTCTGAATGGTGAAATGGGCCCTCACGAATGTGCCCCTCTGCATAGGTCTGAATGAGCAATTCTTGCAGCATTCAACAGAAAAGTAAGTACCTGATTGTTTCGACCATAAGCATCAATGAGTGAGTTATAAGTCACAATATTTGGCTGTATACCAGCCTGCATCATCTCCTGCAGCATCTCCACTGCATCATCCACAAGGCCACACTTGCAATAAGAGTCGACCAGTGCACTGTAGAGAACCACATCAGGCTTGAGTCCAAGGCTCTTGAACTCCTCAAAAACCTGCTTTGCCTCCTGATGCATGCCACCCTTAGAATATGCATTGATTATGGCTGAGTATGTGAGCACATTAGGAACAAGGCCCTCCCCCTTCATCTTTGCAAAGAGACTTGCTGCATCCTCATGCTTCCCCTGTTTGCCATATGCATCAATGAGTGCATTATAGGTGACCACGTCTGCCTTCAATCCAGCTCTTTCCATGTCCTTGCATGTACTCAATGCCTCCTCAAACCTACCTAGCTTTGCATAGATGTCTACAAGTGTGTTGTATGAAACACGATCAGGCCGTATGCCTGCATCCTTCATCTGATGATACAAGCTTATTGCTTCCTCAAAACAACCAAGTTTCCCATACCCATCAATCATGGTGCTGTAGGTAACGACATTGGGTGTAATTGACTTGTGCTGCATTGACACCATGATGTTTGCAGCCAGATCCATCTGCCCTCCTTTGCAAACTGCATCAATGAGGGTGTTGTAAGTGAAAATGTCCTGTTCAATTCCGCGCCGCTGCATTTCCAAGAATACTTTTTGTGACTCCTCCCAGAGACTCCCCCGGCTGCACACAGCAATGAGCGAGTTGAAAGTGATCCTATCCGGCTCCACACCTTCCCTCTGCATCTCGTCAAATATCTCTAGGGCTTTCTTCAAGTCTACTCCCCCTTTGCCACAGGCGTCAATGATGGTATTGTAGGTAATGAGGTTAGGTTTGCAACCGGCTTTCTTCATGGACTGGAAAACCTTCAAAGCCTCACTACATCTGCCGCTGCGACCATACGCACTGACCAAAGCGGAGTAAGCGTAGACGTTGTTTCCAAACCCTGCCTTCTGCGACCTAAGAAAAACCTCTTGCGCAATCTCCACTTTGCCCAGTCGTCCCAGCGTGCTTATCATGATGCTCGCCAGCTTACTCCACTCACTTCGAATCTGCTCCTGTCGCACCATCCACTCGTAGCTCTGTAACGCTCTCTCCCACTCCCCTCGGTTCCCTAGCTCCCGCAGAAGATAAGAGAAATCCTCTAGTCCGACTAGCTGGTGCGACCACTTATCCAGCAACGCAGAGGTGCTCCTTGCCGACGGCGCTAGCAGAATCTCCTGCGCGGCCATGTCCGCCTCGGGACTATGCTTCCCGAGAAAGAGCTTCTGCCGTCCATGGTGAAACTTGGAGACTAATCGAGTAGACCTGCGTCCACAGAACTCGGAATTCAATCCTCCTTGCACCTGCACGCTGCTGCTACTCTGCGTCGTCCCACTCCAAACCCAACCGGGAGCAGGCGCTGCTCGGCTTGCTGCTCCCGACCCGACTGCTACGCGCTGAGGCGCTCCACCCCCCCAGGCGTCCCCGCTCCGCTGCTGCTGCTGCTGCTGCTGACTGGCAGGTCTTACTCTTCCCCCTCCTCGTCTCCTCCCGCTCGCGCTCTGTCCTACCGCTGCTCCGAACCCCGCTCCTGCACTTGCTCCTACTCCTGCCCCTGCTGCACCTGCCGCCTCAGCAGACCAGAACGACGCCCCGCTCGCCATCGCGAGCTCGCTTCGAAGTCCGCTGGCTCGCTCTCGCGCGCTCCCTTTCGCGTCTCCCTCGTGTGCGTGTCTTGCGCGCTTCCGTCGCGAGATTTGTTCGTGGCAGTGGGCGCATGAGCCTCACACTGAACCACGTCCTGTTTCCGCGTATTACGGGCAACCAGAGCAGTCGGACGTCCCAGAGTCGCCGTGTAAACGCGAATTCCAGAACGGAATTATCCGCCCTATCCACTCGGAGACCAGTGTTGGCCAGTTCTGGGCCAATCGTAATCTAGCCTCCAGAGCAATGTGTTTTTTTTTTAAGGAATTTTTTTCACGTAGCCTAAGTGGCGATGGCCAGGATGAAGCAGCACCTACGCTGGTACCTTGACATTCTTGAGTATGGCCTTGGTTGAACTAGCACCCACACGGCTACCATGGTCAAAAATAATGGACTTGATTTATACTGGTTTTAAATACTATTTATTAATATCCCATGATTATGTTGGTTGTTTAACATTCTATCAATTTACTTTTATTTCAGATATTTTTGGTTCATGCACTTAATTTTTTTGAACTATGAGATGCTTGAAATAAGATTAAGTGATTCATTACATGTGATGTTCGCCTTAATTAGGTGGACATAACATTTGCATGTGAGATGTTCATCTCTTCTTCTTATTAGGAGTAGGCTAGAACTTAAAAGGTCGATTATAAGAGTCTGTAACAATTTGTATGATCCTAAGTTAGGTTGGGTGGAGAGCTTGTTTTAAATTTATGTTTATATCACTTTTATTGTCTCATTGATTTATTGCCAACAAATTAAAGTACATAAAAATTTGTAAGTCCCAATTTAATATTTCTTGGGTTTAATTTCGTCATTAAGAGCCCTTACTCAAGAAAGTGAATGTATCACTTTGGGTGTCAGTTCACCTTTGTTGTTGTATAAGGTCTATTAGAGTTAATAATCAAATGCTAAATTTGGATTCAAAGACTCCGATTTAGTCTAGGAATCAGATTATTTATAACATTTAAAATCAACTCAACAAAATTTGGGTTTTTTTTTTTTAACCATGGTAGCAGTGTAGGTGCTGGCTCACCCAAGGCAATGAAATCCATCCATAAAAAGATGTAGTGAAAAAAATTGGCCATTTGGAAGATTTTTCTAAATCTAGTTATAAACCATAAACAAGAATATATGAAATTCAAATCTTTAATCAACCTTCTACATTTATGGGTACTTGTTTTAAAAAAACATAAAAGGCTAATGAGTTTTCATATATATATTCTCATTTCTAACTATTGAAACCTTCCAAAATCACTTAATTTTTCTATTTTCTATTTTGAACTTTATTTTTTTGACAAAATTAAAATAGGTTGTTCAAGAGTTCTGAGACATAATGTTTCAACAAGAAGGCCTAGCCTACACACAACCAAAACAATAACTAACAACACCAACTAAAGAGCTCAATGGGTACGGTGAACCCTACCTTATCAACTAAGGAGCTCAATTTGTTGTAGGGTTGTAATTGATTGAGGTTGATGATGAGCATTTGGCACCAAAGAAAACACCCCTCTTCCACACAAGAGGAATATTATGCAAGACCTCCCATGTGAGGCTTGGAACACGAAATTCTATTGTGAGAGGGTCCCCACACAAAAAAGTGAATTTCAGATGTTATCTAAATTGTTATCCTAATAACTTACATGGTTTTGGCTTTCAGATGTCTGCTAATTATTTTATTTTAAAATTTTGACTCTCTTTTTCAAAAATGTTAATTTATTGAATCTTGACCTGATATTATTGTAATATAAAAATATTCAGCAATGATGAAAAATCATATATGTGTAGTACCTATGGTATCAATATCAAGGGTATACCAAAAATATAGATTCGTGCTTCATTGTGCTTAGTGGCCTACATGCAAGTTCTTTGATTTTTTGAAATTTCTGAACTTTAGTATTTTTGCAAGGGTTCATTTGCACAACACACTTTGAGGTTAAGGCCATTCATGTGAAGGATAAATGTTTGTGCTGTAGCTTTGTTTTGATGTATATGCGTTTGATAGTGGAACATGGGGATAAAAAAATTGCAACAAGGTTTGCTCACTAGTTTGTTCAAAACCATCACAAGTGAAGAACAAGGACAAGTTTTGCAAAGAAGGATTGAACAATCAAATGACAATGTCAATCAAAGCATAAGAGTTTAGGATCTTACCTGACCTTGTTCTTTCACTTCTAAGTGACTTGTGGTGTAAACGAAGTCACTATTTCTTCAGTGCAATTTTTGTCAATTTTGGGCAATTTCGTCAAACTCAGATCTGTCATTAGAAGAAGTTGTTCTCATAGCAGCAGTGTTGATGTTTTCTAGAGCATTCATTCATGGTTGGCCTCCATGTACATCTGCACTATGCAATCAAGACTTCTGACTGAACACATCTGTCAATGCCAACTCGTTGTTTTGCAGGATGCCCCGCTCTTTCAAAGGTACAAGAACTTGGCTTCCAGTGCATGTGTGCAAAATTCTGGCCAATTTCTTTGTCATGTCACATGACGTTCAACACGCACCATGTATATACATATAGCCAAATATTGACTTCTAATGGGATTCCACATATACATGTTTTTTCAAAAGTATATGCTTCTAACAAGGTGAAAGGAAAACCCCCTTCAACCCACTGGGCACCCTGTAGGGTTCTCAACAGAGAGGGATTGAACTGTACAAAATTCTACCTGTGTAGCAGCAGCACTGTTGCTTCCCATTCAATACCAATGGATTCATATTTTCTTTGGCACCAGGCTTCACAAAGGATAGGGACCAATGCTTGCCAGTTCCCAGTCTCAAATGGGGACCATAGGTTCTCTGAAATCAGAACCAAAAATGGCAAGTTTATACTTCTTCAAAACAAATGAGTTAAGTGCCAACTTTCGATTGGTTGTATAAATACCGATTCTATGCAATCTCTGATATAGGTGGAACTTCTCCAAGTTTTTCTCCAAAGCCAGGTTTAGGTTTCATTTTTGAGGAAAAACACTAAAACCAATGGTTTAAGATGAGATGAGAAGAGCCCAGCTCCGTGTCGCACATGAGGTTTCATGACAAATAGAAAAAGGCTGGAACAACAATCAAAAGGGTCTCTTCCGAAACCAGGAACCAGAAAGACACTGGTTATGAGTTATGACAGAATAACACTTATCTGTGTATCCAGGTGAAATACCTGATGATGGAAACTAGAGAAGGCCTTATCTTCCATTTACCAAGGGCAAGTAATTTCAGGGTGTTAGAAGACATAAAACACAAAATCAGGTGGAAATTGGAGTGGTGCAAAAGGAGAATTCAGACTTCAGAACTAAGTTGGGTGACATATTGCCCTGTGTCACAGAAGTCTTTGTGTTTTGTGCCCATCAAATTATCGAAAACGTTTTTGCAGTCTTTAACATGCAGCCATCTTGATGGGTTCCTTGTAGGTTTGCATCTGTATTGATACATTGGTTTGACAAGCCACTCATTTTTTCAAGAATTTTGCCTGATGTTCCTGCAAGAGATTACAGGATTTCCACACAAATCTCTTCACCTTCCAAACACCTGCTAGCACCAAAAGCTATGTGGTGTTGAACTGGTTCAAGTAGTCAGTGTAAGTAAGTTGAGTGCAAAGGACAGCATCCTCTTGCATTCAAACTGAGCTACACAACTCAGAACTATTTGAGCCTTTTTACATCATCTGTGTCACCATCAATCAAGATGACTTTGCAAAACCTGCAGTTGCCTTTGGATCCATGCACATCATTGAGCAAACCTGGCCCAGCTAAAAGAAATCATGGTATGACTTAAGCATCTCCAGTGATGCTCACTATGTGACCCTGCAAAAATATTTCTCACATCCAAGTTTAGTAATTTACTTTTCTCCAACCCCACCCATAAAACTATAACTGAGATTGCAAATAGGTGGGAGACTACTAATAGCAACCCACCTAGACAAATCAAACTATATAGCCAATCAATAAGAGGTGTTAGGGTTTGTGGTGCCTTTTACCAGCCTCAGCATCATGTGCAAAAATGCAAGGCCAAAACCATTTTAATGAGCCAATCCAGGATGTTTTGACTTTCCTTGGCCCAAATTTCTTTTGAAGGGCCAGATGTTGAGCACAGATAGAGCTGCTCTAAGAGCATCCCTGGTAGTGCTCAGTATGTGAGCCTGCAAAAATATTTCTCACATCCAAGTTTTAATTATTTACTTTTTTCCAACCCCACCCATAACATTTGGGACTGCAAATAGGTGGGAGACTGATACTAGCAACTCGCCTGGACCAACCAGAGTATCTAGCCAATCAGAAATAGGAAGCTGTCAATAACGCGATTTGACTATATTTATTAGGCTCTTCCGGGGCTCCTCCAAGACCCTTGAAGTTGTGCATTCTTCCAGGGTCGCAGGAGTCTTGCAGTGCGTCTACTGGATATGACTGCTGCACCTCATCCAAGATTTCCAGTGTAGGGCCACATTCTCAGCACTGGTAGAGATGCTCTAAGATGTACTAGAGAGGGCATGTGCAGCACAGCAAAAGAAAGAACGAGATGTATGTGCTGATACTCACCTTTGCAATTGTACCACATCTTTTTCCACCCGGCCACCGTCCCCAATTCAGCCAAATACAAGTAAATGTGTTTGAACCCGTTGTGCAATCCCCTCTCCATTTTTAAGTTCGGATGGATCTATCCGTGGCACGAACAATCGTTTTGTTTGTGCCACGAATAGATCCATCGGAACTTAAAATCGCTGGAGACAAATGAAGCTCACTCACTCCAAGATCCTCCTCAGGTGCATACCTGCAGTACATCTATTCCATCTGTAAGGCGGTATTCTTAACAGATGACAACCCTTCACTTGTTGACTGTGGCTTGCACCCTGTACTACTGTACTAGCCGTCTCCTTGATGATCAGCTAGCTCCCAGGAGAAGGAGGAGCTGCCGCCCTCCGAATATTTGAACGTATGCTGATGACTGGAATCAATCAAGACTACGGAGATGGCTGCTGGCTTATTACTACTTTATTTTATTTGATCAACCAGAGAAAGGAGGAAAGGCAAGAAAGAAAACTCCGCAAAACTACAAGAACGCTAATGGTAGTTGAAACCCTATGAAATCAACAAGGCTTTACACGAGAAGAAAGCGAGAGCAAAAAAACTTGTGATCTTCAAAACAAGGAACACGGAGACAGAGAGAGGATTTCAAACAACAAAAGTTTCACCTACAACCCTAGCAGCAGCAGGGCTTGAGAGAACAAAAAAGAACAGTGTTATAAACCGTCAGCACCAGAACTTGAGAGGAAAAGCAGAAGTGTGAAGAAGACACGACTTCTAATGGAGGAGACGAGGCGTAAAGGGGAGAAACTTTTGTGCCAGAAAGGACAGACGGAGAGCGATGCGAAGCAGTGCACAAAGAAGACGCTCGCTAGCAACGGCAGCAAACGAATGTAATTACCGACGAACGAAGAAGACTCGTGAAAGCGAGGACCTCCTTAGTCCTTCCCATGGGGTCCTGCGTGAGAAACACGCAACCCATGATCAGTTGTGGGCCGTTGGATGATAAGTTTCTACGGACTTCAAAACTCCACGATCGTATACGTAACTCCGTATGATACCTGGAGTACTGTATAATACGTTCCTATTTTCTGATGCGAATCTTAGTGGAACTGTTTCGATCTCTGGGTATATACCTATATATATGGGTCTGATGTAGGATCCGGGGGTTTTTTGGCTTTTTTTTCCTCCAATTTTTGTGATATCCATCATTTGGTTTTTTTTCCAAAAAAAGAAATATTAGTCACATTTACACTAGAGGAACATAAAATTTCCAGATTTTAGGTCAATAAAATGAAAACATTTGTCTGGAAAGAACAATCAAAAGTGGAAGGGGCGTTTTTCTCTCTCTCTCTCTCTCTTTTTCTTTTTTCAATTTTGTGACGTCAAAAATTTGGCAATTTTTTTTAAATAGCAAAATTAGTTCGATTTTCCTTTAAAAAACACATTTCCCTCAAAATTTCCAAATTTTCCAAATTTAAAAACAACAAAATTTGTCCCCAAAAAATTACATTATTAATATGTCGATTTAACATTAACTAGCAACATTTTTAAAACGTCCAAATGATGAAAAACTGGTGAAATTTTGCACCCTAACTAAAAACTCAACCAAAATATGGCGAAACCCCAACTGCCATCCAGCCCTTTTTTTTGCTTTTGCCACAAAGAGTTGACGATTTGTTCATTGAAAAAACAGAGAGAATTTGCAACAAAATATTCCTGTTCCGTTTTTTGAGGTCACCAGGATGAACAAAACACTACTGCCTAATCTACAATGGTGACTCTGGGTGTTTTTTTTAATTTTTAAATGGCAATTTTTAGTGGAGAAAAAACATTTTTAAATGGGGAAAATGATTTTCTGAAACTTTCTCAAAAATAATTTCTTGAAATAGCGAAACTCAACACCAAAAATAAACCCAAAGGTGATCCAAAAAACACAAGAATATTAATTCTAATGACAGTTAACTGAAACTAATAAAAATAACAAGTAATTGAAACTGGTATATAGGGGATCCTTCAAATGGTCTTGGGCCATTCCAAAGACAATTTCAAAAATAAATATCTCATTTTCAAACCTAATTATTTCATTTTAAAATAATAACTACTTCTTTTTCTTATTAACTCTTTTAATGATTATTTCCCACCTTTCTTAATGACTATTTCCATTTTTTAACTATCTCACTCTTTTTTTTCTATCGACCAACCTGTTAACATGCGTCTTTCATTATTGATTTAAATCAAATTTGACATTTGTGTAAATAATAATGAATTATTGAAAACCATATGAAAAAATACAACAAAAAGAAAATAGTTGATGGTCATTGGTAGTGTGCAACAAGATAGAGCTCAAATTGTTTAAACCCTTATGAAAATGGAGAATGTTTTGCTCATAACTGAATTTGTTCATGTGGTAACTTGTAATGTCTTTTTGCTATGTGGTTCCCTCGTGTTCTAAACCACTCATCAATCTTTGCATCAAGACTAGAATAAGGGGCCTTATTAGAATAAGGTGCCCACCCAACGTGACAACTGAGGACAAGTGCCAAAATCTAGTAACAGTCCCATCTTGATGCCATTTTTTTAGACATTTTTTAGACACCATGATGACGATCGAATACTATGCTTAAAATAGATAATATTCACACTTTGGCAGATGTAATCATTGTTGATTTAATCTTGTTTTATTTTTTCCCTGAGAATTGATTACAACCATTGCAGCTTAATCAAAGATTGTGTCATATTACGACCGACACTCAAGAATGATTTCATCCCTCTAACAATAGAGATATTTGGATATTTACATTAACAAGCGAACAATTTTCTTGTCATTGTGTCAACATGGTATGATCAATGAAAAGTTGCGGTGGTCCTCCTTTTTCAATTATATGTTCATTTTACAAACAAAAAGAGTCAATGGCTCTCAAAAGAGTTTAGGTGATCACTATCTTGTGTCGAGCAGTTGTGGCAACAAGAGAGGCCTCTTCTAGGCTGGCTTGGTGTCCTTCCAGGTTTCTCACCCATCTCCTTGCACGATTTGTTTCATGCTATTGGTGATGAGTTTAGGTCTTAGGTTTTGAGTTTTTTCTTGTCTGGGCTCCCCATTTTGAGTTATGCACTTTCAAGTGTGATTTTTTGTTTGGACTTTGATCCTTTCATTTTCCTTCTCTTGGTCCCTTGCTTGGTGTTTTTTCCTTATTTACTTATTTATTTGTTGACATCCAAGGGCCTTAACAAGCATAATGTCCTCTCAAAGATTTTTTCCATATCTAGTGGCCAAGATCCTACTCATTGTAAGAAGGAAAATTGATGGGCCCTTACAAAAGTGTAAGAGCCTGCTCAGAATGTTACATGAATTTGTGTGACATGAGGGAATATTATGGATTGAGTCACACTCCAAGGTCATATGTATAGCTCTAAGAGAAATTTCCAAAGCCACCTTGTTTTTGTAATAGGTGGTCTTTAAGTAGTCCTTAAGTAGTCCTTTTAAAAAAAAATTAGGTAGATTTTATGTAATTTTTAAAATAATTTTTAGGTATCACCAAACCTGAATCGACCCCTTCTAAATAGACCCCTTGATAATCCTAAGAAAATCTTTAAGTAAACCCTTAATTAAGCCCTATGTAACCCCCTGTAAGCTTTTCATTGTTGCAAGGCACCACATCTTCATTTCCCGGTCATCACAGGTCTCTTTCTTCATTTACCTTCTCTCGTGTGCATTGCACATGTGTCTCACATGAAATAAATAAATAAAGATAAAGAAACGAGAAAATAAAAGACAAATAGAAGATAAAGAAAGAGAAAATGAATGCAAAATGAATGCAAAAAAAAAATTAAAATAAATAAATAAATCGACAGGCTGGCCAGTATCCTCTGCTGGATGGAAGATCCCAGTACAGCCTGGCTGGTACCTTCCACTGCGGAAGATCCCCCTTGATGAAAACAGGTTTCTTTACGTACGGAAGGGACCTAAAAATACAAAGGAAAAAATCGGGCAGTGCTTTGAGGAGTGTTCTCACTATGATGGACTTTATGGATAATTAAAAAGGGAGGACCAGTGAGTACAGTGAGGACCAAATCCGGTTCAAAGTAAAGATTATTTTTTAAATGATTTTATTATCCCCATAATTTAGGAGTGGGAAGGACCTTTTGCTTCAGGTGAGGCCAGTGATCTTTTTTTTTTTTTTTTCAATTTTTTTGATTTTGTCATCACTAGCTAAGTAAAAATACTAGTTTAAAGAATACTACCAAATTAATTAAAATCGGAGTAGAAACGCGGTATTTTTGTTGCCAAGGAAGTTGGACAATTTTTTCAGATAAAACACGGATGTTGCAACAGACTATTCCTATTCCCATTCCATTTTTGTTTTTCACATTTTGGTGAGTTTTGCACCCAAAAAAACACTGGTGAGGGCAGTCTCAAATTGAAGGACTTATCATCATGATCAGCAACTTCAAACATTCACGGGTTCATTAACCATTATGCACACTCTGTTCATTGGATGAAATTCATTTTTCATTCACAAGAGAATGACTTTCAGTCATTAATCATTTTTCTTGGACTTCAAATGGTAGCAAGTCCAGTGCCAGCGTCCTTGCTAGTGTTGGCTGGGTGTTAGAAATGACACCAAACCCATGTCAATTCCAGTTTCGCTTCTTTAAATTTGAAATCATCATGCTCAAAAATCCAAGAATTGGTTGTAATATATAATCATGTTTCTCAAAAAAAATCAAAGAACCAGTTCTGTTACATAACAACAATTCTCATAAATCAATGAACAACTGAAATAACTTAACTATCGGTTCTTTGTCAATTCTTTCATGAAAATTGTCAAAGAACTAGTGCAATAAATTTTTATAAAACTATAGATTCCTTGCCAGTTCTTTCATGAATTTTTTGTTGGCGTTTTGTGCTCTACCATAAAAACCAGGTAGATCCAAACTACCGCCCAAAGTTGTACTGCATTAGAGTTGCAACATTGCTGGTTTGTGAAAGTAGGAGGGGACCAGGTTTCTGAGGTTTGCTTTCAGTGTGTAGTTCTGTGCATGTAAGGGAGACTCAGAGCAATACACTTTCCATTCCATCTCATTATCCATATTTGGAGGGGGGAGACTGAACCAGCACATCATTTAGAATGAATGGATTGTGAACAAGAAACATTTTTTCATGGTACTGTTGTCTTTTAGTGAAGCATGGTGGTTAGCTACTTACTAACAATCTGCATGAATTTATCTACTTAGTACTCATGAAGTGCCTTACCTACTTACCTACCTCAATAGAAATTTCACCATACCATTCCCTATCTACTTAACTATGATTCATATTAATTAGTTTTTACATGCCTACATTTTTTTTTCTTTTTTTGAAAGAGCCACATTCATTGGCCCAACACCAATTTTTTTGGAACATTGGGCACTCCATAGTAGAAGCACCTTTTAGGACCACCTATTGCAAACTAGAAACAGATGTACTCACCTTTTCAATTTATATACATGAAGGTTGAACTTTGGGTAAACCATATGGGATAAAATTGAAGTGGCATTGGGAATGTCTTGAAAACCTCATGGGAACATGATGGGAGCATAATGCAAACACATTGGGAACACACAAAAAAACAAAAAATATCTTTTCCCCTTTCTAGCCCCACAAAGAAAAATAATTTATTTATAACTTGATTATTATTTATGTAATTACTTTAAGGTTCAATTTAGTAATTTGTTTAGTGATTGGATTTCATCATTTAATTATGGTTTGATCATAGTTTGAATTAATATGTATTGATTCATATTTGATAAGTCATGTGAAAAATTATGTGAAAAGTCTTTTTCACATTAATACACATGTTAAATCACATTGAAAGTCATGTGATATATAAATTTTAAGAATGTTTTAAATTATTTTTTTATTAATATATATATAAGTGAATAAATTGTGACCATTGAAGATACCTTCACTTTATGAAAACAAGTTATTATATGAATGCAAAATTTTATGGAATAGAATTGTGAAAAGATTTAAAATTTTAATTTTCAAAACTTTTGATAAAATTTATGATTGTGTGAAATACATAGTAAAAGAATAGTGTAACATAATAGTTACACATAGAAAATTTTTTAAATGAAAAAATATTTGTACAAACAAGAACATTAAATTTCATAACTATATAATAAACATATATAATTTCGATCCTATACCCACTTGTTGGTCTACATATCCATTATAAGTGCATGCTGAACCTTTTCATTGAGTTCATGAAAGTTATATTTTCAAAATTGATTTTTTAACCTAGGTTAATAATGGCAAGGGCACAAATTGTGAAACATAATCTAATCAATGCTTGGTCATGTAACTTTTTTTGTTGAGGAACCGTTCATTAGGTGTTTTTACATCACAATGCAAGTCCTAATTTTAGGGAACTTCATGAAACATTTTGTATTTTACCTTTGAACTTAATATATAAAAGGGGCAAAATCACTTTATCAGGATCCCATTCTCCATCTTCTCATTTTAACCATGTTCTTATTTTAACCAAATTCACCTAATGTTGTGAATCCATTTTTGGGGGACATTTGCTCTAGTATTTATATTGTTCCTGGTTGGTATGTGCCATAATAGAACAAGACCTTTATTGGCCTTGCCTACCATAGTAAGGATATTGTGTTTAGATTCATCATAAAGTAGAATAGTTTAAGGGATTTTGACCCCTAAGCAATAAGTCTACTTATGTATGAGGAATTTTGAAAGATGATATTTTGATTTGCGTTGAAACTTGAAATTAATTAGAGTTCTAATATCTTAAAAGATTTTGGTTACTTTTCAAGGATAGTTTGAAGATTATACTTTTGCACATTTGAAATATTTGAGTTTCCATAATTCTTCTTTTGCTTTAAGATACTTTTTAATGCAAATGGCAAGGCCATAGTGTGACACACCCGTTGTTACGTGACAAATCCCATTTTGCCCATGATCAACACATATCCTTAATGTGAATAGTGACTTACTTTTGAGCACTTTATAGAGCATTTTTTGTTTGAATGTTGCCAATTTCTAATTGATATTTTTTATGAATATTTTCACATAGTCAAATTAATGGCAATCAGCTATGGATATGTAGAAAAAGTGGTGATCAACTTTGGGAAACATATAGCCAAATCTGGCTGCATAAATCAGATATGAAGTATCTTTTTAATCGACCTTCTGAAAAACAAATATAAGAATCTAGAGCTTTCAACTTTTACTCTTCAATTCCAAAATCACTTCATTTCCCTTTTTTTGTTTTTCAAATTTTAGCCAGTAAGAAAATGGTAATACTCGCAACGAACAGAGTCATTTACTTCTTTCTAGCCAGTATTTGGGAATCCAGAGTCTAAAAAACATAGGAACAGTTCTTGGGACTTCTGTAACAATTGCTTGTGTAGTAGTAAGACCCATTCCATATTTAGTTTTCGGGAAATAAGGAACTAGATGTTTGATTTGAGGCAATTAACTAGAAAGAAAATTACTGAAATGTAGTGCATGCTAAAACTTCAATAAGGTCTAAAACACATTTCAGAATGCCATGCAGAACTTTTCACTCTGAAAAACGGAAAAATTCAGACCTGGGAAACTTAAGTGTGTGACCAACTTTCATCAGAACAAACTAAAATCTTCAACAGATTTTGCAAACAGTGATCAACTTTCCCAATTCACCAATCTTCCACAACACCAATATACAAATAAAAGAAGAGAGAGGAACAAGAGAAACAATCAACACCAGTCAGAGAGACAAAGACGAGACCCAGTAGTAAGCAGTTGAGCTTCAATGTCAAGTGTGTTTGACACACAGTCTATAGACATGAATTTCAGGTGTACAACTTATTATTTACTCCCTCTCCTGAGATCCCATACCTTTCACATACACTTTTCCCCATACAGTTTCATACTCTCTTTGGAAAGCAAACAATCTCACCGATTCTGCTGCTGCTGCTGATGTGGCCCATTTGACCGACCACCTCCCAAAACTCTACCATGCATGCCAGAAGGTTGTTCCATCTCTTGTTCATGATTACCATTGTTTCCATTGGCTGAAACTCTCTTTGTGTTATCATCAATTCCTCTGACCCGCACATCTGCATTTTGAATTGCCCGCATGGATCGCTGTTCCTCACGGGAACTACCACTACTACTACCCATAGTACGACCTACCACTTGGGCTGCTGTCAGTGTTGTTGGGGGAGATGAAGTACTTCCTCGACGTGGTGGTGAAAAGCACCGAGGCAGATATTCATCATTATCACATGCAAACCGTGAGTTCCGGAAGTGCTCTTCTAGAGCTACTCGCCCCTGTATTGTTAAGTAGGTGACACCATCAGCCTAAAAGATCATCCAACTGCAAAGGTGAAGACAAAACAGACCTATGCAACCTCAAGAATTGAATGAATTCACATGTTCAATGAAAACTGACAAGCAAGACGATATGAGAACACACCTGAACCCGAGCATATGTTACTTGGCATATTTTACGGGAATTAAAAGCCTCCCATTGCTGGGCATGAAAGGCTTTGTAAAGTCTTTTGGTGGCCTCTACAGTGGTGAAGTTCACAAATGCATATCCCAGATTGCACCTATTCCTACAACCATCAATGAATCCCAGATTAAAAACATTACAAGGTACCCCAAGAATGATTTAACATGCAGAATCTGGCTCTGTCTAGGATAAGTAAGGTATATTCATGAATGAAATACAGAATATGTGCCCTTTCATTACCTGGCACCATTGCACTGTTCACTTACTTGAAATCAATTGGGAGATATACAAAGTCATATGCTGACTCAGGTTCCTTGGGATCCTTCCGGTTTGAGTTGCAGTGTAAGCAATGCCTGTCCAATAGCTGAAGCAGCATGGCTTGGCTGTTACATTCCCACCACTCAGCAATCAGTGCTAGAGCTTGAAACAACAAAAGATTGAAAAACAATCAATCCTTGAGCAAAAAAGAGATTCTAATTATATGGAAGCTACACCACATTCTTCATTTACACAATAACACAGAAGAATAACATTAAGAGAGCTTAAATCCTATGGTTTTCCAGTCTTAGAAGACACTCCACCTGTATTTGTTAGGGATGTTCTTGATCATGAGTGTTGTGCGTGGAGACTCATTAGGTTGCAGCTCTCCCTCATCAAACATATACTGCAAAGGTACTGACTCGCGAGATGAAAGCTTCGCAGACAAACTTGATTTACCAGTACCAGAAGAATCTCTGAAACCCACCTTCCCACCTGAGCCTTGCTGCATAAGCTCAAACTTTCCAAACCCACTGTTGTTACTGTGTGCAGACATATTCCTCTTCCTTCGACTGGAGAGACCATCTCTGCGTTGACCACCAAGAATGTTGTTTTCCCTACCAAAGTCAGTTATAAGGCCCAAACTCTCTGCTGCTCCCAATGAAGTGACTCCACTGTACCCCAATCCTATCATGCTCCCTCCAGCTCGTCCGAAGGGTAGGCTATGTTCAACACCCATTAACAGGGACCCTGCAGCTGGGCTCTGAGGACCTGCAGGCAAGGGTCTGTATGACAGTGACTGCATCTGGCTGGCTGGGTTGCTCCACTGATGTGGTTGAACGATTCCCATGGGAGCCATCGGTGTGCCTCCTGCAACTGACCCATAACCTGACAATAGATAAGGAGACCCAGTTTGTGGGCCTGTTAAACCCTGACTTGGACCTTCAGCAGAATCTGCATTCCAGCTCACATATGTGGGCCCCAGAACTCCACCTGCTGCAGTGCAAGGTATGGATGACCTATTGCTAGACCCGGCAAACAGTGGAGCACTTTGTTGTAATTGGGCTTGAGCTTGTTGTGCCTGCACCCGTGCCTTATAAGCCTGACCCCCTGGTCTGCTGAACTCAATCTTCACCCGCTTGCCTCCAATTTCTTGATCATCAAGGGCTTCCAATGCTCTAGCAGCATCCCGGACATCATAAAATTCAACAAACTTATGGAGCTTCTTGGCAGGGGTCTCTCTTAACTCCTTTACAGTCCCTGCATACAACAATATTGACAGACATTCATGTCAGAAATGATACCCAATCAGAGCAGATACCCTGTACCTCATTTCCTGTTATTAAACATCCACATCAAACATGCAAAACCCTTGACCTGTTAAACCTCGCAGGCTTATGTGCTGGCTGAGCTGATATAACTGAAAAGCCACACATGATTCAATTGTAGGAAATGCATTAGCCAACCCTCAAAGGTTCCAGAATCCAGAGTTCAAAAGCCATGCAAGTTGTCTGTTGCAACAATTGTCAAATTGATAATAAGTCACAATACATGCACCTAACTGGAAATAATGTACAGTAGTCCTCATCATCATGTACTGCAAAGATGAAAGCCCATATACACCTGATAACAGGAGAACCAAAGAGATGTCACACACTTACCATACTTCTCAAATGCAGCCCGCAAGTCATCCAAAGACATATTAGCATCTAAGTTGAACACCACTAGAGTACCCTGATTGAGAGCATCAGGACCTGCAGCAGCACCAACAGGTGAAGTGTATTGTGCCCACATTACTTTGCCACCAATCAAACCTCGGGAGGACTTCATACCCAGATCCCCTGAAGCATCATCTACACCCCTGTCTACATGTTTGCCCCTGTCTTGTCTGTCATATCCAGAATCACCAGGCAGATGGAGACCACCAGAGCGCTGCCTCTGCAGCCGTCTCTGCATACGCTGTTGATGCCAAAGATGTTGTTGCTGGATGTCCGTAAGAGCGTCCTTGGTATGTCTCAAATCATAAAAGTGTACTGTAACCAGTCCTTCATGGCGTCTCTCCATGCCCATGGCACGGACAGGACCCCACACCTCCATTTCCCGCTTCAGCTGAAGCTCATCCATATCAATGGGGACTCCATTCAGCAAAAGAGCTCGAGACACATGCTCACGACCTGATATTGTAGGATGAGCTATGAGGCTGTTCCCTGAAGCCGCCATGGTAGGAAATCCCACAGACATGAAAGGCTGGATGGCACCAAAGGACTGCAATGGATGGGAATGAACAGATTGCCCAAGCCCTGGTGCAGAAGAGGATACATGAAGCCCTGACGGACCTTGGGAGCCCTGATGCTGCAGTAGATCATGCATGCCAAGGTGTTCCCAGGTAGCAGGAGACTGAGGCCCTGTAGCAGGAGCATACCCAACTGCACTGCCATTGCAGTAAAAAGGCATCAGAGGCCATCCAGTGTAATCCGGACCATACAGCATCCGACTTGCTGGCTGCCCTACATCAACACCTGGAGGATAAATGTGTGCTTGATCAACATGATATGGTGTTGGGACAGCCAAATGCATTACACCAGGCGGTAGAACAGGAGATGCACACAGTGATTGGGAAGGAGTGTATTCCCGTGCATTGGGATCCAGGACCACTTGCTTCCCATTGTGATCTAAGACCATTTGTTTTCCATCCTGACACGACGGAGGGACAACAAGATATGCAGGAAGCCCATACACATGGTGAACTCCTCCTGTATCACTCTCACTGCTCGGCAACACTCCAAACTCTTTCTCTGCCCTCATCTGGTCCGGCAAAACAATGGTGGGTGGTTGGGACCTCTGGTGTTCATGAGACAACCTCTGGGGTTCATATCCTCGGAAGGATTGTTGTTGTGAAGTGTTGTATTGAGCAACCTTCCCCAGGAGAGGTGGTGTATAATCCATTTTGGCCATCTCTGAAGACGTGTAGGCAAACAGTCCATTCACCAAAGGCTCTGCCCCACTTGTCTGTTGATGATTCGCTGCAATGCCCTCTGGAGCTGAATCTCTTTCGTCCCCAGAGTTCAAGCTCATTCCCTCAAGACCCCCCACAAGGGTGCTTGCTTCATACATGCTGCTCAAGTCAGCCATTGACATACCACCGTTGCCTGTGAAACCTCCATCCACCACCACCACCGGTGCATCTGTGTCGAGGCTTGTGTGATGCACCCCTTTGAGCAGCCTCTCGTTAGAGTATGCAGGCTCAGGACTGGATGCTGGAGGAGAAGAGACAGACATCTCCTCCCCCACTGCAACTATCTTTCCACCCATAGGTGTGTGCCTCACGGCTGACTACGTTCAGTATCACGTTTGCTCGTTCTTGTCACCCCAGAAGGAATTACAGTCTTTTCAGACCCCAGATATCATTTCCTGTCTGTATGGCCGTGCCCTAGAGAGAGCAATCAGGTGGAGCAGCAGGGTACAGTTTACAACTCCAAATCCTCAAACCGCAAGAGCTGCCAGATTCATGAGCATAAACAAGGTCTAGAAAGCCTCCTCACCTGCAAAGAATCAGATTACAGGGGCCTATAAGTTGAAGAAGCGAAGAACGCCTTGCAACAACAAACCCTTACGCTGGCACGACATTAATCAATGCAGTAGTCGTCAAGCTAAAAGGAGTACGGATGAGGTGATTTTCCGAACAGAACGTTAAAAATTGCAACCCATAGCAGCTGCTCCATGCAGTGTGGAGGAAAACAAAAAGAAGGTGGTTAATAGCTGTGCATGAAAGTTCTTGCGGCATTCGTCAAAGCGTCCCGCAAAAAGACGGCATTATGCAAACGACACACGTAGAAACACTAGAATCAAAAAACCACAAGCAGCTCGTACTCACGAACATGCCAGACGTCAAAGCAGATGCTGGAAGCCCAGAAAGCATATCATGAGGATCTTGTACTATCTGGAAGTGTCCGCATGCAGGAGCGTACCAAGAGAACAGAAAAAAAGAGAGAAAAACCAAAACCCCCGCAATCAGAAACGCAAAAACTGCATGGTGAAAGCACACTTTATACAGGCGCTTGAAGCACGACAGTGTCTGAGTTGAAAATAGGAAGAATCTGGATTCTGCACGTATCTATGGAACGCTCGCACAACAAAAATGAGAGAGAGAAAGAGAGAGAATTCATACAGCCACCAGGATCACAATCACTCGGCATTCAGCAGCGTAGAAGAATACTCGAAACTGTCTACTCCTTTCTGGAACTTGCTTATACGCTCTCAGACGCACTCCCGCCGCCCGCGCCGTAAAAGACATACGCCGAAGTAAAACCCCTGCCCCAACCCCCCCCGGAATAGCGTCATCAAAATACGCATAGGGCAAACAGCAAACGACAAAGAGAAAACAACAACCTGCACAACGATTTCACGACGACAACAAAACTCACATTGAGAAGATCTATAAACCACATACGACAACGACAGAGACACAGAAACGAAATACTCACGCACGCACGCACGCACGCAGAAGCACAACCTCCCAAGTTATAGGCCACCACAACCAGAGACAAACAAAAAAGAAGGCCGGAATAAAAAATCGTCCAGCTTCTTCACACACCACGTAGTAATACGACTGGACAAGCCTTCACGAAACTGCGGTTCCCACCCTACCAATGCAATCAGGAGCAGAAACGGATCAATTTACCTCTCAAGCAGAAGAAAGAGCTGCGTACAAGCCGTCGAAGTTCGGCGTATCGTGTGGACACGCGCGCACACACACAGATAATGTACAAACACACAGAGACGATGTTCCTCCACTCTTCTTCGAGGCCAGGAGGAGAGAATTCAACGACGGTCGATAAGCGAAACTTAGTCCATTCTCCAAACAGGGCAAGAACAACAGAACCAAAAGAAAAACCACAAAACGCCAAAGGGAAGAAAGGGAAAGGAACGAAGATGACAAATATTAGATAATAGCGAGAGTCGAGAAGAGAATAGGAAAACTGAATCAGAAGATAAGTAGCTATCTGTGATGTGAATCATCAGCAACACGCAGAAGAAGCCTCGAGAAGCAAAAGGAGGAGGAAAAACGAGGAAGGCGCGGGTACAAAGCAAGGAAACGCCTCGAAGCGATGGCGAAGAAGAAGAAACCAGTAGCAGCAGCGACGACAGCCAGCCAGCCAGCCAGCCAGCAAGCAAGCAGCAGGAGTAGCAGAGACAGCGATCGGCCGGGCTGTTTGGCGGGTGGGGGCGGGCAAGATGGCGGGAGAAAGGGCGGGCGGGGCAGCGGGCAGTGAAGGGGAGGGAAAAAGATTGGCGGCGGAAAGCGAAAGTGTTGGTGGCGGGTAGCACGGCTCTTCCAAAGGTGGCTAGGCTATGGTACTGTATTCCACCTCCAAGAGAGAGAGTGACCGTAGGGCGGCAAGGTGGCTAATCAGTAAATGGTAAAGAGTAAATAAATAAATAAATATATGTATATATCAAAACACCTAATCAGTAATTAGTAAATGGTGAGTATATACATCACACCCGCCCTGGTAGGTAAAATGGTAAATGGTAAAAAGATATATACATACCAGGAGGCTCTAATGAGTAAATGGGGAATGGTAAATATATATTATGTATATAAATGTTAAACGGCCTAATCAGTAAATCTCAAATGGTAAATCTACATCGTGCGGCCCCTGATCAGTAAATGTAAATAGGGTATTTCTGTTGTTTTTTTTCCCCCTTTTAATTACAGCCGCGGACCAGCACCTCTCGCATTAAAATCTCAAACCCAAAATCAGTAATTACCATAAATGGAGAAGTAAAGTACCTAGAATTAGGGCTAATTAGGGCTAATTAAAGTGAACTCAACTCAATTAAGTAGGTACTCTTTCCAGTGTCTCTCTCAGTAGTACGTAGTGCTTAATTAAAAGGGTTGGTGAATAATTAATCAAATTAAACACTAGCCTTCAATGTGTTGGCCGGCCCTAAACTGCCTGTAATTTTATTTTGGGGGAGGGGTGGGGGGTTTAAGTGTTGTAAGGTACTGACCGAGGACGTTGAGGGCATTACCAAAATAATCTACTCTGTGTAAGGCAACTGGTGACGAGGGAGGACCTGTTTCTGGTACAGCCCTCTTCCGAGGGTATTACTCAACATAAAGACCGCAAAGAAAACCATTAAGATGAAAAAATGTGAGAAGAGAAGGAACATTACAAAAAAAATTTAATAGAAGAACCCACTCCAAAGCATAACAATGCCCCCAACTTGCAATGGGGAAAATACATTGTATGAAGTAGAAACGTAGCCTCCACTAACACTAAAAAAATTTCATGGTCTTTAGTCTTTGACATGTTTTTTAACCTCACTCGTACAAAGGAACACTCGCCCACCCTCCCCCCTCACACACCAAGACCAAATCCCCCAATTGTTGTTGTTCCCAATAACATTTACTGAAATTGGTATTAAGTTAGGGCCTCTCTTATCAAGGGCATTTCAAAATATTGTACATGTAAGAATTTATAATGGGCAAGCAACACTATGATGGATGAATGGATGCATGAATGAACAAATGTATGGATGTAGGTGTTCACTAGATAAATGAACCAAACTAAGCACTATGATGGATGGATGAATGGATGAATAAATGTGTGTGTGTTGCAACAAATTAGTCTATGAACCAAACTAAGTGCTTCACCAAATAGCCATATAATGGATGTAGGTGTTGCATGCAACTGGTAACTAGTGAGACATCGTTCCGTCAGGTTGTAAGGAGTTCTAGCAATGGAGCCTGATGTTTCAAAGCGTAACAGATGTTCCCCACTGTCGATTCACATCAGTACAATGTCATTTCTGACTGCAATTCACATCGTCACAATTGGAACTGGCAAAACCACAAAAATTAATAAAAATGGAAAACACTTTGTCCTCCAATTAAGAATAAAACCAGTGATGAGCGGTTATCAGAGAACTAGAGAAACAGACCCCGTGGTTATCAAAACGGTTCCTAGGGTTCATTAGCTGTGATTCTCAAGACATCAGCTAATAACCGGTTTCCAATATGTAGTCAGTTGGTCACAGTTTCGATACTTTTCGAAAAACAAAAATAGAATCGGACAACAACCGACCGCCAGCTATAAAACCGCAAGTGATGTTCTTCCATCCATCCATTGAAACCAGTACTCTGCTTTTTTCAGATTTTTGAAATAATGGAAGCAGGTGATTTCTTTAGATTTCGAAAAAAAAACTGAAAAATTAAAATTGAGGATTCTTTGATTCTGATAATTTTTTTTAAAAATTTGTCTTTCTTCTTTTTTTTTCCAAAAACCAGAACCGGAAGTTCTTTAATTCCAAAATGTTTTTTTTTAAAAACTTGCAAGGGGGGCAGTGCTTCATTAAATTCAAATAATTTAACAGCAGTGGAATGAACCTTATGAAAGCAGTACATGAATAAGACACCAAAAAACAGTTAGGAATAAAATCCAAAAAAAAACCCCAGCAGCACCCCTGGTGCTCATTAGAAAAAAAAAAGAATAAATAATAATAATGAAAAAGTAAGGATCTCAAACGAGTGTGTATGTATACATATCATGAGTGAGAATTTGTTACCCAAAATTTTGTCAAAACCGAGCGAGTGTAAGTGATCCACTTATAAAAGATTGCATCATGTCGTTTGTGGAGGTGGACGAGAGACGGAGAACAGTCAAAGACACCCGAAACTGACCGACAAACACTATACCCCCCCCGCCCCCCCTTCCCCCCATTTGTTCCGGAAAAGGACAAAGTGACATTCCAGGGAGAAGTCGGAAGCTCATCGTTTCATCATTTGGGGGCCTCCTTAATAAGCAATTTCCTCAGCCAGATGCTTTCTTTGCTCTTTCAGACCAATTTTTTAAAATAAAACCCCAGAAATAAATAAATAATATATCCATAATAACTTACTGAAATTTTATTGTATAAAAAATAATTAGTTTTCATTTTTTATTTCATAGAAAACATTTTAAACTATTTTTTTAATATCAAGGGCTATTTTTAAGCTATTTAGGGGGGAAATCATTTATATACAACATTTATAATTTATCATATGTTTTGTACCTATATTTGGCTTTTGGTAGTAATAAAATAACATGTAAGGAAGGGGGGGGGTGCTCAGGGGAGCCAAAGTTGGCAAAAGGGTGGCTGTAAGGAGGAGGAGGAGGAACGAGGGGTTTTTCAGACACAAATTCTGACATAAAACTCATGGTAACGGAAGATGCGACCAATACAAAAAAAAGGATCCATCAGGTGCTCAAAAGCTTTTGAGCCATCATCAAGTGAGACCAGACCCGATCACACAATCTTATTTTTTGTCATGTTCATAAATATGAGTGACCTCAGCAACTTTTGTCGCCATGCCTTTGTCTCTTTTGCTCCAAACTCAAACTTGCTCACATTGCAACAAATTCCTTCACCGGTCAATATGGGGGAAAAGGGGGATGAGGGGTGGGGTCCTTGAATATTTTTGGGAGGGGAGGAAAGGGAAGGGACATAAGGTTTGGGTTCGAATCTTTGAATCCTGAAATAACCTACCGTCGGTTTTGGGTTCCAAATTTTGCATCCTACATGACTGAAAGTGGTAACTAAGTAACTAGAGTTAACCAAGGAATTTAAAACGAATCTTTAATCAGGCTACCTAGTATCAACCACAAATTATTTATAATTTATATTGAAAATGTATTAGTCCATGATGCCAAGCAAGGCTTTTTTTTTTCCCCCAATTGTGTGATATCACAAATTTGGCGAAGTTTTTCCAAGAAATTAAAAAAAGCACTCAACAAATTTGCACTAACAAAACACATTGCATTTGTCTAAGATTTTCTCAATTATTTGGTCAAAAACAAAGAAAATTTTGTGCAAAAATCCACTGGTGCTGAGCCACATTTATTTATTTATTTATTTACTTTTATATTTTTTTCTTAATTATCTTCCATTTGTAAGCCAAGTGCAAAAATTATCTCATGTAACATACACACACACACAGTTTGAACCGAGTAGTTCTCGTGGGGAAATGTGACCACGTACATGTGTGTATATGTATGCTTGTATGTATGTATGTACATATGTACTACACCCGAGTTAAATCTAAGCAAACTGGTGTGGTAGAGGGGACAAGTCCACCGGGCTCAAATAGTGTGTCAACTTGCACCTAAAGATGCGGGGATTGGATGACTATGTTTGTCAGGGTCAACTTCAGTACTTACGAAGGCTGTCCAATTTGTCTTGTCTCAAGTGCTTGGTTAAAAAGAACCACCTTCAACAACAGACGGAGGAAGTGGACACCAAGCAAGCGATGGATGTAGTGGGAAAGAGAAAGCTCACCCACAATGGATGGCCACTCCACCACAACATGTCCACCTTCGGGGAAGGGACAATGAACAGTATTGTTTTCTATTCACAATGTCCCATGCACCACCACCGACTCCCATGTGCAATGGCTAGTTCAGACGGCCTATGGTCCAAGGGGACCAAGAGGGTGGGGTGGTATGGTGGTGGGGGGCATATATAGGCTTATTGCATCTTTGTGAAAGATGCAAATGGCTTGACTTGCAATTGGGTAATTAATCATTTGATCCTTGTTAATTGAAAATTAAATCGTCTCAAGATAATAACCTAAGCATTTCCATTCAATAAACGTGATAAAAGCATACCTCATGAAACAATGTTTTGCATATTTAAGTTGCCAAAATCGGTTTGACGATGGTAATAATCCTTAAACGAGGAACAATGCACATAGGTATCAAAATGTTGGTATGTTCTCGTTTAACAAGCTAGGTGTTGTTATTTTTTTAATTCAAGAATATATATATATATATATAAAGACAATTGCCCCGACAACTTTTTCTTACCTTTTGGAACCATTAGTTTTTTATGTTTATGTGAAATTCCTTTTCAAAAATGTTTGTCACTACAATTCAACTCAAGTAGGCCTATAGGGGTTTCACAAACACAACTTAAATGTTGATGGTTTGGCTTGTGGAGGTGGGGGTGTTAAACATGTGTTGCTTTCTTTGTTTTCAAAGGGGATAATGGTTCATTTAAACATATTCATATGTTTAACATCTTGGAGAAACTTTAAATTGATCTTTCAATTGCACTATAACAAATAGATTAATTTGATCCCATCTTCCACACCTTTCCAACATTTGTCTTTTGTTAGAAGTCTATGGCTTTCAACTTCATCATATAATTTTTTGTGTGAAAGAATTTGCTACCATTTATGTTTCACCATTCTTGCTTGAAATGTTTTAATATAGTATGTTCAAAATCATAAAGCACTTGGACAAAATTCTTTTGTGGATTTGGAGGGTAACTTATATACATGAATATCCTGCCAAGAAAAGAGGAGGGCTATTGTGCCCACTCCTCCCCAATGGGAGGGAATTTATGCTTACTTAGTGATGTAAGATCCATTCCACTCTTAAGGATTAGATGTAACAAGAGTCCCTTCTCCATGTGTCATGATTTATGTATGTTTAGATTCATCAAAATTTTGTAATGTGCTTGGTGAGGAGTAAAGCCCATGGGTGGGGATATTCCCCAAATGCAAGGCTAGATTCAATTGTCACCTCTTCCTAAGCAACTTATTTTGAGAAGGATCCCTTCATGGGGTTTTACCCTACACTTCAAACCTTCGTCCATCACTCAAAACTAAAATCAACAAAATAGCTTTTATGGGAAAAAGGCTCTTCAACCTTCATCCATCACTTAAAACTAAAATCAACACAACAACTTTTATGACAATAAGGCTCATCAACCTTGAAAGTGGTCGTATGTCCAAAGCACATTTTAATCTTTAACCATAGCAACGAACCAAATGATAATATATGGGGATTTATAGAAGATTGGTTGTCCAAATGATTGGCATGCACTCTTGTTTCACAGTTATGATCCTACCCACAAAACGGTTTTATTGGTCAAATCTTAAACAATTTTGCATACCTATTATATAAAAAATCGCATTGTACAATAGAAAATAGCCATGCACAACAAGCTACAAACTTTAGCACATAATATATGTCACAAGAAAATCAGGCAATTATTTAAATGTTAATGTAGTTGTCTGTTTGATTTGTACCCTCCCAAATTGTGGGGCCCTCATTATGTTTTTGATAGTTATAGAAAGCCTTCCATGAAGTCATGTGCACAATTGTTGTTTTTCAATTTTTGAACAATGGAACAAAACTAATGAAATATAAATTGATTTTCATGGTTGAAAATTAGACTTAAATTAATAGCAAAGATAGATAAGAATTTCTGAATTAATTACACTTTCATCATAATGGAAACTTTGTATCATGTTACTTTCTACATTGATTTACCTAGTTTAATTTCCAAGCTTCAAATGAGTGAAGAAAATTAGGAGGACTATTTGGACTATCATAATTATAACTTTTTAATTTAAATGTAATATAATATAAAACCATATTTGACATTAATAGTATCAATTTTTTGATTATTTGTATTGCAATAGATTTTTAGTCATAATCATATTTTAAAATATGGATGATTTTTTTTTAAATGGAATTATAATGAACTTTTGAAATGATGACACTAAGTTTTTCATGCATATAGAATGAAAAAAATGTAAATTCAAAAAATATGGAATATTAATATTAAAATTTAAAAAAAAGACCATCATCAAATGAAAAATTCAAAAATAAGATGCATTGAAACTTTTTGAATACAAGAAAATTTTGTTTTTAAATTGTCATGATTTATGTCATTTTTTATCATTTATAATCCATTTCATATTCAAATATTCAAAATTTCACATCATTTTTTGAATCAATCACATGCCTAATGACATCTAAAAGGTGGTTTGCCAATCATTTTGATAAAAAAACATTGGGGATAATTGTAATATTTATAATTTAATAAGTATATTAACTACAAGAATTTTAACTACTGTAAAATGTACAACTTCAAAATGTCAAAAGTGAATCACCTAAACATGTTTTTATCCACAAGCACCGCCAAGTGGGACAAATGAAAAAATTGTAAAACTATTTAATGAAAAAACCAAAAGAAATTATGGTAGCATTAATTGATGTGGTTTATGTTATTGTAAACTACATAATGACAATGATATCTTGCACTAATATATGGGTTGAGAAGTGAAATTAACAAATGAAATGTTATTATCATTGTTTTAACATTCAAATGTTAATTGATTATGTTATTTTATCTCACATGTGATTCATAAACATTTTTGTTGTAATTCAATATTTTATGTAACTTGAAATATGTGTGTGATTTTGTATCTTTTCCACATGGATCCCTTCACAAAACGTTCCATGCACATATCTTCAAAATGGTCCAAAACAATAATCTTGAATGAAATATGGAAATTTAATATTATTGTAAATTTGTTTTCAAAGTGGTGTGTAGGTTACTTCTCACCTTGTCCATAACCATGAAACCTAGGACAATGTAGAGTGAGAATTATCACATGGTTTTAATCATTGTGATCCATCCATCGAACCCCATCCAAACATGTCCAAACAAGCTCGAACTTCATCCAAATTATGTTTTTACAAGTCATTATATTATTATTAGCTTACTTGTGCTAATAAGAGCTTCAAAACATGAAATTGTTGGCATGTACATGGTGCCATTTGAATAAATATCAGTGCATATTTGTTGTCTAAAATCAAAACAAGCTCAAATTTCATCCATGTTATTATTTACTAGCCAATAAACATTTGTTGATAGACTTATTCTTATATAAAAATAGCTCCACCTGCACCTTGTGTTTGGGCTTGTAGTTATGTTTATTACATCCAAAAGCAATGATAATTATTTTTCAACTCTCACCCATAAACATGAAAATGAAACAATTTAAGTGTAACATTTAAATGAGCCATTGCAACCAACCAATGGACAACAATCATTTTCATTGTGTAATTTCACTAGATTCTCTACAAATTTGTTGTTTAAAAAAAATAATTTTGAGACCCAAACTAACATTCAAATGTCATATTATTATTTTTCAACTATTGTAATGTGATTGTCCAACCTTCACCATGGTTTACTTTTGATTGCTCACATGTTTTACTTATTATTGTGACAATTTGATCCATTTTAATCATAAATTTGTGGGTTACAAAAATGTATTATTTAACCATTGTTTGACAATGAATTGGATGCATAAATATGAAATTTTACATGAAGGGAAACATGCCACATGGTATTCATTGAAAGTTTTGATAATTTAATTTTTGTAACATATAAAAAATGAATGGGTGTAATCTTAATAGACCTTGTTTTAAGCATTTTATATAATCAATTTTATTTCACAAAAGGGGTTATGTTTATATCCATGAACTTTTTTTTGTTTATAGGTTTTAGATAATGATTTTAGAACCAACCCAACATGGCATTTTTAAAGGTGAAATGCATGTCAAATTGAATATTTTCAATTTGTAACACAAATTTTTCATATTGCATAGTTTTTAATTTCTTGACCAAGCTTATATTTATTTTTATTTCTCAACATGGTAGAGTTCATGATATTCAACCAATATTTTGAAAGTTTTATGTATGCAAGTTTAAATAGAAAAGAAACCAAATCTTTAAATGATAATGCATTCAATAGGTGGTAATGCATTAAATGGTAAAATTATCATTATTTGTAAATAGATTTGGCTCCATAGATCCTAATAATGAAATCAATGATAAATTAAATATCATACCTTTCATTGAAATTTATTATTAAATAATTTTCAAAATAAAATTAAGAAGTGGCCTCATCAAAAATCCTAAGATTTGATCTTTTTTTTTTGGGAACAAATGGGAATACTCATTGTAAGAAATAAATAATACAACCACCAAGCTATAGCCAAAGGTCAAAGCCAAAGAGAGCCTTGGGCAAGGAATAAATCACAACACAACCCCAACTAAAGGCCAATGAAGGCACCACATGATGTGCCTCCCAATTCTATGACAAATCAACTACCTAAAGCTCCAAAGTTTGTCAAACTCAAACAAAAAAGCAACCTCCTTTCCAAGTGTTCCACAAATCATAAACATGGCATGTTTCCAAGCAATCCTTGCATACTCCACAAGTAAGTTCCACTTAGTAGATTCCACCTAATGCACAAACCAATAATGTTTATTGAAAACTAGAATCATTCTTTTCAATCCAAATAGTCCACATGGCAATTCTTTGAAGTAGATGCCAAATAGGGTTGAATTTTTTAAGATGCCCCTTGATGTTGTTATCAAAGAAACATTTTTCAATAGTGAACATTTTCCATGGACCTTTTTTACTTGGCCTAATGCAAAGCCTATTAATGATGTTAATGGCCCAATGCCAAGTTCATTGAGATTGGGGACACTCCCAAAATCCCAAAAGTGGTGAATTTCTATTTCTTCCACTCTTCCACCACAAAATGGGCATTGGTTGTCAAGGAGCTGATTGATTTTAGTGCTCCAAGCATTGATTACCAGTACATGGTGCCAAAGTGATCATATGAGAATTCTTCCTTTCTAACCCTCCCCTTATTCGAAACCTTCGCCCAAACCAACTTGACCCATATATGTAATAAATCCTCCCATTTTGCTTCAGCAGGTTTCAAGAAAGATGGTTTGTTACTCAACTAGTTCCTTCCAAAATCATACGTGTATAGGGTACATGCAAGCTTTGGTGCCTCACTTTTTACATCCTTATGGACTTTTTACAAAGTATATTCTATTCAAATGTCACAAATGCATTGTAAAATCATTAATTTGACAAAGATATTTATGGACTAAGATTTCCAACTTGAATAAAAATATTTATTGAGGGCTGAAATTCAATAAACATACACCAATCATATAGTAATGAACTTTTAAAGTGAACATATGGATTATAATCTAGGATTTGCATTAACATTCAAATGCATTTTTTGTCATGATTTCATCTCAATGTTTTTTATAGGGATTCAATATATAGTATATGGGGAAATAATATGGATTGAAAAAAATTACAACAAAAATTTATCAACAAATAATTATGAACTTTTGAATGACTAAATTTGGACCTTATTTTCAAAAGTCCCAATCTTGGTCATTTTTTATTGGATTGATATATTTCTCCCCCTAACATGTATGTACATAATTTTCTAGATGGGAAGCCTTTCATATGGATTTTATTAATTGGTTAATTATCACATAAAGCCCACTCAACATTGATTTTTAAACATTTTTTCCCATTTTAGTGTTAAAATATGAACTTTATATGGACTTTTGGGATTGGGATTCTTGCCGCTTTTGAACCACCCTAACTTGCATTTACCCTATAAAAAAAAGTTACTGCCACCATCCCAAATCCAAGAGCGCAAATCAAAGGCAAGGTTATTAAGTGAACCATAAAATAACTGTATAAGAAATTTATTTTGTCCCTTAAGTAATTCACAAACATGAACCTTGTGTTAATGGCCTCTGAATTATAAGTCCCTTGTCCTTTGAATGTTATAGGGTTGCAAAGTGCATGTTTGGGTTCCAACAATAACAACTATATCTATGGTGGAATAAGATATGTGGTCAAATAGGAAGCAATTAATGGCTTGAAGGATTTTGTGGCATGTAACACCCAAACTAGATATACTTCTCCTTCATGTAGAAAATTGCCCACCCGATCACCAATTGTTTCTAGCATGTCCTTTTGTGGAACTTGCAAGTTGAGTTGTGACCCTCTTATGGCTTAAGACCATAATGTTGTTGAGCATCTACAACTAATAAAGCTCTTCATTTCACTATGTGCATTGTTGTTTTGGCCTTTGTTAAACCCAAGTTATAATAAAACTCAATAACTCTTTCTTTCAAAAACCCAACTTGCCCCACTCAAAATTGGTAGATCATTATAATTCCTTGTTGAGAGTAGCATCTAAAGTAGAGGTAGGGCAAAATACCATTTTTTTCACCAACCCCTTCCATGCCTTGCTGATCCTATTCCAAATGTGAGATCCTTCACTGGCTTGGTGATTGCAACACAACACCCAGTTTAAGTTGGCTCCCCATTTTTGTTATTATTCGGCCTAATCCGACTTAGGCAAAAGTGAAGGAGAATTTGGAGGTTAAAAGAATTTGGTTGTAAAGCTAAAAGTACCCACTTTACCAATAAAATTAATAAAGCTTCCTCATGATCAGCTAGCCCAAGACCCTTGACTCTTGTTTTGGGACAACAATCCTTCCAAGGCACCATGCTTCAAGTTATATGTTTACTTTTTGCCCAAAGAAAATTTTGCAACAATGCACAAATTTGTTGCAAAACTTTCTTTGACACCCGGCTCCCCCCACCCCCCCCAAAAACAAACAAAAAAATAAAAAACAAGAACCGATAAAACCCACGTCAACAGAGTGACAAAGA
>Ga0116227_10001193_pt1 | contig 56834 bp, 48 predicted proteins | sample S1TSphgellanicum_FD_89693 | JGI IMG/M metagenome (GOLD analysis project Ga0116227, IMG submission 89693) | Host-associated microbial communities from peat moss isolated from Minnesota, USA - S1T2_Fb - Sphagnum magellanicum MG | ecosystem: Host-associated > Plants > Peat moss > Unclassified...
CAAGGACAACATGAAGAAGCCGATCGTCGGTTTTATCGCCGGTGTCACCGCCCCTCCGGGCAAGCGCATGGGCCACGCCGGCGCGTTGATCTCGGGCGGCGCCGACACGGCCGACGCCAAGCTTGCCGTGATGGAAGAGTGCGGCTTCAAGGTCACGCGCAACCCGTCGGAAATGGCCAAGCTGCTCAAGGCCCTGCTCTGAGCCTGCCCTGACCGGGCCGTACGCAGAACTACGCATCTGCACCGGCCTGCGGGGCTTTTACACTCCGCTCTACAAAAAGAAGCGCTCCGGGACAAGCTGGCCCGGAGCGCTTCTTCATTCATAACAGGAGCAACGGATGGAATTCCTCAATAGTCCCGACTTCTGGATCGGTCTGCTCAAGATCGTCTGGATCAACATCATTCTCTCCGGCGACAACGCCGTGGTGATCGCCCTGGCGGCACGTTCGCTGCCGCCGCATCAGCAGAAGCAGGCCGTCTTCTGGGGTTCGGGCGCCGCCGTGGTGCTGCGTATCGTGCTCACCGTGGTGGCCGCCAAGCTGCTCGCCTTGCCCTACCTGCAGATCGTCGGTGGCTGTCTGCTGCTCTGGATCGGCGTGCAGCTGCTCGGCGAAGAGGACGATGGCGAGGGTGAATCCAAGGAATACGGCAACCTGATGACTGCGGTGCGCACCATCCTGATCGCCGACCTGGTCATGAGCCTGGACAACGTCATTGCCGTGGCTGCGGCCGCGCAGGGCAGCATGGTGCTGCTGGTGCTGGGCCTGGCGATCAGCATTCCGCTGGTGATCTTCGGCAGCACGCTGATGATCAAGCTGATGGAGCGTTTCCCCATCATCGTGCTGCTCGGCGCCGCGCTGATCGGCTGGGTGGGTGGCGAGACCATCATGGGCGACGCTGCTCTGAGCGGCGTGATGGAAGGCAACCACTGGCTGCACTATGCCGCTGCCGCCGCCGGTGCTGCATTCGTGGTGCTCGTCGGCAAGACGCTGCAGACCCGCGGCGCGCGGTCGGCCGCCGGCGCCTGAGTGCCAAGCCGTCCGGGGGTGCTTCGCGCTCCCGGGCACAACGCTGCACCACGCGGCGTCGGGCTGCTCTATGATGCGCCCCCGACCTCATGGTTGGCGGCCGTCAGCGACCCGTCGCCCTCGATGCACTACCAGTTCCACGCTCTTTCCGACACCGGTCGCGTCCGGCAGAACAACGAAGACGCCGTCCTGCACGACGCAGCGCTGGGACTGGCGTTGCTGGCCGATGGCATGGGCGGCTACAACGCGGGCGAGATCGCCAGCGGCATCGCCGTACGCACCGCCCATGCGGCCTTTGGCCTCTGGCGGCAGGCCAGGTCCGGTACGCCGACGATGCGGGAACTTCGCCGTGTCCTGCAGCGCTGCGTAGCGGACGCCAACTTCTCCATCGTCGAGGCTGCGCGCGGGCGTCCTGAATACCAGGGCATGGGCACGACCCTCGTGCTGGCCGTCCTGCTGGAGCGCCGCCTGCTGGTCGGCCACGTTGGCGATTCGCGCTGCTATCGCCTGCGCGGCGGGCAACTGCGCCAGCTGACGCATGACCATTCGGTGCTGCAGGAGCAGCTCGACGCCGGCCGCATCCGTCGCCAGGACGCGGCCGCCGCGGCCTATCGCAACCTGGTGACGCGCGCGCTCGGCGTCGAGACCGAGGTCCGGCTGGAGCTGTCCGACCACGCGGTGGAGCCGGGCGACCGCTATCTGCTGTGCTCGGACGGGCTGTCGGACATGCTCGACGACGACGCCATCGGCCGCTTGCTCGCCCCCGATCTTCCGATGGGCGGTAGCGCCGAGGCGCTGGTGCGGGCCGCGAATGCCGCAGGGGGACGCGATAATGTCAGCGTGGTGCTGGTGCAGGCAGAGGGGCCGCCCCGCGCGCCTGGACGCATTGCCCGCTGGCTGGGCATCTAGGCGGCGACTGGGCCACACAAGCAACCGGATCAGGAGACGGGCATGGCCAAGCTGTTGTTGTCGCTCGAAGGCGTGGCCCTTCGGGAAGTGGTCCTGGCCAAGGAGCGCACCACTTTCGGCCGCAGGCCCTACAGCGACGTCGTGATCGACAACCTCGCCGTCAGCGGCCAGCATGCCACCGTGCACCTGGGTGCCGACGGAGAGGTGGCGATAGAGGACCTGCGCAGCACCAATGGCACCTTCGTCAATGGCAAGCAGGTCGAGCGCCAGGTATTGCGCCACGGCGACATCATCGGCATCGGCAAGTACCAGCTCCGCTTCGAGCATGACCCGCGGCAGCCTGCGGTCGCCGTGACGGTCGCGCCACTTCCGGCTGAGGCCGCAGCGCCCGCTGACCTGCCTCCGGCTACCGAGCCCGACAGCGGCCAGCCGTCCCTCTTTGCCGAAACCGCCTTGGCGGAAGAGCCGTTGGTGGCGGCCTCCCGGGCCCCGACCATCGAAGTGCTGAGCGGCGCTGCGGCGGGCCGCAAGCTGGCCCTGGTCAAGGTGGTCACGACCATTGGCAAGTCCGGCATCGGCATCGCCGCAATCACGCGCCGGGGGCGTGGCTTCATCCTGAGCTACGTCGAAGGCGGCGCCGTGCCGTCCATCAATGGCGCGCCGCTGCAGTCCGGCCCGGTGGCGCTGCAGCACGGCGACCTGGTCGAACTGGCCGGCGTGCGCATGCAGTTCGACCACGCGCTCGGCTGACGTTTCGCGCGCCGGCCCGCCTCCATGGGAGTGCTGTCCCGCCATTGGCTGCGCATAGGCATCACGCTCCTGCCCATGGGCGTTGCGCTGCTGCATGCCCTCGGCGCTGTGGAGCTGCCTCCCTTGCGGCGGCTGGACGACGCGCTGTACGACCTGCGCCTGCGCGCCACCATGCCGGGGACGCGCGACGAGCGCATTGCCATCGTCGACATCGACGAGAAGAGCCTGGGCGAACTCGGCCACTGGCCCTGGGGGCGCGACAAGCTGGCGCGTCTGGTGGATGAATTGTTCGAGCGGCAGCAGGTCGCGGTGCTGGGCTTCGACGTGCTGTTCGCCGAGGCCGATGACAGTTCCGGGCTGCGCAGCCTGCAGCAGCTTGCCCAGGGGCCCCTGCGCCAGCAGCCGGGCTTTGCCGAGCAATTGCGGCAGCTGGAGCCGCAGCTGGACCATGACCGCCGCTTTGCCCGCGCCCTGGCACAACGGCCGGTGGCCCTGGGCTACTACTTCACCAGCGACCGCGAGGGCCGCACCAAGGGCACGCTGCCGGCGCCCGTACTGCGGGGCGAAGACTATGCGGCCCAGGGGCGCATGCCAGGGGGCGGGGTGCCGGGCATCCATGCGCTGTCCTGGAACGGCTACGGCGCCAACCTGGCCGACCTGAGCGCGGCAGCGCCGCTCGCCGGCTTCTTCAATGCCATCACCGACGCCGACGGCGTGGTGCGCGCCCTGCCAGTGCTGGCCCAGTACCAGGGCCACTACTACGAATCGCTGGCGCTGGCCGTGTTCCGCCTGCTGCTCGGCGGGCCGGAGGTATTGCCAGCCTTTGCGCCCGACCAGCGCCCGGACCTGCCGCAAGTGCTGGAGGGCGTGCTGCTGCCCCAGGGGGGCCGGATGCAGTCCGTGCCCGTGGACCGGCGGGCTGCCACGCTCGTGCCCTACCGTGGGCCAGGCGGCGCCCAGGGGGGCTCGTTCCGCTATGTGTCGGCCACGGACGTGCTGGCCGGGCGCCTGCGGCCCGGCGAACTCGGCGGAAAGATCGTGCTGGTGGGCAGCACCGCGCCGGGGCTGCAGGACCTGCGCGTGACACCGGTCGGCGAAACCTATCCCGGCGTGGAGACGCATGCCAACGTACTCTCGGGCCTGCTTGACGGCCGCAGTCCGGTGCGGCCCGACTATGCGCTGGGATACGAGGTGCTGGTCCTGCTGGTGGCCGGCCTGCTGCTCGCATGGGCGCTGCCGGTGCTGTCGGTACCGGCAGGGGTGGCGTTGGCGCTGGCGCTCGTGGGGGCGCTGGTCGGGCTCAACTTCTGGCTCTACCGCGCGGCGGCACTGGTCCTGCCTCTCGCGGCACAGCTGCTGGCGGTGGCCCTCGCCTTCAGCCTCGACATCGCCTATGGCTACTTCGTCGAAAGCCGCTCAAAGCGCCAGTTGGCGCGGCTGTTCGGCACCTATGTCCCGCGCGAACTGGTGCAGGAGATGCTCAAGCAACCGGGCCGCTACAGCATGCAGGCCGCGAGCCGCGATCTGACCGTGATGTTCTGCGACATGCGCGGCTTCACGGCACTGTCAGAACGCATGGAGCCGCTGGCGCTGCAGGCGCTGCTCAACAGTGTCTTCAACCGGCTGACCGAGACCATCCGCGCCCACCGCGGCACCATCGACAAGTACATGGGCGACTGCGTCATGGCCTTCTGGGGTGCTCCGGTGGCAGAGCCCGCGCATGCCCGCCTAGCGGTGGAGGCGGCGCTGGCGCTTGTCGACACCGTGCAACGGCTCAACACCGAGCACCGCGCACGCGGCCTGCCGGAGATTGACGTCGGCATAGGCCTCAACACCGGCAGCATGTGCGTGGGAGACATGGGCTCGGACATCCGGCGCAGCTATACGGTGGTGGGCGATGCGGTCAATCTGGGGGCCCGGCTCGAGGGGTTGTCCAAGCGCTATGGCGTGGCCATCGTCGCCAGCGACAGTACGCGCCGCCAGGCCGGCGACGGCTTTGGCTGGCGCGAACTGGATCGGGTACGGGTCCAGGGCAAGCAGCAGGCGGTGGCCATCTTCAGCCCGCAGGGTGCGCGGGCGTCGGCTGAAGCCGACGCCACCTGGTCCGCTATGCTCGACGCCTACCGCCGTTGCGATTGGGACCGGGCCCTGGATCTGCTGCAGCGCCAGCCGCCCGCGGCAGGGCAAGAGGTGCTGCATGCGCTGTACCTGGAGCGCATTGCTGCCGCGCGGCAATCACCCCCGCCGCCGGATTGGGATGGCGCCACCCGCTTCGATTCCAAGTAGCCTTCACGTTCGATATGTCCCGTAGAGACTGCCCATGAAAATCCGCGTGCTCGGCTGCTCCGGCGCCATCGCGCGCGACTGCCGCACCACCGCCTTCCTGGTGGACCAGGACCTGTTGGTCGATGCCGGCACCGGCGTGGGCGACCTGACCCTGGACGAGATGGCGCGCATCGACCACGTGCTGCTCACCCACAGCCACCTGGACCACATCGCCGCGCTGCCGCTGATGGCCGATGCCGTGGGCGCGCGCCGCACGGCGCCGATATGCGTATACGCCCTGCCCGAGACCGTTGCCGCCTTGCGCGCCCATATCTTCAACGACCTCATCTGGCCCGACTTCACCCGCCTGCCGTCCCCGCAAAACCCTTTCATCCGCCTGCAGGCAATCGAGCTGGGAAGCATCCACCGCATTGCCGGCAAGCGGATTGAGGTCCTGCCGGCCCTACACACCGTCCCGGCCGCAGGGTTTGCTGTGGATGCCGGCGGCCCCTGCTGGGTCTTCTCGGGCGACACCGGGCCCAACCCGGCGTTCTGGCGCCGCCTGGGCCAGTTGAACGTGGGCGCCCTGGTCATAGAAACCGCCTTCAGCGACCGCGACGCCCCGCTGGCCCGGCGCAGCCAGCACCTGAGCCCCCAGGCCCTGGCCCAGGAGCTGGCCCAGATCGGCGCCGCGCAAAACTATCCGGTGTACATCACCCACACCAAGCCGGCGGAAACGGCGGCGATCATGGGAGAGATCGCCGCTGCCCTGGGTGCGGCATCCGTGCTGCCATCAGATCGCATCGCCGGGCTCCATGCCGGCCAGGTCATGGAGTGCTGATGGATGACAAAAGTGTCAACCCGTATCCCGCTAGTGGCAAAGGTGGCAGCCCTGGCGTACCAGACTTGTCGGGAATCCATCTGTATGGATGTGAAACGAAGTGCAAGTGGCCTGGCATGGAAGCTGCTGCACTTGGCGGTCTTCCTCCCAACATCTCTAGGAGTTTTCTATGAAGCGTTCCATTTCACGTAGCGTACAGAAGGGTTTTACCCTGATTGAATTGATGATCGTTGTGGCGATCATTGGTATTTTGGCTGCTGTGGCATTGCCTGCATATCAAGATTACACCGTGCGAGCAAAGAATTCTGAAGTCATTCTGGCTGCTTCGGCTTGCCGCACTACGATTACTGAAGTGGTTCAAACTGCGACGGCATTGCCCGCGGGCGGAGCATGGGGATGCGAATCTGCTTCCAGTACTTCGCAATACGTGGCAAGTATTACCACATCAAACGCTGGTTTGATAACAGTGACAAGTCAAGGCATTAAAAATAAAGCTGGGGCGGTGGGGGGGAAGCTTACTCTGAAGCCTGTGGATTCTACGGGTGCTGCAATAGCGGCTGGTGGGACCGTTGCAAAGTGGATTTGTGGTTTGGCTGCTGACGGTACTGATATCGACGCTAAATATTTGCCAGGCTCTTGCCGCGGCTAAGTTTTGCTAAATAAAAAAAGGCAGCTAGGCTGCCTTTTTTTTTGCCAATGTGTATATCTCAGAAGTTCTTGTCGATTTTTGCTAGCCTCGTAGGCATTGGATGGCTGATGCCAAATCACTATGTCCCATGGATGGCCGCCTGGGGCGATGGGCTATCAATTTTGACTTTTCTGATATTGGTGGTGCTGGTATTGCTGCGCGTATTTGCTCTCTGCTTAATTTCGCGTCTTCTATTTCTGATATTTGCTATAAGCATTTGTGAGTTAATAGGGCAGTGGCTGGTGGGGAGGATTATATTTTCGGGTGACGCCATAATGGCAGGATTTTATGTGACGCTATGGTTTATTGCCGTCGTCACTGGCAGCCTTTTGGCTGCATCCCGTTTCAGTGATATGGCGCTGCGTGCTCTGGCTGCCGGGTGGGCCCTGGCCGCCCTGTTGTCGGTAGGAGTCTCCATTGTCCAATGGATGGGTGCATTGAATCTTGGCATCTATGCCGCAGATTTACCGCCCTATGGTCGACCCTACGGCAACGTGGCGCAGCCAAATCACCTGGCGAGCATTTGCTTCATTGGATTATGTTCTCTATTATGGCTCTATGAAAAATCCAGCATCCAGCGACTAGCCTTTTGGTTCGGGGTTTGCTTTCTGCTTTTCGGGATTGTCATGTCGCAATCGCGAACTGGATGGCTTCAAGTTGGATTGGTTGCGGTGGCTGGTATTTTTGCTCAACGAAAAATAACATTAAGAATATCCACTCGACAATTGGTTGGATTGGCTGTTATTTTTCTTGCGTGGATCCTTGTATGGCCTCCGCTTTGTGAAATGCTGCTGCTGTCGCCAGGGCGTGCCTTCGCGGAGCAAATGAGCGCCGGGGTCCGTTTTCCCTATTGGTGGGCAATGCTAGATGCAGTTGGAAAAGAGCCTTGGTGGGGGTATGGTTGGCAGCAGGTGGGGGCAGCCCAGCAACGCATTGCGCTAGACCATTCCGCTATGGCTGTGTATTTTGAACATAGCCATAATATCTTCTTGGACTTTTTGCTGTGGAATGGTATTCCGATTGGAGGAGCGCTAGTCATTATTTTGGTTTGGTGGATGGTGATTCGTGCCAAGTGCATTGCAAACGCCGGATCGCTTTGGCTGTTCGTGATGGTCAGCGGTGTCCTGCTCCATGCGATGCTCGAATTTCCAATCGAATATGCCTACTTTCTCATCCCTCTAGGATTGGCCATGGGGGCTCTGGATGGGGCGTCCCCGTCAGCCGCGCATATTCACGTGCCGCGCGTTGTGGCAGCGCTAGGTGTGACACTTCTGGGGGGTATGTTCATATGGCTGGCCACTGAGTACCTGGATGTCGAAGAGGCTCAGCGCACTTTGCGGCTGGAGTCCGCGCGGATCGGTGCTAATGGAATCACAACGCCCATTCAACCGAGGCGCTTACTGACTCAGCTTGAAGCATATCAACGCTTCGCCAGTACTGAAGCGACACCTGAAATGACGCCCGAGCAGCTAGAGTGGATGCGCAAAGTGTCACTGCGGTTCGGCTACCCGCCCGTGCTGTTTCGCTATGCGTTAGCGGCTGGGCTGAATGGGCAGACGCGCATGGCGCGCGACACCCTCGATCTCATTTGTCGTATGCATGTTCCAGAGCGCTGCTATGAGGCGCAAGCGGGATGGCGGGCACTGCAAACGCGCTATCCTTCTTTGCTTCGAATTGAGCCTCCCAGTACACCGCAACTGATGCTGTACTGAAGAGATGAAAAAAGTCCAATTGCTCTACCGCCCCCACGCTTACTGGCCGGAGCCAAAGCTCGGTGCTTGTACGCAATCGTTTCCTGTTTCGCTCAAACTTGCGTAGGCGATCTTCCACTGTGCATGAGACCGTGCTCTGATCGTTCTAGGATGTGGTCACAGTTGTTGTGTCCCCGCAGATGTTCCCGGTTTCTCCGGGGCCTGCTTTGTCCAAGGAGTTTCCCATGAAATCCCCCTCGCTCCGCTCTCTCGGCCTCGTTGCCGCCGTCACTGCTTGCAGCCTTGCCTTCGTCGGCTGCACCACCACCCGTCCGGACGACCAGGCAAGTGGCACTTCCTCGCGGACGTCGATTGACGCGCAGGTCAATGCGTCCCTGTCCAAGCTCTACGACACCGTGCCCGGTTCGCGGGAACTGGTGGCCAAGTCCCGCGGGGTGCTGGTGTTCCCGTCGGTGGTAGGGGCCAGCTTCGGCATCGGAGCGGAGTACGGGCGCGGCGCGCTGCGCGTCGGCGGCCGTACCGAGGCCTACTACAGCACCACGGCCGGCTCGATCGGCTTCCAGGCCGGGGCGCAGTCCAAGGCGGTCATCTACCTGTTCACCACGCAGGACGCGCTGGACAAGTTCCGCAACAGCAGCGGCTGGACGGCGGGTGCGGATGCCACGGTGGCCGTGGCCAATATCGGCGCCAATGGCAGCGTGGACACCAAGACCATCCAGCAACCGGTGGTGGGCTTCGTGCTGACCAATGTGGGCCTGGAGGCGGGCGTATCCTTGCAGGGCGCGAAGATCACACGAATCCAGCTGTAAATTCCTGACGCTCCGTATCAAGCCGGCTGTTGTTGCAGCCGGCTTTTTTCACGGCTGAATGACCTCCAAGGCGGGGATGGAGCCTATCCGTAGGGTCATAGAGCATCGCAGCTACGCTGGAGGTATAGCCGATCGTGCACTTCGCTCCTGCCTGCGAAATGCAACAGCGGCCCAGTCAGGGCGCATTGACTGCTTGGCGGTAGGCGTCCGGCACTCTTTGCTGCAGCGCTTGGCGCTCTTGGTTGGAGGCCACAAGCAGGGCCTTCTTGAACGCATTCAATGCCTCGGACGACACGCTTGCGCCCGCTTGCTGGGCGAGTAGCTGGCCTGTGAGGAACCAGCTCGCAGCGCGCAAATCCGGCCAGCGTTCAGCCCGGAATTTCAGGATGGACACTGCTGCGTTGATGTCCGGTACTCGAATCGCTGCGCGGTAGGAGTAGTCCACGACATAGCGCGTCGTTGCAGGGTCGGATTTTTCATTGATGCTCGAAATTAGCTCCTGACCCAACGCAAGAGCGCGGGGAAAGTTTTCTTGCTTGAATGAATATATAAATTCGGAAAATGGCAGACATGCTGCGTTTGGCCGATTTATTTTGATCCATTTTAATATTTCTCCGGCTCCATTAAAATCCCCCATTTCTGTTCTTGCTCGAGCAATATTGCAACGCAACGCAACTACATGTGGCCGCGTTTCCAGCATCAAGTTGCTGAGGCGTATTACAGTTTTGGGTTCATCCATGCCAGCCAGTTGGCTAGTTATCCCCATGGTGGTCAACCCATGATTGGAGTATATGGCTAGCCCTTGCTCAAGCTCCGAAATCGCTTCGGTACGAATTTTCAAGGCCTGATCCTTTGGTGTGGATGTATTGAGTGTCAGGCTATATAATTTTCGCGCTGCTGCCTGCATGTATGCGTCAGACCGCATGCCCTGGATGGAAATGGCAAGGCATAGCAGTAGAAAAATAGAGGAAATTGCCCGGCCGGAAAAAAGTAATGGCTTGCTTGCACGGTCGCTGAGGGGAGGGGGGACGTTTCTTCTTGTCGCCAGCAAATAGCCGATGGACAGTGCGAGGGCATAGCATGTCGTGGCATGTTGGAGGGGGAGGCCGCTCAGGCTTACTATCGCGAATGATAAAATGGAGGTCAATGCGACCCATTCCTCGAAGGTAGGTGCCAAATCGGTACTGATTTTGGTTTCCGTGGCGATTGATCTCATTCTTGAGAAGACCAGAAAGCCCAACCCCAGAAGGGCTGCCCAGCCTGCGGCCCCATATTCGGCGACCAGCTGGATGGCTTCGTTGTGGGCCATCCACACGTTCTCGGTGTCCAGGTTTTCAGGTAGGAACAGAGGGGATGCGCTGTTCCACCCTCCGGCGCCCACACCTCGCAACGGATGAGTTCCGATCATTCTCCATCCGGCGATCCACGCAGCACGTCGGATCCCAAAGGAAGATCGATCTTCGTACGTTTCTCCGCTGAAAAGTGAGCGAAGCCGGACACTCGATCTTTCGATCGGAGTCAGTCCTCTGGATTCTGTCGAGTTTTCCTTTATCAGAGAGGTATTTTGAGTAGGAATCCATCCCAATGCCAGGACAACAGCCAGAGGTATCATGAACTTGGCGATGCCAGCGAGAGAGGTTTTTTGAAAATTCTTGCCGAAAACCCTGCGAAAGACAAAAAAGGCCAGCATCAGCAGTAGCCCTGCAGTGAATGCCAATAGGCCCGCTCGTGTGCCTGTGCTCATTAGAGCGACTGTTATCAATCCAGTGCTCAGTGAGTAGGCTGCTATTTGCCTATTTGACTTTGAATTTGCCAACAACCAAAAGGAGAATGGAACCGCGATCGCAATGAATTCCGCCAGCATGTTGCGGTTTCCAAAATTCCCTCCAGGGGCTGCTGCGGTTGGGAACATGGAAAAGTCGAAGAAGAACTGCAGCAGGGCGATGCTGCTCACAGCCGTTGCCCCCCAATGAGCACTTCTTGCAATCCATGGGAAATAGTGACGGCCCAGCGAATTCAGGCCGACCGCCATGATGGCCCCCATTACAAGCCAGCGAGCTGACTCCGTAAGGGCACTTGTGTATGGTGCCCACGCCGTACTCGCAATGGCGAATAGGCCAAGGCCGAACGGTATATAGAGATAGTTGCTCCACCGCAAATGGGTTCGAGCACTTCCTCTCCCCCAGAACAATACAGCCAGCGCCACACCCGTGAATAAGGCGGCAGCCGCTGATTTGATAGTGTCAGGAAGCACTAATTGGTCGGGTGCTCCAATGACGGCTGTTGCCAGCAACCCTGCTATTAGGAGAGACGCACTCCAGCGGGCAGATGGAGAGGCGCCATCGGCTGCTTCAGAGGACCGAGGCGCTGATGAGTCGTTTTCTGGGATTTGCATGGCGATCGTGGATGTTTTGCCGGCTATGGTAGCGAGCAGTCCTGCGCAATGCATTCACGGCCGTGCTGCAGCGCAAAGGCAGGGGCTGCAAGCTTGGCTGAGAGCGATGTTGCAAGAACGGGCAGCTCCGGCCGGCTGAGAACGGGTGGCAAGCAACCCCTGCGTCCAGAGGCTATGAAGTCTGGGCGCTGTAAAGTCGCTAGCGAAGCGCCTGTGCCCTCGCCTTTGGCTGCGAATTGCCTGCCACAGGCGGCTTGCTCTCGGAAACCGTATCGATCATCAACAAGTCAATGCTCCTGCGATCTGGGTTCCTATCATTCATTCTGCTGCTGGCTAGCCGCCTATTTGGGCTCGTACGGGAGTCGGCTCAGGCCGCAGCATTCGGATCGTCCGGTTTCGCCGATGTTGCCGTGTTGATGCTGACGTTGCCGGATTGGACCGCAAGCTTGCTTGCCGGTGGTGCGCTTGCATATGTGCTGCTTCCGCAGTGGGCTGCTCAACCACCTCTGCAGCAAATCGAAAGCCAGCGTCGCGTCGCCTGGGCGCTGTTGGCCGTGGGGAGCCTTTGCAGCCTACTCCTCGCCGCCTTGCATACGCAGGCCGCCTCTTGGCTGGCGCCGGGTATATCGTTGCAGTTGCAGGGCAGTGTGGCCGATGCCCTGTACTGGAGCGCTGCGGCAATGCCCGCCGCGCTGCTGGCCTCCCTATGGGTGACTCGCCTTCAGCATGAGCGTGACTTTGTCGGACTCTATGCTGCCAATCTGGTGGTCAATGGGTTGTTGATTGTGGGCCTGCTCGGAATGGCTGGCGGATGGGCCCGGGTGACGACCGATGGGGTGGGTGTCTGGCTGTTGATGGCAATGCTGCTACGGCTCGCATGGTTGCGCTGGCGCATCACGCGGGCGACGGGGGCGCTCAGCAGGCATCATGTTGCCGTTGCAACACCGCTCCCCGGCTCTGGCACTGCCGCCGGCATCAATGTCTGGCTTTGGGCCACTCTTTCGGCAGGGTTACCCCTGACATTGCCGTTCGTGGCCCGAAGCCTGGCGTCGCGAGGTGGTGAGGGTGCGCTGGCTACCTTCAGCTATGCATGGAAGTTGGTGGAACTGCCTTTGGTGCTGGTGATCCAGTTGATTGCTACGCTTGCCTTTCCCGCTATCGCCCGTGCGTTGGCGCAAGAGCCCGATGGGCAAAAGGCGCATCCTGGCGCCGGGGACCACACAGGAGGGCGATTCTCCGCAAGGCAGGTTGTGGGCAACGCGTTCAGCTTGTCCTGGGCAATGGGTTGCGCCACTGCTGCAGGCCTGACGATAGGAGCGCCCGTCATTGCCCAGTTGCTGTTCGGCTGGGGGCGCATGTCTGGCGACGCTCTGGTGAGAGTCGCCGCGTGGAGCGCGGTCGGGGCGTGGTCGTTGCCGTCGCAGGCCTTGATTGCCGTTGGGTTGACGGTGCTTGCAGCAAGGCGCCGCATGCGCATGGTCGTCTTCGCCTATGGCGCAGGGTTGGTGTCTATGGTGTTGGCCGGTTCATGCGGCGCCTCGGATGGCAAGACGCTGATGCTGCTGTTGGGGCTGGTGTGGCTGTGTGTGGCGGCAGTGGTGATCGCCGCCATGGGGCCGGAGCTTCGCAGCTGGATACGGTGGCAGGCGCTTTTTCCTCCTTTCGGAATGCTGTGCTTGCTGGCGTTGTCCAGGGATCTGGTGCTTGGCCCATTCACTAGCCATGCCAGCGGGACCATTCTTGTCGCCGCTGTGGCTGCTGCGCTTGTCATGGCCAGTGCATGGGTCGCCAACCCGGAGTGGAAGACACTGCTCAGACGATAATCCAGCGCCACCCTGCCATGCTTGACTTCCTTCAAATTACCAATGACACGACCCTTGCTGGCCGCTGCGATGCCCTGGAGGGCATGCGCCTTTTCGTGGACCTGGAGCGGCACGGCAAGGCAGAGCGTCAAGCTGGACGCAATAGCTTTTTAAGCACGCATGTGCTCGATGATGTCGGCCGCATCAAAGCGGTGCTGCGTCGTGCCCGGTTGATGGTGCGTGTCAACCCATTGCATGCCGGTTCCGCCGCCGAGGTGGACGCGGTGCTTGCGCAGGGTGCGGATTGGCTCATGCTGCCGATGTTCCACACGGCTGCCGAGTTGGTGGAATTTTCCCGCATCGTGGCAAACAGGGTGCCCGTGACGGCATTGCTGGAAACGGCCGGCGCGCTCGAAACGTGGGGCGATTGGATCGCCACGCCTGGATTGACCGAGGTGTACGTCGGCTTGAACGATTTGCACATCGCTCTGGGTCATCGCTTCATGTTCGAACCCTTGGCGCAGGGCTTGCTGGACCACATTGCTGCGGCGAGCCGGGCGCACGGGCTGCGTTTTGGGTTTGGCGGGATTGCCCGTACGGATGAGGGCTTGCTTCCAGGCCGGGACGTGTTGGGTGAGCATTTACGGCTCGGATCGGGCGCAGTCATCTTGTCGCGCACTTTCCACCGCGCAGACGCTTTGGAGGGCTTTGAGCAAGAGGTCGGCCTCCTGCGGCAGGCCGAAGCTGGTTTGGCCCGTCGCAGCGCTGCCGAGATCGAGGTAGACAGGGTGCGGGTGCGGGCGCTGGTGAGCGACATTGCTGAAGGCCTGAAGGCCCAGTCCTCTACCAGCATTGAGGCTGCGCGGTGATCAAAGGAAAGCGCCTGCTAGACGTCGCGGGATCGGCGTCGCTGCTGCTGCTGCTAAGCCCGCTTCTGCTTGGTGTGGCGCTGGCCGTGGCGCTGGACAGTGGCCGTCCGGTGCTTTTCCGGCAGACCCGGCTGGGTCTGCATGGGCGCAGTTTTGGCATGCTGAAATTTCGCAGCATGGCAAAGAATGCCGCCACCATCGGCCCGTATTTCACAACCGACAACGACCCGCGCATTACCCGTGTCGGCCGTTTCCTGCGGCGTAGCAGCATCGACGAGCTGCCGCAGCTGTTCAATGTGCTCAAGGGGGACATGAGCCTGGTCGGGCCGCGTCCCGATGTGCCGGCGCAGCGCAGCCTCTACACCGATGAACAATGGGCGGCGCGCTGCGCCGTGCGACCCGGCATCACCGGCCTGGCGCAAGTAGTGAACCGCTCCGCCGGCACACAGGACGAGCGCCTGGCGCTGGACCTGCGCTATGCGCGTGAGGCCGGCATATGGTTGGACTTGAAGATTCTCGTGGGAACGTTGTGCCGACTGACAGGGAAAGGAAGCAACTGACCTATGTGCGGCATCTTCGGCTATTGGGACCGCGCCCGTCGCCCCTTGGGTGATACAAGCCTCTCTGCCATGGCGCACAGCCTGGTGCATCGTGGCCCGGACGACGAAGGCATCTGGCACCAGCCGCAGCGCGGGGTGGCCATCGGCAACCGGCGTCTGTCCATCATCGACATCGGCGGCGGCCACCAGCCTTTCGTCAGTGGCGACGGTCAGATCGCCGTGGTGCAGAACGGCGAGATCTTCAACTACGTCGAACTTGCCGCCGAGTTGCGCGCTCAGGGCGTGCAGCTGAAGACCGGCTCCGACACCGAGGTGATCCTGCGCCTCTACGAGCGCGAGGGCATTGCCTGCCTGTCGAAGTTGAACGGCATGTTTGCCATCGCCATCGACGACGCTCGGCAGGACGCGCTTTACTTGGCGCGCGATCGCATCGGTGTCAAGCCGCTCTATGTCGCTGACGATGGGCAGCGCATGCTGTTTGGCTCGGAGATCAAGGCGATTCTGCGGGCAAAAAACGCAGAAACGATTGCTTGGCAAGCGCACCCGGCTATCGATTTGGCAGCAATTCATCATTACCTGAGTTTCAACTACATCCCCGCACCGTGGACGGTATACGAGGGCGTGCGCCACCTCATGCCTGGCACCTGGATGAAGTTCAGCCGCTCTGGCCATGTCGAAACACGGCGCTGGTGGAGTCTGGCCGACCAGCGCGAGCAGGACTATTCGTTCGATGGCTGGGCCGAGGAATTCTTTGCCATCCTTGATGACGCCACCCGCATCCGCCTGCGCGCCGACGTGCCCTGGGGCGCGTTTCTCTCGGGCGGCGTGGACTCGAGCACCATCGTCGCACTGATGGCGCGGCACGTGCGAGAGCCGGTCAAGACCTTCTGCATCGGCTTCGAGGATCCGCGCTTCGACGAGTCCAGTTTTGCGCTGCAGGCCGCTCAGCGCTTTGGCTGCGAGCACACCCATGAAATCGCCGAGCTCAACATGCTGGAGCGCTGGCCCCAGGTGCTGTGGCACCTCGACCAGCCCCATGGCGATGCTTCCTTCATGCCCACGCTGCGCGTGAGCGAGCTGGCGGCCAAGCAAGTGAAGGTCGTGCTGACCGGCGATGGCGGGGACGAGTTGTTTGCCGGCTATGACAAATACGCCAGCTTCTTTGGCCGCACCGGCGTCGCGGCCTTGGCCGATGCCATGTTCCAGCGCCGCTATTTCGACAGCATTTCATTGTTCACGCCCGAGGCCAAGAACGCGCTGTATCGCCCCGAAATCCGTGCCCGGTTGGCCGGCATCGATAGCTTTACCGAAGCTGCCAAGCCCTGGTTTGACGAGGCCGTGCATTTTGACCGCGTCAATCAGGCGCTTTACCTCGATATGCAACTGCTGCTTTCGGGCAACAACCTGGTCAAGCCCGACCGCATGGGCATGGCCGTCAGCATCGAGGCGCGTACGCCTTTCCTCGACTGGCGCATGATGGAATTTGCCTTCCGCTCGCGTGGCTCCACCAAGCTGGCGGGTGGCGACAAGAAGCATTGGTACAAGAAAGCGGTGGCGCCGTTGGTTGGCGAGGATTTGGCGTATCGCAAGAAGCAGATGTTTACCGTGCCGGTTGGCGAGTGGTTCCGAGACGAACTGCACGGCTGGCTCAAGGGCGTGCTGAAAGACAGCGAGCTGGTGCAGCAGTTGTGCGACCCCGCGGTGATCGATGCCATGTTGACGCGTCACGGCGACGGCAGCGCGAATTTCACTCGGGAGCTGCGAGCGCTGGCGGCGGTGGGTTTGTGGCAGCGTGGCGCCACAGCCGTGGCAATGTGAAGAAGGTCCTATTTGTCTGCTACGGCAGCGGCCACGTGAAGATGGTGCTGCCGGTAGCGCGCGCGTTGCGCGACGCGGGGCGCGCCGAGGTCGCGATCCTTGGTTTGACCACCGCCGCCGCGGCCGTGCGCGAGGCCGGCCTGCCCTTGTTGCAGTTCAAGGATTTCGTGCTTCCGTCTGATGCGCCGGCCCTGGCGCAGGGGCGTCGCTTGATGGCGGGGTTGGACGCAGCCATTGTGGACCCCGAAGAAACTGCTGCCTACCTGGGCCTGTGCTATGCCGACCTGCTCGCATCGGTGGGCGCACAGGAGGCCGAGGCGCGCTACGCTCGGCTCGGTCGGCAAGCCTTTTTACCGGAGCGCACGCTGCAGCGCATGCTGCGGCGGATCGATCCGGATCTGCTGGTCGCTACCAACTCCCCGCGGGCTGAGCGCGCCGCCGTCTTGGCCGCACGGGCGTTGGGCGTGCCGGCGATCTGCATCGTCGACCTGTTTGCCATCGACGAGGTGCAGTGGATCGGCGCGCCCGGCTATGCCGACCGGGTGTGCGTGCTCAACGCTGCCGTGCGCGATTTCCTCATCCGCGCCGGGCGCCGGCCCGAGCAGGTGCTCGTCACCGGTAACCCGGGCTTCGACGCGCTGCTGGAAGACGATGCGGTCCAGGCCGGTCAGGCGCTACGCCTGCACCATGGTTGGCAGGACCGCCGGGTGCTGCTGTGGGCGATCCAGCAGGAGCCCGCCGTGCACCCCTTCAATGGAACTGCCGGAGATCCGACACTGCCTGCCAGGGTGCTGGAGCGGCTGCTGGCCTGGGCGCAGGGCCGGAACGATGTGGTGCTGTGCGTTCGCCCGCGCCCAGGCGCGCCTGCCAGCTTGCCAGCGGGCGCGGGTGGCAATGTCGTCCTGACCGGGCAGGATTGGCCCTTGGCGCCCTTGCTGCATGCGATTGACGTGGCTGTCACCCTGACATCCACCGTGGGCCTGGAAGCCCACTTGGTCGGTGCCCGGCTGACGCAGGTGCAAGGCTCGGTGTTCGACGACGCTATGCCGCTCGGCCGCTATGGCATCGCAGACGAGCTTGTGGCCCTAGACGACTTGCTGCCCGCGTTAGAGCGCCAGGTCGCTTTTGCCCCTCGTGAGCGCAGGATTGCTGCGGCTTCCCATGCGACTGCGCGCGTGGTCGCGGAGATCGACCGCTTTCTATAATTCGCCATGCCGATGTGCGGGCCGCATACTGCGGCCTCGCAGTTGAATGCACTCTTTGAAATCCATGCCGCTGATCCCGAACCCCGCTCTGGTCGACCTTGCCGAATTCAACGCTTCCGATGACGATGCCCGGGTGCTGTACGGGCTGCCGCGCCATGTCAGGTTCTGCAAGAAATGCGTTATTAGCAACCAGCGGCCCAATTCGGCGGTCGAGTACCAGCACACCAAGGCCAGCAAGAAGGCCACTATTAATTTCGACGATGAAGGCATCTGCGACGCCTGCCGCTTTGCCGAGCAGAAGCACGGTAGCATCGACTGGAGGGAGCGCGAAGACCGGCTGGCCGCGTTGTGCGACAGGTTCCGCAGCAAGTCGGGCTACGACTGCCTGCTGCCCGGCTCGGGCGGCAAGGATAGCTTCTACGCCTCGCACATCCTGAAGACCCGCTTCGGTATGCATCCGCTTACCGTCACCTGGGCGCCGCACATCCACACCGAATGGGGCTGGAAGAACTTCCAGGGCTGGCTGCATGCGGGTTTCGACAACTACTTGATGACGCCCAATGGCCGCGTGCACCGGCTGCTGACCCGCTTGGCGGTGGAGAACTTGTTCCACCCGTTCCAGGCTTTCATGTTTGGCCAGAAGTCGCTGGCGCCCAAGATGGCGGCCTTGCACGACATTCCGCTTGTGGTCTATGGCGAAAACGAGGCCGAGTACGGCAACCCGATCGGCGACACTGACAGCGCGCAGCGCGACTGGTCCTACTTCACGGCGGCTGACAAGTCGCAGATCTACCTCGGCGGTGCCTCGGTACAAAGCCTGTACGAGGACTACGGCGTGGAAGAGCAGGACCTGCTGCCCTACCTGCCGGCCGACCCTGCGCAGATCACTTCGAAGCAGATCGAGGTGCATTACCTTGGCTACTACCTGAAATGGCATCCGCAAAGCTGCTACTACTACGCGGTAGAGCACGGCGGTTTCGAGGCTTCGCCCGAGCGCACGCCCGGTACCTACAGCAAGTACAACAGCATCGACGACCGCATCGACGACTTCCACTATTACACCACCTGCACCAAGTTCGGCATTGGCCGCGCCACCTACGACGCGGCGCAGGAAATCCGTTCGGGCGACATTACGCGCGACGAAGGCGTGGCGCTGGTGCGTCGTTACGACGGCGAGTTTCCAGAGCGTTTTGCCGAAGAGATCTTCCGCTACTTGAGCATTCCCGAAAAGGAATTCCCGCAGGCCAGCAAAATGTTCGAAAGCCCCGTGATGGACCGCGCCTATTTCGAGCGTTTGACCGACACTTTTCGCTCACCGCACTTGTGGAAGCGCGAGGGCGGGCAATGGAAGCTGCGGCATGCCGTCTGGCATGCATAGTGCGCTGGTGGCCTGATGGAGCACCTGCGCGTCATTGCCCGCCTCGATATCAAGGGCCCGAATCTCATCAAGGGCATCCAGCTTGAAGGCCTGCGTGTGGTGGGTGACCCCCAGGAGCATGCGCTACGCTACTACGCCGAAGGCGCGGACGAGTTGCTGTTCATCGACATCGTCGCCAGCCTCTATCAGCGCAACAACCTGAGCGACATCATCCGCCGTGCGGCCGACCAGGTGTACGTGCCGATCACGGTGGGCGGCGGCATTCGTTCACTGGAGGACGTGAGCGAGATGATGCATTCCGGCGCCGACAAGGTTGCCATCAACACCGCAGCGATCGCGCGGCCGGCGCTGATCGACGAGGTCGCGCGACGCTATGGGGCGCAGTGCATGGTGTTGGGCATCGAGGCCAAGCGCGTGGCCCCCGGCCGCTGGGAGGCCTACACCGATAACGGCCGCGAACGCACCGGTCGCGATGTGCTCGACTGGATACGGGAAGCGGTGGACCGCGGCGTGGGCGAAGTCTTGCTGACCTCGGTCGACCAAGAAGGCACGCGCAAGGGCTTCGATCTGCCGCTGGTGCAGCAGGTGTGTGCTGCCGTCAATGTGCCGGTGATCGCCAGCGGCGGCTTCGGTCAACTGGCGGATCTGCACGGTGCGGCGGCGCGCGGCGCCTCGAGCGTGGCGATTGCCGACGCGCTGCACTGGAAGCGCATGGCGCTGCCCGATATTAAGGCGGCCGCCGCCGCGGGCGGGCTCGACATCCGGCTCGCGATGCCCGCGCGGGATGGTGGGCTGGCTCTATGAGTATTCCCGTCACGGTGCTGGACTACGGCATCGGCAACCTGCTGAATGTGGTGCGTGCGCTGGAGCGCTGCGGCGCCTCAGTCACCATCGTCGGCCATGCCGATGCGCAGGCCCTGCGGGCGCCGCGCATGGTGCTGCCCGGTGTAGGGGCGTTCGGCGACGGCATGGCCGAGCTGAAAGCCCGCGGGCTGGACGAGTTGGTGCGGCGGTTTGCCGATACCGGTCGGCCTTTTTTGGGCATCTGCGTTGGTATGCAGGTGCTCTTCGACGTGGGTGAGGAGATGGGCGAACATGCCGGCCTGGGTTTGCTGCCCGGGCGTGTGCAAGCGGTTTCGACTACGGGCACCGACGGCCAGTCGCACCGCATTCCCCACATCGGCTGGCGCAGCCTAGCGCCCGCATCGCCCTGGGACGGCAGCATCCTGGCCGACCTGCAGCCGCAGGACCGCGTCTACTTCGTCCACTCCTTCACCGCGCAGCCGACCGATGCGTCGGTGCGGCTGGCGGATTCGTTCTACGACGGCGTGCGCGTCTGCGCGGCGGTGCGCAAGGACAATTTGTACGGCTGCCAGTTCCACCCCGAGCGCAGCGCCGACGTCGGTCTGCGTATGCTGCAGCGCTTTCTGAGTCTGTAAGAAGCCCGAACTCTACGGAGCCATTCGACACTATGCGCATCTCCAGGCATTCATCGGTGCCGTTTCGCGTGCTTTTGACAGGCGCGGGTTCTATAGCGAGGAGGCATGCGACCAATCTGTGCTCGTTGCAGCCTGATGCGCATGTCATTGCGGTGAGCCGCCATCCTTCTGCGCGCTTTGCTGACTGGCCAAAGGCCATCCACTCGGTTTCCTCGTTGGAGGATGGGTTGCAGGCCGGCTGTGATGCGGTGATGGTGTGCAGTGACTCTCACCAGCACGCGGCTGAGTTGCTGGAGTGCGTACGCGAAGGTCTGCCGGTATTCGTCGAAAAGCCCTTGCTAACCGATCCGGCTGATTGGGCCCGGGTCTGCGCCGCAATCACGCAGGCACATCCTGCATCGGCGATTGGCTGCAACCTGCGCTTTTTGCCTTCTCTTGCATGTTTGCGTACCGCTTTGCAGCAGGGGCTCGTCGGACGGCTGGTGCGCGCCAGCTTGGATGTGGGCCAATGGCTGCCGGACTGGCGGCCGGGCCGGGCGTTGGACAGCAGCTACAGTAGCAGTGAGCGCATGGGGGGAGGCGTTGTTTTCGATCTCGTGCATGAGATCGATGCTGCTTGGTGGCTATTGGGGGATCTATCCTGCGTTGCCTCGGCTGGTGGCCAACTGAGCAAGCTGCCTGTGAATGCCGCAGATACGGCAGTTGCGTTGCTGCGGACGGATACCGGGATTCCCGTGACGGTTGGCATGGACTATGTGAGCCGGCAGCCAGTGCGGAGATATGTGTTCGTCGGTGACGAAGGTACTCTGTACTGGGATTTGCAGGCGTGTATGCTGACGCTTTGCACTGCCGGCGGCACGCGTGAGCTGTGCTCGAACCCGTCTGATTTCTCGGTGGCAGCAACCTACCCTGCCGAGTTGGCCGAGTGGCTTGAGGCGATCGGTCAGCAGTGCGCGCCCTCAACCTGTGCACTGCCATCCGCGTTGCCAGGAGCTCGCCTGATGCTGGACATTGTCCGAGGCCTCACGTGAACGTGATCAGCATATGTGCCCGGGGCGGTTCGTCCGGTGTGCCGGGAAAGAACATCAAACCCCTGTGTGGGAAACCGCTGATCGGATGGACCATCGCGCAGGCGCTGGCGAGCGGTGTGGCTGATCGCGTCTACGTTTCCACTGACAGCGAGGCGATCGCTGCGGTGGCAAGGGAGCATGGCGCTACGGTGCCTTTCCTGCGGCCGGCTGAATTGGCGACCGCCACGGCAGGAAAGTTGCCGGTCATTCTCCATCTCTTGGAATGGGTGGAAGCAGAGGTGGGACCTGTCGAGCGGGTGATCGATCTGGACCCCACTTCACCCTTGCGGGAGGTAGCTGACATTCAGACCTGCAACGCGATGCTCGACGGCGATGCGGATCTGGTCATCACGGGATACGTCTCCGACAAGAATCCCTATTTCAACATGGTCGAACGCAAGCCCGATGGCTACTACGAGCGTGTATGCCTGCCCCAAAACGAAGTACTTGGACGCCAGTCGGCTCCAGAGGTCTATGCGATGAATGCATCCATTTACGCATGGCGGCGTTCCTGCTTACAGCCCTCGCTGTGGGACGCGCCGCGTATTCGCCTCCATCCAATGCCGCGCGAGCGCTCCATCGACATTGATCAGCCGCTCGACTTCGACATCGTGGAGCTATTGATGCGCAGGAAATTGGCTGCGGCTGATGTGCAGGGGGAAGAATGACTGACGCTTTGAAGCTTGACGGCAAGGTGGTGGTTCTCACTGGAGCTGCGGGCATCATCGGTTCGCAGGTTGTCAGGACCTTTATCGATGCGGGCGCACGCGTCTTCGCTGTCGATCTAAATGCGGCGCTACTGGAGAGCCGCCTTGGGCCGCCACACGAAGAACTCTGTTTGCATGCTGCCGACATTTCCCAGCGGGATTCTGTTCGCGAGGCGCTCGGCACGCTGAATGCCCGATGGGGTACGCCTGACGCGCTGCTCAACAACGCGGCAGCAAAATCGGCCAACTTCTTTGAGCCCTTTGAAACCTTCGCGTTGGAGGAGTGGAACGAAGTAATGAACGTCAATCTGACCGGCGCGATGCTGTGCGCGCAGGCTTTCGGGGGGGCCATGGCAGAGCGCGGGAGCGGCTGCATCGTCAATACGCTCTCGATCTACGGCATCGTCGCACCCGATCAGCGTATCTACGAGGGTTCGGAGTATCTGGGCCGGGCCATCAATACGCCGGCGATCTACGCGGCAAGCAAGGCCGGACTCTGGGGACTGACCCAGTATCTTTCCACCTACTGGGCACATCGCAAAGTACGGGTCAATGCCGTTACACCTGGCGGTGTGTTCAGCGGACAAAACAGTACCTTCGTCCAGAATTATGCGCACCGCACCCCTATGGGGCACATGGCGGAGCCGGTCGACATGGCCTATGCGATGCGCTATCTGGTCAGCGATGCCGCCAAGTATGTGACAGGCCACAACCTGGTCGTTGACGGCGGCTGGACTGCATGGTGAGCGCTACACCGATCTTCGTCATCGCCGAGGCGGGTGTTAACCACAACGGCCGGCTTGACCTGGCGCTGCGCTTGTGCGACGCGGCGTATGCCGCGGGTGCCGATGCGGTGAAGTTCCAGACCTTCCGCGCGCAGGACTTGGTGTTACCCGGCGCGCCCACTGCGGCCTACCAGGCACAGCAGACTGGCGACATCGACCAGTTCGCCCTGCTTCAGCGCCTGGAACTGTCGGAAGACCAGCATCGGGCTATTCAGGCGCACTGCCGGCAACGGGGCATCGAGTTCTTTTCCACGCCGTTTTCGGTGGCGGCGGTGGACATGCTGGTCGGGCTGGGCGTGCGCCGCATCAAGCTATCGTCGGGCGAACTCACCCACCGTGCGCTCGTCGCCCATGCCGCGGCCACCGGGTTGCCGTTGATCCTGTCCACCGGCATGGGGACGATGGAAGAAATTCGCGAAGCGCTGCAGTGGGTGGTGAAGGCGCGCGGCAGCCTGCAGGGCGTGGCCGTGCTGCACTGCACTTCGGCCTATCCGGCACCCGACGCCGCGCTGAACCTGCGCGCCTTGGAGAGCATGGCGCGCGACCTGCCGGGCGTGGTCATCGGCTATTCCGACCACAGCCTAGGTATCGAAGCGCCCCTGGCGGCCGCGGCTTTGGGCGCGACCGTCATTGAAAAGCACCTGACGCTGGACCGCACGCTGCCGGGCCCAGACCACAGTGCGTCGCTGGAGCCGGCCGAGTTTGCGCAAATGGTGGCCGGCATCCGACGCGTCGAGGTGATGCGCGGCGATGGCGTCAAGGCGCCTTCGCCTGAAGAGAGCGACACCGCTCGGGTGGCGCGGCGCAGCGTGGTGGCGGCGGTCGATATTCCAGCCGGTGCTGTCATCGAGGCCGCATGCGTGCAGTGCCGCAGGCCGGCCACCGGCATTGCGCCGCGCGACCTGGACCGGGTCGTCGGACGGCGTGCGCGTTCCGCCATCGCCGCAGGTACGGTGCTGCAGTGGGACCAGATCGAGGCTGCGCCAGCGGGCGTGCTGGACTGATGCAGTGCAGCACGCTACAGCCGGGCCGTCGCAAGGTCGTGTACCTGAGCGGCACGCGGGCCGACTTCGGTCTGATGCGCTCCACGCTACAGCAGGCCGCGCAGCGGCTTGACCTGTCCCTCGCCGTGACCGGCATGCACCTGGAGCCAGCTTTCGGCCATACCATTGACGAGATTTTGGCCTCGGGGCTACCCATCTGCGGCGAGGTGCCAGTCGATGTGCAGACCCGGACGTCCGCCAGCATGGCCGGCGCTGTTGGCGCCTGCCTGCAAGGCATGGCGGCGCTGCTGGAGCGCGAACGGCCCGACATGCTGCTGCTGTTGGGCGACCGGGGCGAGATGCTGGCCGGCGCCATTGCTGCCCTGCACCTGGGCATTGCATGCGTGCACCTGCACGGCGGCGAGCGCTCCGGCACAGTGGACGAGCCGGTGCGCCACGCCATCAGCAAGCTCGCCAGCTACCACTTGGTCGCAACGCAGAATTCGCGTGAACGCCTGGTTCGCATGGGAGAGCTGCCTGAGCGCATCTTTGTTACCGGCGCACCGGGGCTGGACGACCTGGAGTCTATGGTGCATATGCCGGCCGCAGACTGCCGTGCGCGACTCGGCATACTTGGTGAGGGGCCGTTCGTGCTGGCGCTGTTCCATCCGGTGGTACAGCAGGCGGGCGATGCCTACATGCAGACGGCGGCATTGCTTGACGCCCTGCGACAACGGAGCCTGCCGGTGGTCTGGCTGGAGCCCAACGCGGACGCTGGCTCGCACGACGTTCTGCGGGCGCTGAATGAGTTTCCGTTGCCGCCGGGCTCGTGCCGCTGGCCGCATTTGCCGCGGCCCCTGTTCCTAGCGGCCTTGGCCCACGCGGCGGTGCTGGTCGGCAATTCGTCGGCCGGCATCATTGAGGCGGCCAGCTTCGGCATCCCGGTGGTGAATATCGGAGACCGACAGCATTTGCGCGAACGCAATGCCAATGTGGTGGATGTTCCGCCCGCTACGCATTCGATCCTGGCGGCCCTGCGAGCCGCGCTGCAAGCTGGCCATATGCCATGTGACAATCTTTACGGCGACGGCCACGCTGGCGGCCGTATTGTCGAGCTCCTTGCAAGCCTGCCGCTGAATGCGGAGCTGTTGAGTAAAGCCAATACCTACTGAACCGACTTCGAAGACGACCCTACGCATGGTGCCCACCACCACATCTCCATCCTTGTCCGCACTGGCCGAACTGCTGTTGTTCGGCGCCGGCGGCCATGCGCGTGTGGTTGCCGATGCATTGATCCAGGCAGAGCCGGCATTGCGCGCGGTCGCCAGTGACCGCGACCCCGCGCGCTGCCAGGGCGAACTGCTGCCGGGGCTGCGCCTGTGCGCGATTCAGGAGGCAGAGGCCATGCATGGCATGCCAGTGCACATCGCCATCGGCGCCAATGTGGCACGCGAACGCGAGGCCAGGGCATGGGGCATCGAGCGCCTGCGCACCGTTGTGCATCCGGCGGCAACAGTGTCGCTCTACGCGCGCCTGCAGCCGGGCTGTTTTGTTGCCGCGGGCGCGGTTGTCGGGCCGCAGGCGGATATCGGTACTAGCGCCATCGTGAACCATGGCGCCGTGGCGGACCATGACGTGCATATAGGCGCCTTTGCGCATGTCGCGCCGAAGGCAGCGCTGGGCGGCGGCGTCCGTATCGGCCGTCGGGTGCTGGTGGGCGCGGGCGCAGTGGTGCTTCCCGGCATCTCGATTGCCGATGATGTGCTGGTGGGGGCCGGGGCGGTGGTTTGCGTGCCGCTGTTGGAGGTCGGCACCTATGTGGGTGTACCGGCGCGAAGAATTGCATGACGCGCCTTGGAAGGCTATTCGATGAACCCCGCTGAATTCCAATCGCTCGGCGTTGCGCCTGGCTGTACCCTGCGCGAAGCGCTGCTGCGTATGGACCAGACCGCCCGTGGCATCCTGCTGCTACTGGGCGACGACGGCCGCTTGGTCCGCACCCTGACCGATGGTGACCTGCGCCGAGCCATGCTGGGTGAGTTTGCGCCGACCGCACCGGTCAGTTCCCTACCGCGGCATCTGCCCCTCACCGTCGGCCGCGATGCCAACGCGGCGGCCGTGCTGGCCCTAATGGACCGGCACCAGATAGACCACGTCCCAGTGCTCGATGCGGCCAACCGGCCGGTTGACATCGTGTTCCGCCGTGAATTGGGCCAGCGTGTCTGGCTGTCGTCACCCCATCTCGGCGAGGAGGAAAGCGCCTTCGTCGAAGATGCTTTCAAGACCAACTGGATTGCCCCGCTCGGCCCCCATGTCGATGGCTTCGAACGCGAACTGGCTGCCCATGTGGGCGTGGCCCATGCAGCTGCGCTGAGCTCCGGCACGGCGGCGCTACACCTCGGGCTCGTCCTGCTTGGCGTGCAGCCAGGTGACACGGTGTTTTGTTCCTCGCTGACCTTCGTGGCCAGCTGCAATCCGATTCTTTACTGCGGTGCCAAGCCGGTGTTCATCGATGCTGAGCCCGGCACCTGGAACATGTCGCACGCCGCGCTGGAGCGGGCCTTCGAATGGGCGGCCCGCGAAGGTCGCCTGCCACGCTGCGTGATCCTGGTCAACCTCTACGGCCAGAGCTGCGACATGGATGCGCTGCTACCCATCTGCGAGCGCTACGGCGTGCCGGTGCTGGAAGACGCGGCCGAATCCTTGGGGGCGCACTACAAGGGCCGCAGTAGCGGCAGCTTCGGCCGGCTGGCCGCCTATTCCTTCAATGGCAACAAGATCATCACCACCTCCGGCGGCGGCATGCTGGTCGCCGACGATGCGGACCTGATCGCCAAGGCGCGCAAGCTGTCCACCCAAGCGCGCGACCCTGCGCCGCACTACCAGCACAGCGAAGTCGGCTTCAACTACCGCATGAGCAATGTGCTGGCCGGTATTGGCCGCGGCCAACTCAAGGTGCTACAGCAGCGCGTAGCCCAGCGTCGGCGTGTGTTCGAGCGCTACCAAGCGGCGTTGGCCGACATCCCCCAGTTGCAATGGATGCCCGAGCCTGAAGGGTTCCACTCCACGCGCTGGCTCAGCTGCTTTACGCTCGATGGCGAAGATGGTGCTATCCAATGCGCGCAGGTCATGCGCCATCTCGAGCGGCACTCCATTGAAGCCCGGCCCGTCTGGAAACCCATGCATTTACAGCCGCTGTTCGCTGGCGCACCTTTCTTCGGCCATGCCCCCGAGAGTGATGTGTCGGGGCAGCTGTTCCACCAGGGCCTGTGCCTGCCATCGGGCTCCAACATGGGCGAAGAGCAGCAGGACCGGGTGATCGACCATTTGCGCCGCGCGCTGCTGCTGGCCGAGGACCGACGTGCAACTGCGTAGAAAGACGCTGTCTTTGCTCGTCATCGACTTGCTGCTGGTTGGACTGGCTTGGTGGGTGGCGTTCTGGCTGCGCTTCAACCTCGACATTCCCCATGAATTCATGGAGCTGGCCGCGGAGAGCCTGCCCTGGGTCATCCTCTCCTTTGCCATCGGTATGCTGACGGCCCGTGTCTATCGCCAAGTCTGGCGCTATGTCAGCATGCATGAGTTGCGGCAGCTGACATTTGGCGTGGCGCTTGGCGGCGTTCTCTCTGCTGCGGTCATTCTGATGCTGCGGCTCGAGAGTTTCCCGCGTTCCGTTTTTCTGCTGCAGCCCTTGTTGGCGATGCTCCTGCTTGGCGCCGTGCGGGCGGTGTGGCGCTCTTTGCGCGAGCGGCAGGTACCGTCGCGCGATGCCCGGCCCCTGCTAATCGTCGGCTCGCTGGAAGACGCATCCGATGCCCTGCGCGCTTTGAAGGGGTCGAGCCAATGGCAGCCGGTGGGCATTGTGTCGCCCCATGCCGGTGAAAGTGGCCGCTCCCTGCAAGGTGTACCGGTGTTGGGCGGTATCCCTTTAATAGCGCAAATCGCCCGTTCCACAGGCGCATCCACCGTTTTGGTTGCGAGTCCGGCAGGCTCACCTGAGCGGCGTGAAGTGCTGCAGCATGCCGGCGGCATCGCCTTGCTCACCATGCCACCGCCGGGCGAATGGCTGCGCACCGAAAGCGCCGGCCCCCGCAAGATCGAACTCGAGGACCTGCTCGGTCGCGCCGCTGTGCAGCTCGATGTGCAGGGCCTCTCCGAACTGCTGTCCGGCCAGACCGTCCTGGTCACTGGCGCGGGCGGCTCCATCGGCTCCGAACTCTGCCGGCAGATTGCGCGTTTTGGCGCAGCGCGGCTGGTATGCGTGGACGTGTCGGAGTTCGCCATCTACCAGCTGGAGCAGGAGCTGCGCACGGCGCATCCTCAGATGCAGGGCCTGTACTACACGGCCAATGTGCGCGAGGCCGAGCGCTTGAACGCCATTGCCCAGGCGCACCGGCCGGCGGTGGTGTTCCATGCGGCAGCCTACAAGCATGTACCGCTGATGGAGGAACTCAACGAGATTGAGGCCCTGCGTACCAATGTGCTGGGTACATTGCATGCGGCACGCGCGGCCGGCGCCTGCGGGGCGCAGCGCTTCGTGCTGGTGTCGACTGACAAGGCGGTGAATCCAACCAATGTGATGGGCGCCAGCAAGCGTCTGGCCGAGCTGGTGGTGCAGTGCGTGGCAGCCGAGTGCATTGGCACCCAGTACGTGGCCGTGCGCTTCGGCAATGTGCTGGGCTCCAGCGGTTCGGTGGTACCGTTGTTTTCGGCGCAGATCGCCAAGGGCGGCCCGGTGACGGTGACGCATCCGGACATCGTCCGCTTTTTCATGACGATTCCAGAAGCCGCGCAGTTGGTGCTGCAGGCCGGGCTGATGGGTGAATCGGGCCAGATCTTCGTGATGGACATGGGCGAACCCGTGAAGATCGTGGAATTGGCCCGCATGCTGATCCGGCTGTCGGGCAAGACCGAGCAGGAGATTCCCATTACCTACAGCGGCCTGCGTCCAGGCGAAAAGCTCTATGAGGAACTGCTGGCCGACGACGAGACGACGGATCGCACCCCGCATCCAAAACTGCGGGTGGCGCGCACGCCAGGACCACGGGAATCACTGATCCACGAGCTGGTGCGCTGGACTGCTGAGGCGAGTCCGGCGCCGGACCGCAATGCTTTGCGTTCCTGGCTGCGCGTCCAGGTACCGGAATACGCTGCGCGCTGAGGGCGGCACGCCGGCCGCATACCCATCCATCGGTCTGGCGGGTCAGGTAGCCGAGACGTAGGTCCCCGACTTCCCCCCGTGCTTCTCCAGCACCCGCACATCGGTCATCACCATGCCGCGGTCCGCGGCCTTGCACATGTCGTAGATGGTCAGCAGCCCGACCTGCACGGCGGTCAGGGCTTCCATTTCCACGCCGGTGGGCCCGGTCGTTTCCACGGTTGCGGTGCAGATGATGGCGCTGGCCAAGGCTCCGCCTTGGCTATATGCTGCAAAATCAATAGCAACCCGCGTCAGTGCTAGCGGGTGGCACAGCGGGATCAGGTCGCTGGTCTTCTTGGCGGCCTGGATGGCGGCGATGCGGGCCACGCCCAGGACGTCGCCTTTCCTGGCGGTACCGGACTGGATCAAGGCCAGCGTGTCGGCCTGCATGGTGATGCGGCCGCTGGCAATTGCCACGCGGCGGGTGGCCGGCTTGGCGCCGACGTCGACCATGTGGGCCTGGCCGTCGGCATCGAAATGGGTGAGGGGGCTCATGCGATGGGCTGCGGTGGCGGCGAACATTTCCCCGCTTGGCGCATCATACGGCGATGGCTTTCCTCTCTCTGTCCTACGCTGGCCGCCTGGGGCGGCGTGTTCTGTGTTCCGTGCTGGCGCTGCTGCTGGGCCTGGTCCCGCTGCTCTCGCACGCCCAGTTGCCCAGCCTGGGCGATGGCAGCGACATGACCGCGAGCGCCGAGCGGCGCCTGGGCGACCGGATTGCGCGCGAGCTGTACCGCGACCCGGACTACCTCGACGACCCGGTGCTGGTGGAATACCTGCAGAGCATCTGGCAACCGCTGCTCGCGGCGGCGCGGGCGCGCGGCGAGATGAGCGACGAGCTGCAGGAGCGCTTTGCCTGGGAGCTGCTGATGGGCCGTGACCGCATGGTGAACGCCTTTGCACTGCCCGGCGGCTACATGGGGGTATACGCCGGGCTCATCGCCGTGACCGAGTCGCGCGACGAGCTGGCCTCGGTGCTGGCGCACGAACTGAGCCATGTCACGCAGCGCCATATCTCGCGCCTGATGACGCAGCAGAGCCGGACCACGCCGCTGATGCTGGCGGCGATGGTGCTAGGAGCGCTGGCCGTGAGCAAGAACCCGCAGGCCGCGAATGCGCTGGTGGTGGGCGGTACGGCCGTGACGACGCAGGTGCAGCTCAATTTCTCGCGCGCGATGGAGCGCGAGGCCGACCGCGTCGGCTACGGCGTGATGACCCAGGCCGGCTTCGATGGGCAGGGCTTTGCCGCCATGTTCGAGAAGCTGCAGCAGGCCTCGCGGCTGAACGACAACGGCTCGTTCCCCTATCTGCGCAGCCACCCGCTGACCACCGAGCGCATCGCCGACATGCGCGCGCGCGTGCCGCTGGCCTCGGGCGGCGCGCCGCAGCGCCAGGAACGCGGCGCGGCCACTGCGGCCGGTGTTGCTGCGGCTGCGGCGCAACCGGGCGCGGCGGAGGCCAGCCTGCCCCTGGTCACCGTCAGCGCTGCCTCCGGCAGCCTGGAGCATGCGCTGGTCGCCGCGCGCGCGCGGGTCATTTCGCGGCCGGACGTGGATGCCCTGCGCGCCTGGGCGGCGGAGCCGGACCAGGGCGGCTTCACCGCGCAGTCACCGCGCCGGCAGAAGGTGGCGCTGTATGCGGGCGCGATGGCCCATCTGCAGCAGCGCGATTTCGACCGCGCGCGCGCGCAGGTCGCACGCCTGGCGCCGATGGTGGCCGACGACGCGCCGGCGGCGCGGCTGGTGCGGCTGCTCTCCGCCGAGATCGAGCTGCGCGCGGGCAATGGCGCGCGTGCCGCGGCGCTGGTGATGCCCGGTGCGCCCTCGGGCCGGCCGGAGCTGATCTACTACGCCGAGGCCAGCCAGCACGGCAGCGGCGCACGCGACGTGGCCGACCGACTGCAGACCTGGGTCGCCAATCACCCGCGCGATGCCACCGCGTGGCAATTGCTGGCCGTGGCCTATCGCGGGATCAACCAGCCGCTGCGCGCGCTGCGCGCCGAGGCCGAGGCGCAGGTCGCGCACGTGGACTGGGCTGGCGCGGTGGACCGCTACAAGGCCGGACAGGAACTGATGCGCAAGCAGGGCGGCGACTACATCGAGGCGTCCATCATCGACACCCGCCTGCGCGAGGCCGAATCACGTCTTCGCGAAGACGCCGCCGAGCGCTGATTCAATGACGATGCTGAACACCGAGTAGATCAGCGAGCCGAGCAGCGCGGCGCCGAATCCCGTCACGTGGAAGCCCGACAGCAGGCCTGAGGCTGCCCAGAACATCAGCGCGTTGATGACGAACAGGAACAGCCCCAGCGTGAGGATGGTGACCGGCAGCGTCAGCACCACCAGCACCGGCCGCAGCACGGCGTTGAGCAGGCCGATGACGGCCGCGGCTATCAGGGCGGCGGTGAAGTTCTTCACTTCGACGCCGCTGTAGATATAGGCCACCAGCAACAGGGCGGCCGCATGCAGCAGCCATTTGAGGATCAGCTTCATGCAGGGCAGGATAGCACCGCACATGAAAAAGTGCGCGCCCATGCGTCCTGCTTCGCGTGGTTCGCTGCCCCCCCGAAGGGGCGCTTTCATCCAGGCGCGGGCCGGCAATGAAAAAAGGAGGCCGGCGGCATGCGCCGGGCCTCCTTCATCTCCCGCGGGGCGGGGCGAGCGGCGTTATTCCGCCGCCAGCACCAGCATGGCGCCCATGCCGGCCACGGCGCCTGGCACCGACCAGCGGTTGGGCGACGTGGTGGGCTGCTCGTCGGTGACCGGCTGCAGGTCCTGGCCGAACTTGGGGCGGCGCGCGTCCAGCACGCGTGCTCCAGGGTGCTCGGCCAGCAGGCGCTCGGTCAGTTCCGGCAGCGGGCCCTTGGCCAGCACCGAATGGACCGTATCGCCGCGCGACGCCAGCCAGGGCACGGTCTGCCCGAACAGCTTGTCGGCCCACTTGGCGCGCCAGTTCTCGCGTGCGCTGTGGCTGACCCACTTGCTGATGCGGTGGGTCATGCGGGGCGCGCACGCCACCACGACCCAGTGCGCGCTCTGCGGATGCGCCGCGCTGCCACGCAGCGGCGCGAGCTGCTGCTGCGCGTAGGCTGCATCGTCCACATACACAATGATCTTGTCCATGGCGGCTCCTTCAGGGTGGTGAAACGGGGGCAGAAGAATGGCGTGCTGCATGGTGCTCAGTCCGCCTGGCTTTGGGTCGCGAGCTTGCCGGTGTCGACGGCCTCTGCCTTGGCGCCGGCGCTGCGGCGGGTCCTGAGCCAGCCTGCACCCAGCACGCCGGCGACGGCGAGCGCGCACACGCCCCAGTAGGCGATCTGCTGCGCGGGGGCATCGCCCTTGAAGAACGAGGCCAGCAGCCTCTCGTTGACGATCATCTTGGCGGCAGTGAAGGCCAGCACGGCGGCGCCCAACTGGATGATGATGGGGAAGCGCTGCACCAGCTTGAGCACCAGGGTGCTGCCGAAGACCACGATCGGGATGCTGATCAGCAGGCCGATCACCACCAGGTCGAACGCGCCATGTGCGGCACCGGCCACGCCCAGTACGTTGTCGATACCCATCAGCGCGTCGGCGATGACGATGGTCTTCATGGCGCCCCAGAAGGTGGTGGCGCCGCCGCCTTCGGCGTGTTCATCGCCGTGGTCCTGGTCGGCCAGCAGTTTGTAGGCGATCCAGAGCAGGCCCAGGCCGCCGACCAGCATCAGGCCGGGCACCTTGAGCAGCCAGACCACGCCGACCGTCATGGCCGAGCGCACGACGATGGCGCCGACGGTGCCCCAGACGATGGCCTTGCGCTGCAGATGCGTCGGCAGGCGGCGCGCGGCGAGGGCGATGACGATCGCGTTGTCGCCCGCAAGGACGAGGTCGATCAGGACGATGGCGAGAAGCGCGGACAGCCACGCGGTAGAGAACATTTCCATGAGCACAAGCTCCGAGTTGTCGTTTCGATCAACAACCTGGCGCAGGGACGGTGGAAATGTGCGGAGGAGCGCGCCACGGCGGGGTGGCGGCAACCGGCATGCTTCGACCGAACCTGCAACAGGTTCCAATCGAAGGTCTTGCTCGGCATGGTGTCATGCAGATATTTATGCCCAGCAAGCCGGAAGTTGTAACTTCGTATTGACGACTTGCTGATACCTCTTGCCGCAGCACCCTGTGGGCACCTCCCTGTGCGGCAGGAAGTGGGAGCTACTCCCCTTCGTGGCGCTATTAGAGCATTGCCGGCGAGTGCGCGGCAAGCAGCGGCAGTCGGTTTTCGACGGGTATTTTCCCGCGGATTTTGAGAAAAACTCCGGGGAGACCAAGGTAGCCTATGGGCTTTGTGCTCTGTTTTTGGTAGCGGTTACAGCCACCTCCAGGTCCGGCGCCGGGCAGCGCTATCATCGCCCTCCCTTTCTTGCGCGGCTGCCGCGCGCCCTTGCCGCATGGCCGCCCTGCACATCACCGACATCGAAGCCGCCATCAACTACTGGCGCGCGAAGAAGCCCTCGCCCGACGGCGTCACGCTCGCGCCGGAGATCCGCGCGCTGGCCGAGGTCTATGCGCTGATGGTGTACTTCCACGAGGACGAGGTGGATGAGCAGGGCTTCCCGCCCAAGGCCTGGGCAGCGTGGCTGGGCTGGTACGAGACCACGCCCGACACGCCCTGCATCGCCATCTGCTCCACCAGCCAGGGCGACGAACTGTGCAAGGGCTGCGGCCGCACCTTCGACGAGGTGCAGCGCTGGCCCGAGATGGGCCCGGTGGCCAAGCGCGTGACCTGGCGTCGCATCACGCGCGAGAGCAGCGCCTGGCGCTTCAACCGCTACGCCGAGCGCGCGGCCGAGGGCGGCGACGATGCCGATGCCCGGCCCGCACCGATGTTCGGCCCGCGATGATCCGCCTGACCAAGGCGCCCAACGCCGCGATTGCCACCATCTGGGCCGACCTGCTGTGCGAGGCCGGCTTCCCGGCGACGGTGCAGCGCCTCTACCTGGGCAGCGCAGCGGGCGAGTTGCCGCCGGGCGAGTGCCTGCCCGAGCTGTGGCTCACGCACGACGAGCACGCCGCCCCGGCGCGCGCACTGCTGGCGCAACTGGAGTCGCTGCCGCAGCGCCGCTGGACCTGCCCGGCCTGCGGCGAGGCGGTGGAGGGCGGCTTCGAGCAATGCTGGAACTGCGGCGCCTGGATGCCTGGGTGAAATGAACACCCCCAGGCTGCGCGCTTCGCGTCTCCGCCAACCCGCTTGCAGGGGGCACATCCAGCGGCACGGCGGAGCCGGTTCCTCGGATGTCCGCGCGTGGCCCGCTCCGCTGCCCTGGGTGCGTTGGTGTTGCGGCCGCTGCGGGCGGCGGCCAGGCAGTGCCATGGATGACTGATATCGAATATGGATCTCTTCAAGACCCTGATGCTGTTCGTTGCCACCGCGCTGGCGGAGATCGTGGGCTGCTACCTGCCCTGGGTCTGGCTGCGCCAGGGCGGTTCGGCCTGGCTGCTGCTGCCGGCCGCGGCGAGCCTGGCGCTGTTCGTCTGGCTGCTCACGCTGCATCCGGCGGCGGCCGGGCGCGTGTATGCGGCCTATGGCGGCATCTACATCGGCGTGGCGCTGGCGTGGCTCTGGGCGGTGGACGGCATCGCGCCCAGCCGCACCGACATCGCAGGCGCTGTGATCTGTCTGCTGGGCGCTGCGGTCATCGTGTGGGGCAGCAAGCCGGGCTGAACGCAGGCCTCATTTCCAGCGCAGGCACTCCAGGTCGACCGAGCCCTTGTCGCTGCTGAGGGTGAGCACGCCTTCCTGGACCGTGGCCTGCAGCTGCATGCTGCGTTCGGCCAGCGTGGCCAGCGTCTGCGATGCCTCGCTCGGCACGCGCCAGACCTGCAGCTTGTCCAGGCGCGTGAGCTTGTTCTCGATGCCGCGCCACCACACGTCTGCGGCGTGGTGGAAGGCATAGACGAGCACCAGATCGGCCTTGCTGCAGGCCTTGGCCAGCGGCTTGTCCTCGGGCTGGCCGACTTCCACCCACAGGCGCGGGCGGCCGGTGAAGTCGCGCAGGATCAGGTCCGGGTCCTCGGGGCTGGAGAGGCCTGCGCCAAAGGCCAGCGTGCCGTCACCGCCGACGTCGTCCTGCAGCCGGTGCGCCTGCAGCGCCAGCGCGGCCAGGCGGATCATCATGCGCTCGTCGGTTTCGCTCGGGTGGCGCGCCAGCGTCAGTGCGTGGTCGGCGTAGTAGCCGTGGTCGATGTCGGCAATCGCGACGTTCGCCTTGAAGATGGTGGATTTCAATGCCATGCGGTATTGCTCTTATCTGGATAGCAAAAGGCCGGCGCTGGGCGCCGGCCAGGGGCTGGTGGGGCTTGAAATCAGGCGCGGCGCGCGAGTTCTGCCGCCTTGCCGATGTAGGTGGCGGGGGTCATCTCGAGCAGGCGCTGCTTCTCGGCGTCCGGGATCTCCAGCGAGCGGATCAGCGCGTGCAGGTCTTCTGCGCGCACGGTCTTGCCGCGCGTGACTTCCTTGAGCTTTTCGTAGGCGCCCTGCACGCCGAAGCGGCGCATGACGGTCTGGATCGGCTCGGCCAGCACTTCCCAGGAGGCGTCGAGGTCGGCGTCGATGGCTTCGCGGTTGAGCTCGAGCTTGCCCAGGCCGACGCCCATGGCGTGGTAGGCGAGCTGGCTGTAGCCCAGCGCCACGCCCATGTTGCGCAGCACGGTGGAGTCGGTCAGGTCGCGCTGCCAGCGGCTGATCGGCAGCTTCTCGGCCAGGTGGCGCAGCAGGGCGTTGGCCAGGCCCAGGTTGCCTTCGGCGTTCTCGAAGTCGATCGGGTTGACCTTGTGCGGCATGGTGGAGGAGCCGATCTCGCCCTCCTTCAGGCGCTGCTTGAAGTAGCCCAGGCTGATGTAGCCCCAGATGTCGCGCGCCCAGTCGATCAGGATGGTGTTGACGCGGGCGATGGCGTCGAACAGCTCGGCCATGTAGTCGTGCGGCTCGATCTGGATGCTGTAGGGCTGGAAGGTCACGCCCAGGCCGAGCGGCTCGGGCGTCTCGACGACCTTGCGGCTGAAGGCTTCCCAGTCGAAGTCGGGCCAGGCCGAGAGGTGCGCGTTGTAGTTGCCCACGGCGCCGTTCATCTTGGCCAGCAGCTGCACGCCGGCGATCTTCTCGCGCGCGGCGGCCAGGCGCACCACGACGTTGGCGATCTCCTTGCCGACGGTGGTCGGGCTGGCGGTCTGGCCGTGGGTACGCGACAGCAGCGGCACGTCGGCGTACTGGTGCGCCATCTCGCGCAGCTTGCCGATGATGGCGTCGATGGCCGGCAGCACCACGTGCTCGCGCGCCACCTTGAGCTGCACGGCGTGGCTGGTGTTGTTGATGTCCTCGCTGGTGCAGGCGAAGTGCACGAACTCGGCCGCGGCCAGCAGCTCGGGGCGCGCCTCGAACTTGCTCTTGATCCAGTACTCGACCGCCTTCACGTCGTGGTTGGTGGTCTTCTCGATCTCCTTGATGGCGTTGGCATCGGCCTCGGAGAAATTCTTCACCAGGCCCAGCAGGTAGGTGCGGGCGCCGGGTGTGAGCGGCTTGAACTCGGCAAAGCCGGCGTCCGACAGGGCGATGAACCAGACCACCTCGACCTGCACGCGGCGGTGCATGAAGCCCTGCTCGCTCATCAGGGGACGCAGGGCGGACAGGCGGTTGGCGTAGCGCCCGTCCAGCGGGGATAGGGCGGTGACGGCGGAGGCGGCGGCAGGGGTAGGGCTCATGGGGCGGGATTGTAGGTGGCGACCCGTACCGGACCCTTCCTGACAGTTTTGCGCCAGGGCAAGCCGATAGAATCTGCCCTCCGCCGGACGCCCGGCTGCTGCCCATCCCCCTGCATGAAACTGATCGGATCCCTCTCCAGCCCCTACGTTCGCAAGGTGCGCGTCGTCATGGCGGAGAAGAAGCTGGACTACCAACTGGTGCAGGAAAACCCGTGGCGCGAGGGCAGCGCCGTGCCCGCCTCCAACCCGCTGGGCAAGGTGCCCTGCCTGGTGATGGAAGGGGGCGAGGCGGTGTTCGACTCGCGCGTCATCGTCGAGTACCTCGACACCCTGTCGCCCGTGGGCAAGCTGATCCCCCAGCCCGGGCGCGAGCGTGCCGAGGTCAAGACCTGGGAGGCGCTGGCCGATGGCCTGCTGGACGCAGCCGTCCTGGCGCGCCTGGAGCAGGGCGGCTTTGCCGGCCGCACCGAGGCCGAGCGCAGCCAGGCCTGGACCGACCGCCAGATGGACAAGGTGCAGGCCTCCCTCAAGGCCATGGCGCAGGGCCTGGGCGACAAGCCGTATTGCAGCGGCATCCATCTGAGCCTGTCGGACATCGCGGTCGGCTGCGCGCTGCTGTGGCTGGAGTTCCGCTTCCCGGCCGTCACCTGGCGCGCGGACTATCCCAACCTGGCTCGGCTGGTGGACAAGCTGTCGCTGCGCCCGAGCTTCGCGGAAACGCAGCCGGGTTGACCGGGCAACCCCCCAGGCGGCGCGCTTCGCGTCTTCGCCAACCCCCTGCCGGGGGCAACACCTGCGGCCTGGCGGAGCCAGTTCCGCGGTGTTTTTGGCGTGAGGGCGCTGTTCTTAGGCAAAAATGCCTGAAGCCCAGGTTTCGCCTGGGCTGTCAGCTATATATTTTGTAGCTACGGCTTGAGCAGCGTGTACTGCACGAGGTCGGTGCTGCCCTGGGCGAAGGCGGCTTCGCAGTACGCCAGGTAGAACTCCCAGGTGCGCAGGAAGCGTTCGTCGAAGCCCAGCTGCAGCACCTGCGCATGCGCGGCGACGAAGCTCTCGCGCCAGCGCTTGAGCGTCTCGGCATAGTCCTGGCCGAATGCGAATTCATCCACCACCCGCAGGCCGGCGGCCTCTGCTGCGCGGCGGAACTCGCGCGGGCAGGGCAGGCAGCCGCCGGGGAAGATGTACTGCTGGATGAAGTCGGTGGAGCGGATGTAGCGGTCGAACAGCGTGTCGTCGATCACGATGCTCTGGATGCAGGCGCGACCGCCGGGCTTGAGCAGCCGGGCAATGGCACCGAAGTACGCCGGCCAGTAGGCACGCCCCACGGCCTCGACCATTTCGATGGAGCACACGGCGTCGTAGGGGCCGTCGGCGATGTCGCGGTAGTCCTGCAGCCGCAGTTCGACCCGGTCGGCCACGCCGGCCTGCTCCATGCGGCGCTGCGCGAAGGCGAGCTGCTCGGTGGACAGGGTCACGCCGGTCAGGCGGGCGCCGAAGCCGGCGGTGGCCTTTTCGGCCAGCGCGCCCCAGCCGCAGCCGATCTCCAGCACCCGGTCGCCAGGCTGCACGTGCGCCATGCGCAGCGCGCGCTCCACCTTGGCGTGCTGGGCGTCGTGCATGGACCGCGTGCGGTCGCCCTCGAACCAGGCCGACGAATAGTTCATCGTGCCGTCGAGCCAGAGTTCGTAGAAGGCATTGCCCAGGTCATAGTGGGCGTGCACGTTCCTGCGGCTGTTGGCCTTGGAGTTGTGGTGCAGCAGGTGCCGCACCCGGTAGAACAGGCGCCCGGCCCAGCTGCCGTAGATCATGTCCTCGACTTCGCGCCGGTTGGCCAGCAGCAGCTTGAGCAGCGCCCCCAGGTGGGGCGTGGTCCAGTCGCCGGCGATGTAGCCCTCGGCAAAGCCGATGTCGCCGCGTGCCAGGCTGGCGCCGCAGACGTCCCAGGTGTGCAGGGTCAGCGCGGCATGCAGCTCGTCGTCGGCCCGGCCGAACTGCCGCATGCTGCCGTCGGGCAGTTGCACCGTGAGCTGGCCGTGCGCCAGCCGCTGCAGCAGGGTCAGAACGGTGCGGGCGGCGGCGGGGGCGCCGTCGGGCACGGTGAAGGCGGAGGTGGTGGCGGTTCCCATCGTGCAACACTTTACGCAGCCGGGCGGCTGGCGGTTTCAGTAATTTGCCGGGGGTCTGCCCCGCCCGTCCGCCGTCCGCCTAGGCGTCGGTGGTTTCCAGCTGCGACGGGCCTGCTGCGGCGGGCACGGGCTGGCGGGCGGATAGCGTCCAGTCCAGGATTTCCAGCCGGCCGTCGGCGTGCTCGGCCAGCGCGGTCAGGCTTTCCACCCAGTCGCCGTCGTTGGCGTAGAGGATGCCGTCGATCATGCGCATTTCCGCATGGTGGATGTGGCCGCAGACCACGCCCTGCACGCCGCGGCGCTGGGCTTCGCGCGCCACGGCGGCCTCGAAGTCGCCGACATAGCTCACGGCGCGCTTGACCTTGCCCTTGAGGTACTTGGAGAGCGACCAGTAGGGCAGTCCCAGTCGCGCGCGCAGCGAATTCAGATGGCGGTTGAGCCTGAGCGTGAACTCGTAGAGGGAGTCGCCCACGTGCGCCAGCCACTTGGCGCACTGGATCACCCCGTCGAACAGGTCGCCGTGGATGATCCAGAGCTTGCGGCCATCGGCCGTCTCGTGGATCCAGTCCTCCGCCACCTCGATGCCGCCGAAGTTGTGCTGCAGGTACTTGCGCGCGAATTCGTCGTGGTTGCCCGGAATGAAGATCACCCGCGTGCCCTTGCGCGCCTTGCGCAGCAGCTTCTGGATCACGTCGTTGTGTGCCTGCGGCCAGTACCAGTGCCGGCGCAGCTGCCAGCCGTCGATGATGTCGCCCACCAGGAACAGGGTGTCGCATTCGGTGCGGCGCAGGAAATCCAGCAGGGCATGCGCCTGGCAGCCGGGCGTACCCAGGTGCAGGTCCGATATCCAGAGCGTGCGGTAGTGCCGTGCGCCCGCCTCGGCCGGCTCGCCGGGAAGGCGTGCCGCAGCGTCGGTCCAGGCGCGCCAGAGGGCTTCTTCGCGTTGCATGGCCCGATGCTGGTGGGCCTGCATGACCACGGCGCGGCAGCGCCATGAAGTTTGTGTGACACCCGCACGGATCGAAGGGCTTCATGCGATGGCCTGGCCAGCAAGGGGGTCAGCGCGAGACGGAGGAGTCCGGCGGCGCGGGCTTGCGGAAGAAGTCCACGCGCTTGCACCACAGGCGCAGCGCCTGCCAATGGATGCGCGCGACAACGCCCAGGGTCATCGCCGGGTAGCGCCACAGCGCGCGGCGCACGGTGGTGCGGGTCAGTGCCTCGAGCTGGCCGCTGACGCTGGTGCGCAGCAGCGGGCCTTGTGCATCGTCGTGGTCGATGCGGGCCACGGTGTGCTCCTGGGCGCCGTGCCGTGTGCGCATGAAGCGGAACCGGTAGCCGCCCTCGACCCGGCAGAAGGGCGACACGTGGAAGCACTTGTCGGCGTGCAGTTCGGTGCCCCAGGCAGGCTGGTCCAGCAGGTAGCAGTGGCGTTCGCCGAAGGTGTTGTTCACCTCCACGACGATGGCGCGCAGCCCGCCGTCGGCACGGTGGCAGTACCAGAAGCTGACCGGCTTGAAGGTGAAGCCGAACACCCGGGGGTAGCAGTGCAGCCAGACTTCGCCATTCGCGTCGGCGATGCCCTCGGCCGCCAGCAGGCCGTCCAGCCACGCCAGCGCGCCGCCTTCGGCCGGGCCGCGGCCGTCGCCATGGTCGCGGTCGTAGAAGCCCAGCGCGCCGCGCCGGTTCCAGGCCAGCGGGCCGGCGGCCGCAGGGTCGCGCCGCAGCGTGCGCATGGGCAGCAGCAGGAAATAGGTCGGGTAGGCAAAGGCATTGACGGCCGGCCGCAGCCGGCGGTGCCGCACCTGGCCGAAGCCGATCAGCGCGCGTGCCGGGCCGCCCGGCGCGGTGTTCACGGGGACCTGCCGTCCTGCAGCAGGCGCTGCGCCGCGGCCAGCCCGGCCGCGAGCCCATCCTCGTGGAAGCCGTAGCCGGCCCAGGCCCCGGCGAAGTAGCTGTGCTGCCGGCCCTGCAGCCCGGCCAGTCCGGCCTGGGCCTGGATGGCGGCGGCGTCGAAGACCGGGTGGGCGTAGTCGATGGTGGCCATCACCTGATTACGGTCGGGTTCGCGCAGCGGATTCAGCGACACGATCACCGGCTGGCTCCAGGGCAGCGGCTGCAGGCGGTTGAGGAGGTAGTGCAGGCAGACCTGCCGCGACTCGGGCCCCGCGCCGGCGGCCTCGTAGTTCCAGGCGGCCCAGGCGATGCGACGCTGCGGCAGCAGCCGGGTATCGGTATGCAGCACCGCGCGGTTGGCCTGGTAGCGGATCGCGCCGAGCGTGGCGGCCTCGGCGGGCGTGGGCGCCTCCAGCAGCGCCAGCGCCTGGTCGCTGTGGGTGGCGATCAGCACCTTGTCGAAGCGCTCGGTGCCCGCGGCGGTCACGACGCCCACGCCTGCGGCGTCGCGCTTCACCCGCAGCACCGGCGTGGCTGCGCGCGCGTCGGCAAGCTGCGCGACGATCTTCTGCACATAGTGCCGCGAGCCGCCGGCCACGGTGTACCACTGCGGCCGTCCGGTGACCTGCAGCAGGCCATGGTTGTGGCAGAAGCGCACCATGGTGGCGACCGGGAACTGCAGCATCTGGTCGGTCGGGCAGCTCCAGATGCAGCCCAGCATGGGCAGCAGGTACCAGTCGCGGAACGGCTCGCCAAAGTGGTGCTCGCGCAGCCAGTCGCCCAGCGGCAGGGCCAGCGCGGCGGCGTCGCCCTGCTGCGCCAGCCGCGTCGCCAGCGCATTGAAGCGCAACAGGTCGCTCAGCATGCCCAGGAAGGCCGGGCGCAGCAGGTTGCGCGGCTGGGCGAAGACGCTGGCCAGGCTGGTGCCGCTCCATTCCAGCACTGCCTCGCCGGGACCGCCGGGCGCCTGCACCGAGAACGACATTTCCGCCTTGGCGGTAGCCACGCCCAGTTCGCCGAAGAGGCGGATCAGCTGTGGATAAGTGCGCTCGTTGTAGACCAGGAAGCCGGTGTCCACGCCGTGTGTCACGGGCCCCTCGGGTCCGGGCAGCGTGATGTCCACGGTATGCGCGTGGCCGCCGAAGGTGGGGGCCGCCTCGAACAGCGTGACCTGGGCCGCGTCGCGCAGCGCATGGGCGGCACCAAGCCCGGTGATGCCGGCGCCTATGACGGCGACCCTCACCGGGCGTACCCGGTGATCGTCAGGGGGAGGGGATGGCCCCGGTCGGCGCGCTGGGCCGAGGGGGCGGAAGACAAAATTGCTGCGAAGCGCCCCGACACGAAGGAGGGAGGGAGGGAGGAGGAGAAGAGTCGCCTCGGGATTGCAGCCGGTTCACGGAGAACCGGAAGACTTCGCAGCAAGAAAACAGTAATCGGCGAGCGCTTTCGGTCGCTCGTGCTGGTTAGGAGCGGCTGCGGCAAATGACAGTTCCGCGAAAGGGAGGGCATTCGGGTAAACCTTTGTAACCACGGGGCTCTAGGGTATTCGTCTTAGGAGTGGACGCGATCCGGATCCTCAAGGTGTTGCCAGTTGTTTCTCGACTTCGCGTACGAAACCCTTGTCCTCGGGCGAGGTCATGCTGGAGTAGCTGTCCACCACGCGACCGTCGCGGCCGATCAGGTATTTGTAGAAGTTCCACTTCGGTGTCGTGCCGCTGGCCGCCGCCAGCTGCTTGAACAGGGGGTTGGCGTCCGGGCCGCGCACCGAGGATTTGACGAACATCGGGAATTTCACGCCGAAGGTGCTCTCGCAGAAGTCGGCGATCTCCTTGTTCGAGCCCGACTCCTGCGAGAAGTCGTTGGACGGAAAGCCCAGCACCACGAGGCCGCGGTCGCGGTACTTGGCGTGCAGCGCCTCCAGCCCCTTGTACTGCGGGGTGAAGCCGCAGAAGCTCGCGGTGTTCACCACCAGCAGCACCTTGCCGGCGTACTGGCAGAGCGACTGCGGCTTCTCGTCCTGCAGCCGCAGGAAGGTGTGCTGCAGCGTGGACGGGCAGGCCGCCGCGGGGGTGGCGGCGCTGACGGCAGGCGCTGCAGCCAGCGCCGGCTGGGCGGGGCCCAGCAGCGTGGCGAATGCCAGGACGGGCGGAAGGAATACGGTGTAGGTGCGCATGGTGCTTGCCATCGTGTTGCCAATCGACGGGCTTGTCGAGCGGAGACTGCACACAGTACGCCGCCAGGCTTGTCCTGGATGCGCGAAGGGCTGCATCCGGTCCCGGCTGTCACACGTATGTCCTTGAAAACCTTGATGATTTACGGCATGGCCATGGGCGGTCGCCGCTTAAAATTCAGGCAACGTGCAAGGATTTTCAATGCTGTACCCCGAACTCTTCAAGCAACTCGAATCCGTCCGCTGGGACATGGACCGGGACATTCCCTGGGACCGCTTCGATGCCACGCAGCTCACCGACGAGCAGGCGCAGACGGTGAAGATGAACGCCATCACCGAATGGGCGGCGCTGCCCGCTACCGAGATGTTCCTGCGCGACAACCGCGACGACAGCGACTTCTCGGCCTTCATGTCGATCTGGTTCTTCGAGGAACAGAAGCACTCGCTGGTGCTGATGGAGTACCTGCGCCGCTTCCGGCCGGACATGGTGCCGACCGAGCAGGAGCTGCACGACATCCGCTTCGACTTCGACCCGGCGCCGCCGCTGGAGACGCTGATGCTGCACTTCTGCGGCGAGATCCGGCTCAACCACTGGTACCGCCGCGCCGCCGAGTGGCACACCGAGCCGGTGATCAAGCAGATCTACACCACGCTCTCCCAGGACGAGGCGCGCCACGGCGGCGCCTACCTGCGCTACATGAAGCGCGCCATAGGCAAGTTCGGCAACGAGGCCAAGGCCGCGTTCACCAAGGTGGGCGTGCTGATGGCCAGCGCGCGCCGCACCGCCCAGGCGCTGCACCCGACCAACCTGCACGTGAACAAGGCGCTGTTCCCGCGCGACACCATCCAGAGCCGCCTGCCCAACCCGGAATGGCTGGAGCACTGGCTGGACACCCAGATCAAGTTCGACGCCGTCTGGGAGAACAAGGTGGGCGAGCGCATCCTGCACAACCTGAGCCTGCTGCTCAACCGCAGCTTCAAATCGGTGCAGGAGCTCAACCGCTACCGCAAGGAACTGGCCGCGACATAGCGAGCCGGCACAAAAGGCCGCGGAGCAGGCCTGCCAGGACATCCGCGGAACCGGCTCCGCCGGGCCGCAGGATGTCCCTTGCTGGTGCTTGGCCTAGACCAGCGCCTGCATCCGGTCCAGCGGCAGCTGCACCTTGACCTCGTGGTGGGGTACGCCGGCCGTGATCTTGAACGCGGGCTGGCTGGTGTCGCGCACCACCCGTTCGCCGGCCGGCAGGCCCTGGCGGTTCAGCACCACGGCGACCCGGGGCGTGGTGCCGCTGCGGCCGCGCCGCAGCACGATGGCGGTCTCGTTGCTGGCCAGCCGGACGAAGCAGCCCGGCGGATAGACGCCCAGGGCGGCGATCAGGGCCGCGCCGGCTTCGTCCACCCGATGCTCCTCGTCGAAGTAGCTGCCGCGCAAGGCCATGGCCGCGGGCATGGCCGCGCGCGAGGCGCGCGGCGACAGGCGGGCGGCAAAGATGTCGGCGCGCTCGATCAGCCGCGCGATGCGTCCGGCGGGCGCCATCTGCGCCAGCGCGCCGGTGGGCGGCGAGTGGTGCTGGCGCACCGCTTCCAGCCACAGCGGGTCGACCACGCCAAGGCGCTCCAGCAGCGCGGCCGAGGCGTCCGCATGCACCGCGATGGCTGCCATCTGGGCCGGCTCGGGCCGCTCGGGTTGCCGGGCCAGGGTGTCCTGCAGCCCGGTCATCGCGATGTTCATGGTCAGCGCCACGCGGCCCAGCGCCTCGCACATCGGCGCGTCCCAGCGCAGGGTGTCCCGCGCGGCCATGGTGCAGACCACGGCGACCAGCAGCGCGTGCGTGGCGCTGTACATCTCCAGCTCGCGTGCGGCGAAATGCACCAGGGTGAACAGCGTGGCATCGGGCTGCTGGCGCGCCTGGGCGTCAAGGTCCGCGTGCAGGCGCTGCAGGCGGACCAGGAAGTCATGCGCCTGCGGCGCGCGCAGCAGGGCGCTGGCGCGGATCTGCATTTCGTGCCAGTCGGCGTGCTCCGTGCGCGCCGTGCCGTCGTCGCGTGCCCGCGCATCGGGGCGGGGCACCTCGGCGCTGATGCGCGCGGCGGCGATCTCGCCGATGGTGTGCTCGGTGCGCACCAGGTTGTCGAGCTGGCCCATGAAGGCGCGCTGGTACTCGGGCGATTCCTGGATGTCCACGCACAGGGTGCCGCCCCCTTCCACCAGCAGGTCGAGCTGGCCGCGCGTATCCAGCACCAGGCCCCGGGCCGCGAGCAGCGTACCGGTTGCGGTGCGGATCGAGAAAGGCAGCGGCTGGCCGAGGCGGATCGTGTCGGGCTTGAGCGGTACCAGCTTCATGGGGCGGACATTATTGCCCGGCCCCGGGCATTCGTGCCCTAGAAATCAACCGAGGCCGACAGGGTGAAGGTGCGCGGCGCGCCCAGCACCAGGTAGCCGTTGTTCGGGTAGCCGCCGACCGAGGACCAGTAGCTGCGGTTGGTCACGTTGTCCAGGCGCCCGCGCAGCGTCAGCAGGCGGCCCTGCAGCTCGGTGGTGTAGCGCACGCCCAGGTCCAGGCGGGCCCAGCCGGGCACCTTGAGGGCGTTGGCGGAGTCGGCGTAGCTGCTGCCGGTGGCCACGACGCGCCCGTTGAGCGCCAGGCCCCGCACGCCCGGTACATCCCAGTCCACCCCCAGGCTGCCCTGGGCGTCGGGGACGCCGATCACGCGCTTGCCGTCGGTGCTGGCGCTGCCGGTGGTCTGCTGCTTCGCGTCGAGCAGGGTCACTCCGCCCAGCACGCGCAGGCCGCGCAGCGGCTCGCCATAGGCGGTCAGCTCCAGGCCCTGGTGGCGGTCCTTGCCGCTGGAGGCGAAATAGCCGGCGCTGTTGACCAGCGAGCGCGGCTTGTCGGTGGAGAAGAAGGCCACGCCGCCGCCGAGGCGGCCGCCGTCGTACTTGACGCCGATCTCCTTCTGCTTGGAGACATAGGGCGCCAGCTGGGCGCCGGCGTTGAGCACGGGCTGGCTGTTCGACGTGCTCGGCGCGGTCTCGCCCTGGCTCAGGCCTTCCACGTAGTTGGCGTAGAGCGAGAGGTCCGGCCGCAGCTTGAAGACGAAGCCGGCCATGGGGCTGGTGCGGCTCTGGTCGTAGACCGTCGGCACGCCGGTGTTGTACGCAAAGCCGGTGCTCGACAGGGACTGGTGGCGCAGGCCCAGCGTGAGCTGCGCGCGGTCATCCAGCATCGACAGCGTGTCGCCCAGCGCGAAGCTGTTGAGCCGCGTCTCGGTCAGCATGGCCGGATGGGCGAGGTCGTTGCCGCCGAATGCGCCGGAGCTGAACGGGGGCAGTGCATAGGACACGGGACGGTAGAGGTTGCTGGCCAGGGTGTTGAAGTAGTCCCAGCGGTAGGCGTTCTTCTCTTCCAGCTGGTAGAAGGAGTAGGACGCGACCAGCGTGTGCCGCACCGCGCCAGTGGCGAGCTGGCCACGCAGTCCCAGCTCGGCGGTCTTGACCCTGTCCTGGCGCTGGTTGTCGAAGCGCGACAGGGTCCCCGCGCCGGTGCTGCCATTGGTCACGGTGAACCCGGCCAGCGAATTGCCCTCGTGGCTGCTGCGTGCGCCGGCGGCGGCCCAGGCGGTCAGGTGTGGGGCGATGTCGTATTCGCCGCGCAGCGAGCCGAAGGTGTCGCGTTCGTTGGAGTAGGTCCAGGGCTGGGCGTAGTTGGTGCGGCTGTCCGGGGCGGCGGGCACCACCGTCACGCCGGTGCCCAGCGTGACATTGGGGCGGGTGCCGCTCAGGCGGTGCTCCTGGTGGCCGATGTCGGCCGACACGCGCACGTCGCGGCTGCGCCAGTCGACGCCGACGGACAGCAGGTCGAGCGCGACCTTCTCGCCGTTGATGCCGGTGTCGCCCTTGCGGTGGGCCGCGTTGACGCGTATGCCCGTGCTCTGGTCAGGCCCGAAGCGGCGCGCAAGGTCGGCCGCCAGGTAGGCCTGAGAACCGCTGGCGGTGCCGACCGTGACCTGCGACAGGGGCTCGTTGCCGGCCCGCTTGGGCAGCAGGTTGATGTTGCCGCCGATGCCGCCGCCGCTGGGCGTGGCGCCGTTGAGGAAGGCGCTGGCGCCGCGCAGCACCTCGACGCGCTCGAACAGCTCGGACGCGATGTACTGGCGCGGCAGCAGGCCGTAGAGGCCGTTGTAGGCGATGTCGTCGGAATTGACGATGTAGCCGCGGATGAAAAAGGCTTCCTGGAAGTTGCCGAAGCCGCGCGCCACGCGCACCGACGGGTCGTTCTGCAGCACGTCGGCCACGCTGCGCGCCTGCTGGTCCTGGATCAGCTGCTGGGTGTAGCTGGTGATGCTGAACGGGCTGTCCATGTTGTCCTGCGTGCCCAGGATGCCGGCCCGGCCGCCGCGCGCCACCTGGCCGCCGGCGTAGGGCTTGGACAGCCCTTCGGCCGAGGCGTCGGCGCTGGCCTCGACGGTGACGGTGCCGAGCGTGCCGCCCTGCGGCGCCGTGGAGGACTGGGCGTGGGCCGTCGCCGCCAGGACAACGGTGAGGACAGCGGCGGCCGAGACCGGCGCCAGCGCAAATCGGGAAGAGGGCATGGTGCGGATTTTGCAAACGAGAACTAGTCGTATTCTCTATTGCAACACCGCCTGGATGGCATGCGGGCTTCGCAAAAGAAAGGCGAAGCCGTGCGAGCGTTGTACCGAGGCAACGTCGTCCTGCCCGGTCGGGCACCCCATCTTTCTTCGTAAAAAAGGCCGGAAGTGCAATCTGCACGCCGGCCTTTTGCTATTTTCCCTATAGCGTCATGAGGGTTCCGTACGGGGTGCCGGCAGCGGCGCCGCCGGCCTGCTGCGCCGCAGCCGTCGCATGGCCCACTGCCCCAGGTCGTCGATGTAGGTGAATACCGCCGGGATCACCAGCAGGCTCAGCACGGTGGAGGTGATCAGCCCGCCGATCACCGCCACCGCCATCGGCGAGCGGAAGCTCGCGTCGGCGGCGCCAAAGCCCACGGCGATCGGCAGCATGCCCGCGCCCATGGCGATGGTGGTCATGACGATGGGGCGCGCGCGCTTGTGGCAGGCGTCGAGCAGCGCCTCGACGCGGGTCATGCCGTGCTCGCGCCGCGCCAGGATGGCGTATTCCACCAGCAGGATGGAATTCTTGGTGGCGATGCCCATCAGCATGATCAGCCCGATGAGCGAAGGCATCGAGAAGCTCTTCTGCGCGATCAGCAGGCCCACGAAGGCGCCGCCCAGCGACAGCGGCAGCGCCGCCAGGATCGTGACCGGGTGCAGGAAGTCCTTGAACAGCAGCACCAGCACGATGTAGATGCACAGCACGCCGGTCAGCATCGCCAGGCCGAAGCTGGCGAACAGCTCGCCCATCACCTCGGCGTCGCCGACCTCGGTCACGCGCACGCCGGGCGGCAGGTTCTTCACCGCGGGCAGGTCGTGCACGACCTTGGCCACGTCGCCCAGCTGCAGGCCGGCCAGCTCGATGTCGAAGTTGACGTTGCGCGCACGGTCGTAGCGGCTGATGACGGCCGGGCCGCCGGCCACCTCCAGCGTGGCGACCTCGCCCAGCATCACCGGGCCGCGCGTGCCGGGCACGGCCAGGCGGCGCAGGGTGTCCAGGTTCTCGCGCGCGGCGTCGTCCAGGCGCACGACGATCGGCACCTGGCGCTGGGCCAGGTTGAGCTTGGGCAGCGAGACGTCGTAGTCGCCCACGGTGGCCACGCGCAGCGTCTCGCCGATGGCCGCGCTGGTCACGCCCAGGTCGGCGGCGCGGGCGAAGTCAGGGCGCACGGCGATCTCGGGGCGCACCAGGCTCGCGCTGGAGCCGATGTTGCCCAGGCCGGGGATGGTGCGCAGGTCGCGCTCCACGTCGCGCGCGGCCGACAGCAGCGCCTGCGGGTCGTCGCCGGAGAGCACCAGCACGTACTTGTCGTTGCCGCCGCCCAGGCCGACCTTGATCCGCACGCCGGGCAGCGTCTCCAGCGCGGTGCGGATGCCGGCCTCGATGCCCTGCTTGCGCGGCCGTTCGCCACGCCGGGCCAGCTGCACCGTGAGCGTGGCCCGGCGCGGCTCGGCCGCCGCGCTGCCGGCGAACGGGTCGCTGCCCGCGCTGCCGGCGCCGATGGTGGTGTAGATGCTCTTGACGTGCGGCACCTGCATCAGGCGGCGCCGCGCCTCCTCGGCCGTGGCCGAGGTCTCGGCCAGCGTGCTGCCCGGGGCGAGCTCCAGGTAGACCTGGGTCTGCGAGTTGTCGTCCGGCGGGATGAAGCCGGTGGGCAGCAGAGGGATCAGCGCGATCGACCCGAAGAAGAACAGCGTGGCCAGCGCCATGGTCGCCAGACGGTGGCGCAGGCTCCAGCCGGCGCAGCGCAGGTACAGCCGCATCCAGCGCGGTTCGTGCTCGGCCCCGACGATCGGCTTGAGGAGGTAGGCCGCCATCATCGGCGTGAGCACGCGCGCGACCACCAGCGAGGCGAACACCGCCAGCGCTGCCGTCCAGCCGAACTGCTTGAAGAAGCGCCCGGCGATGCCGCTCATGAAGGCCGTGGGCAGGAACACCGCGATCAGCGTGAAGGTGGTGGCGACCACCGCCAGGCCGATCTCGTCGGCCGCCTCCATCGCCGCCTGATAGGGCGTCTTGCCCATGCGCAGGTGGCGCACGATGTTCTCCACCTCCACGATCGCGTCGTCCACCAGGATGCCGACCACCAGCGACAGCGCCAGCAGCGTGATCACGTTGACCGAGAAACCCAGCAGGTACATGCCGATGAAGGCCGGGATCACCGACAGCGGCAGCGCCACGGCCGAGACGAAGGTGGCACGCCAGTCGCGCAGGAACAGCCACACCACTACCACCGCGAGGATGGCGCCTTCATACAGCAGGTGCAGGGAGCCCTCGTACTCCTCGGCCACCGGCTGCACGAAGTTGAAGGCCTCGGTCAGCGTGATGTCGGGGTGCTGCGCCTTGAGGTCGGCCAGCGCCTTCTGTACCCCCGCGCCCACCTCGACCTCGCTCGCGCCGCGGCTGCGCGCGACCTCGAAGCCCACCACCGGCGTGCCGTCGAGCAGCGCGGCGGCACGCTTCTCGGCCACGGTGTCGGTCACGGTGGCCAGGTCGGCCAGGCGGATGCGGCGCCCGCCAATGGACAGCTGCAGGTTGCCCAGTTCCTCGGCCGACTGCACCGTGGCCAGCGTGCGCACCGGCTGCTCGCTCTGGCCCAGGTTGGCCCGGCCGCCGGCGCTCTCGTTCTGCACCTGCCGCAGCTGGCGCGACACCTCGGCCGCGGTGGCGCCCAGCGCCTGCATGCGCTGCGGGTCCAGTGCCACGCGCACCTCGCGCTGCACGCCGCCCACGCGGTTGACCGCCCCCACGCCCGGCACCGTGAGCAGCCGGCGTGCCACCGTGTCGTCGACGAACCAGGACAGGCCTTCCTCGTCCAGCTGGCTGGACTGGATGGTGAAGGCCAGCACCGGGGTGCCGGCCAGGTCAACCTTGGTGATGATCGGGTCGCGCAGGTCGGCCGGCATGTCGGCGCGCACGCGGTTGACGGCCGAGCGCACGTCGTCCACGGCTTCCTGCACCGGCTTCTCCAGGCGGAATTCGGCCGTGATGGTGGCCGAGCCGTCCTGGAGCGTGCTGTGGATGTGTTTCAGGCCCTGCACCGTGGCGATCGAATTCTCGATCTTGCGCGCCACGTCGGTCTCCAGCTGGCCCGGCGCGGCGCCGGGCAGCACGGCGGTGACCGTGACCATGGGCAGGTCCATGTCGGGGAAGTTCTGCACCTTCATCGCCTTGAAGGACAGGGCGCCGGCAAAGGTGAGCAGCACGAACAGCATCACCGCCGGAATCGGGTTGCGGATCGACCAGGACGAGACATTCATGTCGAATGCTCCTTATTTAGTAGCGGAAGGCCTGGACGTGTCCTGGGCTTCCGGCACTTTTTGTGCTGAATTTCCAGCGGCGGCAGCGACGACGCGCACGATGTCGCGGTCGTTGAGAAAGCCCGCGCCCTGCGCCACCACGGCCTCGCCGGCCTGCAGGCCGCCGGTGATCTCCACCTGGTTGCCGATGCGCCGGCCGGTCTGCACCTTGCGCAGTGCCACGCGCTGCTCGCCCGCCTTGCCCTCCAGCGGGCCGGGCACGAAGACATAGCTGAAGGCCTCGCGCACCACCACCGCCTGCTGCGGCACCGTCAGCGCCTGGCTGTCGCCGAGCAGGAACTCGCCGCGGGCGAACATGCCCGCCTTGGCCGGCAGGCCATTGCCGGCCGTCGCCGGCAGATCGACGTAGACCAGCCCGTTGCGCGTCTGCGGATCGACCGTGGGGCCGACCATGCGTACCCTGCCTTCCAGCTGGGCACCGCTGGCGGCCGTGACGTCGACCCGGGCGCCGGGCCGGATACGGCCCAGCTCGGCCGAGGTCACCTCGGCGCGCCACTCCAGGCGGCCGCGGCGCACCATGCGGAACAGCTCCGTGCCGGCGCCGAGCACCGCGCCCACGGTGGCGCTGCGCGCGGAGATGACGCCGCTGTCGGGCGCGCGCACTTCGGTGAAGCCCAGCTGCAGCTGCTGCGCGTCGTAGCTGGCACGCGCCGCGGCCACGCGCGCGTCGGCGGTCTGGGCGCTGGTCTGGTACTGCGCGATCTGCGAGGCGCTGAGCGCGCCGGAGCTCGCCAGGGTCCGTGCGCGCTCGGCATTGGCATGGGCCTCGGCCGCGTTGGCCTCGGCCTCCAGCAGGCTGGCGCGGGCCTGGGCCAGTGCGGCCTTGACGGTCTCCGGCGCGAAGGTGGCCAGCACCTGCCCGGCCTGGACCACGTCGCCCACGTTCACCCGCACCTCGGCCAGGCGCAGGCCGTTGACCTGCGCGCCAATGCTGGCCTCCTGCCAGGCGGCGATGCTGCCGTTGGCGCTCAGGCGCACCGGCAGCGCCACCTGCTGCGGCAGCGCGGTGGTCACGGTCAGCGCCGGCCGCGCGGCCGGCGCCGGGTCGGCCGCCGAAGCGCGCAGCGTGCCCAGGGCCCAGCCGCCGCCGGCGAGCAGCAGCGTGGCGGCCAGCGCAAGCGCCGCGCGGCGCGCGCGCAGCGCGCCGGACAGGGGAAGGGAAGAAGAAGCGATACGGAACATGTCGGGAATCCGGAGAAGGCGTGCGGGCACGCGGGTCAGCGGGTAGCGGAATCGGTGGAGGCGGCGGAAACGGCATCGCCTGGCGCGGGGCGGGCCGGGTCCCAGCCGCCGCCGGCGGCACGGTACAGCGCCACCCAGGCGGCCATGCGTTCGCGTTCCAGGTTCACGCGCGCGGTCTCGGACGCCAGTGCGGTGCGCCGGCTGTCTTCCAGCTCCAGCAGGCTGGCCAAGCCGCTGCGGTAGCGCGCCTGCATGGCCTCGAAGGACTGGCGGTAGCCCTCGGCGGCGGTCTCGGCCGAGGCGGTGCGGTCGGCCGCGGCCTGCAGGTTGACCAGCGCCTCTTCCACTTCGCGCACCGCCTGGCGCGCCTTGCCGCGGTAGACCGCCGCGGCCTCCTCGTAGCGCGCCCGGGCGGCCTCCACGCCGGCACGGCGGCGGCCGCCGTCGAACAGCGGCAGCGCCACGGCCACCGGGCCGATGGTCCAGTTGCTGAAGTCCAGCGTCTGCCCTTCGAACTGGTAGCGCGCGCGGCCCACCGTGCCCTGCAGCGAGAGCTGCGGGTAGCGCTGGGCGTCGGCGTTGGCCACCTCGGCGCTGGCGGCGGCGACCTCGCGTGCGGCGTTGTAGACGTCGGGCCGCTGCTCCAGCACCTGTGCGGGCATCGATGCTATTGAAAAAAGAGCAGAAGGCCGTTGGCCCACCTTGGCTTCGGCCACCTTTTGCTCAAGAACGGTTTCGTCCAGCGCGGTCAGGGCCACCAGGCCCTTGAGGTTGACCTCGCAGGCCGCGCGCTGCTGCGTGGTGCGGGCGTCGGCGTCGGCGGCACTGGCGCGGGCCAGCGCCGCATCGGCCGGCGCCTGGAAGCCGGCGCTGGCGGCCAGCCCGGCCAGCCGCGCCGTCTCCGCGCGCGAACCGGCGTCCGAGCGCGCGACGGCCAGCAGGCGGCGGCAGTTGCGCAGCGTGTCGAGCTGGTTGGCGACATCGGCGGCCACGGCCACCCGCGCCTCGTGCCAGGACGCACGGGCACCGGCCAGCCGCGCGTCGGCGGCCTCGCGCGTGGCGGCGCGGGCGCCGAACAGGTCGGCGTCCCAGCTGGCCTGCACGCCGCCCTGCAGTGCGGTGACCATGCCGCCCAGGCTCACGTTCACGCCGCGCTGCGCGCTGGCATTGGCGTCGGCCGTGGGCAACTGCGCGGCGCGCGCGGTGGTGGCGGTGGCGCGCGCCTGCAGCAGGCGCGAGCGTGCCTGCGCCAGCGTCGGGCTGGCCTCCTGGGCGGCGGCGATCAGCTCCGCCAGCAGCGGGTCGTCCAGCCGCTCCCACCAGCGCTCCAGCCCCTCGACCGTGCCGCCATGCGGCAGCGGCGCGTGCCAGGCGACGGGTGCCGCCGCCGCCACGGTGGCGGGTGGGCGCGACAGGGCGCAGGCGGAGAGCAACAGGGGCAGCAGCGGCAATAGCAGGGCCGGGGCAGTGCGTCGGGGCAGCGTCATGCGGGGAAGGGGACTGGAAAGGAGGCCGGCGGCAGGGAGCGGCATCGCGCCGCCCGCAGACCGGCATCATAGAAGCCCGCCGTGACCGGGCCGTGCAAGAGGGGCGTCTATCGTCTCTCGACGATGACCGGCGTGATCTGCAGGCCGGTGCGGATCTGCGCCGCCGCGCGCGCGGCGGCCTCGCGCGAGCCGAACGGGCCGGCCTGCAGCCGGTGCAGGCCGCGGTCGTTGAGCACGGCCAGCAGGGGCGCCAGCGACTGCAGTTCGCGCGCGGCCTGCTGCTGCAGCTGCTGCGCGCCCTCGGGCCGGCCGAAAGCTCCCAGCTGCACCCAGAAGCCCGGCGCGACGGCGGCGGGGGGCGGGCTGGGCGCTGGCTCGGGCGTGGGTTCCAGTGGCGGCAGCGCCTGCACGCGCAGGCCGTCCTCGCGGGCCACCACCGCCTGGGGCTCGGCCGGTGGCGCGGCCATCGCCACGGCTGGCGGCAGTGCCGGTGCGGGTACTGCGGCCGGAAGGGGCGTGGGTGCGGCAGGAGGCGGTGCAGGCGGCATGCCACGCACCGACAGCGGCACGCTCCAGCCCGAGCTGGCGGGCGCCGGGGCCGGCGCGGGCTGGACCACCGGCTGCACGGCGGCCAGCGGCACGGCCACCAGGGGCGCGGGCGCCACCGCCATGGCCGGCGGGGCTGCCAGCGCGAGCGCCGTGCCGTCGCCCTCGCGCCGCCACGCGCCGGTGCGGATGTCCTCCTGCGTGATGCGGGTGATCTCCACCGGTGCCACGCCGCGCAGCAGGTCGAGCCGGAAGGCGGCGGTGTAGCTCAGGTCGATGACGCGGCCGTCATGGAACGGGCCGCGGTCGTTCACCCGCACGATCACCTCGCGCCCGTTGGCCGGGTTGCGCACGCGCACATAGCTGGGCAGCGGCAGCGTCGGGTGCGCAGCGGTCATGGCATACATGTCGTAGCGCTCGCCGTTGGCGGTGGACTGGCCATGGAACTTGCGCCCGTACCACGAGGCCAGGCCGCTCTCGCGGAACGGCCGGTCGTCTTGTATGGGCACGTAGCTGCGGCCGAGCACGCTGTAGGGCTTGTTCGGCCCGCCGCTGCGGATCGGCTCGACGCGGGGCTCGGCGTCGGGTACGCGCTCCAGGCCGGCGGGCGGGCTGGCCTCGGGGCCGTCGCGCCCGCTGCGCGGGCCGCTGGCGCAGCCGGCCAGCAGCACGGCCACGGTGCAGGCGGCCGCCGTGGCGGCCCGCCGCGCCGCCGCGGGCGCGCGGCGCCGGGCCTCAGCCAAAGACCGCCTTCCACAGCGCGAGCACGGCCGCGCGCGGTTCCTCGGCGTCTTCCTGGGCCATCTGCGTCGGCGCCTCGTCCAGCCGTGCCTGGTGCTGCACGCGGCGCAGCACGCGGTAGGCCGCCGCGGCACGCTCGCCCACGCCCGGCGGCAGCAGGCCGGCCGCCTCGGCGCGCATGAGCAGGGTGATGTTGCCCCGGTTCTCGCGCAGCGCCGGGTGCCGGGCCGACTCGGCCAGCACCAGGTACTGCACGGCGAATTCCACGTCCACCATGCCGCCGGCGCTGTGCTTGACGTCGAAGCGCCCGCCCTTGACCGGGTGCGCGGCGCGCACCTTGTCGCGCATGGCGACGATCTCGCGGCGCAGTGCGGCGGCGTCGCGCTCGGCGGTGATGACGGTCTCGCGCACCTCCTCGAAGCGGGTCTTCAGCACCTCGCTTCCCAGTACGCAGCGGGCGCGGGTCATGGCCTGGTGTTCCCAGGTCCACGCGGTATTGCTGCCGCGCTTCTGCTGGTAGTTGGAGAAGGCCGCGAAGCTGGTCACCAGCAGGCCCGAGCTGCCGTTGGGGCGCAGCGCGGTGTCGATCTCGTACAGGTCGCCCTCGCCGGTCTTGACGGTGAGCCAGTTGATCAGCTTGCGCACGAAGTTGGCATAGACCTCGGGGGCGCGCTCGTCGTCGTCGTCGAACACGAAGACGATGTCCAGGTCGCTGCCGTAGCCCAGCTCCTTGCCGCCGAGCTTGCCGTAGCCGATCACGGCAAAGCGCTGCAGCGCGTCGTCGGTCTCGCGGTGGCGTCCGCGCAGGCGCTCCCAGCACCAGCGCGCGGTAACGCGCAGCACGGTATCGGCCAGGGCGCTGAGGTCGTCGGCGACCTGCTCCACGGTGAGCCGGCCCTCGACGTCGCGCGCCAGCGTGCGGAAGGTCTCGGCATGGTGGGCGCGGCGCAGCAGGTTGAGCAGGGTCTCGTCGTCGTCCTCGGCGGTGGTGCGCACCGAGGCCAGGCGCTGCTCCAGGTCGCGTTCGAAGTCGGCGGGCTGGAAGCGCTCGGAGAACAGCGCCTCGCTCGCCAGTTCGTCGATCACGCCGGGATGCTGCAGCAGGTAGCGCGCCGGCCATTTGGCCGCCCCCAGCAGGTGCAGCAGGCGCTCGTGGATGGCCGGGCGCTCCAGCAGCAGCGCCAGGTAGCTCTGGCGCCGCAGCAGCGGCTCGATCCAGTTCGCCATCTGCACGGCCGCCTCTTCCTTCACGCTGCCGTCGGCCACCCAGCGCGCGGTGCGCTGCAGCAGGCGCACCAGGCGGACGCGGTCCTCGTCGCGCAGCGACTGCACGCGCGGGTGCTCGCGCCACTGCGCCACGCGCTGGCGCAGGCGCTCGGGCAGCGAGGCCAGCAGGGCCTCGATGTCGGGTGGCGGCTCGGCCTTGCGGCTGCAGCTGCCCTTGCTGCAGGTGCCGGCGCCGCCGAGCAGGGTGTCGAATTCCTGCGCGACGAATTCGCGGTGCGCGTCCAGGTCGTGCAGGAAGGGGCAGACATGCGCGTAGCCCATGCTGCGGGCGATCCAGTCCAGGTCGGCATCCTGGGTCGGCAGCACGTGGGTCTGCTGGTCGTCCAGGTACTGGATGCGGTGCTCCACCCGGCGCAGGAAGGTATAGGCGCGGGCCATGGCCTCGGCGGTCTCGGGCGTCATCAGGCCGGCCTGGGCCACGCGCGGCAGGGCGTCGAGCGTGGCGCGGCTGCGCAGCTCGGGGAACTGGCCGCCACGCACCACCTGCAGCAACTGCACGG
>Ga0116227_10001194_pt1 | contig 56832 bp, 46 predicted proteins | sample S1TSphgellanicum_FD_89693 | JGI IMG/M metagenome (GOLD analysis project Ga0116227, IMG submission 89693) | Host-associated microbial communities from peat moss isolated from Minnesota, USA - S1T2_Fb - Sphagnum magellanicum MG | ecosystem: Host-associated > Plants > Peat moss > Unclassified...
ACAAAACTAAACAAACCCAAAAAAAAAAAAAAAAAAACAAAAAAAACAACCAATACCAAAAAAAAAAAAGAAAAAAAAAACAATAAAAAAAAAAAAAAAAAAAAAGGCATTTGCAGAGAAAACCTGGAAGGGAAAGAGAAGACCTTAATAGGTAAAGGGTGTTCATTGGAAGGGCTATTAGTCCAGGCCAAAAATAGTGTCAGCCAATTTTAGGAATAGAATTTCCATGCAACCAATGAGAAGTGGCGTCATAGAGTGAAGGGGAGCAAAAAGACCCAAGAAGAAAGGAAGAAATTGAAACATCCAAGGAAAAAAAAAGAATGCAGAAAACATGAAATGTATTTCAACATGGGCACGAATCTAAGCTAAAGTCATACTTTACATATTACAATTTAAAGGGTGGCATACTTTGTCATGCCACCATCACAATATTAAAACAATTATTTCATGACCACCTTGCATGATTTGTAGCTTCATTGTCAGGTGGCTTTCCCTAGAAAGTGTGAATAAAATTTTCATGCATCAAACAAAGATGGCTCAACATGCCACATGGTTAATTGCACATGCACCCCATGTTGACATTAATTTGATATTCAATACCCAAAAAAAACAAAAAACAAAAATTCAGTATTTGCAAATTTCAAAAGATCTACATTCAACAAAAGAGGGATTTTTGAAAAAAAAAATTGGGTTCTTGGATTTTTCATTTTTTTCAAGAATAAGAAGAACTTTATTGAAAACATTGAATTTGTATTATTATTGTGAGTGATCTAATATTACAAAAGTTAAGTCCATATCCATATCTAATATAATTCCATCATATGCAATTTAACACACAATACCCAATGTAAGATATATCTCCATTGGGGGGGGGGGGTGTAGTAGGTACTAGGTACATCTTTAAGTGAAAATCCAAATCTTCAATAGGTACACAACTTAATACCTAGTAGGTATAACCATTTGGTAGGTACCTCTAATTTGAGAAGCCCAAACACATTGCTAAGAAATTGTTTTTCAATTTTTTCTAATAATTTCACATTGTGTGTGTGTGTGTGTGTGTGTGTGAAAATCTTGAAAACTAAGCAACTTTCTGGGATTTCAATCGCCATAATTTCAGAAACAAAAATCAGTAAAAATCAACAGTCCTTTATATTTGTTTTCAGCATGTAGCCAAAAATATAGAAGTATGATCCAAGATTTGTCCTTCATATATGGTTTATAGCCAGATTTGGCTTCATCGGAAACTTCCTTACAAAAACACTGCCAGGACCAGCATTTATTTATTTTTGGTTGTGAATTTTCTTAATTTGGCGAAAAAAGAATTTGCCAGATTTCTAGGAAGAAAGTTATGAAAATCGCAAAACAAAATTGGCAGATTTCAGCAGATTTCTCACTTTCTAGGATTTTTGCAATTTTTTTGTCCATGCTTTCTTCTTATAAATTGCCAGATTTTGATACTACGTTCCAACAGGTCACCAAAATATAATAGGATTCCTAATTTTTTCTACTTCTCTATTTGTCTGGTAGCCAAATTTAGCTAGATCCTCTTGTGGTTGATCGCCAATTTGGGTGCAAAATCAAAAAAATTGGAAATTTTTTGGGGGGAAAAAAAAAAAAAAAAAACCAATGGTCAGGAGTCATGATCCTCATAAACAAAATAGTAATAAATATTCAAAGAAATGATGATAAAGAAGAGAAAAATAAATAATTTTAATTTTAATTAAAAAGGACGGAACAACAACGTGTAGCCTAACTGAAGCACAAAATTGGGCAAAAAAGAAAACGAGAAAGAAAAACAAAATATTCACGACGTTACAGAAAAAAGCTGAGAGGGATATTACACAGTGTCTGTAACGGGAGGTCAACGATGGAATGGGCTTCCCCCGCCAACGGGAGCACATTCTGGGCGTCCGGAATGGTGAGGGAGATCTTCGTCCTTCACGCTCTCCTTTCCTGCGCCTACCCCTTTCCTTTGGGGGTTCCTTGCTTGCTTGCTCGCTCTCGTTTTTGCGGCTGCGGTTTTGCGATCGCGGCTCTCTCTCCCTCTCTCTGTGGGTGGGCGGCTCTCTCGTTCTTCTTCTGTTGTGTCTTGAAAGATATTATAGAGCTTTGGATTCTGCAGCCGAAGATCTGGTTCTGGTCGCAATGCGGGCTGGGTTGTGACATATAAAAGCTTCTTGTTAAAAAAACGAAGAAAGAGGAAGCAAGGACGGGGTGGTGGGGTGAGAAAACGGGGGAGAAGAAGAGAGAGGGCCACGGGGGGGCCGATAAACTCCAGATCTGCTCGGAAACTTTGGTTTAGAAGTGTAGACGGAGAGAGTAGGAGGGAGAAAGGGTGAAGAAGGGGGTGGGGAGAGCAAGAAAAGGAAAGACGGAATGGGGAACAACAGTAGGAGAGGCGGGATAGTGATGCCGGCGCTTCTGTGCTGCTTTCTTGTTCTGTTTTGTGCGGTGGGAGTGGAGAGCAGTGGTAGGACGCTGTTAGGAGCGAGGGATCATCGCTACAAAGACGGGGACCATGTGCCCTTGTACGCAAACAAAGTGGGGCCCTTTCACAATCCCAGGTGATGATCTTGATCACACACAACCTTTCTTCTCACATTCCTTCTCTCTTCTTGCCTTTGTAATCTCGTAGCCCAGGGTTCTTGATCTGTTGCACCATGTCAGTCAGCAGACTGTTTAGGGATCGTTGCTCTTGCACAAGTCATTTGTGGCTTCACATCCCGCATGGTTTGTATGCTGGACTTCATAGCCAGCTACATTGGATGGAAGCATTGTAGGCAGGGTCACTGAGGTCGCGCAGTCATACAATGTACATGAACCTAGGAGCTTTCTGCATGTAGGAAAAACATTCGGCAGACCAAATGAATGTGTTGCTATGATTACTGCAAGACAAAAAAATCACCTCTTCTAGGGATGCTTCGATCTGAGAGAGAGAATCATGCCAGTCATTTCAGTGGACATGGCAGTCTCCATCTTCTTCTTCTTGGTCGACTCAGAAGCGAGTCCATGTTTTTTGGGTTGTGTGTTGGGAGCAAGTGAGCAGCCATTTCCAAGGTTGCAGAAGATTAGGCATGCAAGATTGATTGATCGAAGGGGGGATTGGTTTTATTGTGCAACTGCAAGGATGAAGTATGCATTGATGATTTGTTCTGGTTGCAGCGAGACATATCAGTACTATGATATGCCATTTTGCTCACCGACTGATGTGAAGCACAAATCAGAGGATCTAGGAGAAGTGCTGGAAGGAGACCGCATGGTGACCACATTGTACAATGTGACCTTCAAGACAAATAAGACATCTGAGAAACTTTGCTCTGTGAAACTCAATCCAAAAGACATCTCAAAGTTCAAAACAGCAGTTGAACAGGACTACTATTTTCAGGTTTTGCAGTCTTCCTTTTTGTTTTCCTGCTTTTAGGTGGAATCATCAGGTTTATTAGAAGTTAGTGCAAGTTGTGCACAGATGTTGTGAAAGCTCAGGATTTGCTTTGTGATTTGGTTGTTCCTTGCAGATGTTCTTTGATGATCTTCCACTATGGGGCTTCATTGGAAAAATTCCAGAAGAGAAGCGATATTTGCTCTTCACACATGTGCACTTTGATGTGAAGTACAATGAGGATCGTGTGATTGAGATCAGCGTGTCCACGGATCCAAACCAGGCTGTGGATATAACAACAGAAAAGGACTTGGAAGTTGACTTCACATACTCAACTAAGTGGGAGTCAACAGAGGCCACCTTTGAGCACCGCATGGAGAAGTATCAAAAATACTCATTCCTGCCACAGCATCTTGAGATTCACTGGTTTTCCATCATCAACTCATGTGTGACAGTGCTGTTATTAACTGGCTTCTTGGCCACCATTCTCATGCGGGTTCTTAAAAATGACTTCATCAAGTAAGCTGGTCTTAGGACTTTTCTTTTCATCTTCCTACCAGCCACAGTCAAATCTTATGCTTTCTATTCTATGCTTGATTTTTTTCAGCAGGTGGAAATCAGTAAACGGAACTGTCTTTTCTTGCATCTCATCACTTGACTGTTACTGACTGTGATGAGTCATGAAAATCACGAGCATTTCTATCAGACCAAGATTTGAGCTGTTGGTATCTGGGAGTGACAACATGGTATTGCATTCTACAGGTACACCAATGAGGATGAAGAGGATCCCGAGGAAACAGGCTGGAAGTACATTCATGGGGATGTCTTCAGATTTCCCCCTTATCCCAAGTGAGATGGAGTTTCATGTAATTTTGTTCATCATGTGTTCTTGCTCATTTATTAGCAACCATTCTAGTGTTTGCATTACAGCTCTTTGAGCTTGTAAAGATTAGTAAGTAACTAGGGATGGGGTGGGGAATGCAGCATATTTTCTGCTGTTATTGGGAGTGGGACACAACTGCTTGTTTTGGTGTTCTTCATATTTGGTCTATCACTGGTAGGAGTATTTTACCCTTACAATCGAGGAGCACTCAACACTGCCTGCCTTGTCATATACGCCCTCACGGCTGGCATTTCTGGCTATGTGTCAGCACATCTGTACCGTCAAATGGGTGGTGAATCATGGGTAAATTTCTGCTTTTCAGATTTGACTAGTCTGTATGCAGTCAATCTAGACTGATGCATACATACTTCCTGGTAATTTTTTCATCAGAGGTGAATTTATTTGAAGAAAGAGATCTGAACTGGCAAGTGTAGGCACAGAGCTGACTTCCTTCTTAGTTTCTCCGTCATGAAAGGAATTCCAGATTTATGGCTGCTTTGAAAGATAAGTGGGATATGCCATGTGACTTGTAAAACTCAGGTTTGTCTTAGCAGCATCAAAGGTGAGGTGGTTGTCTTGTTTCTGAAAGGGCTTGAATGTAAACAAGAGCTCCTTCACCTGAAAGATTTTCATGGTTACTTCCATTTCTGGATAAAACACTAGTTTTACCATTTCTTGTTTTACTGATTCAAAACACTCAGTTGGTGTATTGGAAGCCGATACATTACAAGGAGCAAGCTAATTGAGTTGAAAAGTGATCAATGTTTTGAGGCTTTGTGTGCATTCATTCTTAGGAACTTTGTGATAAGGATGTAATTATTTGTCAAGCACTGACTTGAGTTGGTGTGGATAGGTGAGGAACTTGCTGTTGACAGGGTCTCTGTTTTCGGGGCCTCTATTCTTGGTGTTCTGCTTCAACAACACTGTGGCCATTGCCTACCGATCGACAGCTGCATTACCATTTGGCACCATTGTCATTATTGCCATCATCTGGGCCCTTGTTACATTTCCTCTCACTGTAAGTGACACCCCTGCATCTTCAGGGTTAAGGACTCAGGCTGTTAAGTGACTCTGGCTTTATCTTATTCATCATGTTTGTATCCAGGTGTTGGGTGGCATTGCAGGCAAGAATAACAAGTCAGAGTTTTATGCCCCGTGCCGAACCAATAAATATCCCCGTGAAATTCCTGCTCTTCCGTGGTACCGCAATACCATACCACAGGTACTACAACATCTGCTGTGAATTTAAGAACTGGAAGAGATTGGGTTCCTTCTTTTGATATCTGTTTGTAAAATGCAAACATGTTCGTTGTTTATAGCTTTTAATGACTTATTTTAGAGGTAGAACCTAGTGTAGTTTTGGTGGCTATGAAAGCCTTCTTTCCTTACAATGTTGAGACGAGACATTTCCCATGTGATTGTTTGCTTATGTTAATGTGCTAATATTTTCAGAGGTTGATATTCTAGATGCTTTTGACTTCTTTTCTGTGATCTCATTTATCATCGAGAAATTCAGGCAATCTACCATGTGGAGAGAAGGATTGATGTTTTTTGTGGGTTTACAGATGTGTATGGCAGGCTTTCTGCCGTTCAGTGCAATTTACATTGAGCTCTACTACATCTTTGCAAGTGTGTGGGGTCACAAAATCTACACTATCTACAGCATTTTGTTCATTGTCTTCATCATCCTCATCATTGTGACTGCATTTATCACAGTTGCACTCACCTACTTCCAGCTAGCTATCGAGGATCATGATTGGTGGTGGAGGTAACTCTCTTTTGATTACAACTAATGTGAAGTTTTAGGCTTGGGGTGACATTGAGCTGTAGTCAAATGTGCAGCTTCAGCAGATTGGCTTGTTGTAAGATCTTAGTGGTGCAATCAAAAGTACATAATGAAGTCATAGCTGACTGTGGGCTAAATTTCTTCTGTCCATTCCATATTGTCATTTCTGTCCATGGAAGTTTATTTTATCATACTATATAGCTAAGTTGCGTACCCTTAAGTTAACAATCATTGCTGGCATTTTTTGGACAGACGACCTGAATTCTTCATCGTCTTCTTCAGCATTTAAGGTTGATATGTGTGATTTTTATGTGTGATCTTCTGGGTTCAGGTCTGTGTTCTGTGGTGGATCAACAGGCTTCTTCATCTATGGTTACTGCTACTACTACTACTTTGTACGATCAGACATGACAGGGTTGATGCAGACATCATTTTTCTTTGGCTATATGGGCTGTGTCTGTTACGGTTTCTTTTTGATGCTTGGTTCAGTTGGCTATCGGGCATCACTTGTGTTTGTGCGTCACATATACCGGGCTATCAAGTGCGAGTAGTGGGCGAAAAGTAAAATGATGATGGATTCTTTGACGTCCAGATGGATGGCAATGCCACTGCATATATATGATCTACACAACTGTTCTACATCATTTCAAAAGGGGCTTTTCATGCAAATGTGCTACCAATTTCCATTCTTTTTTTGCTGGTTGTTTTAAGAATCACTTTAGTTGCAAGTGAAGCAGTAAACATGGACGGTTACTGTGTTAGGGTGGTATATATATTTAAAGATGCTGTCACTTAATCTAACCTCACATTGCAAATTTTGTTTTGCATGAATTCAAATCACGGGGAGGGCTGCTGGATCCAGCAGTTGTACACTCAGTCTTAAAATGCTTTGTTAAACCTTTCTCAATCCTCAACTCAAAAAAAAATCTTCTAGTAGCCTGTGATGCAATGGTCTCCTTTGAATTACAGAAAAAAGTTTGTTTGACTGCTGTTCTTCTGGTGGATACAGATCGACAAAGGGGTTTGAGAATTTTTTGGGTCTTGGTGTTCCCAATGTGTTCCATGCAGTTCCTAAACATGGTTCCCAAGGTGTTTCACAAAGTTTTCTATTGTTTATTATGATCTCAAAATCTATTTATATGTGAAAGGAGAGGATGGGAAAGGATGGTGAATGTTTTGTAGATTGTCCAAAGTTGATCTCATTTTCTCGTAATGGGCTGAAAAGAAGGGCCATCATCATAATGAAGAAAATTGAAATTTGTTTGTGCCTGCAATTAATTGTTACCAATCACAGTATGTATTGAGAGCTGAAAGTTTCATGGTAAAGTAAATGGGATTGTGAATAAGTTTTGTAGTGCCATGTTTGATCATGCTTGTTATGCAATCCATAGTACCTGCCAATGTCGCTCATGATCATTGGTCTCATGTCAGATGTTTGCTATGATATCTCACAAGCCACTCAATCCCTCAGCAAATTTCAAAACATGATGTTATGATTGTCCGACAAGTTGAACATTGGTCTCGTGTCAAATGTTTGCCATGATATCTCACAAGTCACTCAATACCTCAGCAATGTTCCAAAACATAATGTTATGATTGTCTGACAAATTGAAAACGATAGAAATAAAGGCTTTAACATGGTGTGTTGTGTTGTGTCAACAATCAAGAACAATCAAGCTTTTCTTCACAACATGAGTTTGCACACTTGAAGCCACATGGATCCATTCATTTTACAAGGATCCGCATGGACCATAAAATATATATCTACTAACACACACAAAACATAAATGAGATGATGGAAGATGCCAAAAAAACTAAGAAATAAAAAACCTAGCAATTGTAAATGAAGATCAAAGGAATAGCAAATGCAAAAGAAAGTCAGAAGAATAAACATACCTTCATTTTCTTCAAATTTTCTTGCTCCTCAACTAGAGCTTCCTCATAGGTTAGACAATTATCACCTTTTAACTCACTCAATATGATTATTTGCATTGCACAATTCCAGTATCATGATTAGTTTGATTGCATTAGTATTGTGCAAATATACAAGGTCAAACCCTTTAAGTATGAATTATTGTATCAGTGTAGGTATTAGATTGTACATGTTTGATATGTAGTGTGGCCAAGATTCAAGAAATATTGTAAGATTTAGGTATTTCATATATAGTGTCAAGGCTTCATAACAAACCAATTCAATCTTAATGTGGGTGAGATTGTGCTTGTTATTCATACCTTGAAAAGTTTTATAATGCTTTGCTCTGGCCCAAGGTATTGCTTGCACACACATGAAACTTAAGGTCTAAATAATGAGTAATGAAGAACAAAGATTGTTGTAATGAATAATAAGGAGAGAATAGGAAGGGGGGGAGGGGAGTTACAAAGTACAAGTCTTTTGAGAGTTGTGTGGGGTAGATGAAATGTTAATTTTTGCTTAAATGCTTGAATGTTTAGATTTTTCATAATTGTTATCAAGACATATTAGACCAACATTCATATACCCCTAGTAACAACTTTCAAAAAACTAATATTATAGCATATTCATACCCATATTGAAATTAATATTTTTAATACAGAATCTATATCAGTTTCTTGAGTTTAGTTACATAGTACGACAAGCTTGGTCTCTTCCATCCATTGTATTGGACATACTATGACCAACCTAATATGTGTCAATTGCAATACTTGCACAACATTAAATCATATTCGCGAAAAAAGAAATTCAAAAAAAATAACTAACTTGGCATATGACTTTGAACCCTAGTGACCAAACATGTCATCCCATATTTGATAAGCACTAAAACATTTTCCATGCAAGTGATTGTTATATCCCACCATGTTTTGTAAGTGATATTTTTCCTACTTTTTTCAAATTAGGCTTTTACTCAAGACACATAGTGTAATTTTTTTATAGGCATATTCAAATACCACATTTCATCATGTTTGTTCAAATTTTCATTCTTCAATGTTAAAAGAGGGCGGGGATGAGCTTCCATTCATTAAGGTTAATGAAATAACAAAGTTTTTAAAGTTTCAACAACATCAAGAATGTATGGAAATTCACATGTTAATGATGATTATTTGCTCCACAATCATCTATTCATTGAGCTTCCAATTTATATTATAACCCTAGATTTATACCTAAGAAAAATATAATAACACAAATTTGCAACAAAACTAAACCAAAGGACCATATAATAGAAGAACAAGAAAAACGAAAATAACAAAATGTAAACCAAAAATAATATCACACATGATAAATGTGTTAAATTTGTCCTTGTCTAAGAAATAGTCTATGTTGTCAACTTTCCACAACTTTGTAATGCCACAAATGAAGAAATTCCATGTGCAAAAATAATCAAGCCTTGAACTTAACCCATGAAGGGAGTCTAGACAAGACTTTTTTTTTAATTCAACATTGGCTTCTATTGTGACAAAACACATGACATCAAACTTGCTTACATTGTTTCCAATCTCGTCATAGATTGAACAATCGATAATTTTATTTGGCACATATTTCTAAAGGTAGTAGATGTCATCAATCTTAACATGCTGAACTTTGGCCTTTATTATCATGTTAATTAGAGTTGCATTCAAAGCCTTTCGCAATTTGATATAGTGACTTGACACATGAAAAGTAGAAGTTCAATGTTGCAACAAAAACAAAGCAAGTGAAAAATCAGATCAAATAGTAAATAAAATAAAAAATTGAAGGAAGTGGCAACGTAGTTGAAATGTAAAGTTCGTCATCTTCTCTCACAACAAGAAATCATTCAAGTATGAAACAAATGTCTTTGCATTTGAGTCATGAAATTTGAAATGGACATTGAAACATATGGATTTTCATGTGCCTCCTCCAAGGATCAAAATCATTTGCCCGCATCTCTTATTGCAAACTACACCTTCAACCACCACCATAGACATTTAAGATTTATGTTGAACTAAAGTCATAAAATTAGTCAAAAAGAGTTTAATCATCCTCATCATCTTCATCTTCTTAGTTAGTTAGCTCATTAATGTCCTAATCATGGTAAAAGGAATCAATGTTATTGTGACAAATGTTTACTTGAAATGTTTATAAGTCTTGTATATTAAAGTAATGTTGAAAATGTGTGTTGTATTTGTGATAGGACTTTTTTTTAATATCAATCTAGCATTTGAATAAGTTTGAAAGTAATTCAAATAATTATAAATTATCTTTTAGCATGTTTTGAAACCACGACCAATGATTTTTAGCATTATGAAATTGTAAAACATTAATTAACCATTGTTTCAATGTTGTTTGACCAATCCCATGCTACCACATCAACAAGTCAAGACTATTTGAAAATGATCTAAATGGCTTTATCAACTCTTTTTATCTCATTTTGACCCAAAAACCTTCCACTAGCAAATTAAAATGTTTGCCAACTACAATTTTAGAAAGGGCAAAAAATATTGTCATCATAAGGGATTTCAAAATTTTCATTGACATTTTTGTCAATTGGAACAAAAAAATTTATATTTAAAAGGTATAACATTTCTAATGTCATTATTTTTATAAATCAACTGCATGCCAAAAATGTTACATCAAAACAAGAGGCATTGCTAAAGACACCACACAAAAAGAAAAAACTACAACAATAGTAAATCTTTACTATGGATGCAAATCCTTAACTATTTTTAATATCAAAAATCTAAAACAAGCAAAACAAAATGAAAATAAAAAACAAAATTGCAGAGAACTATCAAATAGTTCAACAAAACTTACCTTTGACAAAAAGCAAGAAATGCAAGATGTGTTCTAAGAAACAAAGAAAGCAAACAAAACATACAAAATGGAAAATGGGGTTATTGAAACAACAATGTACTCTAACATCAAACGCATTTTAATGGAAAATTTATAAAACCTGGATCCATGTTGAAAGTAACTTGTAAACATAGATGTTATCAAATGACAATTAGAACACACAAAATTGAAAAAATGCATTTAAAACACACAAAATGTGAACATGCTCAAATTCACCACAACACAACAAGATTGCACACCATTACAAAAGACCTTTAAACAAAAACATGATAGCTAGGTAAAAGGCAACAGGCCATATGGACTATAAACAATTTTTTAAAAACAACAAATCATGGTATTTTTAAAAAATTAAATCATTCTTTGTATTGGGAAAGTTTCAATGCATCTTATTCTTGAATTTTTCATTTGACGGTGGTTTTTTTTTCAATTTTTATTTTGACATACTTTTTGAATCCACATTTTTCATTTTATCTACATAACAAACATAGTGTCATCGTTTCAAAAGTCCATTATGAGTTCATTTTTATTCAAACAATCATCCATATTTTTAAATTTGATTCCCATTAAAGTTTATTGTAACATGGATAATTAAAATTTTGATCATGTTAATGTTGAATATGACTTTATATTTTAACTTCGAGTATAATCCAAAAAAATTGCAATTTATGATAGTCCAAATAATCCCCTTAAATGTGTTTTCACCCAAAAGCAAAGAAAGTTAAAATGTCCACAATTTAAAATGAATCCAAGAAACTTGTCATGAAGTGCAAAAATACAAAGAAACAAAATTGTAAACAGACAAATAAACCTCTGACTAATGTTATGATATCAATTCATTTGCTAAAATCTATAAGTTGAATTTTAGAACTAAGTATCAAAAAAATACTTGATTGTGTAATACCTTGATAAAAGCATATTTGGGCATGTTTTGTGGAGGCAAGATGGGTATTACCTACAAAAGAACTATCGAAGTATAAAGAGGAATGTTAAGTGCTTTGCTATCCATGTTTCCTCTTCACTATATGCAAGGTCACTAAACTTAATGATTTCCTTTGTTAAAAATGTTAAGAGGTTCAAAACGCATACAAATCTATAATCATTGGTACCCAGGTTTTTTAAAAAGTGACCTTATAGGTTACTAATCTTAGCAAGTTGTTAAACATAGCATGTGACTCAACCTAACCGATTATAGAACTTGATAGGTAGCATTATACTAGGTTAGTAGATAGGTTGACAAGTTGTAAATCAATTAGTAGTTTATAGAATAGGTTGACAAAACATGCAGATAAACATGGTGTTAATTTGAAATTTTTTTGGACTATTAGTTTTCTTACTAGCTAATGAATGTTTGAATAGTCTATTAGATTGTTTAAATTTTGAACTAGTTAGTATAAGACTAGGAGAACAAACATGTTTTGAACAGGAGACTTTTAATTGTAATTTTGATTCTGTGTTTATCTTTCATTTAAAAAATGAAGCATTTGTTTTTAATAATTTATCTTGAAATTCTTTAAACAATTTGAGTACATGTTAATTTAGGAATTATAGATAAATGAGATTTTTAATTTTCAAGTGTACCTATTTGTTGTTTTAAGAACATGTTATTGTAAAACATTATGCCAAAACATGGAAAATATGATTACATAAGTGTTTGGCATTGTAGTCCTAAACCACATATATGATTGGCCATGACTGCTTGATTGTTAGTCCATATGGCTTTGTGGTATTTACCACTAGTTGCAAAAAATGGCATAGTTGTAATTGCCATTTGTGACTATGTCCTCCATGAGTACAGACATCTTCAATGGCCAAATTTTTATGTTAAAATATAATTATAATTTATTTTGATTAATGTCTTTTTGCCATTTGGTAGCCTAAAATGAATTCAAAAATTTACTCACCATTTATGAGTGGACATGTGGCAATCTAGAATAATGAAATTACTTTTCCTACCCAATTATACAATGCTAGGTGGCAATCAACTTTTAGTCAAATAATGACACTTAAGACCTAACCTAGGCCACCTACTAGGTTAGGAGCCCTATGCTAGGCACCCTAAACTAGGTGACCTAGCCTACGTGTTAGGTTGGGCTAGGCTAAGCAACCTAACCTAGGTTAAAAAACAACCCAAGCTATATGTTAACGACCTAACCTTCCTCGTAGGAAGGCTACCCCATTAATATTCCCCTAGGAACCTAACAAACACATAGGATGAAAGTAAAAGGACTTGAACCCCTCACCTCCACTTTGATGGACAAAGTCCTTTGCCATTACACAATCACATTTTTAATGTATTAAATGAAGGTATCACAAAATATAAAGAAGAAATTTTTATAGCTTAGATTAACCTATGCTTCTTTAAGCTGACCTAGGTTGACCTAGGCTAACCTAGGCCACCCAACAATCTAGCCTAGGCTTCCATAGGCTATTTAAAGCAAATTTACGTCTTCCTAGGCGAACTTTAAGTAACTTAATCTACCTTGGGGCTATTTAAGCTAAACTAGGCTATTTAAGTTTAATCTAAGTTAACCTAGGCTATATTAGGCTAAAATTGGCAATACTAGATTATATTTGGCTAAATTAGGTTATATTAAGCTATATTATGTTAAACTTGGCAAAAGTAGGTTATTTAGGTTAAATATAGTTATATTTGGCTATACTTGGCTATATTACGTTAAACTTGGGTACATTGAATTATATTTGGCTAAAGTAAGCTATATCAGGCTAAATTTAACAAAAGTAAGTTATTTCATTTAAATTTGGCTATACTAGGCTAAACTTGATTATACTAAATTATATTTGGCTAAACTATATTATATTAGGTGAAACTTGACAAAAGTAGGTTATTAATGTTAAACCTAATTATACTTGGTTAAATTAAGTTATACTTGGTTATATTAGGCTAAATTTGACTACATTAAACTATATTGGCTAAATTAGATTATAATTTAAATATATTATGTTAAACTTAGCTATACTAAATTACTTGGCTAAATTGGGCTATACTAGGTTAAACTTAGTTAAACTTGGCTATATTTGGCTATATTTGAATATATTAGATTGAACTTGGCTATATTAAACTATAGTTGGGTAAATTAGGTTATATTAAATGAAACTTGAAAAAATTATATTATTTAGGTTAAACTTGGTTATACTTAGGCTATACTTGGCTATATTATGTTGAACATGGTTATAGTAAATTATATTTGGGTAAACTAGGCTATAAATAGATTAAATTTGGCAAAAGTAGGTTATTTATGCTAAATTTAGCTTAACTCAGTTATGCTTGGTTACATTTGACTATATTAAGTTAAATTTGGTTATATTAAACTATATTTGGCTAAACTAAATTATATTAGGTTTAACCTGGCAAAAGTACATTATCTAGATTAAGCTTGGTTATACTAGGTTATACTAGGTTGTACTTGGTTATACTAAATTATATTTGGCTAAAGTAAGTTATATTAGGCTAAACTTGATAAAAGTAGGATATTTAAATTAAAATTGGTTAAACTAAGTTATATTTGATTTGGCTAAACTTAGTTATACTAAATTATATTTGGTTAAATCAAAGTATATTAAGCTAAACTTGACAAAAGTAGGTTATTTAGGTTAAACTTGGTTAAACTTGGCTAAACCTAGTTAAATTAAGTTATATTTGGTTATATTAAATTAAATTTGGTTATATTAAAATAAGTTATATTATATTCAACTTGGCAAAAGTAAGGTATCTAGGTTAAACTTGGTTAAAGTGAATTATAATTAACTATACTTGGCTATATTAGGTTAAATTTGGTTAAATTAAACTATACTTTGTTAAACTTGACAAAAGTAAGTTATTTAGGTTGAATTTTGTTATATTTGGCTAAACTAAGCTATACTTGGTTATAGTAAATTACACTTGGTTAAATTTGGTTAAAGTAGGTTGTTTGTGGTTTACTTGGTTATATTAAACTAAATTTGGCAGAAATAATTTATTTAAATTAAACTTGGCTAAATTAAGCTATATTTGTTGGTACTTGACTATATTAAGCTACACTTGATTAAAGTATGTTATTTAAAATAAATTTGGCTATATTTACGCCAACTTTGGCAAAAGTAGGCTATTAAGGTTAACCTTGGCTATATATGGTTATACTAGGTTATGTTAAGTTATATTAAATTATACTAGGTGAAACTTGGCAAAAATACTTGTTATTTATGTTAAATTTGGTTTATGTTAGTCTAAACTTGGCAAATTTTAATGAAACTTGGTAATTTTTGATAAAATTAAAATATTTAAGCAAAGTTTGACAAAATTAAATTATTTAAACAAAATTTGGTAAAATTTGGATACTTAAACTAAAGTAATCAAAACTTGGTTATGGTTAATTCAAGACATTTAGGCTAAACTATGTTAATTTAGTCTATTTCAGTTAAATTTGGTTAAATTGGATTACCTTTAAAAAAAAGGGCAAGATTAAGTTATTTTCTAAATTAAATTAAACAAATATACATAGACTAAACAAGGCTACTTAAAATAAACTTATAAACTAAATCTTAGAAGTTAAATTGAGGATGTTAAACCTAAAGGTTTAAATTCAATCAAATAAAATCTAAATGTTAAAGTATGTTAAACCGAAACCAAACCTAGGTGAAATGTAGGCCAATTTGTACTAAACTTAGTTACATTTTCATATTTATTTTATTTTTGTATACTTGGTCAAACAATGTCAACTATATTCAACATGATTATTAATTGTGTAGTTGTAATTTACGATCATATACTTACCTATAGTCATATTTATATTCAAGTGGTCTTAATAATGGTTGTAGTCAAAATAATGACAATGATTGAAGTCCAAATATGACTACATGACTATACTTGGAAAATAGTTGCAAGTTGTCATAGTCATAAAAACCATGTTTTGGCATAATGAAAAATAAATAATTGAAAACCTTAATGGGCATGGAAAAACTTGTTAATAGTCACAAACCCATCTAATAAAAAAATTAAGTATGTTCAACAATAATATTAAATCCACAAAGGACAAACTTTAAAAGGTTGATCTCAAATCGTCACTATTGAACTTTTTATGCCATAGACATCCTTGGATAAACATTTTAAAACCCATGTTAAGAAGACGCTAGAACTAATTTTCAATCTTGCAATTGACATTGAACATCACCAAGAATTATTCCTTTAGAGTAGCTAGTTCATCCTCTAGAGTAGGAATAGTTTCAACCTTAGTTTCAGTTTCAATGACATGTACTATTTCTTCATTTGGAATAGTCAACTCCTAATTTGTCATTTTTGTAGGTTGATCAACAATTGTTATGGTGGTTGGTTCTTTTGGAAAATTAACAACTTTGAATTTCACCTCAACTATAGGCATTGTTTCCTCATAAAGAATAATCACCTTTCGGTTTGTTAATTTTATAAATTCATCAACAACTAGTTTAATGGTCGATCCTTTTTTGGGCTAAAAACAGGTTTAGCTTGAACCTTAATGGAAAAAAATGGTACTTCATTTGGAATGGGGGACTTTGTTCTATATGTTTTTGTATGCTCCTCCACAATTGTAATGTTTGGTTTTTCCTCTAAAATAAGGGCAACTTCAATTTTAGATTCAACATCAAACATTGTTTTATAATATGGGATAGTTAATGCTTGGTTTGTCACCTTTGTAGGCTCCTCCATAATTGGTGTACTAGTTAGTTCTTCCTCTGAAGTGAAGTAGGAGTAGCTTCATTTTCAGTTTTAATTACCATATCTTCCTCTAGAATAGTAACAACTTTAGCCTCAACCTCAATAGTTGGTATTGTTTATTCATTTGGAACAATTAACTCCTATTTTGTTGCTATTGTAGGTTCCTCTACACTTGTTGTAATGACCAATTCATCTTTCATAACACGAATAGTTTTAATATCAACCTTTGTTTCAATAACCAACATTGATTCCTCACCTAGAAATGTTAGCTCCTTAGGAACCACTTTGGTCAACTCTTAAACAATTGTAGAAATTGGTTCCTATTTTGGATTAATAATAGCTTTAGCATCACTGTCAATGGTAATGATTGGTTCTTAATCAAGAATAACTAACTTGTTTAACAATTCCATGGGATCTTTTGGAATTGTTTTAATGATTAGTTCCTCATTTTGATTCAAAACAACTTCTACCATAACAATAATGCTAAGGATTTGTTCCACATCTAGAACAATTAAGTCCCTAGTTGTCACTTCTATAAACTTTTCAGCAATCAATGTAATGAGAAATTCCTCTTTTGGGGTAGTTGTAGCTTTAGCCTCAACCTCCACAATAGGTTGTGTTCCCTCATTTTGAACATTTAGGTCCTTGGTTATCACTTCTATGAACTACTTAACAATTGTTATAGTGATGGGTTCCTCCTTTGGGTCATGTTATAGCCTCAACTTCAACAACATACATTGTTTTCTCATATTGAACACTTAACTCCTTGGTTGTTACTTATTTAGGCTCCTTGGCAAATATTATTTCCTTTGTAAAAGGAACATCTTTAGATTTAGCCTCAACAACATGAATTGTTTCTTTATCCACAACATTTTACTCTTTGGCTATAAATTCTATAGATTCATCATCAACTATTTTAGTATTTGGTTCCTCAGCTCTAGCTTCAACATCCACATTAAGCACCTTAGCCTAAGCTTGCACTTGCTCCTCATTGGCATCAACCTTAACTACATTTAGTTCCAATGAAATTTACACATATTTTGATTATAATTCCACAAGGATTTCCTTGGTTGTTGTATATGCAGGCTCCTTTTGAATTACATAAATAAGTGATTCTTTCTTAGTATTATAGGTGGGAGTAATCGTTTTTGCAACCACATGAGATGTTTACGCATCTTGACCTAAATATATTAAATATAGGATTGCAATAAGAGTCAAGTTTTCTTACAAGGAAGGGGGGGGGCGGGGGGGGGGGACATTTTCACCATTCAGATTTTAAAATGAAGTTTTTTTACTAAATTTGCATTTCCCATTTGTAGAATACTAAACCTTATTACCTCAGTGTTTGTACACCATCTTTCTTTTCAAATATGGAACTTTTAGATTTTAAAGCTATAGGCACCACATTTGAGGGGCCATCTTTTTTCGTCAGCAAACTCAATGGCACATCACCTTTTTTGTTCCCTACCTTCAAGCCTAGTCCAAGATCCAAAAAAAGTTTGTTTTATTCTTCATTCCCCTACAAATGTACAACCAATAAACATGATTTTAAACCAAAACATACATTAGTAGAAACCCCCCTTTTACAACCACAATATTTTCAACAAGTCATTTTCAACTACAGCTCAACGGTATATATTTAATTATTTCATTAAATAATTTGGTCCTACCAAGCAAGTTGAAATGTCAACTCTTTTGGCAAATAATAAAACCTTAGTTTCAACTAAAGGGATAGTCAATGAATATTCTTGGTATCCACAAGTGCTATAGTTGAATTGTAGTTAAGGCTTTGACTAGGAAAATGATGACATCCCAAGATGAGTCAGATGTCCAACTACTTTGGTCAGTCGCAAACATAAACAAGGATGATAATTGCTAATTGGATGGATGAAATGCAATTTCAGACTCATGTCTTAGTTGTAATTTTGCCACAACTATCGTTCAACTATAAAGACTATTTGAAAATATAGTAGGTCATACCTATATTAAGTACCTATTAATTATTAATAAATAAATACATTCATGGTTATTTACCTATTGGTAACAAGGTACATAATTAATGTGTAATTAAAGCATTAAGTAATCAAATCTTAATAGGTAGTTAGTAGGAAATTATTACCTTAGTAGGTTTAACTTTTAGTTTATTAGTAGGTACATGCTTATTAGCTACCAATATATATACATATATATATATTTCATTTAAATTTGTATAACATAGGTATATTATTATTATTATGTATAGATTATAAATTATGAATAAAATTATTTCATATAATTTATATTCAATTATATCTATTATTTATATTAAAATTAATTTATATTAATATTAAAATTTATTATATGTATTATATTTTTATGTATTAATGTTATAAATATTAATTAATATTATGCACGATATTAATTATCATATTTACAATTAATGTTTGGCAAGATATCATAAAATGAATATTTATTTATAGATATCAATTTTATTTTATATTTTATAATTACTACCATCAATTATATAATTAACTATAAATAATGAGTTAAGTTATAATAAAATATTTAATGAATATTAGTAATATTATTTGAAAAGTTTGATTACAATTATAGTTAATATCCATATATACATATATATAAGTAGTTATTATTATTATTATATTTAATAACGATGATAATAGATGTTTTTTTTTGTTAGATATTTCCATGTTTAAGGCCGATTGGGCCGCGGACATAAGGGTCTTTATGACACAATTAATAATTCTCTTCATTTCCAATTGGGTCTTGCTCTAGCCTCTTTAGGAGTTATTACTTCTCTAGTAGCTCAACATATATTTAGTATAACTAGCAAGTGGATTAGGTTAGTATAACATAACTAATGGATGGGGTAGATATGCCTATCACCAAGCCTTTACCATATTTTTGAAGTTTTTTGTTTTTTGCAAAACATTACATGACAGCAAGTGAACCAAATGAAAATTTACAATATTTTTAGAACTCCAAAAACAAAGAAACAAGAGGAAGATGAGCTTGTTCAAAGAGAAAAAAAACCATTGATACCCCCTTGCTTTCAGATTTCATAACTTCCTCATATCTTGTTTGTTTTAAACAATTTAAAAAGCTGTGGAAGTGCCATTTGAATTTTTCCAAAAGCTTTTTGAAGTGCAAAGACAATAGAGTGACGTTCAAAGATCTTAAGCTCCAGACCACAAACTGGTCATATATGTTAACCCACATGCCCATGACCCCCTTCATCTGGAGAAGGCATATCTTGCTCAAACCTTCATTGATTTGAGTGATTTTTGTTGCATTGGATGCATCATTTGAAGCTTTACAAAAGATTTTTGAAGTGAAAAGACAATAGAGTGACTTTCAAAAAATTTAAGTTCCAGAATGTAAATTGGTCATATGTGCCAACCCACATCATGCCCATGACCCCCTTCACTTGGAGAAGGCATATCTTGCCCATTTCTTCATCAATTTGAATGATTTTTCTTACATTAAATGTGCCAAATGAAGGGCTACAAATAGTTTTGAGCTCCAAAAACAACAAAACTATGTATAAAAACTTATAAATCTTTGTCCTTAAATTATTAGCATGTCTATCCTAGTAGTTGTAACTAAGATGTAATTAAAATGTTTGTCCCATATTCTTTGTCATATGTTTCAAGTTTGCAAACTATATAATTAGATGCACCAACCATTTTTATAAACAAATGGTATTTGGGATGAATTAATCAAAATGGTTTGACCTTAAAAACTAAACCAAAAAAAAAAAAGGATTATCTTAAATTAGCTTATTTAATAAATAGGTTTTGATGAGTAGGTAGTTTAATTACCTATTTAATTAAGCTTAGGTAGGTAGGTAAATATTTTACCTACATATTTACATAGGTACCTAAATTTAATTATGTAGGTAGATAGGTACCTAGGCCTAATGAAATATAAAGTTGATGTCCACGTGTCACAATTTTATTAAATGCAAGATGGATGATCTAGATTAATGTTATTTATCAGCAAATTTTTTTGATCAATACCACATGCCATTGTCTCATTAATCCACATGTCAAAATATCATCCCTTCTTAAATTTGATGATTCATATAAACTTAATTTTTATTTTAATATTGAAATACAAAATTGATGATGTCATGAAATGTCACTGGACAAAGTTCATACACCTTATTGTTCAAGTTGAAAATCATTTTCAACTATAACAGTCGATGTCGTTTATAACTACAATGGTTTGAAGAAGCGATTGATGTGGTGTTGACACGTGGCCAATGTTTTCAATTGGACTATCGTTTTCAACTTGTACTTGTCGACTACCATGGTTTTCAATTGCAAATAATAGATTTTAGTTGCAAATAATATTTTCCAACTAAGTTTGTTGTTTTCAATTATAAATTATAGTTGAAAAGGAGCTGGAAATGTAGTTGGAAAAAAAGGGTTTTCTACTAGTGATACAAGTAATAAGCATTTGATATATATTCACATGTATGCAAATTATATAAGTAAACAATAGAATCACCCACAAATAAAGGCAATGTAATACTACATATATTACAACAACAACAATGTTACATAATGCAAGTTCATTTCATAAACAAAAAAATTAAATTGCACAAATGGTTTCAAATGATGTCCCTTGTTGGATTTCATCAATGTCTCCAAGGATATGAATCTAGTGCATTCAAAAGAGGCAAAAAATATCATGTCGTCTAAGATCATTACAAAAGATATTGACAACTTACTATTCATCAACCCTAACAATTATAGTAGGACATATTTCCAACTACCATCACAAAGGCACGAGTCATGACATTTCCAAGGCCAAGAAGAAGTTGATGTAATTCTTTTGGAGTGGCTATTTAAATTGGTAGATAACATCCCAACCTAATATCTTACAACCTTTGAGAAGATAGAATTCATGTATTGCCATGTGCTCAATTAAGTTCTGGATATCTTTATGCATAAATATAAAGACCTATATCTCTATATGATATGGGACCTTCAATTTCACAATAGGAGGTACAATTAGAAAATTGACTAAAAACAATATGAAAAAGATTTGATGACAACAATAGTCAAATCTCATGGTAGAATAATATTCTCATTTCTTTGCAAACTCTAGAAATTTTGCATCACTTTCAAAGTACTTGATACTTTTAGCCCATAAGAGAAAAGAGAAACATTATGTAATAGAAATTGTTCATAACAACTTTCAGCACATAAGATTTGGTTAAAGTTGGCTTATAGTTTCCAAGCACATTTGTAATAACACTAGAAAAAAAAAAAAAAACATGATTTCATGACTTTTCAAGGGCTATCCTACAAATCAAGTACATATGATGCATATTGTCTCAAGTTTTCTAGTTTTGTTTTCTTTAAAAAACTTGAAGTAGTAAACAATAATTTAGGTTGGAAGTTTTGGTGATGATGATGTCTACCACAAGAATTTCACCATTTTACAACTTAGACAAGTCTCCTTTGGGTTTAACCATGATGAATGCCTTCGCATTAAGGACCAAGACAAAGTTGTGCACATAGAATGTGACATTGTGGGTCTTATGCACATCAGTTAGTTGATACACATGAACATAATTACTATTGCCACAAAAACTACTACAAGCTTCACCATCCTAATTGTAGTCATTGATCTAAAGTACTGAAATAATAGTAATATCAAGTTTATGTGTTCGGTGTAATGAAAAAACAACTAGGAACATAGTTGTGGGGGAGGTGCGGAGATGAATGGAGTTAATGAATCATTGATTAATGCAATTCTAGGTCCAGAAAAGTGAAAAAATTGTGTGTCACAACCTTAGTCTTGGGCTTGTGGCCAAGGCAAGGGGTTGCAAAGGTGTGGGCCAAGAGTGAAACCGGAGAGTCACCTTTCATGTTCTCGGGAATGTAGGAAAATGTGAAGGAATGAACCCTCACATTCCCAAGTGAGCTCCCATTTTGGAAATTGGAGTCCTAATCGACTCCCGAACCTTTAAAAGGTGATTGCAGGGGGTCAAAACTCATTGGATTAAAAAGTTCCTTATACCATTGGAAATCTCTTGGAACGTAAATGTCTAAAATGGGTTCACATGGCCCATTTGGGTATTTAAAACATAAGTTATGACCAAAAGAAGGGCTGGAAAAAAGTCAAGAGTCAAATTGACAATTTGACTCTTGACCATTAAAAGTCGGGAATCACCTTGATTTACTTGCATGTAAGTGGTGTGTCACATATTGTTGTTAGGAACTTTGCTTTAGACCTCACTTCAATCACAAGAAGTTATAGGCCTCCAAAGTTGCAGAAGTCCCAATTTTGGGAATTTCAGGACTCCCAACTTGGGAGTTCCAGGACAAAATGACATTTGGGTGTTGGCCCTATGACTAGGCACAAAGAATACTATAAAGGGGGAAGGTGGTGGCTTCCCCCAAGTCCGGGTCGGTGAATCTTGTGAGTCCATGGTTGCTTGTGCCTTATTCGTGCACCAAAATTGTTCCAACTATGCACTGACCAACTTGTTGTTTAGTTTGTGTAGGTTTGTGTGAGTAATTGATTTGCTTGTCATTCTTCCTAATCCCCATCTTGAAACTCCATCACACCCTTCTACCCCCAAAGTGTTGTGAGCCAAAAAACGTGCCCCTACTCTTTATCCTTCCATTATTTTCCCTTTTTGGATTCGCAATTGTGTCCATCAAGGAGTTTGGGGGTGCATCATTGTGAGCAAAATGAATAATGGGGGTAGACAGTTCTAATGCTCATGTGTGCTTTTCATTTGCCTTCATTTTTTTTTCTGCTAACGAATTCAATGAAAGACATTGGTAGAAGCCAAATGCTCCCTAATCATGTGTGTGTATCATTTGCTAAATGCTTCTCACAATAAAAGGAAAGAAAGGAAAAAAACTACATTAAAGCACATCGTACGCAAAGTCCATCATCTTACGCAAATTATAAAATTCACAACATCACCTTAGGTTGACCACATGGACCCCATATCTCAACAATATCTTACGCATAACTCTAAAACCCAAAAAATTGCCACCATCACCTTTTCATGTTTTAAAAAAAACCTCAAAATTTTCCCATTTATTTCACCTACTATGTCCACACTTTAAACATTAGAAAACCTATTTCAATTTAAACAATTTAAACAATTTAAACCTTTCCATCAAATAAACTAGTTCACCTAATGTCAAATTAGTCTTAATAAGGTAAAACATGCAAAACTTGGATCCAATGCAATAATCCATGTCCATGTGGGGGTAGGGCCCAACAAAGGAGGCCTACATGTAATAGATCAATGAGCGGAGCCAAAAATTAAGAAAAAAAAGTATAAGCAAAGCCAAAAGCACAAGCACATACTTGAAGGAATAGTGCCAACATTGTTAGGAGAAATATGCACAAGGAAAATGGGAGCTATGAAAAAAATGTGCAAGCAAAGCCATGAATGGAAAAAGAAAAAGAAAACATTTCAATAGCTCAATGCATACACATCCTCAACAACACAATTTCAAAACACTTGAACGATGAATATAATGAAGTCCAAGTGAAAGCTTGGGCCTTTTTTATTTATGTGAAGACAAGTTTTCCTCTCCATTAAAGATGTCCACTAAGCGATGATTACTCTAATTCCTTAAACTTAAAATTTAAAGCCATTGGATTCCTTTAATTTTTTAAAAAACTTGTTAAGAAATTCCTATTACTTAGAATAGATAGTAAATTCATAAAAATTTGCCTCATATATTTTCCATTACCCTACAAGAGTATCAATATTTGAAAAATACATGGAACATCTTGTTCTTAAAGTGCGCAATGCAAGACGTGATCCTCCTTCCTCTTGGTCATGGTATGAGAAGTTTCATAGCATTTAAAGAGGAACACCAAAAATGATACTTGTAGTTAATAACATTGATCAAGGTTTTCATTTACCACATCCTCAAGTGGTAAATTTGGATGATCATCTTAATTCTATTATAGAAACACAACCATTTGAAAGCCCTGAACATCAAACCCCAATTCTTGTTAATAGTAATGTTCATATCACACCAAATCACACATTTGACTAAGCATTTGATATAGTTTCAGCTAGGACGAGGGCATGTACCTTACGTAACACTAGAGGCAAACCCAATAAGAAAGCTACAAGCAAAAAACGACGTTTGTTTGAGGAGTCTCCTTCCGTTGCAAAAGCTATCAAAAAATATTCACAGATTGCAAAGAAATTAAAGCTTTTAAAGATACAAATGACAAAAGAAATTACAAACCAAATTCTAAAGATTGAACAAGTTGGGAAGAAATTGTTATTAGAAGGTCAATTACAAATGGCCACTTTTTTTGCTAAAGTTTTAAAACCTAAAGATCCAACATGGCCTAGTTCTTCTACAAGTGGTAGCATGTGACATCATGTTTTTTGAGAGCAATGACCATATCAATGTTATGCAATGCCATTGTATGATGATGAAATAAAATATTATTCCAATTCATGTTCAAGGTACAATGCACATAATCAATATCCTTATGGATGATCTACTAACCATTGTTCAAACAAAGCCATCCAAATTAAAATAAGCCTTCCAACACACCTATGATCCATGGTAACTATAAAATTATCAAACTTCAACAAAACCCTAAAAATCATAGACCTAAAAAAGAAAGCCCCAACCTTCAATAATTTTAAAAAAAACCTTTTTTTTTTGGCAAAAAAAAAAAAAAAACAAAAACACCTTTAAAAGGTGGAAAACAAAAAAAAAAAAAATCAAAATATAAAGTTCAAAAAAAAAACCAGTGAACAAAATTAACAGAGAGCTCTTTGGCCTTGCACAGAACCTCTCGAGTCTCAGGCCTTGTTGAGAAGGAAACGACTTCTGCAGGCTCCTCCTGTGAGCAGTTTTCTCCCACCTCCCACCCACCTCTTGTAACCTTTTGGGGAATTTTTAGTAGAATGCTTGGATTGGTCCTGCTAGGGAACTGCTGGGACTCGCCTTCTTTCGTTCGCAGTCGGACGAAGAGGCTTACGGGGTGTGGCTTCCAGTGCATGTGACCAGGAGTAAGAGATGGAAAGAAGAGGGAGCGAGAGAGGTGCATTCCAGTGAGACAGTGTAGACCGAGGAATGAATGGGAAAAAGAGATCAAAACAGGGCCCTACTTACTCTCTGTCTCCCCGTCTCTCTTCTTCTTGCCGAAGAAGGACAAGAAGAAGAAGAAGTGGTTCCAAGCGTCTCCGGGCCCTCCTTCCCCTCCCCTTTCGCAACTGCTTTCCCTCCCTCGCTTTGATGCTGCTGGCGTCATATAATCATAATAATCATAATCATCTAGTTTGCTGCATCAACTAAAATAAATCACAGGCGCACAGCAGCAACAGCAAAACACTTTCTTCTTCTGAGCCCCCTCTCTCCCTACTTAGCTGAGCAGCTTGCTTTCTTCCCTTTTGGTCTGGTGGCTCATCTCCCACTACAGAAGAGCTTGACCTCCTCAAACCTCCGCATCGCTCCCGCAGTAGCGAGACCTCCCAAAAAAGAAAAGAAAAGAAAAAACCAATCAGAAAGTTGAGGGAAAAAAAGTTTGGGATTTCCTTCTCCAGCGCACACAGTAACCAAAAAAAAACACGAAAGGAGAGAAGAGAAGCTAAGAGAAAGAGAAGAGCAAGAGGAGAACCAAACTTGTGTCAGGAGGAAGAAAGAACGAGACAGAGAGAGAGATTTCACGGCTGGCTGCCTGCATGGTTTGGATCGTCATCTTATCCTCCATGGCATCATCATCCGCTGCTTTCTTGAGCTCGGATTGCCTGACTGTCTGGATTTGCAGGAATTTGGTACAGTTCAGCAGATAGCAGCAACAGCAGAGAGAAGAAGAAGAAGAAGCAGCAGCAGCAGAAGGGAAGAAGGATCAAGAAGAAGAAGAAGAAGTGTGCCGAAGGTATGTGCGATGAGATCGGGAGCAACCTGGCGAGCTGGTCGTCAATGAGCCAGGTGCATGTCGATACTGTGCCTTCTTCTTCTTCTTCTTCTTCTTCTTCTTCTTCTTCTTCTTCTTCTTCTGCTTTTGTGTTAGAAGATGATGAAGATGTTTTGTTGCTGGAGGAAAGTGTAACAAAGCAGATCTGTAGCTGAGGAGAAGGGACTTGACATATGAACCATATCACTTGATCCTGAAATAATAAGAATGGAAACTCTGCAATAATGGCTTAAGACAAAGAGGATAATATTATGCAAAACACTTTTCCCCAGGGAAGATCTCCCACTTGTGTCAAATCAGTTGGAGACAAAAATTCTTCCCATTTTGTGTTTGTTTCCTGTGGAAACTTGTTAGTGAGAAACCCCATCTGAAACCCCATACCAAAACATGAGTTTTGCTAGCAGAAGGGTTTTGATTTTGGAGCTTGACAGAGTTTCTTTTCTGCCTTTTGCAGTTTGATGATTTGGTATGGGATGAGTTTGAGGAGAACACCGACCATATGGTGCCAGAGCCTGATGATGATGATGATGACAGTAGTGAACAAACAACCGCATGGGTAACCAGCACAAGAAGGATGATGCTCCAGCCGCAGCAGCAGCAGCAGCAGGTGGCAGTGGCGGCAGAGCAGCAGCAATCCTTTGCTCTTGTGACAAAATCAGGGCCTATTATTTCACAGGACTCTGGGGGTTCGAGGGGGGATGCTGTTGTTCAACATGGTATTATTGCAGAGAAAAAGAAAGAAACAGGCTTTGGGTTTGGAATGTCAGTAGTGGAGCTAGAAACAACGGTTGCCCCTTCATCAGGTGAGGACATAATATATATCAAATGGGTCCTAAGGAGATTTCTGGTAAAACTCTTCTATATTTGTTCATCCTCTTGTCTTTTTTGACTTGTTGCATGTTTGTCCCACTGAGGCAAATCTTATAATTCCAACAAGCTTCCTGCTGTTGCAAAGCTTTTTACTTCCTTGATTTGTAGAAGGTGCATGTACATCAGATCTCTTACAGATCTAACTTCTTCAGGTGGAGAATGCTTAGCAATGGAAGAGGAGATGAAAGATGATCACACCGTGCCTGGAAGTGGAGATCTGGCAGCTTACATGATGGACTATTCAGAGGAGGATGCCAGTATTGGAACTCTGCCATGCCACCATTATGTTTTGGGCAATATGGACTTTGATGAAAGCGAGTTTTCTTTGTTTGCTGATGACAGTGATAAGGTGGATGCAGTTGACAAAAGCGGGAAGAATACAGTTAACTGGGATACAGTTGACACCCTCTTAAGGTGCCGTTGTCCCCTCTGTGACATACATGTCTTTCTTCTCATGTTTCACTTGATGGAAAAAAAAATCATTGTTTCTATTGCATTTGCAAGATTTGTTTTTTTATTTTGGGGGAAGGGTTTAGGATGTTACCATGTGTCCATGAGCTGTGGATAATAAATTCCAATGTGTTTTTACAGGACAAATTCTTCCTTTGCAGAAGTGTCAAGATACAACTCTGATGAACTGCAATTGCCTGGATCATTATCCTCCTCAGACTTGCAGTCAAGCATCAGCATGCCACCTCAGGTGAGGTCATCACCAGATTCTGACGGAAAGTTGGAGTTCAATAATACAAAGATGGAATTCATTTCAATGGATAGCCCAGGACGTTCCCTGCCATCCTTGCCCATTATGCAAGAACAGGTCTGTTGTGGTACTGACAATAGTAGCAAGTTGGAGCCAGATGAGCAGCAGCTTCAGCCATTGAACTCCACAAGCAATTTGAATGAGAAGGATCCTTTGAAGGAAGGAAAGGTGTGCTGTGTTTAACTTTGCATTTCTTTTTTTGTTTGGTGCTTGAAGCTTTTGGTTTCCCATTGAACAACCCAGGGATACTAGTGGAGGTGCAGAGCTTGCCAACTTTGGATTTGCATCCATTTGTCTGGCTTTATGAACCATTTCATTTATTCGAGTTTGTAGTGGAGGTCAATTGCCTGATGACTCTCTGACATTGACGTAATGCAGGCAACAGGTCCCTTACAGACTGCGGAGGGTCAAGTCACTGCCATGGCAGCAGTAGAAACGTCAGAAGATGATTCTGGCCCATCTTCCTCCAGACTCCTTGGATCTGAGAAAGCAAGCAGTGCTCAGGTACATTTAAATACACTTCCACACATCTGCATATAACATTATACAGATTGGGAGAGTCTCATGGCTTCTCACTGTGATAAAGATTCCTGCTCCCCAATTGTGTTTTTTTTGGATGTATTGTGCTAATGGTGAACAATCAATTATGTTGAAAGGAAACCAAATTCTTACATCAGGTTGAAACCTGGTTCTTTGAGAGAATTGTTTTTATTTGACTCTTTGATTCTCTGTCAGGTCAACAATGCACAAAAACATGTTGGGAACCAAAAGCACAGTGAAGAGAAGTGCAAGAGGCATCCAAAGCGTCAGAGGATTGTGCAAGGAATGCCTCATGTACATTTTCAGGAGCCTCAACAACTACGGCCTATGGCCTATCAGCTGCTTCTGCCCAGGCAACACAATCAGCCATCCAACAGTTGCCTTGGATACCCTCCACACCTGCAACGACCTATAATGCCTTACATGCCTGCTGGTTATGCACCTTGCATGCATCTCCTGCCAGCTTTCCCTCCTAGTCTTTTGCATGCTCAGATGCAGCAGCAGCAACAACAGCAAGGCCCATACACAAATTGTCATGAACCTTGCCCTACTAGACTGGCAGATGTACCACTCCCACCACATCATCTGTTACCTCAACAAGAATTGCCAGTTCCATGTCCCTCTAGTAGCTCGAGCATGACCCGTCAGGAAAAGTTGGAGAAGCTCAGGCGGCGGCAGCAGATGCAAGCTCAGCTGGCTGTAGAGCACCAGCACCAGCAGCTTGCTTTGCAGGGACTCACAGCAATTGAGGTGCCTGTGCTTCCCAAGATGCTTGTTGAACCTTCAGAAATCACGCCAGGCAGTCACCTGAAACAATCAGCCATCTCCTTGTCAGTTAAGTCTTCATCAGAGATGAGCCCTGAGGGATCTTTCTCAGTTGGCCAGACCAACAACACACAGCCCTTGTTGGGTGAGGAAGAACAAACCATGGAGGCTGATGTGCTGCTCCGACTTCAGAACATGATTACACAGGTAATAATTTTGGATTTCCTGACATACAGAGGAAGGATGGTGTGCTTGATACTTTGACTGACCTCTCCCATGCAGTGTGTAGGAAGACTTAGAAGCTAGTGCTGATAGTGAGTACTCATTTTGCAGCTGGCAGATAAGACTAGGTTATTTATACGCGATTCTCTTTATCGGTTGGCTCGGAGTGCAAGAGCAAGGCAGGCAACAGGTGTCAGTAGTACCCACGCCTCTGATGAAGATTCTGAATATGAACTTGAGCCCTCAACAAGTGGTGGCCAACCTTCGTCTTCAGCCAACACTTCCAGGTTCTGCACCTTTCTGTGGCAGGGTTTAGGGTTTGGGGTTTAGGGTAAGTTCGATGGCAGAAGCCATCATCACAAAGGTCAGAAATGGCTGCAGTGGGAAGTTTCCAAGGACCAGTATATTAGGGTGGCTTCATTACTCTTTGCTTGTCAATTTTGTGCAGGGTTGTGAAGATGAACGTGGTGGAGACTCAGACAAACCCCATTGATCGGTCGATTGCACATTTACTGTTCCATCAAAGGGCATCACAGCAGCCAAAATCAGGACCTCACTTTTCACCTGCAGCTGGGAGCACTCTTCCTCCCAGGTCAGCAGGTCAGGGAACTATGAATGGGCTGCAGATATGCCATTCAGAAGCTTTGCCTTCTGGCAATTTGGCTCCAGATATGGCTCTTCAACCTTCAACTTGGGCCACATTTCCAGGAACAGATGTGCTTCAACCTTCATCACTGGTTAGTGAAGATCTGCCTTCTGGTTTGGGGAGGAGAAGACTTCTAAGGTCTGCTGGGAACACTGAAGAGAAAACTAGCACTGTTACACTAGACCATCATGCCAACTCTTTTCCTTCATTGTCAACTGAATATCAATCTGCTGCGGATACTCAAGAAGGGCCTTCAGTTGCAAGCTCTCGAGAAGGAATGGATGCCATTACTATTGGTCCAGAAGTCATTGTCCCTGGAAGCAAGCTCAAGGTAGGACAGGAAGACATGGAATCTCAAGCAAAGAAGCAGTTGCAACGAGCTGTGGGTCTTTCAGAGCTTGGCGTGTATGTAGATGAGATAGCATTACTAGAACCTGGTGCAGCTACAGATGGTTTTGTGTCCCTCTCATGTCCTTCTCATTCCCTCTCTTCTGTGTAAGCTGTCAGTCCTGGGGGAAATTTGAATTGAGCAAGCAAGGACAATGGTGCAAAGAAGCATGCCAAAAGAAAGAGGGGTTGCTGGTGTTAGGGGCCAGAAATTTTGTCTACCTTGGTGACAGTAATTTGGATTTTGTTAGTCTTTTTTTTTTCAGTGGACATTACTGTAGCCTCTTGACAAAAAGTGGTTGGTCTTCTTTCGCTGTGTTGGTTTCTCCAACCCTCATGTATCTAGACAAAAACTCTATTGCTGGTGGTGGTATATACCCAAAATCAGGTAGGGTAAGCCCTACCCTGGTGGTATAGGAGAAGGGTAGGGCTGCCCTCGTGCCTAGGCACCTCAAAGCAAGGAAGGGCCAAGGGCCCTACCCTTCGCCATTGTAAATACCAGCCCTAATTTTTGGTGGGTGTGAGCTTCCACTGTGGAACATTTCTTCCATTTCAGAAGATCCTCATTGAGTTCCTGTGCCTGACAATGGTCATCTAAATACACTACAAAAATTAGGGCAAGTTTTTACTCGAGCTTAATTGTCCTGGCTTTCTTTAATTATGAGCTTAATCTTGGTTTAGACCATTCTCTTTTAGGTTTTTGTTAAGCTAAGGGGTTTAGGAGTTTTAGTGTCTTCTTTTTCTCTTTTAGGTTTTGTTGACCTTATGGCATCATGCCGAATTTTGCCATCACCACTAGTCTTATGACAAAAACCTGGAACTTTGATTTCGTCGAGTATTTTCTGTGAGACAGTTTAGTTTATGCAGATTTATTCTGTTTTATTTTGTGTTGGGATCTAGTTCAGTGTGAGATTTCAGCTGTTTTGTGTTTTGGGGGCTTGCAGGTGGGATTGAGATGCACAAAGCTTGGCTGTTCTATGCTTTATGTCACAAGAATTCCATACTTTGAACAGGGGTTTATTTCCATGCTCATGTGTGAATATTCTTCAAGTCGAAGAGCTTTTTGTTGTAAAGGTCATCTATTGCTTCAACATTTCTCTAGTATTTTTCCCAATCATTTTTTGATATTCGATACATGCAACATCTATATATTAGCATATGTGGGCGTTTGTTTGATTGTTTTGTTTGTTAGGTTTAGGGTTTTAGATTAATCACGCGGTTTACAATGACCTTAAACAACATTGGTGTAGAAAGTTGTCACTAAGCTAGTGGCAAGGACTTAGTTCTACACCAATGTTGTTTAAGGTCATTGTAAACCGAGTGATTAATCTAAAACAATATATCAACAACTATGCAAAAATTCTTAAGAAAAACAATTAAAAGTAACATATTGTTCACATAGATTTTAAATGATTGGGTAAGGTGGGCATTGAATTGGAATATCATATTTTGATTTTCAGGAGATGTGTTACATTTGAATGTGATTCCACCATATAAATTTACACTCATTTTTAAATTTTACCTTCCAAACCCATTCTCATTTTATTTTTTCAATTGGCACCATTGGGTTTTGTTTTTTTCATTTTGGTACTATTGGGTTTAGCCAAAAAGACGAGCTTTTGACACATGTATCTTGTTGACACATGTACACAAATAGTAGTAGTAGTCCTCATTGATTCAACCCTTACTATTTTTTAAGAGATCTGCCAATTTTTGTAGTTCAATGAAATATTTTCTTCATTAAGTTGGATTTTGTAATTGGGGAAAATCATTGTTTTGCTATGTGGTTCATATGTAGATTAAAATTCACCCATATTGTGAATGCAGCTCAGTTTTCACACTTTTGCATAGAAGATTTCCAAAAGAAAAAGAAACCTCCAAAAAAAAAAGGAAAAAATCACATTTGAGGATTTTGAGGCAATTTGGCACCTTAGTTCACACCACCCATTTTGAATCACAAGCAATGCTGTGGATCAGAGTGTTTGGATGAAATTCTGTTCAAGCTGCCCATTGAAACACATGCAATGTCATTAAGGGTCAATGTGTTTGAATGAAGTTCAGTTCACATGGGCCATTGAAACACATACAAAATGTCATCATCCCATCATGGGTCAAATTTGTTTGGACGAAAGTTCACACTGGCAATCCCATCATGGATGAAAGTTTTTGGATGAAACTCAGTTCACACTGGCAATCCCATCATGGATGAAAGTGTTTGGATAAAACTCAGTTCACACTGGGCAATGTCATCATGGGTCGAAAATTTTGGATGAGACTCCGTTCACACTGGGCAGTGTCATCATGGGTCAATGTGTTTGGATGAAACTCAGTTCCACACTGGGCAATGTCATCATGGGTCAATGTGTTTGGATGAAACTCAGTTCCACACTGGGCAATGTCATCATGGATCATAAAAGTTTGATTGGAGTGTTGTTCACACTGTGCAAACAGATCACGGTTACCAAACACTTGCATGAGTTTCGAGTCATTATGCTCTATCTTACGGTCAAGTGTGAAAACGTGTTCATGGAAATTCAGCAACATCCCAAATTCCTGTTTTGAATTCTTTGGGTGCGGGGTCTTTCACCCGCTCTGTAAAAAGTAAAGAAAATTATCAACTCCTGAGTGTGAAACTGAACTTGGGGTGTTCTTATAGAAAAAGTGATATGGTTTTTGTGCAAAGAGTATGGGTTTATAGACAACAACAACAACAACAACAACAGGAGGCTGTGATGAAGTGAAGCTTTGAGCTTACTTGGGTTTTTCTCTTCTCTCCCTCTCATGCTCTTGGGCATATATTTTGTGTATTTGTTTATCTGTTGTAGGAACCACAGTTGTGACAAAAAGCTTATTAACCTAGAGAAAAAAAAATTTGCATAAAAAGATGTTCAGAAGAAGAAGAAAGGTATGCTAAGAAATAACCCATTTTACAGAGTTGTTTGAAAAGATTGCAGTTTCTGAAGTTGTAACAAAAGGTACAAACGAGCATGAACCCATAACTCACGCATGGAAATCTTCTGTAGAAACTGTCTCCAATGGGTGAACTAAAAACCTCAATGCTGGAATGACGATGTCTTTTTTTTTCTTGGGCTTTATAGCAAGAGAAGAAAAAGAGGACCTGAACTTGTCCGTAGAACTGTCAATCTAGAATTTCCAAAACGAAGGAAAAATTAGCTCTCAATCTGCAAAAGAAGGACAATGCTTTGAATTGAAAACAAAAGGAATGCAACTGCATAAACCCCCAGAGCTAAAACCTTAAACCCTAAACGGACATATCTCTCTTTATCTCTCTCTCTCTCCGGCACTAAAGGAAGAAAGAACTCAGCTTCGCCTTCTCGAATCCATTTTCAGGGCAAAGAGTGCATGGCAGCAGCTCTCTCCGAAAACGGAGAAAACCTGGCTACCCAAAATGCAGTGCCACTGAGGTCAGAAGTTCTGTTTTTTGAACATCCTTGTTCCTTTTGAACCCACCACCCATCTCTCACTCCATCTCCAATTTTCCTCTCGCAAAAATCCCATATACTGAGAACGAAAGAAAGAAACCCTAAAACAAGCACGATCACAACAGACTTCTCTTTCCTGGAATCGGATTTTCCTCAACAAAAAGAAAAACCCATCACGGAAACCTCAGCCAATGTTTAAGTGAAAGCACTTCATCGGAGTTTTTCTCTCCCAGTCGGTCGGTCGGTCGGTCGGTCGGTGGGATTTTGCAGTCAAACAGGAGATGAAGAAGGAAGGAAGGATCCATTTCCAGAGGGGTTTCAACAACCTTCTTGACACTAAAAACTGCGGAAAGCTCTGCACAAAAATCATATCATGGGTATGATCAGAGAGCAATCTGCAGCAAGAATCATGCGCAAAGGTAGACAGTCACACTCCCTTTGCATCAGACTTAAACTAATGATATGATCTTCGCCGTTCTCCTGCTCTCTGCTTTCTACTCGGCAACTCCCTCGGACGAACAGGTTCGGCAAAGGGTTTAGGGTTCGGACCACGTGCCGAGGTGCGGAAGAGGTTCGGAAGAATATCTCGTCGCAATAGAGCGGTCACCTGGCCTCAAGACATGGTTCAGTTTAGCTTCGGATTCCGCCAGCTTCAGCTTCGGAATCCAGAGCAACATACCTAACCTAAGGGGCAGATGTGTTGAGGGGCCCTATCAGAAGGTTAGGTTCGGCATAGGGCCTGATAGCTTCGGAACCGACGACAACAGACTTAACCTGAGTTGTAAATTGTTTTGCCCTATAAGATAGTTCGGTTCGGCATAGGGGCCTCCTAGCTTCGGAACTGAGGGCAACATACCAAACCTGAGTTGTAGATTGTTTTGCTCCATAAGACGGTTGGTTCGGCATAGGTTCTTGCTAGCTTTGGAACCAATGACAACATACCTAACCTGAGTTGTAGATTGTTTTGCCTTATGAGATGGCTTGGTTCGGCATTGGAGCTTGCCAGCTTCGTAATCTAATATTCTTGTGAAGTCGCAGATTCTTCCCAGGATTTTTTCCTTCATGATCTAGTACAAGACCTGGTCTAGAGAATTTAGAGTAAATCTATTATTATATCTTGAATCTGCAGAAAAAATTCTTTGACCCAAAATTCCACTTCTTCAATGAATCTGCAGGAAAACCCTAAACCCTAAACAAAATCTCTGACCCATATTCTCATCTTCAATGAATCTTCGTCGTCTTCTTCTTCTTCTGCAATGGCTCCATCTTCAAGCTTGATCTCTTTTGGACAACAAAAGCTCATAACCCAATTTCATCTTACTAAAGGATCGGTCTCTTCTTCTTCATCTTGTTCTTCTTCTGGTGATATAAGTTTACATGATCCTCCGAAGCTTTGTGGAGGAGTAGGATTATCATCAAGGAGATTAAGCACAGCCGGAACTTGCAGTGGAAGAGTTTTCTTGGTGTCTAGAAATGGAGGAAGAGGATTCGGGTGGTCTTCAAGATCAAGGTGGAGGCTGATGAAGAAGAATAAGAGAAAGCCTCTACAAGCTTCTTCATTGGAATGCTCAAGGTAAACAACCAAATTTTGCAGGAGAGACAAAAAGAATACTTTTTTTTGACATGGGAGAGCACTGTATCTAGAAGTACATATGCTGTGATATTTTAGGTCTTTGCAAGTGTGGTTCTGCAGATTGAGCTCTAGAAAAGATCTTGAGATTACATAGTTGATTATCAAAACGAGAATGCAGAGAAAAATTTGTACATCTAAAGAAAATTTTCCAGAGAGATTCAGAGAGATTTTCTAGGGTAGACACACAGACAGACAGACAGATTTCCTAGGGTAGACACAGACACATATATTCTCTAGAATTTCTTAGACACCCAGGTTATTTTTTGTTGTTCCCTTTGGCAGAACTGGTCGAGTCAAGGAAGCTCAATGTTCCAACAGATTGCACAAGCTCAATCTTCTATCAACAGTTCCACGAAGAATACTAGAAGAAGAAGAAGGATGCTGTTGCTGTTCTTCAGCTGATAGAAGGGTTGTTATTGCAAAAAATTCTTCAAGCAAGTTCTTCAGTGAGGTTCTTTCACGGCCCATCCCATCACCACTGAATGAATAATAATAAATCTTCAAAGGTTCTTGCACAAATTCATTTCAAGAAGTTAGTGGCAACATCATTAGTAGAAGATTTTTAAACCCTTAAAGAGTTATATATGTTGAGAAGATCAAGTTATGCAAAAGAAATCATCAATCTTAGGGTTTTAGTGCTCTTCTTCCACATTTTTGGTATTTAGAAATTCCCGTCTTTCTAATTCAGCTAGAAATTCCTGTCTTCTCATTCAGTTGAAATTGCCCATCTTCTCATTCAGCTAAAAATTCCCATCTTCTCATCAAGCTAGAAATTCCCATCTTCTCATTCAGCTGAAATTGCCCATCTTCTCATTCAGCTCAAAATTCCTATCTTCTCATCGAGCTAGAAATTCCCATCTTCTCATCGAGCTGAAATTGCCTACCTTCTCATTCAGCTAAAAATTCCCATCTTCTCATCGAGCTAGAAATTCCCATCTCATTCAGCTAGAAATTTCTGTCTTCTTATTCAAGTTTGCTGGGCTTCTTTTACAGTGGCCATTGAGATTAATGCCCAATACGGAAGATTCAAGATCAGTTGGAGGAATATTCAGCTGCAGTTGCACTTCAGCTGAGAGAGATCAAGAGACAGAACATGAAGAGGGTATGTATGCTCCCCCAATCCCCACCACCCATTGCTCTCTAATTCGGTTTTACAATGTTGAATGGGTGTTTGCTGCCATTAGATTTTAGCACTGACACTATTAAGTTTAAAATGTTGACAGCAAAAATAATGTCATCAGAATTTTTTTACAATTGCTATAAGACCTGATGTCTTGAAAATTGATTGTAGGGTAAGGACCAAGAACAGGGCTGTTGTGGGAATAAGGGCCTTGCGCGAGGCAGGAGTCAAGCACAAGACCTGAATTCCCAGAACACTCCGGTTCGAGGTCCTTACCCAGCACAAAGAACTGGTAGAATCTTTCTTTTACAAATGGGAGGCCCTGTGATTCATTTGAGAGGAAAGCAGGAACCTTATGTGTCAGGTGCCATCCTCTGTTGAGGAAGAAGTTTACTGAAGGTAAGGTGCTCTTCACGTACATTAGGAATATTCTCTCAGTTCATGAATCTGTAGATGACTCAGTTATGCACTCAAGAAAAAATTATCTAGAGGGGTGCATTCCCTAGCGTAAAGGTCCATACTAGCACACATAAGTCAATATGTGTAGAGTAAAGCTCTAGGACCAAGGCTTTACACAGCATAAAACCCACCATCAGTTTTTTCTAAAACATTTTTTCCCCATGATACCCACTGGGTATCACTGGAATTTTTTAAAAAAAAGCTGGTGGGATTTTCCAAAAATGAAATGCCCCCAATCTGCAGGCATTTCACTTTTTGAAAAGCCCACCAGCTTTTAATACTTTATAAGGCATCCTCTGTATACACTAGAAAAAACCGGCTAGGTCTTACAAACTATCATCCAAGTGTCATGTGGCAGGTTGAAGAGTCACAAACTTTACACAGCCTACTATGCTTTTTAAATGTGTGAACAAGAAAGTGGCATAATCATTGACCACAGACGTTACTTACATAGATCTTAACATCTACCTATCTATGGTACATTAACTAGACGCTACTTGGTTGAAAATTTCTAAACGAAGACTAGATTTGTGCATCATTGTAATTTGCTAATATAAGATTAGGTTTGTCTAATTGTGGACTGGCATTTTTCTGAACAATATGTCTGATGAGCAAACAGTGTTGTAAATATAATAATGTGGTGCAAGTGCCTTATAAACCTCCAAAATATCAGATGATGTTTGTGGTTAGTTATTCATGTACCAAATATGTTATGTAATAAGCCGCAGCATTCAATGGCAGCATTCAATGGTGGAAATATATGAGTTTGTTGTACGAGTGCTTGTCAAGGAAAATTGAAATTTATCACTTGTTTCTAATTTCACTGCTTCATTGATTGGCATTCCTACCATTGATTATAAAAAAATTGTGTAGACATTTGAATTTTTCTCGGGGCCAAATTTTTGCATTTTATGGATCTTTGTATGTATCAATACGTAGAAGGATTTTTATGAAAAAAAATGACCCTAGTTGACTGGATTTTAGTTTTCAAAAATCAAAATCACCATATATCTTCAACAGATAGCCAAAATATAGAAGGATTGTTAAAATTTTCTACTCTAATATCTGGTCTATAGCCAAATTTGTCTAGTTTCTCTTGTGGATGATTGCCAGTTTGGCTACATCACAAAATTGAAAAAAGAACCCTGGGTGGAATATGCATTTGTATTTTGAGGTTTTACAGCAACCCAGGTGTACAGGGTTGGGTTTAGGGTAAAATCTCAACCCTAACACAGGAACCATAAATTGTGAACAGAACCAAAGACTCACTGCAAAAACAAATTAGCTTTGATGTCTTCATTTAGCTGCTAAATCCAGATCTGTTAGATCCATGGCACCAATCTATTTTGTACATACGTAAAAACATATTTTTTCTATTGTATATATTAGTGAGGGAAAAAACATATCATCTGTTAACTCAAATTTTCCCTTTTCCCATGATGCAGGTAATGTTTCAGCTATGAGAACGGAGGAGACTCAACAGACTGCTGGTGTCCAGTTTGCAATAGCAGCCCTGACATTTTACAAAAGTAAGTGTGTGTCCAACATGAATTCAGTGTGCAATGATTGTTGTCTTGTAAATATACTCTCTTCTAACACATATTTGCTATGCATAATTTTTTTTTAAAAAAATGTATTGTAAAACATTGGAAATAGTCTGATTTGCAAAATCTTAAGACACATACTGCTTAAGATTCTCACTTAGTTTGCAAGGTTTGTGAGTGTGGACAGGGGAGATTTCACCATATCTTCCTGGTAGCTGCCGCTATGTGCCCACATGTAGTGAGTATGGGATTGAAGCCTTCAAAAAATATGGTGTGTTGAAGGGTGCCATTCTAACAGCATGGCGCCTTTCACGATGCAACCCATTTGGTAACAATTTGGCACCTTTTATGATGCAACCCAATTGGTAATGTTTGCATCATCTGATTTAATGTTTTGTAACACTAAAAATGGTATGTAAAACTCCATAGCAAAAGCAAATCAATCCTTTCCTGATTGGCTTATCTCTTTTCTTTTCTTTCCCACTTCCAAATTGCATCAATTTTTCCTTGGTTATTTTCATTTAGAAGAGAAGATACTGTTGGTAGAAGTCCAGTTCCATATCAAAGTAGCTCTATAATCATTGAATTTGATTTGCAGCTCCAACTTGAGTTGATGATAGAGCCTACATTGTTTGTGTGCAGGTGGGAGTGGTTTTGACCCACCTCGTTGGTTTGGTGATGAGAAGCCCCCTCCATATTGAGGTTGTCATGTGCAGAAATTGAAATGAGGATTGAACCATAGATTTCAGCTGCATACTACAGCAGGTCTTCATGAGTGTGCATGGAACATCCCTTGTGGTGCACAGCAAAAGAATGCATTACAGTTCCTTTTAACTTGACAAAGGGGCTTGGAAACATACAAAGCAAAATTTTTGACATACAAAAAATTCCATTTGCATTCCAGTCTCAATTTGCAAGGTACATGGACACTAAACAGGGATACAAGAAACATGTGCAAACCTTGACACTAATTCTCTATGAATATAATTTGGTACCTCATATTTGGGGAATGAGGCCCATCCAATACAATCAAACCTATCTACTATCACTATTGGTTTATATCCAGTATCATAATGGGTTGTTCTCAGAACCCGTGACTGTAAGTTTAAGTTGGGAGAGCTGCAATGGATCTACACTTGCAGGTGCATTTGTTAATAAACATCGAGCTGTAGTTGTTTTGGGAAAAGCAATGACATCTCTAATAGAGGTCTCATCAGCCAGAAGCATTACCAGACGATCAATGCCATAAGCTATTCCTCCTGCATGTGACCCACACTCGATCATTATTACAATGTAACATTTCTAGAGCACATACAACTCACAATTGATAAAATGGACTAGGGCTTCAGAGTTTTAACATCATTGACAAACACCATGCAGACAACCTGACAACAATTTTAGTTGGAAGACATCTCTGAAGCAAAAAAAGGAGAGAAATGTACCATGTGGTGGAGCACCGAGATCAAGTGCCTCTAAGAGAAACCCAAATTTCTCTTCAGCCTGCAAAGAGCATGACATCATCTCAAGGTGAGCACCTCCAACGTGTTAGTGTAATAGGTAATAAGGACTGATTCACCTTGTAAAGTTTCTAACACTCAGCAATTAGCAACATAGTGGAGGACAATACCGCTTTCTCCAATATAGTCATGGATAACTCACTTGCTCGGGTGTCAGACCAATGGCATCAAGCACCTTCTCTTGGATTTCTCGTCTGTATATCCGGAGACTTCCACCACCAATCTGCTTCCCACAAAAGAATAATGCAAATCAACTACGGTTAAACCTATGGGAGGTGCTGTTTTCTTGCACAGGGAAAGGTCTTGCTTTGCAGAATACCATAAATTGAGAAACTTAGAACCCGAAAAAAGTCTACACATGGGTCTATCTCAATGAGTTTTTCAAGCAAAGAATAGAGAGATGAAGAGAGAAACAAACCTCAACCCCATTGTAGACCAGGTCATATGCCAAGGCACGTGCAGTTTTAAGGTCCCCAATATCTTCTGGGTGGGGTGCTGTAAATGGATGGTGCAATGCCTGGGTCAACATTGCATTACAAGTCAACCAAAATGGTTTTGGGTGTGTACTTAAGCTCACATCACAGAAGAATGCCTAGTGCAAACAGTCCACAGCAAAAAAGAAGTCTCAAACCATGTCCCCAATGTATGCCTGCATGGTAAGAGAAGCATTGCTCACCTCAAGCCTTTGCTCATCCTCATTCCATTCAAACATTGGGAAGTCGGTGATCCAGAGTATTTCATGAGCAGCCTGCTATTGCCATCACCACAAACAATCCGTGAGAACCAAATTGCTACTCAAACCCTGTAGTTCCACCCAATGCTGTGACAGAAAACGCTATGAGATTGCAGAGAAGGCCTCCATTATAACATTAAGTTCCTGCCAAACCAAAACACAAAATAACAAGGGGTGTGGTCACAAATGGTGGTAAATAGCTGCCATGGTACTGTTTAAACAGTAAACAATCTCCTTTGTCCATCAGTATGTCATATCCCACAGCCTCATGGACAAAAACATAAGAGCTATGTATACTCTTGCATACTGCAGCAATGCTGGCATCAATTGATGCCTTATCCAAGAGAAGGGAGGAAGGTGTCAGAAGACAAGACAAATAGTCTGTCAAAAAAACATGATGGTAAATTTCTGACCTTATCAATAAAACCCAAATTTTCTGCAAGATAAGTTCGCATGGCATCAAGTGTCCTATTCACAGCTCGGGGCAGGCCTGCAGCAAACAAAATGACATCCCCTGGACTGGCACCACAACGTGCTGCTAGCTCCTGTTTCTGCTCCATGCTCAGATTTCCTGTAATGGCTGGTGGGCCCTCAAGTTCACCTGTGACTCCCACTGAGGTGATGAAGTCCTTCTAAGTCTTGAGCCACAATGACAATAATAAAATGCACAAGCTACTTACATCAGAGTCTGGCTCCTGACAACACACATTATTTTGAAAAAGGTGAAGACCCAATCAGGGTATTGGCCCAAAAAAAATACTCAGGTATTTTGTGTACAGAACACACCCTCCCTTACAGACTCATAGGAGGGGGTGTTTGTTGAAGCAAAGAAATTGAAACTGGGGATACAGGGGGTCTGCTTGAAAGCTCACCCCCTTCCAAGACTTTTAAGTAAGGAAGACTTTTAGCCCCTGACTTAAGAGCCTGCTGGTAAACATCCCCCTTCTTCAACCGAGTTGCGGAAATTTTTGTTACACCACCTGTCACACTGATGGCCTTCACTATCCCACCATCTACTATGGAACTTGCAAAGGGTGCAAAACTTGATCCCGTAAAAATATCTGAGACCTTTTGACATGCACAATTCAGATTATTAGATCTCTTTTACCAGGTGTAGACTTCATGCTTACCCTCGCAATCCAGAATGACTTTAAAGATCACTCAATATGCAACAAATACAAACCTGCAAAGGTCAAAGTGGTTTTTTGTGTGCTAACAAAAGATTTGAAGCTACTCACTGGGCAGGAACAATAGACCTCACAATGTACCTCAACGAGCTTTAAGCCATAGCGCAGATCAGGCTTGTCTGAACCAAAATGTGCCATTGCTTCAGCATATGTAAGTCTTGGAAAAGGATTTGGAAGTTCGAATCCCTTGATTTCCTTGAATACCTAGAACTCCTCACAAGACAGAATGAAAGTTAACAAGTAAGCAATCACCCAAAACTGCAGATTACTCTAAGTTAGGAAAATGATCAAAGTTAAGTTGCAAGGTTTTTGCCACCTCTTCATCCATGCACATCAATGTCTTCCTTCATTACTCCCATTGCAAATCCTATATTATGGATGATAAGATCTCCTGGATATATAGTTTCTATGACACAATCAATCTACACTCAAGTTCAAATATGTACATGTCTAATGAGCCCCTCATTAAGCTTCAGCATGTCCTCCAGGGGTGTGAAAGAAAGCTCCATATCTAGTTGCGTGAATTCTGGCTGTCTGTCTGCTCTCAAGTCCTCATCCCTAAAACATCTGCATGGTTACACACCAAATCCTTCGATAAACCAGCACTTCCACACAATGTGGTAAGCAGAATTCACCAAATTTGCATTGGTCCAATGTTGGAAGGAACCCAGTGGAATTGATCATAACTCTGACTCTGATGTATAGTGTTTAACACTACTTGGACATTGGAGACTGGAATGGACCCTACAGTGAGCTGATCTTCAGAGTCAACTTTCTCTCTCAACCTCAAGTAGACACACAAACTGACAAAAATACCGTGCCAATTGGTAGTATCTGTCAAATCCTGACACCATGAGCATCTGCTTAAAGAGCTGAGGACTTTGTGGCAGTGCATAGAAGTCCCCTGCCTGGAAAACCACCAGAAACACTCTTCTACTGTAAGAAGTCCAGTGAGCTACAGCCCTGATACTTGACAAATGGCTCAAGTGAACAAAAGCATTAAAACCAGAGTAAATGGATGTATAGAAGATACAATGAAGGCATGCATGAGACAACTAGAACCAGCCCAAAGATTCTCCATCCATTCCTTGGTTAGTGAAAAAGAGAAGTAGAAATGAGACACCTTGACAATCTTCAGAGAAACATAACTGCAGGAATCTGAGTAGCACCTGGATGCGAGATGGGACAAGATAGTCACGAGCACCTTCTGGCGTTGACCTTGTCAGAATGGGTGTCTCAATCTGAGGAAGAATCAACAACCCTTCAGCTTCATTTGAAAGCAAGTATAATCATTGCAAGAGAAGGCATTTGAAGCACAAGAATAGGCTTTCGTGCCCTCAACAAAAGAGCAGACCTCAATAAAGTCATGGACATCTTCCAAGTATCTTCGAATGAGCTTAATAATTGAGTGCCGGAGTCGCAGATTTCTGTTCATCTGGGGCCGTCGAAGGTCAAGGTGGCGGTACCTGTCATCCCCACCAGACTTCATCTACAATCCATTGATGTGTCCATAGACTCTGTTCAGGTTCTTAAACAAATGAAAACCAGATATGAAGGAGGGAAAAAACCACAAGCTGTAAGCACAACTTGAGAAAAGAAAATGGTTGGAAATTGAAAGGAACCTGAGGCGAACTTCTTCTGTGGGCACATCTTTTGAATCATCAGCAGTAGTCACCAAGAATGGCAGTGCCACATGCACTTGATTTAACACCTGAATGCTCTCTGCAACAACCTGCATGCACACACTCCATTACCCCATATCCCTTCATCATTTCTTCTTTAACAGTGCCAGAAGTCTCCCATGAAAACCTTCCCCATATCCTCTCCCTCAAGCAACAGCAGTGATTTTCAGAACTAACCCTAAACTCCACCAAAGTAGTCATGCAGAAAATCCTAATGCTGGCAACAGTACCTCAACAAATCCAGTTGCCATCCGAGCATTGACAACCTCTTTTGGACGAAGTCGCACAGTCCCCTCAACTGCCACCACATACTCAATGCGCAGGCGCTCTGCCATCTTGTGAGCATCTGCAAAATTGATAGGATCTGTAGTAACCTGCCACAGGAAAACAGCTCTTCAGTAAGTGGTTTATCTGCAGGAGGAGCCCTGCATTGGTCTCCTTCAGCTCCTCCTCCTAGTTCTAAATTCCTCCATACAAACCTTTCAAACTGTGTTTAGGGTTTAGGGTTTAGGGTAATTTTGCTCTTAAATAGATGAAAGCATTCTCCTCCACCGGCTCCTCTTACCTCTTCAGACCCTCCTCCTTAAACCCTAAGCCCTAAACACACGCAACAGCCGAGGATTGGGATTTTAGGATTTAGGGTTTACATGAAACATTGTAAACGAGGGGCATGGAAATCCCCCTCTGATTGCCCACGCAAATGCGAAGTACAAATCTGAGACAGATGACACAAAAGCTTCGAAGATAGAGAAAAGAAGGGACAAATGTGAAGGGGAAAAAAAACAAGAACACCCATTACCTGGACAATGCCAGTGTGATCACGCAAATTGACAAAAGCCACCGCTCCATGGCTACGTTGCGAAGCTACCCAGCCGCAGATACACACTCTCTCTCCCACCTGCTCCTCCCCTAGCGTCCCACATAAGTGCGAGCGTCTGGTGAACTCCAGAACCTCGGAAACGATACCAGCACTCCCTCGCTGCTGCTGCTGCTGCTGCTGCTGGGAGACTTGTTGGGTCTCGGGCAGCGCAGCGGCAGAAGAAGACGAAGAATTAACAACAACTACAGGCAGAAGAGCTCGCGTCCGCCCTTGCAGCACCGGAAAAGATTTATGCAAGAATGTTCGATAGCAGACGGCTTGCAGAGGGAAACGGGAACAGCAAAAAAATGGCAGACGACGACGATGCGAGAGTCCAACAAAAGGGTGCGAACGCGGAACTCCAAGACGACGAGCAGCAGCAGCAGCAGCCATGGCTACACTCATCTTGCTGCAACAAAGCTCCGCAACACCATAGCCAACCAAGAGCAAGCAAGAGGGCGAGTTTTTCAAACCCTAAATCATATTGCCCTTTTTTCCTATTTTAAAAAAAATTGGATAATGGATTCATAAATGAAATTGGTAACAATTTTTAAATAAATCGAAAAAGAAAACAATTTTTTTTTTTTTTTTTTCAATGTCTTTTTGAAATCTTTGTGTCTTTGTTTTAAAAAATTTGAATCTTTGTGTCTTTCCAATTTCATGCACATGTTTACATGTAAATTTCATACAAATGTAAATATTTATTATTTCATTTGAAAATGTTGCAATTATTTCAAGAAATTAACTCTTTTTTTTTTGGGAGATTAAGTTAGTTTTTAATAAAAATTTCTCCCTTAAAATATCTAATTCAAAGATTTAATCCCCACTTGCTTAGCTGACTTAATGTTTATCCATCCTAATTTCTTTCAAATTTTCAATGAATTAAAAATAATGATGGCTGATTAAATCTTTTCCTGGATGGTATTTGGGTGATATTTTGTACAATTTGAACCCTCTATATATATATATATATATATATATCTGAAAATAACAAAGTTTTCAAATATAAACCTGTATTTATTTATTTATTTTTGTTATTTCATCATGTTCTTGATGTCTTTGGAAAGCTCCCGATGAGGAGAATGCATGGGCTTGGTTCCATGATGTTTGGACTTGTGGTGCAAAAGTTTTTAAATATCAAATGATTTCTTCACTGAAAATTAAATTAAATTAAATTAAATTAGCTGAAATTTTAGAAGAAATTGGAATGTGCCTTTGGTGTTGTTAGAAAGGATCTTGATGAGCAGGATTTAATGGAATTTATTTGGTAAGATTTGGATTCAGAATGTGAGAAATATTAAAATTTTGAAGTGATTTCTGCTGTTGAAAATTCAAATAAATTCCAAAAAACCAGGTTTTGGAAGGGAAAATCAGTTGAGGATGTGGTAACACTTGAGCCAACGGCATAGGCCACATTATTTTATATATATATATATATATAAAGGAGTGAAGTAGTTACCCTTGAACATGAGATACATATAAATTGTTTTTGTAATTGTCTTCCAAATTGTCAAAAGACCTTAATACCAAGGATTCCCATATTAGTTCTCCATTCCTCTTGTCATGGGAATTAATTTTGAAGAATTTTGTTTTTAAAAATAAAATATTCTTGAATATTTCAAAAGATTTCATCATTTTTCTTCACAAAATCTTTCTTGATTTTTTTGAAACTTTTGACATTTTTACAAATAATATAAGTAACGGTGAAGCTGCCAATGTATTCCAATAATTCCATCAATAGTATGATGAATACATCTAGCATCTCCACGGGCGGCAACATTAAAATGGCCTATGATGCATTGTACTTTGAATGAAGGACAACCTTTCAATATGTAGCATCAAAATAGGTAGTGTATTTCAAAAGGCACACTAAAACAAAATGATTGCTTTGGAGTGGTTGTGGTGATGGCAATACTTTTTCACCTTACACTATCCATTTTTTTTTAATAGGAAAGAAATTTAACATTCTATGTTGCATGTGTAGATTTTGGGTGCACCCATCCAATTGATGGGTTGTTTTAAAGTCTACCCATCTACTTATTGGGTTTTTTTTTCAAAATATGAATGTTGGGTAATTGATTTAATTATGTTTCCATATCATTTTATTTTATTTTGGGTTGTCACTTGCCTTTTTGTATCACAAGGTTGCATATCACTATGAAATGTAAAAAAAATTCATATGACTAATTTTTAATATGAGAATTGTTTGATACACATACAAATAATTTGTTTTAGTTTCTTTAAATCTCATTAAAATGAGATTCTTAAAAAATTGATTTGAAATATTATGCAAGAATTTATTAAAATAAAACACATTGATTTAAAAATAAAATATAAAAATAAATATAAAATCTGTTTTTGAAATATAAATGTTTTAAATTAATTTTACTTTATTTTTGAAATTCAATAAGGCTTTGATGAAGATTAGATTTAATAAAAAATATCATAATGAAATTGTTTTTTTATTGATTAAATTTTTTGTATTGTTGTTGATTTTTATGTTATGAAAATTTATTATTGCCCTAAGATAATAGACATGCATGTATGATTTTAGGTTTTACCAAGCATGTATGGCACAAACACAACTAGTTTTTATCTTGACTTCATGTTATTTTTATCATAGATAAAGGAATTTTTTTAATCCAAAATCCACACATCTTATGGTGTGTTCATGTTAAGTCATTGGTAAATGAAAATCTAGGTGGCATCCGAGGTGACACTCAATGTTAAATGGGCAATAGCTTAATGTTAAGTGAATGTTAATTTAACATAAAATGTTCATGGTAAATAAGTGTAAGTCCTAAATGACTAGCATGGTGTTAGGGGATTCAACACTACCTTAACGCCGAGTGTAAATGCATTTCTACTAATGTTATTGTTAGGTCATGATGAAATTGTTGGGATGGAAGTATTGTTTTCCAATCATTTTGTTGTTATTGTTTGTTATTATTAGGCGTTTTTTTTTCCTTGCTTCATTTGTTCTCAATCAACAAGGACAAGGGAATAAAACTCATTGAAGATGATAGCAAAACGTTTTTTATGGTATGAAATCATCTCACAATTAGCATACACTAATGCACCATCCTTTGAAAACTTGTTATAGTTTATGAATAACAATTGAATTAACTTATCTTTCTTAATCTCTTTACTTTTTCCTCACATTATTTAAATAACTACCTATGCAAGTGGGTGAGTTTACAAGTAACCAGGTAGGGAATTTAAATTATGTAAGTGGATAGTTATCACATGCATCTTATTTTATTTAGTTGAAATTTAGCCTTTTTTCAAGAAAAAAGGGCATTCAATCTTTTAAGGTTATTTTAAATTGTTAAATAGGGTTGAAATCATCAACAATCAATGACTTTTGATGCAATAAGAACCACTTTGTTGATGAAGTTTCAATCCATTGTCACTTCCATTGTGAAACCTTTTGGTCATTGGATGTGCATATTTGATTAGCATGCCAAGGAAAATTGGTGCAAAGTGATGAAGTAAGATGTAGAATTTGCAATGAAGTAAAGAAGAGAGGAAAGTTGTTAGTTCTTAAATTTGATGAATTGCAAAAACCATGCAAGTTGTTACAAAGTAACATTTGCATGTTTACAGTGGTTGTCGATCAATACTACATGAGTACCACTAGCCAACATGTAAAGAACAAGTGGTGGTATGCTACATTTCACTAGTGAACTTTTATGGTTAAATAAGTTACAAATGAGGACCATGCAAAGTGGAAGAATTTTTTTTGTGCAAGTTGTCATGATTTTCCATTCGTTAAAACATGGGTGGCTTACAATAGACTTTGAGGTCGTAATGAGTTATTTGATTTCATGAAAATGTTGCACAACCTTTGAAACATTGAACCAACACAACTACTGGAACATGGATGAATTGATGCATGAAGTGATGTTTCAATCTACTCATCTAATTGTGCAAAAGGCCCAATTTATCTATGTTTCTTGTGATGAAATAATCACCATCAATAATCAATGTTGGTTTTTGTCCACATTTATGTTATGGAAAGGTGAAAATGTTGTTTGATTCTTTTGACATTGCAACAAGTTGTTGAAGCTTCCTATGTTGACAATTTGACAAAGCCAATTGTGAAGTTTCTTGTTTTGTATGGTGATTTTTCAAATTTTGACCTGTCTTTGAAGTTTGTATGTTTTAGAGCAAATGATGTGAAAACATTCTAGGGTTTGAAAATTGGTGTTACAATGTAATTGAAGGAAAAACAATTTCCCTTTGCATCGTGCTACACATTAAACCAACTTGGTTGCATAGATGTTGTTTTAATTGACTTTGGTTGCAAAAATTGAATTTTTCCTTCAATACGTTTACAATTATTATGCACAAAGCCTTAAGTAATCTTTGGAAAGAACTAAATTAGCTGAATTCTTAAAGGAAAAGGTGTTCAAGATTTTGTTTAGTGTGAAAACATGTTGGATTTCAATGTTGTTTAATGCCAAATGCATCTTGGCAAAGTATAAAGTTGTTATGCACACATTTAATGAGTAGGCATCCAACATCACAACAAAAATAAACTTGGATGTTCTATGTGATGTGCAAACTTTTATGGCTTTAAGTTGTATCTCACCCTTGTTTGAATGTGTATAGTTTTTGTCAAAGTTTGCTCAAGCTAATGATGTCTTCATTTGAAATTTTGTTGATGCAATCAAGGTTTGTTAAAGAGATTTACACATATTGTATGTTGATTCAATTACAATATATGGGCATGCAAATGAAGTTCTTTAGACCTTCCTTGATATTGTACATCACTCATATGCTCCTTTACATATGGCTTGGGCTTTTAAAACTATTTTTTGAGTGAAATATGCGAGTTTTCAATTTATTTCTCACACATACATGGTTCATAAAAGGGATGGCTAATTGGTTGAGTTATGTTTCCAAACTTGATTGGTTGAATGTAATGGAAGTCATGAAACAATAATGCAATGCTAGTGTTGTTAGCCTCATTCAAAAACTTGAACAACAAATTTTGAATCAAAACAACATGAAAGACATTGGGGTGATTTATCCTCAATTTTCAATGCAACCTAAAGTTCAACATACATTTATAGCACAACTTTCTATTTTGAAAACACATTTTTTTTGGGCAAGCAAATTGGTCCAAAACCATTATTTATCCCACCCTTTCCTAATGGGGCATTATTGGTGCAACGACCTTTTTTTCAAGTTTACTATGCTTGTCAACTACCATGCAACCATGAAGTTTCTTCAAGGTTGTAATTTGTGCATTAAAATTTGGACCAACTTGGCCAATAATTAATTCTTTTATCATTGACTATCTAAGTAGTTGAAACGCATTGAATTATCCATGGCCATAATTATGTGCAATATAAAGGATGAAAGACCATTCTATAATATGGGGGTTTGTGAAGAACGTGTTGAGGAATAGATGAACAACCCAAATGGACTTGGTTGTTGAGATGTTTATTCAGAAAATCTCTATATTGGACATTTTCTTATTTGTTGTAGCAACAAGTTCTTTGATTGTTGCAAAATCTTGTCATGGTGCAAGGACTTAGTTCCAAACAACAACAAACTCTAAACCCTTTATGCGATACGTGTCGTTCATATGTTTTTTAATATGATATTTGTATTTCTTCAATCATTTCAATTCATTTTGCTATATTGAATGATATGTGTATGCAATTACAATTTTTGTAATTTGAACTTTATTTGTTTTGTTTTGTTTGTAGGCAATTTCTTATTGCAGTGGGCAAGTTCTGCAAAGATCAGGTTCAATTCCGCTAGGAGATTTCATATGTAGCATTAGGTTAGCTATTGTTCACTGATTTTGGCATCTTCTTGCCATTTTTCCTTGACTGAATTGCATGTTTTTACCAACTTCCCTGCATTGAGATCCAGATGGTAACCATTTTTTTCACCTTCAACTTGTAGTGGTTGCAACCTTTTTTCAATCTGCTAGTTCATGTGACTACCTTTCATTTTACTATTTGCAAATTTGAGTTTTCAAGCCTGCATTAACAAGGATAGTCACTTGATCACCCCAAAAATTGAACTTAAGAAGATTTTGAGAAACATGCAACTTTGATGGAACTCGCTATGGCATCCATCATATGCACATATATTACTCCAGATGCCACTCACATTTGAGTAAAATTCAAGCCAAAATTTGATGCCCAAATCCTACACCAATGCTAGTCTCTTCCCTCTGGGCAGATGCAAAAGAAGTTAATAAGGACATCAAGTTGGCCTACAAAATGAGAAGCCACCTTCATACATACTTGAGCTAAAAGGCGCTTGTATAGGCAAAATGTAATGCAATGGCCACAACAGCCAGGGCAGCAGCCATCCCTTGCCCAGGGCAGTCTTCCACAACACCTTTGGGATTAGTTATAAATTTCTTCTTATAGAAAACTGCAAAGGAAATCAAATGAGTAAATTGCCCTGCACATTAGCCTGTAGATGATGAAATGCACAATGAATACTACATTAGCCTGTAGATATTGTACTCTACAAAAGCAACCTCCAATGCTTCAAATCAATGATGGTTTCTATGGAATTTCTTTCAATAATTGGTAAAAAACAAGGGTTTTTCACCATCTCTCCATCTTCACCACGGGCTCCAAGAAAGACAGATCTGCATATCTCATAGCTGCGACTTGCACTATCAGTTTGTCTGGTAGTCAGCTATATGTACTCAGATATTGAATATCAATTTGGTGGAAACTTCCATCAAAAGTGGAGGTGTATTTTCCAAAATCTAATTGACACAAATTTGCCAGTGTCTTCCTAACACAAACCGCTTTCCTTGGATCTAAGTTCCAAGATCATCAGGCAGGTCATCCTTCCAAATCCATTCTCGACTGTAAACATTGTAACCACCTTGCAGTGATCCCAACTATTATCTAACTCAATTCAGGCAAACTAGAAAGAGCCTGAATCATAATTGAGAATGTACATGAATTGGCATTTTGTTAAAAAGCATAATCAGCGGAAGAGCATTTTCAACTCCTCAATGCGGGCCGACCGAACCTCCTGGTTGTTGAGGGCTCCTGCAACCATGCGCTGCTTGCGTGCTTGAACTTGTTGCATCCTTTCTTCTACCGTTCCCTGAACCTCCCCATTGAAAAAGTCGTTCTGTAAGTGTCATAATGCTGCAACTATTTCAGCACACTGCTGGTGACTGCTTGGATGCAATACATCCACTTTGCACCCATGCATACAGTGTCTAAATGACACTAATGACTGTCTAATGTCCTCATAATGCCCAAGCAGACTTTTCAGTACTGCCAAGTCCTTCAATAATTTTGCAAACAATCATCTACCAATCCCCATAATTATCCAGACATTCACTAAGGTGCTTCCCTAATATTGCAGGCTGGAGTGTGACCAAAACAAAGAAGACATATTCAGCTCTTACATCAGAGTTTTGGGTTGGAGATACAGAGGTCTAGCAGGTTAGAAGCATCACATATTTATCATGTTCCACTCTCACAAAGACCCTGATGCTAAAAATGAAAATTCTGTAGAGAGAGGTGAACCTTGACAATGAATCTTTTGATGGAGACAGCCTTTGTTTGACCAATACGATGAATGCGCATGATAGCCTGCTCTTCCACAGCTGGATTCCACCATGGATCCTTCACACAATGATAATAACACAAGGAACTCCAATAAGTGGGCTAGAAAACTCATATCAAGATGATGCTCAAGCTTCAACATTAAAGCAGATCGCCTGACAGTCAGTGCCTAACTTGAGCATAAGAAATACATAACATGGAGGGATGGGTAACAAAACTTTCCAATAAGTCTACAAGTACAAATGCATCTAGATGTGTGAACATTTGGAAGTTGCTGTCCCTTTGCTTGTGCATGGAAGGATATAAATGCATTCTTACCAAGAGGAAAGCATTTGAGGCAGCTGTGAGGTTAATGCCAACTCCACCAGCCTTCAAAGATATTAGCATGACCTGCATAATCCGAACCCACAATTGCAAGCTTCATAACCACGAGCTTTTTTTAATATCAGCATCACTGGAGTATCTAGAATGGTACATTAGTGTCCCACAAGAAGGTGACAATGGAAACAGTATTCTAATTTGGGTGCAATCCCACACTGCTTTTTTTGCTATCTATTCAGTTGTCCTAGCTTGACCAGAGGCAATAGAAGCTTACAAGGATGCTTGTGTTGCTGCTGAACTGTTTGAGCACCTTTTCTCTTTGTTGCTGTGAGAGAGTGCCATCAAGACGAACAAATTGGAACTTCTTTCTGCAGATCAACTCCAAGTGACACACTCATAATCTGATCAAACAAATAACTCATGCAACTAGAGTAGTAGAGCAGATATCTCCGGCCAACCTACGGCTCCGATGGTATTTCTGTAATACTGGGATGTCTACATTTGCATACATATTTCCCAGCAAAACTATGCAATCTCAACTTCCCATCCTCTGCTTTGTTGCAATTGTTTATGGTGCTTAAATCTTTGAGGCATGAAAACGGCCAAAACCTTTTCAGAGGAATCTCAAGGAGATCCAGGAAAGCAGTCCACTGACTGAAGACAATGCTCTTAGATGATCCAGAGGCTCGCAGCGCCTCCAGGTTCTGCAAAAGTGCAGTCACTTTGGATGATTCTGTCCAGTTCGCCTCAACATCAATTTGGAAGCGGCTCTCTGATGGTGCAGTGATGATATCTTGCCGAGACAAAGATTGCCTGCAAATCAACTCATAACATAAGACTACAAGTATGTGCAACGTCCAAACATTACATCCAATGTTGTCTATCATAGTCAATGACCAGCAATACGCATGTCTAAGAATCTGTGTGCATTAACTCTTTTAATCTTTTACATCCTGTATCCAGAAAGCCCATAAAATACTCCAGAACCATGTATACAGAGCCCCTGCACAACAGTACCTGCAGATTGGACAGAGTCCACCACCATAACTTTGCCATGAAGCAAATAGACACTCGCGGCACATGCAATGTGCACAAGGTGTGAGAACTGCATCTTCTGCAGCTTCTAAGCATATTGGACACTCTGCTTTGTTGCCTTTCTTCAAATCTTCCACCACCTCTTTGACATATGCCTTGGTTGGTCGGTTGATAGTGCTTCCATCTTTGCCACCCACCAAAAATCGGTTGGCTAACTTACCAAGGTCTGCATATTCTGCTGTGTCACCACGACTAACAAAGACCTCCATGTTAGTTCAGCAGGATAGCAACTAAAAAAAACTGAACATAGAAATCCTGCTGAAATATATTCAAAGGTTTCCTGTGCCATGCCTCCACCATTGTAATTTTAAGTGCTTCTGGTTGTCAGTAATTTAATCAACATGCATTCCAAAATTGCAATGACTACAATAAGAGCCATTTTCTTCCAACTTCAGCTGCTAAACAATGAAATGGCTATTTCAAAACACATTTTATCATTGAAATCCAGCTAGTATGTGTATTCTAACAATATCTGCATACAACACAACAAGCTCAATGAGACAAGTCTCAATAACTCTGTCAAGGGTGGACCATGTGAGGAAAGGTTGGATAAACCTTAAGACAAGAAATGGGTGGTCACAACATTGTCGAAGCCGCAATAGCAACTCAAGAATGGAGGCATAGTTATGCAGAACCTTTCCTTGCTCCACAAACTTGTCAAACTTCACCTGCACATCCAATCAGCACAACAATGATGGCATCATGTCAAAAACCACATAAGAAAGTCATACAAATCTAGTTCAGACATTTGTTTACATTGCAGCATAAATAAATGCTGCTGGTCTCACTACTAGCAGCATCACTACTAGTCTCAATGCTGGGATCTGCAGTAACCTTGGATTTCTTGTAGAGAGCCTGATAGAAGTCTTGTTCTGCTTCTGTAAGCTCGCACTCCACAACTTGCACGTCTGCAGAAGGCAGTACTAAGATAGGCCTGCACAAAAATGATAACTCAGCAAACTGTAGTGTGACAAAGTTGCTGCATGGAATCTTGAAAAACAAAACGTAATCTTCACCCAAGTTCTATATTGCTGAGAAGAACATGGGGTCATTGAAGAGTAATGATTGAATGTCTCCACTTGTTTCACAGCACCTGCCATCTTTGTCACAGCTCTCCTTGGTACGTCGCAGCATCAAGGGCCTTAAAATGGCCTGTAGCAGTTTCAAACCCCTCACATCTCCATCCTCAAAAGGCTTCTGTACTAGTTTGTTCCACCTATACATCAGCAAAGTTGGCAATCAAGCCAAATACATGATCATGATTAGTTACTTGATTGGAAAGAAGAACTCATCAATTCCTATGTTCTAGCAGCAACACTCTACAAGAGCCTAAAACCTAAATCTATTCATGACATCATGCAGTAGACACATGAGATGAAAATAAATCTGCTGCAAAACAAAATCAATGATCTCAAAGTTGAGAGACAGAAATGAGGAAGACTGGAGTCAAATCTTACCAGCCATAATTACTCCAGGGTTCAACACGCAGAAAGTGAAGAAGGCTAAATATATCCTCTAGTTTGTTCTGTATCCCTCACAGGCCCAAGTACAGTAGGGTGAGAAATTATCACCAAATTCAGCAACCTTCTAACAGCAACATGTATGATGTTGACCAGTTATTGTAATATCCCCACTTGCTGCATCAGCTACTAGCAGTGGGTGGAGGTCAATATCATGCAGCAACCAACATACTGAGTATCTTCACAATACTGGCAGTAATGACAGGACTCATACCAGCTAGCTCAGAAAAAGAGAAGGAAGTAGAACTTCAAGAAAATGGAACACAAAAAGAGAGTGGAAAAGAAAGACTGAAAAGAAAAGGGAAACAGGATGGAGAACCTTAAGAGCATGATATTTTGAGGACAATTGAAGCAATTTATGAGAGGCTACAACACACATAATACAGTGACAGTTTGTTATTGCCTAATATTCTCATGGAGTCTGCTCTAATGTCAGACATAGCAGAAGACAACTCTCCTTCAAGTTGTGTAGAAGAGTTTAAAATGGCCTGTTTATGGGAATGCACCTGGATTGGTGTACCAGTAAGGCACCAGCGGCGATCAGCTGTTAGTTGGAAAACAGCTTGTGACGCGTTGGAGCGGAAAGCCTTGATAGTGTGGGCCTCATCCAATACCACCCTATACCAATGTATAGAATGCAGTGGCCCTTCTTCCAGAAAATTCTGTAACACACATAAATGCAAGCTCAACATGAGAAGAAATTCCGCCATGCATCTAACAGTCATGCTCTGATACACAAAGACTGAAACTGCAAATATATTTGCAGGTGGGCAACTCTGAGACCACGTGTAGGAAAGCAAAAGTGAGAAAAATTCTTGCAGCTCCTGCACAAGGAGAATAGAAAGTAGGACAATATGGATGTCATAGATTGCTCACAGGTTGGCTCCATTCAGAAGCTAATACACCATAGGTGGTCAGGACAATATCATGGTCAGTGAGAGCACTGCGTTCTCGAAGGCGATCATGTCCATAGTAAGCATAGACAGACATCAGTCCTCCCACCACATGAGTCTCAAACTCTGTCTGCAGCCCCCAAAAGGTCTACCGGTTCAAATTAAACCCATCTTGTTTGAAACACCATCCTTTGTTTCCTTCTCATTACAAACAAGCTCCAATGCTCAGCAAACCTACATGAACAATCATGGTCCACATGAAGCTGCAGGTCTGCATTTGAAAGAAAGACTTTGATGGCTTCTTTGAAATCTCACCTTCCACTGGCCAAGTAAGGTCATTGGACAAACAATGAGAGTGCCACCTCCGTGTTGTGCACTGCTTCTTGATCTTTTTGAATCCTTGATCTGATTGGTTGATTGAATACTCGATTCCTCTTGCAAACACAATTGAAGACCACTTGGTGAATTGGGATTTTCTTGAGATGGTTTGGCAACTTTAGGGAGATCCATTCCTCCTCTACCAGGATTTGCTAGGATGAGTGAAATTGTCATCACAGTCTTTCCAAGGCCCATAGCATCTGCAAGAATCTGAAAGAGAAAAGAAACATTTAG
>Ga0116227_10001195_pt1 | contig 56826 bp, 37 predicted proteins | sample S1TSphgellanicum_FD_89693 | JGI IMG/M metagenome (GOLD analysis project Ga0116227, IMG submission 89693) | Host-associated microbial communities from peat moss isolated from Minnesota, USA - S1T2_Fb - Sphagnum magellanicum MG | ecosystem: Host-associated > Plants > Peat moss > Unclassified...
ATATTTATTTTAAAATTATATATAATGAATTAAATTTTTTTATTAGGAAGTAAATTCTTACACAAAATTTTGAAGAATTATTATTCAACTAATTACATTATTTATTGTATAATAACATTCATTTTTGTAAAAATTATTATAGGTCAAATAATTTTTTTCTCTTGGTAATTATTAACTATAAATACAATAATTTGTTAAACATAACATTAATTTTCATAGTTACTATAAAATTACTATAAAATATTTATCATAGATGATTAATTATGGAATTTTAAAATAATAATATTATATAATAATTTGTGAAATTAAACTCAATAAAATAATTATTTTAACTACACTATAATTTTTCCAAATTTTAAATTCAAGTTTGAGTTATAAATTAAAGAATGTGAATAATAATGTTCAATTAGAAAATAATTATGCACATACTAATTAATTCTTATATGAATTAATTACAATGATTTTAAAGTAATGTCACGTTAATTTAATTAATTAATTTCTTCTAATATAAGAATATAAATTATATAATATACAAATCTATGTTATAACAATAATTATTTAGTGTCACTTAGATTTAATAAACATATTCATTTATAATTATTTATTAAAGTGATTTCTTATGGATAACACTAATAGAAAAAACCCTTGAAACTCAATCAATAATTTTTGGAATTAAAATATCAATTTTGAGATCAAATAAGTTTTTTGGAGTTAAATAACAAATTTCAGAATTGAAATGTTAACTTTCATATTAAAATAATAATATTCAAAATTGAAATTTCCATTTTAACACTCAATTAATAATTTTCTGGATTGAAATATTAATTTTGAAAATCCAAAATAATAATTTGGAATTCAAATTTCAACTTTCAAGTCAAATAATTTTTTTAAATTAAAATTTTAAACTTCAGAATTCAAATATCAAATTTCAAGTTCAAATAATATTTAAAATCAAGTTGCCAATTTTTTGACTCAATAAAGTTTTTAAAATTGAAACAATAATTTTTAGATTCGAAAATAATAATTTAGAATTAAAATATCAGTTTTTAGATCAAATAAGTTTTTTGAATTTAAATAAAAAAATTCAGAATTGAAATGTTAATTTTCATATTCAAATAACAATATTCAAAATTGAAATGTCCATTTTTAGACTCAATTACTAATTTTCAGACTTGAAATATTAATTTTGAAATTCATTATATGAACAATATACATATGTATGCATATTATATATATATATAGTACATACATTAAAATACACCCTTATGTCATTGTAGAATACCTTTAGGATGTAATTAATTTGGTGACTATTATAACTAATGAGACATATCAACCTATTAATGGATGAAAATAAATGTAAAATTGATGCAACCAATAGGATGAAATTTCTAATAGTTGCATCATATTTGTGAAAATGACCAAAATAGTTGAAAATTGGTCTTGTAGTTGCAAATATTCACAAATCTAATCACAAACGATTACAAGTCGCATGTAGTCGTAAATTGAATGGTTACATTTTGGTTGATTTCTACTAGTGAAATGAGAAAAATTGAATAGTCCAATTTTTAATCATTCGTGTGATGGTGGTGAGTTTTCACATTCACACATAATTTGTCTATCAATATTTTGGTTTATAACCAAAAACATAGAAAATTCCAAAAAATCCCAAAATGAATTTCAATGGACAACCAAACATGTTTTTTGGCAAGACTATTTCCTGCACATATGACTTGCACCTAAAACTATACATTTTGAACCCATTGAACATAATTTTTTGGTCAAATGGTTAAAAAAATGAATCATTTACCTTGCAACCTTTCCTTCAAAATTTCAAAACTCTGAAATTTTTTTATGATTTGGTTTTTCATCAAGTTCATCCAATGAAAATGTGTTTTCCTAGAAGGGGGCTATCATGGATGCTAATGCCATGAGGTTCATTCTTTTGAATGTTCATTCATAATTTATATTAAACTTGTATCTAATTTTAAATTTAGTTTTAGTTCACTTTTAGTCAACTTCAAATTAAGTTTTAATTCATTTCTTGTTAACTCTTAGTTAAGTTTGAATTAACTCCCAGTTAATTCATAGTCAATTTCGAATTAAACCCCAATTAATTCCTAGTTAATTTTTAGTCAACTCCTAGTTAACTTTAATTAACTCCTAATTAAATTTAGTTAATTTTTAGTTAAATTTCAATTAAGTTTTAGTTAACTCATAGTTGATTCTTAATTAGAAAGGCTTTCAACAAGCTTTTTAAATTATTTGATGCACACATGAAAGCCTCCTTGAAAACTTCTTTCCATTAGATCCCCAAAAGGGTATAAATAAAAATAGGGCCACTCATTTTCTTCAATCTGTTTAACATTAGTTCTAGGCATGATCTCACACCATATCCTTGTCATGTTATTTTCATGTTCATGTTTGCATATGTTAACATAATAAAAAATTGTTTTCACATTGGTTTTGCATATTTCATGTTTTTGTGTTTTTATTTATATATCACATAATCTTGTCTTGTTCCTTGTTTGAAAATTAAACTTAGACTTTTCCTTTAGCCTTTGTTTTTGTGGTTTTTCGTGCCTTTGACAAGGACATGTTTTTGTTGTACATTTTTTTTGAAATGAATTATATGACTTTATGCATTCCCTTTGATTCCTTTAAAAAAATGCAATTTAAACATTTGATGTGGTTAATTTATAGGATTCAAAATGACATTTAAGTAGTATCCATTTTTTTTTAATTATTAATTTAGCAAGACATTAATTTACTTATTGGCATACAACAATCCACTACAATTACTATAATAATGTAAGCTAAACAAAAATCCAAAATTTTCCTTTGCGATCTTTTAAATATAAATCATTTTTTTTATATACCTCGATCATGAATACACACATAGACACGTCAACAAGTGTACACAATTTGACAAATATGCCATGCCACTATTGGAGGAGATTTTTGATTCAATTAACCAAACCAAGGAGTTTAACACTTTGGATTTGCAATGCAAATATCATTAATTGCTAGTTCATGAAAGTGATAAGGTGAAGATTACATTTTAGGGCATTAACCAAAATGGGAAGAATTGTTTGTACCAATGGAAGTTCCTACATTTTGGGTTTAGAATGCACTTGTAAAATTTCAAAAGGTGATTGATTGCGTGCTTATAGGTTTAGCTTTTGCCAAATGATACATTGATGACATCATTGTCTTTATTTCCACCATGGAAGAACATAATCATCATTTACAATATGTGTTTGACCCTCTTATAGGGGTGCATAATCTAAACTACACCTAGAAAAATGTATTTTCTTCCAATCCCAAGTTGAATATTTGGGCCTCATGATTTACCCAAGAGGTTTGGGAGCTCAAACATCACAAATTTATCTTGCAATGAATCAATAAAAAATCGTGTGAAGTTCATTCATTCATAGGTTTGTACATTTTACACACAAATATCAAAAACACATTTGATACACGAATAAATGTGTTGACAAATGAAGTATGAACCTATGAATGAATGAATGTCACATGAATTTTGCATCTTCTTTTAAATTCGTGTGTCAAATGTGTTTTCAATGCATAATATTAGTGCACAAAAGGTATGAATTATGAATGAATGAATTTTGCACAATTTTCATTACTAAATCATGAGATGTTAAGTTTGTGATGAAAGGCCAAAGTGGATGCAATTTCAAAGGTTCCAAGACCAACTAATGTTAATAGGTTAAAGGCATTCTTGGGGTTGGTTGCAAACTATTATTAGCAATTTGTCAAAAAGTTTAATCAGATTACCAAACCTTTAATTTAATTAACCAAGGTTGATGAAGAACTCATTTGAAAGGATGCATAAGCACAAAATTTTCAAGAGTTGAAAACTAGGGTTAATTTTACACCATTTTGAGGTGACCTATTAAAGGCCATCCTTTTCAATTACACACATATTGGAATGTTTTAGGACTTGGAGCTAGAGGTTTTCACACAATTTGATGAAGAAAGTTGAGAGTTTATGGTGGCTTATGCAAGTTGCTCCAATAACCAAGCATAGGCCAAATATAATTCATATGAGGAGCAATGTTTAGTAGTTGTGTAAGCCATGGCCACATTCCAATGTTATTTGTTGGGTAGCCCATTCACTTTGGTGACATATCACCAACCATTGAAGTGGCTCATGGAGTTTGACCGGCTCATAGGGAAATTGGCAAGATGGGCTTTCATTACTTAGGAATATGAATTTGAGGTCAAACACTAGGCTGACATGATCAATTAGGTTATGGATGGGTTGAGTAGGAACCCAAGTGCTAGCGACTTGGATACCACTAAAGCACATTGGCACGACGAAACAAATTTGGAGACAACGTCTAGTTGGCATGTTGTTTCATTTATCTACATTTTGGCAAATGGTTGCCATGAGGTATCATGTCAAGTTCAAGTGGATCCTTTAGGCATCTCTAGGAATTTGAAATGGAACTTGATGAGATTGGATTTATGGACATCATTAGGGATGCCCAAGTGTTGACCTACTTATAGATAAAAGAGTTGGATGTAAAATTGATATCCAAGGAAAGGATCAAGTTCTTCAAAGGGCTAAAAGATACTATTGGGAAGGCCAACACCTTTTCAAGATATGGCTAGATGTGCATGTATGAGCAGTACCACAACTAAAAATGTGAGAAAACATTATGAAACATGCCCATGAAGAGTTGGGACATTATGGGGTATGTTGGACCTATAGTTTACTTTAAGGCCAATACTGGTGGAGAGGCATATGGCTGGAGGTTCAATAGTTTGTTTCATGATGCATAGTGTGTGACTAGGTTCATGCATCATTCAATGCACCCAATCCTCATTTGCAACCTCTACCAATCATGGGGTTTACATACCAATGGAGCTTGGATTTTGTTCGGCCATTGAACTTAATTGTTCGTTATAACCAATAACATTTTTCCAATTGGATTGAATTGACACCATTTCAAAACAAAAATAGTGAGGGGGTCACTTATGCACTTTTGGATTGAGTCTTGCATAGATTCAATGCTCTAGTAGAAGTAGTTAGAGATTAGGGCACAAAATTTTGAAGAGAATTTCAAGAGTTGTGTGAGTAGGTTTTGATTGACCATAGGATTACTTTTCATGATCATCTTAAAGTTGATGGCTTGGTTGAAAAATTGGTATAGAGGGTGAAAAAGTTTTACAAAAATATGGAGTATAGAAAGGGCATGTATAGGTGATTGGGACATATAACTACTTTGATTGGCCATGGAATATTGATTCAACAAGCAAACATCCCTTGCATGCATTTTCGCCTTGCTTTTTGTTTTTTAGGCATGAACCCTAATTACTAGCATCCATTCATAAGGATGTGGACCATGTGGTTAATTTGGATGATCCCAATGTGTGGGTCTAGGCTTGTGAGCAATGTACAACCTAGATCAAAAGAGTCATGCTTATGGCAATGGAGAACTTGGCCATCACACAACACCAAGATACATTATAGTATGCCACCATCCATGGAAGTGGTATCAATTCAAGGTCTAGAGGTTTGAACTTGAGGATTATGTTTATTTGCAATAGACAACACCTACCACATTGGATGTGATAGTTGTATGTGTTATTTTTCATGTGAATAAGGTTTTACCTTATGGGGTTTTGTTGTTAGAAGGTTGGGATGGTCAAGCATGGAAAAACTATGTGTGAATTGTGCACCATGTCACCTTCCATATTTGGATGCCCAATTGGATGCGCCATAATTTTAGCAAGTTTGCGATGTATGTTGTTTGGAAAATCACAAGATGTAACAACCATGTTGGTTTGTGACCATTGTTCTAGAGGATGATATATGGGTTCTTTGACACCACCACTTTTAAAGGTCCCCATAGGAAATTGGATGTGTCCACAATGCACTAAATAAACATGTTTGGTTTTTTTGTATTAGGCATTCGTACCAATACATAGACACATTGTTGATTGGGATAGTGGGTGATTCCAAGAAGGTTGGAATGTGGTTGAATATGAGGGATTATAGTTAGGTGATTAATAATGAGGCTCACATTACACCAACCTACTGATTTCATACCATTTGGAACTAAATTCCTTTCATGGATTACCATGTCTCATTTGATCATAGATTTGGCTATTTGGTGTAGGACCTTTATCTACTATGATAAAATAGGGTGATTTGCAACTAACCTTGTAATTGGGTTTTTGAATTGCAATGACCATTTGTAACTCATTCAAGGAACTCATTATAACTTAGCATATTTCTACAGGCATGAATGTTAATAAACAAGTTGCATGAATTTTAATGGATGTACAAACTATACTCATATGTGACTTGTGCAATTTAGTTATAACTATGTAAGAACAATTATTGTGTAATTCTAATGCAACTAGTTTGCAATTACCATGCTAACATCATTTTTTATCAACCCATCAAAATCTGACATGTGGCACTATGGGAACTTTTGGGTGAAAATTATTATTTTTGAAATATTGATCTCCACCATCCTTTATGATTATTCATTTATAATGGTCTTAAATTTTAAAATGTGGCACAATCAAAAGTTACCACATGGCATATTAATCGAATTTTGAAATAAAAATAATAATATATTTGGGTAATTAGGTTAATTAATACATAAGCATAGGTTGATAGGTAAGTAGGTAGGTAAGAAGATAAAAATAGGTTGGAAGGATGATGTACTCCCAAACTCCTTAATGGACTCAAATGTGAATCCAAATTGAAAACATCGGAAGGGCAAGGAGTTGCGACACACTCCCTGGCTCGTAGCATTTTAAGGGGGCAGAGGGGTGTGTTAGAGCTCTAGGATGGGACTAGGACGAGTGATAAGCATCAACTACTCACACGAACTTGCACAAAATCAACACAAGGTGGTTAGTGCATAGTTGGAACATTTTTGGTGTTAGGACGAGCCACGAACAACTCGGACTCACAAAACTCACCACGGCCCAAACTTGGGGGAAGCCACCACCTTCCCCCTTATAGTATACTTCGTGCCTCTCCATGAGGCTCACATCCAAATGGCTTTTTGTCTCGAAAGTCCCGAAATTGCCAAAGTTGGGACTCCCGCGATTTTGGGGCCCCATAACTTTGTGTGTAGACCTCCAATTGAGATGAGGTATGAAACAAAGTTATAACCCTTGTCGAGGTCTTTCGAACAGTATGTCACATAACACCTGCACGCAAGGAAATTGGGTCGATTCTTGACTTTTAGTGGTCAAGAGTCAAATTGCCAATTTGACTCTCGACCTTTCTTTTGGCCATAACTGTATTTCAGATGTTCAAATGGGTCGTGCGAGCCCATTTTAAACATCTTTGTTTCAATAGATTTTTAATGGTATAAAGAACTCTTCGATCCATTGGGTTTTGACCCTTGCAATCATTTTATGAACATTCGAGACTCCACCGGGACTTCACGAGGACTCCACCTCTCAAAGTGGAAGCTCTTTTGGGAGTGTGAGGGTTCATTCTCTCACATTTTCCTTCACTCCCGGGCTTCCCTCTTGGCCCACAACCTTGCAAGCCCTTGCTTTGGTCGCGAGCCCAAGGCTAAGGTTGTGACAAAAGATATACATTTTGAGAAAAAAAGGTGTTTTGCAACTAACCTTGTAATTCAATTTTTGAATTGCATAGGACACTTGCAATTCATTGTATTTATATGCCATGAGTGCTAATGGATAAGTTGCATCTTATATACAGCGCAATTACTGCAACTCAATTGTAATTTTATCAAAATAACTCATTTTCAACTATTATGCAATTCTGTTATAATTGCACCCATGATGTCATGCTGACATCGTTCATTGTCCTCCATCTATTAAAATCTAACACATGGCACTATGAAAAGTTTTGGACATAAAAATTATTTTCTTTTTGAAATATTGATCTCCATCATCCATTATGATTGTTAATGATGGTTTGAAATTATAACATGTGGCATAATAAACAATTGCCACATGGCATATTAATTATATGTTGGAAAAAATAATTAAATATAAATATCTATTTTAGTAGGTAGGTAGGTCATACATAACCATAGGTAGGTAGATTGGTAAGTCTTAAGACTTACATATTTGTGTCTTTATCTAGGACCTACCTACCTACCTATTTACATAGGTAGGTAAAAAAACACGACCTATTTACTTACCTAGGTAGGTAAGTAGGTAAGAAAGTACAAGACTAAGTGAATTAAAAAACAACCATTATTATTATTTTTTAAATTATATATTTTGCCTTTAAATCAAGTTTGTTTTAACTCATCCCAAAATGGCACATGTATTTTAATGTGAAAACATAAGATACCAAGTGAGTGCGATCATAATCAAACGAACCAAAAAACACGTTGGACGATCGAAAAAAAATTGTAATTTTGCTATAGATATTTATGTGGTGTCATTTTAATGTCATTTTAATCATAGGAAGTTGTGCTAAATGAGTAATATGAATGTCTAGGAATTCAAATGATAAATTCATTTAATTTATTTTTGGGTTTCAAATTAAGGACTTTTGAACTTGACCAATAGTTACATAAAAAACAATACATTTTACAAAAGACTATGCCAAGGATTTTTTCAATAAAAAGTTTTGATGATAAAAAGTTTACATGATAGTAACCTATTACCCACGTTCAAAAAACACTCAAAATTAAAAATTTATGGAATTTGAATTTAAAAAAAATTCAATATATGTTTTTATAATTTCAAAAGTTCAAGAGTCTTTACAACATGCAAACGTAATACACATGACATATAAAACAAAGTTATAGCTTATGATAAAAAAAACTAAAACCCAAATACTTTAACATATATTGGAAAGAATTGAAATTATGATAATTTTTAAAAACAAAATGTAGGATTTAGCAAAAGTTTTACACTTTTAACAAATCATAGTTATTTGAAAAATATTAACATAAAAAATGTGATATATTAAAAAATATATAAATATTTTTAATGACAAGTTACAAATGATTTCATTTAAAAATTCTTTTATATGCAAAAGTCATGAGGACTAAAAAGAGGCCACAATCGTTTTACAAAATAATCATGTTGGCTTGTTTGATTGCGATTGCATCCAAACATTTTTGATATAGTTTGTAACATAGAATTCAAAGACACAACATATGGGTTAAATCTTTTAATTATTCTTTAATTGCAAATTAAGTTACAATTGAGTTGTGACTATAACAATTAAGTGCTCAGGGCATGCTAGATTCAAGGGGAGGGTTCCATTGTTTCTAGTGTCCAAACAAAACTTGAGTCCTTCCTATTAGCACATTTGGCACAATGAAAATTGTTAAAAATGGAATAGAATTGAGAAAGTTATGACCCCCCAAAGTAGAGGGGGTCAAGAACTCAAAAAAACAAAATCACTAAATGTTACAAAGGCTGGTTCCTAAACCAAAAAATTCCTTGTATGTTGTTGTGTTGTTATTAAAGTTCAAAAATGATTTGTAGAACTTTAGTTGCGCTTTTATAACAATTTAAATGTTTTAAAATGAATAAGAAATAAGAAAGTTATGAGGTTTAAAAGTAGGAGGGGTCCAAAGAGAAGAAAAAAGAAAAAAAAACGTGTTTTGTAAATTAAAAACCTTATTTTTCTTGTTGTTATTTTTTCATTACTCCAAGTTTCCTTTTCACTTCAAAGGTGATTTCTAGAACTTGAAGTAACGCTTCCATAACATTTTAAATCACCCAAAATGAAACACTTATGATGAAGATACATAAATAACTAATGAATATGTATCCTTATGAAATTATAAGTAGTTGTATTATAATCATAACATAGTTCAACAATAATACATTAGTAGTGGTGCATTAATGGCTGTACAAATTATATCAATGGTAACCATAATTGAAAACTAATTGCAAATGTATCCCATAATGGGTGGTGGAAATGTGAAAATGTGACATGATCACATGTATGTACATTGTACATTAATTGCAACATTGTTGTTTTAATGGCACATTTACAACAATTCTAAAATAGTTGCTACATGCAATTATAATGCAACTCATGAAAAAGTCAAACATGGTTGATTACATATGTATGTATGATATATATAAATTATTATTTAGAAGACTCATTTTCAATTCACTTGGAACTATTATACAACTAACTAATTTTTTGACGTGACAATTTATTTATTAATACACCATATTTCTAAAGGGACAATTACACAATAATTGTATATGAGTTGTTTTTTGAGTTTTAGTTGTAAGGTAGTGTGGTTTCAATGGATGTGATTTTCTTGTAATGTTATTTTGAAATTGAATTCTTGCAATTTGCATGTGAGTTTTCCTGACTTATGTGCATGTTTTCATGTTCGTGGCTTTGTTAATTTGGATAATGTTGGGTGCCGATCTAGTAGTGCAAAATAAAATATACTAAAGAACATTGTCCCAAGAACCAAACTCAAACAATATAACTAATTTTGAATTTTGTGACCCCTTTTTTATTAGTTCATTAGTTGGTTCATTTTATTTCATGACTTTTGCAAATGATAAATCATGATAAATCATGAAAAATGTGGGTTTATTTTGACCCAAAAAAAAAGGTTGAAAATCAAATTGCAAAATCATTTCAAATCTTGTATGTTTGGATTGAAATGGGTCTATTCAAGAAAATAGTTTGTAAACTATTGTTAGACCAAAAACATCATGTGACAATTCACAAAGGTCAAAACCCACCCCCAACAAAAGGGGTAGCCAAAAGGATGAATTATTCACTTGTAGACAAGGCCAAATGAATTATGTTTTGCAATGATATCCCCGACCACCTTTGGGCAAAAACAATTAATATTGTAGCCTACTTGTTTAATATATGTTCAAAAATATATAAAATTGCAATGTTACACCAAAACAACTTTATTCGAAAGTGAAACCACCCAATTTAAGTCACTTAAGAATGTTTGTATGTTGTATACATATCCATGTCCCCAAAGAAGACTAAAACAAACTAGGGGCACATGCTTTACGAGGAACCTTCATAGAGTATGATGGTCATTGCAAAATGTATTGAGAAGTTATAATCTTCAACATAGAAAGATCATTATCACAAGAGATGGGAAATGTCCATTGTAATGCTTAAGATGGTGAAACTTGACTCAATGATGTGGCTTGTGATTGATGAGAAGAATATCATCCAAATACTTTTTGACATGGGAGATCATTCACCACAATGAATATTTCATGGCTCAAAAGTTGAAACACCATTAAGAAGTTTATTCATTCATCATCAACATTTGTTAGGGTTGGATATTGTACAAAGTTTTTCATTACACAACAATTATACAAAGAAGGTAATTGATTGAAGAGCAATGACCCCATATTGGATGGCCAATTACTAGGAAACATTGACATCCTCCAATTCATGTGAATTTCCAAGTATTTTTCTCCCCCCCATGTTGTCACACATTTATCAAAGTTGCATAACTATAGGTAAAAACATCAACTCAAAAGGGTGGAATTGCACCATGCCCCAGGAGATGGATTCTATTTCAAGAAAATAGAACATGGAATCTCATGGACCTCCCACTTAGAAAGAAACACATTACTATGTGGTGGGTTTATAAAATAAAGTTTGCATTTGATGGAAAGTCTAACAAGCTCAAATTAATGGAAAAAAATAATGAATAGAATATGGGAATCGACATCAACAATACTTATGCTCTAATCATTAAATGGAACATGGTGAGATTTGTGGTGGCCCTTGTAGTTCACAACAAATGCAAATTACTACACTTGCATGTAAAAATATTTTTTTCTTAACAATAGTATGAAGCAAAATATATTCATGATGTAGTTAAAAAGTTTCAAGGTTCAAGTGCAAGAACATAAACTACTGAAGTTTCATAAAACTTTGTACAAGCTTTGTTAAATGCCAATGCTAGAAGAAAGATACCAAAATGCAACCACTTTATTTGTGATTTCATATAAGTATATGTTATGACTGGTGTCCTTCCATGCAAATGATTTTTTAAATTATATTCATCAATGAATAAGCTTGTATGTTCTATGAATCACATTAATAACCAAATTTTAATCACCATTCATTTGTGGACTAGTATTTAGCCCTAGAAGTATATCCTAGGGCATTTTATTAATATATTAAGGGTATTTTTTAGGGGTGTACATGAAGGTTATATTAAAGTTATATTTAAAGTATATTGTGGTAAGTAAATAGGTCAATAAATAAGTAGGAAGGCAAGTAGGTTTAAGGTAAATGCAAGATAAAATGACTCATTTTTGTAACAAAATGGTGTTTTTTTTTGGGTACCTTTTGGCCAAATGTGTATGGTGATTAATATGTCCTTGGATATACTTTTTGGGATTTGAATTTAGACTAACAACTTCATCATGAACATTTATGTCAAATCATTTTTTAATAAATAATTTGTCCCCTAATAATAATGAGCTTTTGAAGTTTGAAAATATAGAATGGTGTCTGGGTACAACATTAGAAAATGGATAAAAATTTTAAATTTTTATTTAAACTTTTTGTTATTGACCTAGTATGTGTTGTAATATGAAATGATAAATAATATAAGATTCATTTATTTGTTAACCTTAGCCAAATCATAGTTTGGGATTTTTGAATGGTCAAAATTGGACAATATTTTTATGAATCCATATGAGTTTTAAAATTTGTTTGTTTTTCAAAAAAAAAATCCCCAAAAACATATCTTTACTTAGGGCATTTTTAATATGGATTTTGTGGGTTTTCATTTTAGGGCTTTGAAATTGAAAAATGATATCATTGTCTTTTGATGTAAGTTTTAACTTTTGACCTAGGGTTGCAAATGTTCATAGGTGGGTGAACATTTATAAATGAAACATCACAATAATGACATCTAAAAAAATAACAACCATATCCATTTGAAAGCTTTTTTTGGGCTTTGTATGGACTTATGTGGAGTGTAAATTTTGCTGTTTTTGAGCCACTATACCATGCATTCACTTGGTAGGTAAGTAGATAAGTATGGAATTAGGTATGTACGTAGATAGGTAGATAACTACCTACCTACCTATACCTACATACCTATCAATGTAAATAAGTAAGTAGGTAAAAAAGTAGATCATAATTAAATCAATAAACTAAGTATGCATATTAAATTAGGTAGGTGACTGAGTAGGCTAAATAAGTAGATGGGTACATATGTAATTAAATAGGTAGGTAGGTAGGTAGGCAAGCCTAAGTTAGTTAGATAAGATATTTTTAGGAGGATTTTATATTATTTTAGGTTCAATTACCTTTTAAGGTTAAGCTCTTTTGATTGGTTCATCCTAAATAACATTCGAGATAATGATGTTTTTCGTGCACACTTATTTATATAACTTATAGCATTAGAAGGAAAAAATTAAAAATGGGATAAGTTGCAATTTAGTCAAAGATCTATGACTAAATTACAAGTTATCCCATATCTTGTGTCCTCCATTTCAAGTTTGTGGACTATGTAATTAGGTGCAAATGAAACATTTATAAAAAAAACATTTAAAAACAAATGTCATTTGAGATGAATCAAATTTAAAAGGCTTGACCCTAAAGGTTAAACCTAAAATAAATTAGAATTATTTACCAATTGTTATTGTCCAAGATATTTATTTTCATTATATTTTGGCCAAAATTCAATTTGTATGTCATGTGGGCAAATTTTTATTGTGCCATGTGTCACAACATAAAACCATCCATAATGGATGATGCAAATTTAATTTTAATTTTTTGAAAATTCACAAACTTTGTTACGTGACAACTTTTGATTTTGCCATGTGTATCAATTTGAACTATCCAAAGTGGATGATTGTGATTAAATTTTTTAATTTTAAATTAGATTTTCTTAAAATTCATAAAACTATGTCACATGGAAAAAAATTTATTTGACCATGTGTATCAAAATTAAATCATACAATTTGGATGAAATAGATAAAATGAACTTTTTAATTGGAATAATTTCAAATTATGTATATACCCCACCATGTGCCAACATGTAACTAATTATTAATGTAGTCATAAATTGTGAATAACTAGTTGCAAAGAATTATACAATTGGTTAATGGATGGAAAATATATATGATTGACAATATATTTCATCCCATCCATTGTGCTATGCATAATCACCAATTGAGACTAATGTTGGTTGCAACTAAACTCATGCAACTAATGCAAGATTTAGTTGCTAGAATGATTTGTGACCAGTTCCTTGTCACAAATTGAAGTCACAAAATGGCCTTTTTTTTTATTAGTGCAAAAGCTTAGTAAAAAAATGACCAATTTTTACAAGGCTAAAGTTTGACTAGAAATGATGTTAATCATACTACGTATTACCTATTCAAAGACAAAAAAAATTGCTCATCACAATACCCTATATGGATGAACTCTTAATTCACATCAAGAAAATTCATTGATTAAAAGACCAACTCCTTTCCAAGTTTGAAGTGACCAAGATCAAACATTTGAAATTCCTTCAAGGGTTTAGAGAGTAGGGAAGGCTGTGAGTGTTTTGCTCTCAGGAATTACATGCAATTGAAGTACTCTGATGTGAGAGCACTGATTTAAGTATCAGGTGTAATTCGAACAGTGGCATTTAGCCACAACAAAGAAGGATAGAAACCTCAACTTTGCGAGAACTTGGAAGACTTGCATCATGGAAGGCAACGTCCCAACCGATTGCAGTCTTGCGGGTTCCTTTTACACCCATAAACTGTAAGTACAAGAATTCAAACTACAAGAATCGCCACAAGTGACTTCTGTGTAACGGTGCCTGAGTTGTTCCACAAGATTCCAGTGAACAAGAGTTGATGTACTTTGCCTGGAGAGTCAAGGTGTGGAAACAAACGAAGGGGGTGGGAGGTATCATCTTAAGCTTGGGTGTGAAAAAAAGGGCAGGAACTCTAATTATATGAGAGACACTGGACTCTACCTCAAGAGAGCCTTTTCTTGCTCTGTCTGTTTTTTACTGTGTATGGGCAAAACAGGGGACTAGAATCCCATACTGGAGACAAGACTAAATCTGAAGATATGGAGACAAAATGCAAAAGGACGACAGGAAAGAAGACAAGAAAGGTCACGAAAACATCACTCTTCAGTTGAAACCAAGCATTTCTCAACCAGTTCTACCAAGTGTGGATTCTCAAAAGCAGCAGCAACTCGCTCCTTATCATTCAGTTGCTTGTTCACTGCAGCAACTCCCCACAATAAACTCCTCAGTGTTCTCCCCTCCTTCAGCTCAATAGACTGCCTATGTATTGACATGTAGTAGTAACCCTACTATAGAGTCTCTTGTGGGAGCATCTGCTGTTAAGCATCTTGTACAAAACAACTATGGTATGCTTGTATGGGTGTTTGCTCAAGAAAAAAGTCAACATTAGATATGCATATTTGAAATCTGACTAAAACTCTGCTATTCTTCTGTAACTTCTAAGTTGCAATACCGTAGCAGATGGCTGCAGTAACAAAGGCAACTGCCCAGATATTTTGTGAAATGAAGAATGAATTTTACAATCTCAGAACTAGATTTTCATGAAATGAACAATTTGTGACAGCTTTATTGCAGTGCAAAGCATTGAGAAGGATTGCACCTGCAGCCTCAGTGGAATGTGAACCTGGTGCCAGTTGTATGTCCACCTGCATATCCTTGTTCACCCCTTCTGTGAATTAGAAACAGACAACCCTATTCACAATTACATGCGGAAAACCTCATGTTCCAATACTCAAAATGTGGAAACCCAGTAATCCAATTTATATAACATGAATTCTCTTGTCAAAAACACAGATGATCTATCATTGTTCTGCTCTCTCGTGGTTGTGATTATTCATACAGTTGAGACATACTATTCTTTGAAGAAAGAGGGAGACAACAGTCAGATGAAGGGTGAGAGAACCTTGAACCGTGGAGGAAGACAGCGCAAAAGCTTCAACCGTAACGATAATCCAATCACTGTCGCCATGCTACAATGCTGAACTGTTGGAGTGAATGTCACCCTGCCAAAAGCTCACCAAAAACCCATCGAGTTTATGAGCAATGAAAAGGAGAGCATGGCATGTTGCTGCCATGTATGAGAATCAACACTGCTACAGCAGATTGTACAGAGAGACACTACTACTCTCATCATGCAAGCAGATTGGAACTTTGCTACTGTCATGTGTGTCATGTGTACTCGAAGACTCGATGCAGAGTTAGTGCTATGATCTGGATGCTGCTACTTTAGGGTTTTTTAGATCCTTCAAAACCTGCAAAAAATTTGCTCTTCTTGCTATAAATTCTTTCCACAATGATGACAGCAATGAAGCAATCAATCAACCTGTGCATATAATCAGGGTTTCCTTGGAAGATTTTCACCAACTTTGGAAAAAGCTACATATGATAAATCCTTGAATAACAGGAATCAAGGAACTGAGCTCTTTCTGTGATGCTTTTCTTTGCTACACAGAATGCTGCTGCTGCTATTGTTCTCTGATCAGTTCCCAACAAAACTCTGAGATGATGTGCATGTATTGGAGATTGCACATCTGGTAGGGTTGGTCTGAGCTTTTCTGTGATGCTATTCATTGTCTTTGCTACACAGAATGCTGCTGCAACCATTCTCTGATCAGTTTCCAAAAAAACTGCCAGATAATGTGCATACACACATGCTAACTTGGAGATTGCACATCTGGTAGGGTTTGTCCAGATGTACATTCTCGAAAACAGGATGCAATCTCCAAGTTTGCACGTGGAGAATGTAGTTATTCAAGGTTTCGGGATTGAGAATTGTGCACAGAAGATGGATGTCAAGGTTCACTTGTTTTTGTGTGTGTGGAAGAAGAACCCTGACATCAATCTTCAGCGCAGCCCTAAAGAGGGATGGAACTGACAACTGACCTCCCTCGGAAAAGAAGAAGACTAGTGGGAAGAAGGTGATGTAGAGAAAGAACTTACTTGACATAGCTCTTGCTGTCGTCTACAAAGATAGAATCCTCCGTAACCACGTTGAGCTGTTCCAGCGAGTATGGATGCTCTGGATCGGTTATATCCCGCACATGATGTATGGGAGGGATCTTCGAGTCAAGGATTTTGTTCACGCACTTTGTTGCTCCCTTTCAAGTCTTCAGACACAAAGTCTGGAGGACTGGAACCAAAATCCTCCATAAGTGCTGCAAAAGAGCATTACTACGGAGAAGACACAGAGATTCTCGCCACGAGGAGAGAGAAAAATAGTAGAAGAAAACCAAGCCGCAAAAACAGCTACGAAGAAGCCACGAATCAGAAAACAGAGCAAGAAGAAGAAGAAGAAAAAGAAAAAGAAGAAACAGAGAGCGCAAGAAGAAAGCGATCGGAAAAAGGAAGATGAAGAAGGAAGATAACACAAAGGAGGATATCGAAGATTTCTAGAGAGTCGAAGTGGTCGATGTCGGAGGAGTCTTCAGAATTGGTTGCGACAGGCCGAGAAGAGCGCTCCTTGCGCTCGTGCACAACAGGATTCGCGTTGATCAATCCTGAAACCATCTTGCTCTTCCTCTTCTTCTTCTTCGTCAGTCAGTGCACGCCGATATTCTTCTTCTCTTGAGGCAGAAACAACAGGCCGACCGATTCCACAAGACGAAGGATTTGCAGCCAGAACGCTTGCCTTTCTTTCGGACAACAAGAGCAAACACTCCGTGTGTGTCTGTCCGCTCTCACAAGAACCTATGGCAGTCGCATACAAAAGATCAAAAGAGAGAGAGAGAGAGAGAGAGAGGATTGCTGCACGCTGTCAACAATCCCTGCCTCGTCACAAAAGGAACGTGGCAAAAGAGCGACTCCCTCTGACAATAACGAAGCTTGACAAGCTCGGCAGATGAGAGTCTCAATCCCTGTGACGTCTATTGTGTCTTGTGTCTTTGGCGTTGTGTCCCTTGAAAGGATCTTTAGCTCTGTCGCAGCATTGAAGAATTCGAGAGTTGTAGCAGTTGTTGGAGATGGCAAACGCAAGGTATTTGTCTGCAATCATCCTTTCTTGGTCCCGGAAGAACACAAAGTGTTGTCCTGGAGCTGCTATTTCTAGTGTTGCTTCTTCTTCTTCTTCGTCACGGAGGTATTTCGGGTCCAAAGAGGAGGTGTTCTCATCGTCGCATGCAGCAAGATCCACACAGCAGCAAGTGCAGCAGCCAAGGCCTACTTCTTCTTCCTCTGCATTCTTCTACCTTGATGATACGCCGTACAGGCGGATGGTCTCTGGTCTTCAGTTCCTTGCTCAGAAGAAGAAGAAGCGACTGCTGGACTCTGGAGAAGAAGAAGGGGATGTAGCCAACAAGCTTGTTGTAGCAGCAGGAGTATGTGCTACTCTGGGGCTCGGTCTGCTTGGTCTTGAGCTTCAGCAAACGCCTTCTTCTTCAGAGAGCCTTCAAGAAACCAGGTACAAGACCTCCTCCTCCAGCAACCTCCATAGGACCTGCTTCCCAACCACCTTCAACAAAGCATGAAACCTCAAAAGGATTCAGAGATGGAGCAGCTCTCAAGTAGGATTATGATGCACAATAGGGAGTGCATCAGTGAGAAACACATCTGAGGAAGGAGAAGAAATTGATCTTTCAGCATTCCTCCTGTGGTTGGCTTTCTTCAAGGAAGCAATCTCCAGAAGGGTTTTGAATCCTGGTGATGGGAATGTGATGGCTGGCAGTGTAGAGACAATTGTTGAAAATCTTGCACAAGCTGCTGCTGATGGGAATGGCAGTGTTGAGATGATTATTGGTGGCGCCAATCCTGCACAAGCTTTGGGTGATGGGAATGGCAGTGTAGAGACGATTGTGGTTAAAAATCTTCTTGCGCAAGCTTTTGTGGAGGAGCTGAAAGCTGCATGTGATGTATGTATGCTGTCTCATTCCAACACTGAATGCTCTTCTTGAGCTGAAAAACACAATGATACTGATTGCAACCAATCAAGCGCATAAGACATTATCATCACTCTCTTCTTTCTCATAAAACAAACAGCACTGGGTACTCCATGTTTGTTTGTGCATTTCAATGCTGAAGCTTTGAATTTTGTTGCAATAGAGAATTTGTATTTTTTTATTTCTGCAGGAAGAGCGAGTGGTGTTAGATCTTGATGATCGAGAGAGCCATGGAAAACCATGGAACACTTATCACATCATGCAGTCAGTTCCAGATGTTGTTGTGTATCCCCAGTGAGTCATCATCACCGCCACCTCTTTCACATCATCTGCTGCTGTTGCATTTATTTTTTTCTGAAACAATTGTGTTGTTGGGTGTGCTGCTGCTCTCATGACTCTAAATGCACTTTGTTGATTGATGATGGCCGGTTCAGATCTCAAGAAGAGGTGGTTGCAGTTGTAAAGGCATGTGCGAGGTACAAGGTCTGTTTCTCTCACACATTATTGTACCTGATCTGCAGTTTTGCCTCATCTGTGATTCAGGACTCAGATTGTATTGAATTGCAGCATTGGGTTGTTCCAAATCAGAGATCCATCCAAACAGTTGTATGTGAGTAAGAATTGCACAAAATGCTAGTGGGTGAAATAGTCTTGGAGCACAGGGAACTTCTTCAATTCACACAAGTGTTTGATGGTAACCTTTTCCTTTGACTTGTTTTCAAACTTGAGAACTGTGTGCATAACTTGAATATGGCCAGGTTCCTGTGACACCGTATGCTGGTGCAACATCACTTGAAGGCCACACATTGACTCCATTCAGAGGTGTTAGCATCGATATGAATCAAATGAAAGTATGTGCAGCATTTGTCACAGATGAACACTCAAGGAACAACAACCCTTCAGATAGATTGCAGAAGAGAACAGATCCATGAAATACATAGCGTCTGCCTGATTGATTTCCAAGGTAATTGATGTGTTTACTCATCTATCAAAGATACATAAACCCTGGAACTTGTTTATTGATGCAGGGAATAAAGGAGCTTCATTTGGAGGACATGGATGTGGTGGTAGAGCCAGGTGTTGGCTGGATTGAACTGAACAAATACCTTAAACCTCATGGCCTTTTCTTCCCTCTCGACCCAGGTCCTGATTTCTTTGGATGTCTTGATATTGTTATGTCATGCTTGATGAGTGGTTTGGAAAATCAAATAGAAACAGATGTTGAAGATCATGTTATTCATGAACCGTCAGATGTTTCAAAACCTGCATGAGACTCGTATGTAGTATTTCTACCAAGTTTTGCCTGTCCTGCAAGAATGTTGTTTTCACAATTATTCTTTCACAATTGTGGTTGGATGCAGGTCCTGGTGCAACCATCGGGGGCATGTGTGCTACCCGGTGTTCTGGTTCCTTGGCTGTGCGGTGTGTCTCCTTAAAACACTACTTACTCAACTAAATGATGACTCACATCTTCAGTTCTTTCAAGTAAAAACAGGATCTTGTGAATTGCCATGTCAAGCTTTTCATCAAGATGCACAAGCCACAATTCATCAATAATTCCCTTGATGTCTCTCTTTCTGATGTTCTTGATGCTAGTTCTCTCTGAGTTTCTATTGAACTTGCAGGTATGGCACAATGCGAGACAATGTAATTTCACTGAAGGTAAATGCTTTAGATAACTTCCTGACCATAACATCCTTGCATCTTTCCCATCTACCATGCTTTTCTGTGATCATTGTGCTCTTTCCAGAGGGCTAGCATGCTGTGTTTTCTTTCCGCAGGAACATAAACCATGTTCTGCTTTTGGAAGAGCTGGGTGTCAGTATGTTGTGAATACAGTGATTGAACATGGTCTCCAAGCTCCAAATTGTTGTTGGTGGACTTGTTGTAACAGGCAGTTTTAGCTAATGGAGATGTGATCAAGACAGCAGCTCGAGCTCGCAAGAGTGCTGCTGGGTGGGTTCTTCAAATCTGAAGTTCCTCCTCAGCAACTTCAGCATGTACAACATGCAGTGATTTTCAGGCATGAGGCAACATGAGTGACTTTTTGATGGGGGAATGGGGAGGCAGGTATGACTTGACAAGATTACTTATTGGGAGTGAGGGTACACTTGGGATAATTACAGAAGTCACACTTCGGCTGCAGAAACTTCCAGAAGCTTCAACTGTAAGTTCATTTCCTTCTCTCACTGACAGAAACAATGACACCTTTGAAAGACCAGCAGTTTTGTTATCATACTCAAAATCATCAAAGTTTCTCGACATTTCAGATGACCAGGCCAATCACACAGCTTTTGTTCTCTTCAGGTGGCTATGTGCAACTTCAAAAATATCCGAGATGCAGCTGATGTTGCAATAGCAACTATGCATTCAGGCATCCAGGTGTGTGTCATCTGTTTCTGCTCTCTTTTTTCCTTCTTCCTCTTATATCACTCCCCAAACCTGTAACATGGTTATTACCCATCTACCTGCTCAAGTCTATTGTTTAATCACTTACAGAGCAAATGGTTGTAAGACTTGCAACCACAGGTGTGTCGAAGCTATTGTCAAAGAAGAACTCTCTGCAACAGTGCTAGTTAAGTTTGTTCAATTGATAACTCGTTGGCGGACCACTTTAGAAATTGGTGAGTCTTGAGGGTGTCAAGGAGTACAAGTGGGACGAGGATATGACATTTAGATGTGAACTAGGATTGAAGCTGTAGAAGGCCTTTGTTGAGATGGGACTAAAGAGCCTGAACCATCAGGTCCTAACAGCTCGAAGGATAACTTGGAGAACCACCTGTGCATTCATGACTCATGAAGGGATCAAAGACGACAAGTGGAGATGTGATATAGGGTCGAAGACTTTTTGAAGCCTTCTAGAAGGCTTTGATTGGGATGAAACTACTGGATATGGTGAGATGAAAGTGTCTGGAGTTGGGGTTTCCTAGCTGGCTGGTATGTTTTGCTATCCAGGCTTTAAACAAGAGGTGTAGGCAGGACTTAGCAGAGGCACATTGGGGCAGTGCAGGTGTCAAGAGTTGAATTGCTCGATGAGGTGATGATGAAGGCTATCAATCTGGCCAATGATAAAACATTCCCTGAGGAGATAACACTCATGTTTGAGTTCATTGGCACAGGTGCTAATTTTCTTCATTTTGCATGTTTTTTTCCATTCTGTAGCTTTGTCCATCTCAACTCTCTTTGCATAAGAATGCTTGCTGTCCAGAGTAATCAAGGCATAGGTCTTTAATCTAAGTCAGAATTTCCAAACATTAGGAAATGTCCCATTGAAGATTGCTGTCAGTAACCAGGAAGAAGGAATACCCTATAGAAGCAAAGTGGTGTTGTCTTTCTCTATATGAAGTTAGAGAGGAAGAAGTTCACTCCCATGCTTGTCTAGTTGGTTCAGATGGTAAAGATGATGTTGGATTTGGTGTTTTCTTTATAAAGCACAGTGACAGAAATGTTGTCTCCTGTATGTATAGAAGCATCTGCACTGGAGCAAACGTTACGGGTACAGAAGATTGTGGAGGAGCACAATGGGTCAGATTTTGTGTTTGCTGATACACCCATTGAGAAGGAGGAGCTTTGGAAGGTATGAACCTGCAACTACTTCACAGGCAACCCACTTGGTATCAGTTGACAAACTGTATGAGGAGGAGCTGAGTTTTGAGGATGTACTGTAACTGCATTGGAGTGCAGATAAGAAAAGAAGCTTTTTGGTCAGCTTCAATACTGAAGCCTGGAGCGGAGGCTGCAGTTACGGTAAGCATCTATTGCATTCTAGACAAATCTCATTTCTTTGCAAAATGAATGGCTAGAAACTACTCTGGTGCAATGCATACTACACTTCCTCTACTATCAAAGCTGTCTGAACAATGATGCTTCATGCTCCTGTACATCACTCCAAGGTTCCCCCATCCATTACGAAGTGCCGTATGATCCAGTCTATGTATACATGGTGATGTTACCACTTTGAGATAAAGCAGAAGAATGAGTTTTTCTGTGAGCACCTTATTGTGGGTTTGGATCATCGATCAAGGCCTGGGGATTGCAGAAATGAAGCAACATATGTTATACAATGCCATAGGATTAAGTGAATTGTTCAAACTGATTTGCCACCTTCAAGAAACAGGGTTAGATGAGCTAAATTGGCAATAGTGCAATCACATTTGGGAAGCAAAACAGAATGGGATGGGAGTTGAGTTGGTTGGAGGCTCAAATGAAGCAGGGAGGATGGTGGGGTACAGGATGTATGTGTGCCTCTATCTAAGCTGGCTGAGTGTATTTCTTCATCGAAAACTCACCTTGATGCATCCCCTCTTCCAGCGTACGTTGCTCATTTTCTCATGCTTCATGACTTTCCATAGCCCCTGTGGATGTTGCACAAGCACTTCATCCTCATCTTTGTCTTGTGATCCAATCAACCAATAGCCCGTATGTCAGCATAGAAGGTTTTTCATTTGCTTCTTTTCTCCTTCATTGCTCCAATCCATCAGTGTGGATCATTCTGTAGAGCTTCTGTGCTTTCCTCGAGTGTTTCTTGAAGAGCGCTGTGTGACAAGCAGCTTGTGTTTCTTGCCCATTTACTTGTGTCAATTGGGATTTCCACTGAAGGTTTGTCACTCTCCAAAACATAGGTGATGCTGCAATACTGGAGAAAAACTCAATTTGTGCTAGAGCATTGGGTTTTGCAGGATGATTATATCACATGCTGGAGACGGAAATTTTCATGTGGTCATTTTGTTTGATCCATTGAATGATGAGGAATTGAGGGAAGTGAGAAACCTCACAGATGGTATGGTGAACACTGCCCTCTTGATGGAAGGTTAGCTGCTCTAAACATATATGTCCCCCCTTGTTTTCTCTCTCATGTTCTCCTCACACAGCCCTTCATGAATTCCTTTGTTCAATGATGGATTGTGTTGTAATGAACAGCCTAAACCAGACAAAAAAAAGAGTACTAGGAATTGTACATCTTTGTTTAGAGCAGAGGCATTGTACAATGTGTTATTGTACTTGGTATGATAGTGGCTTATCGACCTTCAAAATTACACTTGCAGGAACATGCACAGGAGAGCATGGTATAGGTGTTGGGAAAATGAAGGTAAACTTTCTGCTGCTGTCTACCAACTGCAACTCCAAATTGTCCCATCCACTGTCACTTACAAGCCAGAGAAGTATGCAATAGTTTGTAGGGTGTGGAATGGTTTGTACGTTTCTCCAATAGCACAAAAACTGCATTGCAGCATACTGCACAGATATGCCCATCTGTTACAGCAGCCTCCTTGCAAAATCTAGCAGGAAGCAGAAGCAAAAATATAGTTAATGCCACACTTGTGTACATTTTGGTGATGGTCTGGGTGATGTGTTCTGGAGTGTGCAGTACTTGGAAAAGGAGTTAGGGCGGGAAGCACTGATGACAATGGGGAGTATAAAGCGAGCGCTAGATCCAACCAACCTCATGAATCCAGGCAAAGTTGTGCCTAAAAAGTATTGCTACTAGCATGGTTCTTGTGTCCAGTTACACCACAATTCCTCCTCAGTTAAATAAACTACAGAGTTGCGTTTGTGACACACGTGCCATAGTTGAGACCATTTTTCAACAGTTTTAGTTGGTGATCTTTCTTGTTTCATCAAATACTTGGCCCATGAATCAGAATTCCAAAGAAGTGCCTGCTTGAATGTAAAATGCCCATGTAAAGATATGGGCAAAGAAGAAATGGGTGGAGATATGGGCTTTGTGCATGGTTTTATGTTCCTTGAATGCTTGCTTGGGATGCAGAACCTGATCGTTGTATTACTTGGTATGATGATTCAACCAAAGAGATGAAACTCCTTGTTCTGCGAAAAATGGGACTGCAAGTTGCAGTTTGTGCTCAGACGACTCATTGCCTTCAGACCTGATGATTTTGTATAGATGAAGAAACCATTGAAACTGAGAAAACATGTTCATCCTATGAACACTGCTATAATCTCCACAATGACAGACTTGTGCAAAAAAACAAAAAGTAATAGCAAATCGAAACGAAACGAAGTTTTCGGGGTTGTAACCGACTCCGAGCTCGTGAAGCGAAGATTTCGTAGTAGAAACCAAACTGAACGCGCGAAGCGAATATTTCGTGGCAGCAACCGAACTGAACTCGAGACCAAATGATCGGCTGCGTGATTGGTCGAGAGCCTGGAGCAAGAGATTTGGTGTAAGGATCTTGGTGGTGGGGTCTAGGGTTTGAGGAGGCCGAGGGTTTAACTTCTTCGTCTTCTCGTCTCGTCTTCCTCCTTGGTTTTCGGTTGCAGTGAGGGAGTTTTGTGTGTTTTCTGGGGGAGGTTTCTCCTCGCGGTTTTTCCTCGCGCGCGCGCGTCGGAACGCCCTTTTTTTCTACTATACTTTCCGCCCTATCATTATCACCGCAAGAAGACTGCTGCAGGGATTATCAAGTCCTCTTCGACTCGTCGGGAGCATTTGTACAGGCGGAAGCTCTCCTACCAACGAGTTGGTGCGTCTTTTGTGGGTTTTTTCTTTGACCAGGTATTTGTTCCTCACCTTGGTTTCTTGGTATCTGAGTGTTGTACTTAGTTAGAGGACGAGGAGATCAAGAGGAAAAATAACTAGAAGTGAGGCTTATGAGACCGATGATGTTTGTGGCTGGGGGTAAGATAGATGCGCGAGCAAAGTTGTAGTAGTGGAGCTTGAGCGCCAGTGGCCATTGGACACTGTGATGATCGTCTTCTGGTCGATGTTCTGTCGCTGCTGCTCCTGTTGTTGTTGTTGCTTGCAGCTTTTTAGGTCTCGTCAGTGTAGTAGCATTTTGTTTTGTTCTCGAAGCAGGGTCACGCTATCATGCTTTTTCTGTCTATGTGTTGTAATATATGTTTCCTCCCATCGTCTCTTTCAGCAGAGGTTACCAATATCTTTTTCCTTTGATACATGGAAAAAACGATAGGACTGGATGGAGGTGATGAATAGCTGGTTTGTTGAGGTGTTGGACATCTTGCTTGATCGCCTGACCTCACATGAAAGCCTTGTGATTGTTGCACAGTCTGGAGGATCCTTCCTGAAGAATATGGGTTGTGTGGGAATCCACCTCAAACTGAATGTTTTGTTCGCAAGTATCGGAAGCTATAGCATATTGTTATCTGATGCACAGGAATCTGGCAATGGTGAAAGTCCTTTAATGGTGATGATGATTGGAGTTACTTGTGTACATGTTGACTGCAATCATGATATCATTGAAGATTTTGTATTCTTGGCTACAGGCTTTAACCACAGGATGCACCTCTAACCCATTGGCTGTGCTGTATTGTAGCTCCAGATTTGGAGAGGACATCAGAATTATGGGGAATCAGTGCCTTGGCAGCAGCCATACAAGCAATGATAAGACAGAAACTCCTTTTCCTAATCCCCACAACCCCCATACTTCATCTGCTCCTGCTGTCCACAGCAACCACAACAGCAGCAGCAACACACAGAATGCTCATCCCCCCCCTGTGGCATCACCCGTGCCTAGGCCTCGTGTGTCCCCAAATGTTGGGCATGTGCTTGGCCGACCTCTTGAAGATGTGAACCAGACTTACACGCTGGGGCGGGAGCTTGGTCGTGGTCAGTTTGGAATTACCTATCTGTGCACAGACAATAACACTGGAGCAGTTTTCGCCTGCAAGTCTATTGCCAAGAGAAAACTGACGACAAAGGAGGATTGCGAGGATGTGAAACGTGAAGTGCAGATTATGCATCACTTGTCAGGGCATGAGAATATTGTGGAGCTCAAGGGTGTGTATGAAGACAAGCATTTTGTGAATCTGGTGATGGAACTGTGTGCAGGAGGCGAGCTTTTTGACCGAATCATACAGCGGGGTCATTACAGTGAGAGAGCTGCAGCATCAGTGTGCAGGACAATAGTCAAAGTCGTGCAGATATGTCACTCATTGGGTGTGATGCACCGTGATTTGAAACCAGAGAACTTTTTGCTTGCTGACAAGTCTGAGAATTCTGCTCTGAAAGCTACTGATTTTGGACTCTCTGTGTTTTTCAAGCCTTCAGAAGTGTTTACAGACATTGTGGGAAGTGCATACTATGTTGCACCTGAGGTGCTGCGGCGCAAGTATGGGCCTGAGGCTGATGTGTGGAGTGCAGGTGTGATTCTCTATATCCTTCTGTGCGGGGTACCACCATTTTGGGCAGAGACAGAGCAAGGTATATTTGATGCTGTGCTACAAGGTGATATTGATTTCAGGAGTGATCCATGGCCTGAAATCTCTGTGGGAGCCAAGGACTTGGTTAAAAAGATGCTACGGCATGACCCAAAACATCGGCTGACAGCCCATGAGGTCTTGACCCATTCTTGGATCAAAGAGGATGGTGAGGCCCCAGACAAGCCACTGGATAGTGCTGTTCTGACTCGACTGAAGCAATTCTCAGCCATGAACAAGCTGAAGAAGCTTGCACTCAAGGTTATTGCTGAGAGTTTGTCAGAGGATGAGATCATGGGTTTGAAGGAGATGTTCAAATGCATGGACACTGACAACAGCGGAACCATTACGTTTGAGGAGCTGAAAGAAGGATTGCAAAAGCAGGGCTCTAAGTTGGCAGAGTCTGAAGTTCGGCAACTCATGCAAGCAGCTGATGTGGATGGAAATGGTACTATTGAGTTTAATGAGTTTATAACAGCAACAATGCATATGAACAAGATGGAGAAGGAGGAGCATCTATACATAGCATTCCAGCATTTTGACACAGATCACAGTGGTTACATCACTATTGATGAGTTGGAGCAAGCCATGACAAGAAATAACATGGGTGATGACGCTACCATCAAGGATATCATCAAGGAGGTGGACACAGACCATGATGGGCGCATCAACTATGATGAATTTGTTGCCATGATGCGCAAGGGTACGCCAGGTATGGATGTACAAAGGAAAAGCATGCGAGGCAATAGGACTAGGTGAAAAGTTCTACTTAATGCAAATGCTGCAGAAATCCTCTCAATGTATAAAGCCTAGTCCAAAACCATTGTACTAAGAGACAACTGTACAATTTTATAACAATCTCAGGCAAAGCAGCTCAGGGAGACAATGAATCAGGGATTTATCATTGTGGCAGGTCAAGTATATTTGGATACAAGCAGAGAGAATGGTAGAGGACAGAATTTGTGACATAATGTTGTTCTTGTATCAGCTCATAAGCTGAGTGTTGTCTGTTATGTTGGAGGTAGCTGACTGCTGTAACATCTAATGATATTGTGGAAAAGAGTAGCACAAACAGTTGTCATCTGCTTCATGTAGGATTTTTAAGGGGAGTAATGGAAATGGCTGTGACAATCTTGAGTTTGATTGAGAAGTGGTAGGGCATTAGAATGATGACAAAATGGTTACCTGTGTGCCCAAGCATCTTGGTCAATGATTTGATGTGGGCTCTAGAGTAAAAGAAGCCTAAAAGAACATGTACATTGAACCATTTTCATAAGGAACTATTTGCATGTATTAGCTGATGATTCTTGAGCCTATTAATGTCACCCTGGTTTCTACACTTCTGATTCTGTCTCTGCACCCATTCAGTTTGGCTATTCTTCTGTCAGTGTTTTTGTTTTAGTCCTATGCAGGTGAGACTGCCGTTGTATGTCTAGATTATATTTGAATCCTCACCAAAGGATCATACTGCCAGTGGACCAGATTGTTAGTATCGAAGGAATCAATCACGGAAAACTAGTCCTGTACCTTTTACACTCATAATTTGGCAATAATCCCATTCAGTAACAATTTAATGTTTTTTCTGCAACACTCTTCCTCTGTAACTACATTATTCTGTACATAGTGTTCATGATACACCAAGATACCATGCAGAGAGTTGATCACACTTGGAATTCCTGTACACTCTAACAGTTTGGAGAAGGTAGAGGATCTTCTTTGCTACTGGTTAGGATCCAAGGGGTAACAGATCATTTTCAAATCAGGAAGTTGAGAGGACTGGGTGTCGATCTAACACCCTGCCCTGTTTCAACAGTGACCTTAGAATGACGTATGCCCTACTTGCTGCCCACAAGATAGAGAGAATAGTTACCAACCTCATTAATGAAGTTCATTTCAAGTGAAATCACAAGAAAATGTGATAACTGGAAACAGAGAGAGCAGCACAAGGGGAGCTTGCAGATTATGACAATAGCAACACAAGAGGAGACCCCGAAAATCATTTGACCAGGCCTTGAAAATGAAACCTGAAATGGAACTCTCCACTCATCTTTAAATTTCTATGGTGGAGAGCGAAAAAGGGCTCTTTCCAAAGACAAGCTCTAACTTAACTGAAAGAACACAACCACCACCATCACAAGTCACTTTTTTCTACTCTATCTCATCATCTCTCCTCTGCAACTTTTCTACACTCTTCATGAGTTTGATGCACAATGCCGTGCTGCATTAAACATCTGGAAAGTTCTTTGTTCCCAGATGTTTTCGGAGGACCAATCTTTTTCTTTCTCAAAATCAATTCAATTGAATGCCATATTTCATGGCCTTTGCTGTACTGGAGCCCCTCTTGGAAAAGGGTGACTGCCCACTTTCAAAATGAAAGGCAGACCAACTGCAGTAGAAGTTTGACTCCATGTATGCTCTCAGTTGCTTGAACACATTAGAGCTGGATAAACATTAGGTACCTGAGCTGGACTGTCCTGTTGCAATGGTGCTCCATGGGTCCAAAAAGCTCTGAACTAGCCTGATTACCAACACAGATTTGTTACCCATAGTACAGAGGGTGCCATCTCATCAGACACAGCCTGGACACCAACTTCAATGACACTGCTTCAAGCAGGCAATCTGCCTTCTGTTAGAAGCGGAAATCAGGCTCCACTTCCATAGCCCATGCAAATTTTGCTAACAATGACTTGTTGAAAATCTGTAAAAACATGAACAATTCAGGTGTCAGGAATTTTCCAACAATTTGGGAACTTTGATGGCTTACAAGTGGCTTTGTGTTACTCAATTTATCACCAGCTACCCAACTATTCCACAATTCTAGTAAAATGAAATCATCCTAAGGCAAAAGACACAACTATAAACAAGGATGAGGACAACCTTCTCAATTGGCACCTCATGAAGTTTGCACCAAGCAACTGTGATACGCGGGTCCATGTAATTGATCTTAGAGGTCCCCAATGCCACTGTCTTAAGATCATCCTTAATTCTCATGTCAAGCCTCATCTTTTCTACCTTTTGCCTGGTTGCAGCAATCTTCTTCTCCAACCTGTGACATCCATCATGTCCAACTATTTTCTTCAACATAGAAAAAATAACCCCTCAAACTAAAACCTGCTGACGACTTTTTCAGGCTCTTTATAACATTACAGAAATGGTAATTCTTTCCCAAGACTTCCTAGAAATCACAAAGGCTTTCACATCGGGACTTTTGGCTCCATTAAGACAGTACTTACAGCAAAAAGACCTGTCCTTGCACTTCCAAAACCATACCTGCTCCTACAGACCCATTCCTTACCACTTATTTGCCCTGCAAGCAACTTACTCTACCAGCCTAAGGATTGCACAATAAACATCCTGTTACCACAATATACATGAATAATACACACACACATATATACACCTTCATCAGTACTGAGAAGTTCTCAATAGTTACCTGAAGTACACCTGAATTTTTTTAAGAGATGACCTAACAACGAGGTTATGGATATTTCAGATCCAAAAGTATAACAGCAATCAATCAGCAAGCATGATCAAAAGAGAAAATCCCGACCCAAAAGAAAGCATAAAAAAAGACCACAGCATAAAATTGAGGAACAGTTTCAACAACAGTGACATCTGAGTGGCAGCCCCCTAATCCACAATATTGTAAAAAAACAATGGCAACACCAAACACAAATGTAGTTGTCAATAGTCAGTAAGCCTACATATGGTGTTCCTACCAGATCTAACCAGAAGCACAAATTTCTGTAAAGTTGGTCAGCAGGATGGCAAGAGGGACTTACGCCTCAGGATTTTGATTCTTCTTAACCTTTCCATCTGAATCTTTTAATGGAGGCTTGCCTTTTATTGCTCGATCCAGATCTACCTCTAGCTCCTCCAACAATGCCTGCAGCCAGCAAGAATTCATAACATTTTAAGTCCTTTCCACTTTTCAGGTAGCCTAATGTTGTCAACTGCATGGCCAAGCAAAGAGATTTAGATCATTTGATAGCTGATCTCGATAGCAGCTACAGCTGTTCATATGTGAAAAGCACAGTACCAGAATGAACTAGAATACAAATCTAAACAAGTTCCTCATAGATCCAACACAAAGTGTTTTACAAGCCTCCTCTTAGAATGGTGTTTTCTGTGCAAGGAGACAAACCTCCATCTCTGTCATCTTGCCTTCCAGCCTTTCCATTTGGGCACCATGTCCCTTTGATATTGACCGTTGATGATTACACAAAATCGCCACCTGCAACAAAGATATGGGTGATCAATTTAGAAACATGCCCCTACAAAATACAGCTGAAAGAGACACAAACTTTACTTCATAGACACAAAGTTCTTTAAAACCAACAAAGTTCTTTGTTATATGTCAAGATAATGTTACTGACCTCCTTGTTTGCACGTTGGTAATCAGCAATCTTCTCAATTGTAGTGTCCCCACTGGTATCTTGCAGCTGCCAATGGAGAACAGCTAACTTGGTCATATTGAATAGAAATCTTAACAGAACTCTAAAGAACCCCACCCAACAATTCTGACCAGGTGTCTTCACAGAAAACTGTCAGACCTTGGTGATTTTCATCAGTAAATCCTTAACAAACTTTTCTATCCAAAGAACCAAAATTGTCTTTGTCACAGTACAAGCATTGAGACTAGAAAAGAACAGGCTGTCCAGAATTGCTCCCACAACAAACCATTATATAACCGGTACAGCTGTAGGCATCATTGAACAAACAAAAGCCCGCTAATAATACCAGATCAGATTGGTCATAATACCAGTTTGTCAAGGGTGATTGAGGCATTGTAGGTACGAAAGACTTTAGCAGTTAGGCCTGGCATAATAGCTTTCAGGTGGAGATTGAGCTTGGTTGTGTCCAGCTTGTCAAAAAGGTCCTTCCCCTCTGGCTTACCTGCACAATCCACCATAATCAGCACTGACTTCCCTAACATATCAAAATGCCCTTCTGAAGACAGTGATGCAAACCAATGCTATAGACTACATAGCTAATTTAGTGTTTGGTTGAAGGCATCTACTAGAAACCTTCTACTGTATTCCATGCCTCTTCTGCAATTGCTTCTCCAGGAAAGTCAAAATATTGTGGAACAGAGTTCAGAAGCAGATCCACATATACCTTTTTTGAATTGACCAATGGCTTTGTAGACCTTTTCCTCAACCTCCACAGTGTTGAAGTACCTAATAGAGTCCTTTCCGAGAAAATCAAACTGTCATATAGATAGCCACATTGAGTAAGAAAGTTAGAAACAACAATCCAAATGCCCTTGAGCGAAATCATCCAACTAGTCAAAATCCAAGGTAAGGCAGTGCTGGACTTAGAGCAGATGATTGGACTAGACATAGACATTGAGGATACGGGATGGGACATGGAACTGGGACACAAAGAATGAAGGTTTTCAGTAGATAGAGTATGTGCCAGAAAAACAAAAGGCACCTGAAGGGAATTAGGAGCAATAAGAGTAACATGCTCCACTTTAAGAGAGCAACAACCAACTGTATCAGCTTCATCCTCATCCTGTCACAGAGAAAAAGAGACCACTGTCTTGATGTGAAATCACTCATAATTGCCGTTTACAGGTATATATATTGCAGTTATAGGAAGTCTCTCAAGGCACAACCTGTTAAGGGTAACCTTTCTTTGTCACAACCAATAAAAGTTATTTGATGTGAAGGAAAACAGGAGCTGCCAAAGAGGGAGGGACATGGAGGCTAATGCATATGCTAGGCTATAACTGGTTTAACCCCACTAATCTGTTGACATTTTCTTGAAGGACATGCTTGAGTTATTCTAATAGTCTATAACAATTCACATCTGCATACAAGCTTTTTATCTTATCCAGACTTAGTCTGGGACATCCACGATGTAATCTTGATTTTCAATCATATATGCTTGATACTCAACTTTCTTCCTCTATGTGGTCTTTAACTACAAAAAATGCGACCTTGCTCTGAAAATAGACATTTCTGAACACTGATTTTAGGGCATTTTGTGATCAAATGAAACCTGGGATATCAACTTACGCTAAAGAGACCATGGCACAAAGATTCTGAGATTCACCTTTTCATTCCCAGCACGAAGAGCCAGGCGATCAATGAGATAAGTGGCAACAGCAATTTGCTTTCTGGTGGGATCTGATGATGAGAAATCCATTGTGTATGTCTTCCGGATGTCAGCTATATAATCCTGCAAAGTCACATTCCCACTAGTGTTAATATCAATAGAGCTTATCTCCCCAGCTGCATCCAGAGCTCAAGGATAAGAATTTCAAAAATGCTGTGTCCAAACAGGATGCAAGGCACGCTATCCAATTTAGTGTCCCATACATTCACACAATTGTGATGTAAATGGACACCATTCTCTAGGTTGGTGAAAATGTAGCAGCTCTCGGGATGTGGCTAAAGTAAAAAAGCTACTTGTCACAGAGGTGTGGCTGCAAAGCCAAGATTTGTAGTGGCATGGGATGAAATATGTATTGAGAGGAGATGTTACATTTTGGGGGAATTTCTGATGCCACATAAATATCTTCATAAGTACTGAAAACTTCTACATACTGACAAATTAAGTCCACCTGAATAGAATTGAGATATGATCACACCAGGCATCTATGTGTATGCCATGTCCAGTAAAGAACACAGTCTCTCACTATCAAGATGAAAGATAATAAATGGGCACAGAACAAACTGCTCCATCATGCCCAAGACATCTGACATTAGTCACCCTGCATGGATAAGGATGAGGAGAATACCTTCAGGACTCGTGCCTTATCATATTTCTGCATGTCACTTTGGCCCTTGAGGTTGCTGCTGGGTGCCAAAAACACATACTTGAATTCCTTATTGTTTATGGGGTCATTCCAGAATGCTAGCCATGTAACAGTATTATCGTGCCTTATCTCTTTCCACCTGTATTACACCAAGTCACCAATCAAGATAATCACCTCTAGATACAGAATGCATCTTTTGATAGTCCACGGATACTCAAAAGACAAAAAAGTGGCTATCTACAAGAATGAAGGTCTAGTGAAGAAAGCCCACCTACAACCAGGTATTGGGCATTCGGGAATAGGAGCATCTTTGCCAATGTTAATAACAATATCCTCTGGCATTATCCTGGTCTTCAATTTCCCCATCTACAAAAATATCAACACATGCATGTTTAACTCATGAGAACAGGCAAAGAAAAACTCAAAACCAAGCTCAACTATTTTACAAACCAGTTCAAACTTTCTCATCTTTTGACATCAACTTTCAAGAACCAGAGTGGATCAACTTGGCTAACTTGCATATTGTCTTAAAACTAATGACATAATCTGGTTTTTCTTCCCAAACATGAACTCTACTGGCTTGATACCAAGCAGTTATCAGCAGCAAATTCTGTAGATTGACATACACAAGCTTTGAAGGGCCTGAAACCCTAACCTATCACCTATCAAATATACTTAAGGTATCTCCAACAGAGCAGTATGATGTATTCAACAACTTCATATGCAACAAGCATAAAGGATTGCTTCTGTACAATTTAGAACTGCAGAGCCAATATCAATACAATTACAACTGGTATTTAGGGGAAGGATCTAGTACCATTTATTATTCCCTAGAACACCATTGCAAGGGCACAGCATAACTTGGGATTGGATCTATAAGTAGAGGGGATATCAGACCTTGGGATGATCACCACGGCCCCGAAAGAGACCTGGAGGCTCCACCCTAAAATTGCCAACCTGTTTTTCCACCAAAACAACGTCATTATTAAGGAATGTCACCTTACTGCATGAGACCTAATCAACAGTCAGAGAGGTCATAAAAGAAATAAACAATTAGGCAGTTACTTTTCCTTTCACTGCTATTCCACAGAAGTAGCTATTCAGAATGTAACCCAGAGATTTATGCTTAACAGATCAAACCATCCTGCTGAATTGGTCAAGGATAATCAAATCATCTCAGTTCCATAAAACTGCACATCTCCCAAGTATAACACCACAGATATAGAACACACGCACTAGCATCATAGATCAGAAAGGTCAGCACAACAAACAGAAATACGCTTTTGTCTACCTTTTCCTTCACACCATCAACAAGTGCCCACATGTACTTCTCTTCAGCTTTCAGTTTCTCCTCTTTAGCCCTTTTCTTTTCCTGAAACACTCACAGACAACGTAACATTAGCAAAAATATATAGCCACCTTGTGTTTCTTGTCTTTTAGACCTCTGTTTTCCTGCATAATGCTACAAGCTGTCATTTACTGATAATTAGGTAGGAATGCTACAGAAATGAAGGCTAGGTCTACACCTCTGCAGACATGCTCTTCTTTCTCTCCTTCTCTGCTTGGGCCCAATCATAAATGGGAGTGAAGTCACAAAGCTCAAACTTCTTGATCACATGGCCCTTCCCAAGGATTGCTTTCCAATCTTCCCAAAAGTTCTTGAGAAATTTTGGCTTTGTAGCATAATCTGAGTCCTTCATAACTGCGAACATAGTTGCTACCTGTTGAATCCAAGAGCATTTACTCATAAAAAATAAGTCAGGATTAAATAGAATTCCACAAGTCCATCTCAATCAATTTGGCTGCATATATAAGACATTATACTCATACAGAATGCATGCTGCAGCTCATCCTTCAGCATCCTCTGTCACAATGGTCATTTACTCGGACTCCAATGTAGGCAATACTGTGTTCAATCGCATTTACCAAAGTCTATTCAGTTTACTAGAACTTTCAAGAACTTAGGGAGAATTATATGAAGCTCACCTCTTCCTGCTCATTTGTGAGATCAACTGGTTTCCCATCATAGAGCATCTTCACACCATGACTTTCATAGGGAGGGGGGAAGATGACACCATTATGTTCCAAAGTTTGCCACTTTTGGCCTTCCCCACTTCCAGGCTCCTTCTTGGTCTTTGTTATTGTTACCTTGACCACCTTTTTCTTTTTCAAAAGCTTCTGAGCTTTCGCCTTTTCTAGAAACTTCTTGGCAGCATTCGCACTGCATCCAGAGCTTGACGATGCTTTTGTTTTCTGTTGCACTAATACAGTTTTTTTTATGGAACTGATGGAGGGTTTACGCTGGGCAATAGGCACATCATCTTCGTCATCATCATCATCATCTGACAACTCCTCCTTTACTCGAGACTTGCCAACAAAGGATGGCGAGACCTTCAGGCACATCCACACAGTGAGAAAAACTCCTATGCATGTCCAGCTTAGAAGTGCACACAATGGCTGTACAACTTCTTAGAAAGCTTTCTGCTGCAATTCCAACTTACCTTAATCTTTTTCTCAGGAACCAAGCTAGGTTTAGCCTGAGCTGGCCGTTTTGTGCTTCCAGTCTCTATTGTCATCACCTTGACCAGAGACTTCTTTACCACATTTGCATTGGATGTAGAGCTTGGCAATGGCTTTGATTTCGGTGGTGTTGCCAGAGTTGTTTTAACAGAAGTGATGGAGGGCTTCCGCTGTGCAAGAGGCACATCATCTTCGTCATCGTCATCATTGTCTGACAATGGCTCCTTCTTTGGCTCAGACTCGACAACTGGAGAAGGCAAGGCCTTCAACCACATCCATAAGGTCAGACAAAACCTCCAAGCACATTCAGACCCACAAAAATGCTCCTCACATTTATAAACTTCTTAAGAGAGCAATTTGCTGCAAGTTTGACAAAAATAAATCCTTATTACCTTAAGCTTTTTCTCAGGGGGTGCACTAGCTTGAGCCTGAGCTGCTCGTTTTGGGCTTGCAGTATCTGCCATCAAGGCATTCTTCTTCAACGAATCCTTCCGGACATATGTTTTAAATGGTTTCCGGTCAACAAGAGGCTTATCATCATCAGAATCATCATCCATTGGCTTCACTGCAGCATGTACCTCCATCTCTTTTTTCACAGGAACTCGCCGTGCCAACAAAGGTTTATCATCATCAGAGTCACTACTAGTATCCATTTTTTTACCTAGAGATTACCACAAACACGGCATCATTCTTTGGAACACAATAGTGGGCTGAATGTGCATCATTCACATCTCTCTCTCTCTCTCTTGCGTGGCTGCATTTCCACCTGAAAGACAAGTATTGACATGACTTCTCTGTGGCCAATAGGAGCTGACTTCCATTCATTAAAAGGTTTCTATATAAACCTCTTGAAGACAAAGCCCTTTTGTTACTCCAAAAAATAAGCTAATCAGTTTGTACCGAACCCCGACGAAACTTTGAAAAATGTGAAGAAACTAGAAACGAAACCTCGCCACGAATGCAAAGCTTTGATTGCAAAAAGAGAGCCAAAAAAACCACGTCCTCTGACAAGGAGAGAGAACGGATTCATAAAGAAAGGATAAACCCGCTGAGAAAAAAAGGGATACACCAAAAATAAAAAAACAAACAAAATAGAGAAAGAAAATGAGAGAGAGAGAGAGAGAGAGAGAGGGGGGGGGGGGGGGGAAAGAGTTACCGATGTAAGATGATGGCTTTGCCGATAAAATCAACAATCACTTAAGCCAAAACAACGGTTGTACCAAATTAGCCGTCACTTGTAGTATACTAATATCCTGCTCCACGATCCTCCAAGGCGTCCTCATGGTTACGAAGCAGCTTTTCAGATTCACGTGAACCTCCCGAAAGCTTCCGAGATCGCCATGCTTGCAAGGTTCCTGAGATCTCTCGATAAAAAAATTCAAAAATCTCCTCAGAACAAAGTTGCTCCCTGGTCTTGATTTATTTTTTATTTTCAAAATAGGCAAGATCCAGGCCAACAAATCCGATTTGCTTGGAGAGAGAAAAAGCAAGCAAGCAAGCAGGCATGCAGGCAGGCAAATTGTTGGGATGAGAGTGCGTGCAACAACAACAATAGAACAGTGCGAAAGCAAGGAAGCAAAGCGACAGAGAAGAGAGAGAGACAGACAGAGAGAGAGAAACCAAATTGGTATGGGGTCTTTTCGCGCTTCGCCAAACCCTAATTTCGTGGCTTGTGGTTGGCTCCCTAAGAGAACGCATTCGGAACGTGTGTGTTCACTGTGTGTGATCAGATCACATTTTTATTTCTAAAATTTACTTAATCATTTTTTAATTCATTTATTTTCAAATATATATATATATATATATAATCTCATGTGTTTGTTTGTGTGGTGTGTTGTTGTGTGGGTGTGGTGGTTTGTGTGGTTTTTGCTTTGTTGTTTTTTTAACTAAATTCATATATCTATTTTTTCTATTTTTTCCAAACAATATCCATATAGCCTACTTATTCTTCTATATTTCAAAAATAAATAATTTATTTATTTATCCTCTTTTTTTTCCAAATAAAATTCATCGAAAGAGGGGGGAGGGGGAGTTCTCAATAGATTGCAATTAAAATCAACTTAAGGACCATTCATTAAGGAACTCATCAAAGATTCATCATTGAAAAAACATTGATGGAAATATTAAATGAAAATAGGTCAGGTCCATTTTCTAATGTATTATGACAAAAATGTACGTTTTTGCACAATTTTTTTGTGGCACCCGTTTTTAGGAAACAAAACAAATTTATTTTGTATGTATATATGTATGTATGTATGTATGTATGTATTTTGTATGTATTAGACTCTAGTTGGGAAATTAGTTGGGAAATTGTTGGTGAAAGAAAGGCAATGGAAGGTCTTAAGGTTGCCTCCCCCCAATCAACTTAAGTTCTTATTGGAGATGAAAAAAAAATTTTAAAAATACAAAATCCCAAATCATTTTTGTATTTACTTACATGGAAGTTGTTGCACAAATAAATAATAATCAATTTGTTTCTTTGAACCATACCTAGTAGCAAATAAAACACATTTTATGACAAAATGTGTGTGCATATTTTCAAAAAGGGAACATTTGCAAATGTGTGTCTTTTAGAACTTTACATTCTAAACCCTAAACCCTACATTCCCATTTTGTTGCATTTGGAGCTCTAAACCTTTAAACCTTACAGGCCTTGTTTTGTTGCATTTGGAGCTCTAAACCCTAAAACCCAACATGCCCATTTTGTCTCATTTGGAGCTCTAAACCCTAAAACCTGACATGCCCATTTTCTTGCATTTGGAGCTCTAAACCCTAAAACCCTACATGCCCATTTTCTTGCAACCCTAAACCTGATCCCAAATTTTTTAACTTTTTTTCCCATGATATTCAATAAGTCTCGCAGGAAAGAATTGAAAAACTTAAGTTGTAAGCCAATCACTACTACTAAAATTGATTTGCATTGTCATCCAACCTTTCCATGCACAAGAAACAATTCTTGTTCATTCCATTACATGATGATATATTCACAACAATGTGTATACATGGAAGTTGTGAAGAGGATGTAATCTTCTTGTCCACAAAAAACATCTTTTCTCCCAAAACCAACATAAGTGTGTTCCCAAAAGTATAGGGGACAGGTGGATATATTGTTCAACAAATGTTAAATATTTCCTAATAAAACAAAAGTCAACACTAATTCAATCCACAAAGGTCTAAATAAAGATGTGGAGGCATTTTGAAAATAATGACTAAAACAACAAATTAAACCTTGAGCATGCTTTATGTACACAAGTAAGTGTGTGTATGTATATATATATATATATATATAATATTCTCAACAATTTTGATCAAAATTTCCCAATTTAATAAATATCGACAATTTATTTACAAAGAACATACAAAACAACATCATTGTAATGACCTTTCTTCACAATTGGCTTTTTAAAAATTATGTATAAATGTCTTCTAATATAATAGATTTTCATGTAAACTTGAAAACGCACATGTTAAAAAATAACCTATTATTATTATTATTGTGCAAAACATGGATGAAACACATATGGGAAAAATTGTAGTTCACCTATTCTTCCAACCAACTTACTATAACATTTGACCCAACACCATTTTTAATATTATTTTTCATATAAATTGAACACAATTTTAAGTTTTTTACATTATGGTGGATTTGGAACATTTTTTATATAAGGATTCAACCACAAATTGCAATGTAAATGAAGAAGTCATTTACATGTACAAACCCTAAACATGGGCAATGAAAACATCAATGAATGTAGTTTGGGCAATCACCTTGGCAATGAATGTTTTTAATGGCATCTACTTCCCTTTCCTCGTCTTGAATTATGCAAGTGCCAACTGAAATTCATTCTACATTGTTCTAGCCTACCTACCTCCCTAATCTACTTACTCCCCTATTTATTTAGGTAGGTAAGTAGGTACCTAATTCAACCTACCTACCTACATGGATAGGTCAAACTAGGTACCAATATCCTTAATTTGACCTACCTATCTAGTTGTACTTATTTAAATGGGTAGATACTTAGCCTAGGTAGCTTAAATAAGTTGGTAAATATTTAGTATTACTAACTCACCTATTTAAGTACCTACCTCCCTAAATATTAATTTAAATTTATTTGGTGTAAATTTAAATTAATGTGCCACATGTCACAATATAAAACCATTAAAGCATATGAATACAATTGCCTATATTGGGTGTCTTTTATTTCTCAAATATATATATATATATATATATATATATATATATATATATAATGCATTTGAATGTCATCATGTGTTAATATTAAGGATCCCAAGTGGCAAAACATCAACTACCACCAAATTAGTTACAAATTAATTACAAATGGTCATACATATGAAATATTTTATATGTTAGATGAAATCATATAAATATTTTCCATGTGCATTTATGGATTGATGACATCACATCATTACTTGCGACTCATTTGCGTTTGTGATTAGTTTTAGGTGAATAAAAAAATCTTAATTGCCTAGTGTCACTTATGACTAAAAAATAATTGCATAACCCAATTGCAATTTAAAGCTTTTCTTCTAATGATCAAACCATGTGCAAATTAATTTGCATAAAAACACATAAAATTTGCAAAATAAAAAACATTGTGTGCCATTAAGATGGTTCTTATAATTTGTGATGTGCGTGTGTAGATAGCAATAGTTGTAAAAATTGATATGGTAGCGCATGACAAAAAACCTACTTATCTCATTGTTATTTTTTTAAAGTCATCACTCATAGTGTTTCCAATTTTTCTATGGTAGAATTTTCTTTCAATAAAGGGTAAAATTAACTTTTTTCTCCTAGCCCCATTCCATCAAAACCACAAATGTGATATTACTTGTAAATGAGGAAAATTAAAATTTTACAATGATTTTGACTTGTTGGTGACTTGTTTACAATGTCATATGCATCAAGCAAGCAAATACCATCCTATTTTGAGAAGCAACTAGGAAATAATAGTTTGAATTATTATTTTTAGTGTGTGTAGTTTGATTGAAAGAATAAGGACCCTTGGAAAAAATTGTGGTCATATTTGTTATCTTTTCATAAGTTGTCATGGAACCAACAAGACATTAGAATGAATCTTGTACATTCTAACCATATGTTTGTGACTAATGTGTGATTAGTGTCCAAAGCAACTCAATTTGTAACTACACTTGTACCAATTCTATATGGCACTTTAGTTGCAAGTGTTCATAATCACATATACAACTAAACTTTAACAAATCCAAATTTTAGTCATATATGCAATTACAATGTGTGACTACCACAAGTTTAGATGAAAATATTGTTGAAAATGAACAAATGTCATTCATTATGATTGGCATCCATTGATGATTGACAACTAAGTTACTTTTGCAACTATATACATAAATGACTAAATGGCACTTAGTTTTTTGCTATTGTAATTTAAAGTGTATGGATTAATTAATTAATTGGTTAATAGGTTGTTAAAAAAGGCAATTATGACCTAGTTAGTAAACTAAGCTAAATAAGCTTAATAGGTTAAGTTAAATTCGGTAGGCTTATGTACATTGGTAGCCTAACTTAGCTTACATACTTAGTTAATTGGCTTAAAATATCTATAGGTAGTAGTATATAGGGTAATTTACTAGACATAGTTAGTAGGTTAGGCTATGAGGGTTGGACCTAGTTAGGCTAGGTAAGCTAAGTAGATAGTTGGTAGTCTAGATTATCAATTAACTAATAGATTAAGTAATAGGTAGTAAGTATGTTAATTAGTTTATTGTACATGTGTGGATATGTGATCATGTTTTTATATTAATTTAATTAATTAGATATGTTAGGTAATAGGTAATAAATGGGATAGGTAACTAGGTCAACTAAATAAAAGGTATTTAATTTTGTGGATATGTCATAGTGTTTTTGAATTAATTGATTAATTAATTAGCTAAGTTTTTTAAATAATTTATTAAATGTATGCTAAATAATTAATTTATTAAGTAGGTTAGGTAGTAGATAGTAAGTATGTAGCTTAAGTAGTATGTAATAAGTAGGATAAAACCTAGTAGGTAATAGGTAGGTTAAATTGTAAAAATTTTATTGTGTGGATATATGATAAATTTTTATAGTAATAATAATTAATTAATTAGATAGGTTAGGTAATTATTTTATTAAATGTAGGTTAAGTAGTAGATAATAGGTATGTAACCTAGGTAATATGTATTAAATAGGATAAATGGTAGGTAGTAAGTAATTAGGTTAAATAATAGGTATTTTATTATGTGGATATGTCATAGTGTTTTAATATTAATTGATTAATTAATATGGTAGGTTAGTTTGTAGGATTTAGGTAATAAGTAGGATATATAGTAAATAATTAATAATTTTATTTATTTTTAATAGTGTGGAGATATGATAATGTTTTTGTATGGGACAAGGATGTGATAGTGTTGTAATGTTGTAATGTTTTCTTTTCATTACAATTTATTCCCTATCCTTTGTCTACAACTTCAAACTTGTAAAGTATATAAATAAATAAAAGTGTGAACAAGATTCATGGTATGCACTATCAACATATTGCATGTACCTTTTAGGATGAGTTAATAAAAAAAGCTTGTGCCCAACAAAATAAATAGGATCCTACCTACCTACCTAGCCTATTTTAGGTAACCTATTATAACCTTGCCTAACCTACAATAAATTATAATTAGTTAGTTATAAAATTTTAATGCTATAATTATTATATTCAATTATTATAATTATAATATATTTTTCTTGAACAAATGAAAAATTGCCACATGTTTTATGGCCATTGGTTATTTAAACTACCGCATGGTTAAATTCAAACCACCCATCAATGAGACATTTGGTAACATGTGATTATCCCAAATGTAATTGCAAATATAGTTGCAAATTAGGGTTCCAAATAATACTAAAAATAATCCATGGATGACAAACTATGGCCTAATCATAAGGTTTGTAACTACACTTTCAACTTCATGGCAATGTCATGTCTTTTGTGACTAATTGTTTTATGGCACTTGTCCAAAGGACTAGGTTATTTCTAATCGTGTATGTCCATTACAATTACAAATCAATCACAAATTCAATTGTTGATTCTAATGAAAGGATGAGCAATTGAATTTTGCATTCATGGGTAGGAAATGAAGATTTTAACAATAGGAGCCTTTAGCCAGTTTGTCAAGCAAAACAAACATAATAAAATTTTCACAATATCAAATTAAGTCAATCTTTTTCACAAGAATTATTTATTAATTAACAAATATATTCCAAAGCTGAATTAAGTATAACCCAATTATGTAGATGGAAGAACCAATTGAAAAACCATCAAACAATGGTAAAAATTACCATAAAAGTTAATAATTGGGCTTGGGTGCTAGTTTGAATGCCAGTTCAATCCATAATTTTTTAAATTATAATTATAAATTCAAGTGCAATAAATTTCAATGAATCAATTGTAACTTATAAATGCAACACCAACATTTTTTTGAAATGCATTAATTTTAGTAAATAAGCTACCCACATGTAAATGATTAACTAATTTCATCTCCTTGTTGTTGTGTTCTACCAATGACAATTAACAATTTTTATTTATTTATTTATTTTATGTTTTCATACAATTTTCAATAATTCATCATTATTTATTTCAATGTCAAATTTAATTTAAATTAATATACATTTCATGGACATGAAAAGACACATATTAATTTGTTTTTTCATATCCATGTTGGTGGAACGGAACAAGATTGAGGTAGTTATGAAATGCATGTAGTTATTAAGAAAGGTGGGAAAGAGTTATTAAGAATGTTAACAAGAAAAGGAAATAGTTATTAAATAAATTTAAAAAGTAGTTAAGCTTGAAAGTGAGGTAGTCAAGCTTTTATTTTTTGTAATAATTGTCTTTTGATAAGTTGTGTGAAGAAACCAATAATGAATGTATTTTTGAATGACTTTTGCCACTACTTATAAAGTAATGATGCATGGCCTAATATTAGGGCTTGATAGCCGTTGAAAATCATAAGCCATTCCTTTGCAAAAAGAAAATAATCAACATGAAAATTCCACGTTTTATTGAATTTCAAGAAGGAAATATACAAGTTTGGGAATCTCATGAAATAATATGCAAATGAAAATTCATATGGGTTATGTACATCACAAATTTATAGGCTTCATGAGTTTGTTCCAAATCCATGCAAAATTTATTATTTCATAGGTTCATATTGTTTAAACACAAAGGTAATGCATTATTTAAAGATGGAAGTTGTGTGCACAACTTTCGTGTGTAAACAATATGAATATGCATACAACATCCATGTGTAAACAATACAAATAGGCATATGACATTTGTGGTTAAACAATGTGCATGACATCAATGTTTAAAGAATATAAATAAATGAATGACATTCATGTCTATTCCATATGAACCTATGAAAAGTACATTTTGCATGACTATTATTGTCAAATCATGGCCCATGTAATTTGTGATTAGTGTGGCCTATGATGTTACAAAAATGCAATATAATCCACCTTTCCATATATGTATTGATTAAAAAGAAACACATAGAAAGCTTATAATTACCATTGTCTTTTTTGAACACAACCAACCTTTGAAATTTGTTTCTATGTAATACCACTTTCAAAAGAAGTTTTGTATTAAACTACAAAGGCATCACTTTTAGTGTGGTGATGGTGGTGTAAAGGTATGCACACATACACTAAAAAGGTTAAATCCCTTTCCCTACACACTAGAAACTAACATTTTTTCCATCCATGGAAACCTAAACCTAAAACCCTACAAAAATCTAAAACACTAATTTTAATGATTTTTTAAGGTTTTAAAGCTATAAGTTGTAGATTAGGCCAAAATTTTGATTTGAATCACCTCATTAAGTATACATAAACATGAGTATAAAACTTTGAAACATTAAATATTCAACCTAACCTTAAAACCTTCCACCTAACTAAAACATTTTGGTATTTCTTAATTATTTGGTTATGCACTTTTAAAAATATGCAAGGATTCATAACTTGGAGGTTATTTGTTGTAATTTCCCTAGGTTTGAACTTTCAAAATGAGAACCTTGTTCATCAATTTTAAATATATATAAAGTAATTAAAATTATTTAAAATTATTATTTAAAAATTTCACCTAACTATTAAATTTTTGGATACTTTTACTTGGCTAAGAAAATTGGATCATTTCTCAATATGTTTAGATTTGTCATTTGAGGTTGTTTATTTCAAATTATTTAAGGTCCACCTTTGAGAATGAAAATGTTCATCATAGATTTTTGAATGTTTGTCTTGAACTTAAAACCTTTGCCTAACTCAAATTTTCAGAGTTTTTAATTTGGTAACAACATTTTTTTGCCCTTTATGCCAAAAAAAAAAACTAAAACTCATACAAAGGAGTTTTTGGGGAAATATTAACCCAAAGTTGCAATATTAAGAATTTTTAAAAAATAAAAATCATTAGATTTAGAGGATTATAACATGTTGTGAGCATGTTGCTAAATGTAGCAAGATTCCATTTGTAGCCAAATTTGGTTAAGTCTTTGTGGATGTTAGCTAGTTCACTTATTTCACAAAATTGAAAAAATAAAACAAAAAGAAATTATTGGTTAGTTTTAAGGTCTTTCTAAAATATGCATGGATTCTTAATTTGAGGTTGTTTATACTAATTTGCCTAGAGGTTTGAACTTTCAAAATGAAAACCTTAAATAACAATTTTTTAAATAGTTGATCTCAACCTTTGAAACTTCATTTGATTAATTTCTGACCTTTTAATTGGCTAAACATTAGGTTTTCTAAAAATGTGCATGGATTTTTAATTTCCATCATTAAAATAAAACTTAGCATTTGTAACCAAATTTTGCAATTAAAAAATGTCATTTGCAACTATGTTTTGGTTGCAAAATTGTTGTTTTTTTCTATTGCATAGGTTTGAAATTTCAAAATCAAAACTTCAATGACCACATTTTTGAAATTTAAACTAAACCTAAATCTTCACCTAACTAAAAGTCTTGATACTTTTTACTTGATTAAGCTTTGAATATTTTTGGAATATGCATCAATTCATGATTTGATGTTGTTTATTCTAATTTATGAAATTATACAAAGTGTGAACTACATTGTATTTATTAAGGTGTAATTTCAATTGACATATGTATACTCCATCTTTTTTTTGTTAAATTTAATCATTTTAAATTTTTTTCAAAATAATTAAAAATGTGTGTTTTTATCATTTTATAATTGCCAAGGTACTACAATAATTGTTGTAGTATTATCATACAATTTTTTTTCAATCAATTAATTAACTTATGTTTCACATTGCTATGCATTATTAGTGATGATCACCCACATAAAAAGGAAGGCAAGAACAAGATAGACAACAAGATACAAATAAGCCCAAAAGAAAAATAAAATTGAAAATGGAATTTTGTCTATGATGAATTATAAATTTGAAAAGTTCATTTTGACAAATGATATATTCCCAAATATTCCATTAAATTTTTAATTTTCCTTTAGAAAACTTATTTTTGAAATTTTCAATTGTTTTGAAAAGAATATGATTGATGTTGAATTGACATAGCAACTATGGTATTTAATATCATCCAAAGTAATTATTTTGTGTCATATTTGACTACCTCTTATTTACACCTTTACATTTTTATTAGTCACCATGCACATAATTTTGAACCTTGAATCTAACATTAAAACCATATTATGACTTTTTTCCCCATCAAACCCATGAAAAAATGAAATGAAAGAACAAAAACATCCAACATTTGGTGCTTCATGTGGATCGTGAATTTGTTAATTTTGTACATATATATTTTAAAACTAGCCATTTTGTTAAGAACAACAACTTTAGCTAATTTGTTATCAATTTCATGTGTCTTGATAATGACATATTGCAACACGTGTCTAAGAAGCCAATGTTTGCAACTTTGATTTAGGACACATCTAGTCACAATTGATGACAATACTTGTGGCACTTTTTCACAAGTTGCCCAACTTCTTGGAAATGAGACAAAACTTTGAAATGCCATTGTTTGTCGACTATAATAAAATGCAATGGTATTTTGGTAAATCAAACCATCTTACATCACAAACTTGCGCGCTTCGTGTATATGTGATTTTACAACATCTTAACAATGTGTTTAAAATTAAATGTTGATACAATCATTGATACAATGTTGTGATGACATTGTAACACATTGTGTAGATTGATCATTATATTACAATGCCATTAAAACATCATATCAATGATTAATCAACATTTAATCTTGAACACATTGTTAAAATGTTGTAAAATCATATATACACAAAGGGGGTAAGTTTATGATGTAAAACAACAAAATATTATTTGCAAATTTGTAATTAAAAATGAATAACAACATAAATCACAAAGGGGCCATGTGGATAAGGCAAATATGGGGTTGAAAATCAGCATGAACATCCAACCCCAAATCCTTTTGATAACAATTCTTCTCTTGATAATAATTTTTCCTGTTTTAAATAATCAACAAGTTCCCTTCTTTAAGTTTGCTAGAAAATATTGAAATTTTGACATGGTTGGAATTTTGAAAAAGTGAGCCCCAAATGCAAAAAATGATGTTCCCCATCCTTCAAGGAAAGTAGGAAAGGGACTTGCAACTTTAAGTCTTGTCACATTAGCAAACACATTGATTATATTAAAACCAAGGCCCCATAATGAAATGTTTATTTCCACTTGTGATATTGCATGTGGAATAGATGAACCTATTTGACATATAATATCAAACACTTTGTTATTAGTGATAGGAAAAGAGGAAAAATGAAGAAATAAGAAACACAAGATGCAAGACAAAGATTATTAGAAATAAGAAGAAAAAAATGTTCAATAAAAAAACCACCACCTTCATCTAATTCGAACTTTTATGCACTTGTGATGTTGGAGTAAAGGCATAATGGGAATCAATGACTTAGAAATATATTTTTTCAAAATTGCAATCAAAAGCAAATCAAAGGGAAAAAGAATGCAATGATACACTTGTTGGCTACACTCTTGCTTCCTTCATTGCATTCAATCACAAAAGCTAAAAAAGCTCTTAAAATCTTTCCAAAAAATTAACGATTAAAAAAAAATTCACACTTCAATTTGTAGTCTAAGAACCTTAACCATTTGTTGGTGTTTGGGTAAAGACTACTGTTGTGTGTGTAAAGTTGATGTATGTGTCAATTCACCCATAATTTTCACATGACGAATATAAAGATTCATTAGAAATTTCCTCTTGCTTTCTTTTCCTTCTTGCTAGATGAAAAACTCAAGGGATAGTGGGTTGCAACTTGTTATGAACCTTTAGTTTCCTATAATTTTAATCATCAACAACAACTGAACATATTTATTTAGTTGAACAAAAAGCTCGAGGGTGTGTTCACAATAAAATGACCAACACCCGCCCACTTGGTTACTTAAAAATGATTGTTTAATTTGAAATATTCTTAAAATATTCTCCAAAAATCTTTTAAAAACAAAAAAAATCTTTTATAAAAAATTAATACTATTATTTTAAGGTTTACATTCAAACTTTGCCCTAATTATGTCTTTTAAAAATATTTTCAAGGCCATTCACATGTGCTTTTTGTAGTAAAATTAGTGGTTACGAGTGTTCTAAAAGTGTTTTTGGGTGTTTTTCATTTATTAGATTAATTTTAAATTTATTCACATGTTCCCATGGTATAATTTGAATGTTATTATATAGATTAATTCAAAAATTTCAACAAAAATTTAAATTGCCACATAAAATATGAAATATTAAACACTAGTTATGATGTGAAGTGGTTGTTTTATTGTGAACTCACTTTTGAATCATGTACAATGTGTTCAAATTTCAATCATCAATTTTGTGTTCCATTTTGGCTATGTTACATTCAAATTTTTGGGGGAGAAAGTGTTACTTTCATGGTTCATTAGGATTTTGGTAAACATCTCATTTAATTTATTATTATTTTTGCATTTTAATGCACCTCCATTTTTTCTTACTGTCCATGGGGATTCCCTCAACATCCATTGTGTTTTTAGAGTTCAAAATGTTTTGTTTCCCTAACATTTATGAAACAATCATTTTTTATAGATTCATTCAAGTTTTGGGGGAAGAAAATGTTGTTTTCATGGCTCATTGGGATTTTAGTTTACATCCCATTTACTATTTTTTTGCATTGTAACGAGCCTCCAGTTTTTTCTTATTGCCCATGGAGATTCCCTTGATATCCATTGTGTTTTCAAATTTCAGAATATCTTATTTCCTTGACATTTTTGAAATAATCATTTTTTCCAGATTTTTTTGTTACAAAATTGTGAGATAGATCACCAAAAACAAATGCCCTACTAGGTTACTACAACTTCATGTAAAGGGTTAAGGTTTTCAATATCCTCTATTTTTTACATTTGTTTTATGTTGTTCAACCAAGGTCTATTACACTACAAGAATTCATGGCTTTTCAAGTGGTCCAATTTGCTTGCCATGTCCATTTTGACTAAAAGTTTGGTCAATTTGACTGAAGGCCCCTAGTGGCTAAAGTGACATGTCTATTTTGATTGGTTTATTTGATTAAAATGACCTTTTTGACTCCTTGGTCAATGTGACATTTAATCAAATATGACCAAAAGTGAACCTTTTTAGTCAAAATGGACATAGGTGTAGTCAAATGAGACATATTGTTAATTAATACATATAGTCAAATAGGACAAGATGTGTACATCTATAGTAAAAAAAGACAAAGGTGTAGTCAAATAAGACATGGAGCTAAATGGGACATGTACAACCATACATTTTGGAAAAGAAAATATTACATATAAATGTTTACAAGTTGTAGGTAAATCACATATAAATAGGTAATTAAGAGGTAGGAAATTAAAGTAGGGTAGGTAGGTAGGAAATTAAGGTATAGAAGGTAGGTAAAAAGGTAGGTAAATAAATGATAGGCCTAAATTAGCATAGGTACATTTATGTGAGCTTACATGAACCTAGGTTATATTTTAGGTGAACTTATGCTAACTTAAATAAGCCTTGGTTTGCATAGATTTAGTAGCTAGGTAATGTAAGGATTATGGTGTAGGTTATGTAGGGCAAATGTATGTAAAGCTACATATAATTAAGGCTTATTTAGGCCTACATAACCTTTACATAGGCCTACGTAGCTTGTATTTAAACCTACATAACCTTTCCATAAAACTACAATATAACCCCTACATAGCCCTTTCATATATAGGCCCACATAGCCTTTACAATATATAACCCCAATAATATTGGCCCTTATGTATGCTTAGGTACCCCCTTATGTACCTCTTAGTTACATGTATAACTTTCACATATGCTTACATAACCTTGCATAGCCTAAATAGCCATGCCCTACTTAAACCCGATAAAGGCCCCTATGTAAACCTAGTTAGGTGGCTACTACATAGACTTTACCTAGGCCTACATAGTGTGCATAACCCTTATATAGCCCTACATAGCTTTTACCTATGCCTAAACACAACCTTACATAACCTTACATAGCCCTTACATATTTCTTACTTAGCCTTATATAGCCTAACATACCTTTTACTTAAACCCTCCCTAGGCTTATGTATAGCCTACATAACCCCTAAATAACCCTACATAGCCCTTACTAATTATGCCTAAACACCACCCCTACATATCCTTGCATAATTCTTAAGTAGTTTTAAGTAGCCCAAAATCATAAATATTTTCTACCTAAGCCAACATATATAGCTTAACATAGCCCATACTTAGACCCTACCTAGGCCTACATAACCTTACATAGCCCCTAAGTAGGCCTAAGAAGCCCATACATATCTCCTACCTATGCTTACATAACATAACATAACCCTTATTTAACTCTACCTAGGGTTACATAATTTAATATAACCCTTATTTCGACCCTACCTAGGCCTACATAGCCTAACATAGCCCCTACCTAAGTCTACATCTAGTTGGTACATAGTCTAATATAATAGCCTAATATAGCATAGGCTAGGTTAGTACTTATGCATAGGCTAATATATTATGTAGCCCATGTTGGTATAGGTTATAACCTAGGCTAGTTAGTATATAATACATAGCATAGGTAACCTAGCCTAGGTATCCTAGTTAGTATGTTTGATCTTCCTACCTTCCTATGTCCCTATCTATCCCTCCTATCTACCTTTGTAAATAGTGTAAAAGAAATTGAACATGTTTATTACAATATGTTCACGAAAACTTTCATGTTATGATGGTGGTGGTGCAATGATAAGGACTTGACTTCTCAAAATGGAGGTGAGGAGTTCATGTCCCCACATTTGCCATCTTAGGCCACTACCTTAGTTAGGTGTCCTAGCTAATTATTCAAGTGGGTAGCCTAGCTACCTAGTTTAAGTAGCTAGGTTGATAACTAGGTGGGTTTTTTTAATAATACAAAATAAATTTAAATTTAAATTATTCATTAATTATTTAGGCTAGGTGGGTAGGTTAGTAGGTAAGGTAGCTAACTAGCTAAAAGGTAGGTAGGTGGGCAAGTAGGTAAGTAATTTAAAATTAATTACCAAAAATATTGTTGCCCAAATTTTGAATGATTAGTCAAAATGACCTAGTAAAAAAGACTAGGTCAAAATGACCTAATCAAAATGGACATGTTCAATATGATTTGTCCAAGACAACTTCCAATCAAGTTGAACAATTGTCACTTTTTAGTTGTTTTTTACTAGTTTTTCAAGTAAAAAAACCATGAATTCTTGTAATGATTAAGCTAAAACCTCTTCCTTTATTGCTTTAATTTTTTTGTTATCTACTTATAGGTTTCAGATTTTGGTTTCTTTTACCCATTTGATTATAGCCTTGGCTTTCTGTCTCCAATTTTAAACCCTTTCAAAATGGCACAATTGTAGCGTAAAATTGCAGTAAAAGAAACCATCCAAGTGTGAGTAAACACTCTTTAAAACTACATTTGTGTACGTTTGAAAAATCACAAGGGAAACATAATAGTTTAGATTGTTAGAATTGTTTTTGGAATATTTTCCAGTAATTGCTTAGTTTACATGCTCAAAGCTTGACACAAATCAATTTTTTTTTTACATGTTCAAAGCACTCAAACTTCAAGAATGGACAATTTTTTTTTTTTTTCAAACGTCTTTTTATTTCTACCAAATATGTTCCATTCCTTTTGAAAATTAAAGAAGATTTTAACATTGATGATTAGAAGGGCAAAAGGACTTGAATTGATGAAAATTGTTTTTATAACCCACTTGAACACATTTGACTCAAAAGTGTTTTTGACCTTGAAAATTATGGATTTTGAAAATGTGACTTTAACAAAAGTTGTTCATATATATGTAGTAAAGGAAATGAATTCGTAAGATACATGATATCAAATCAACTTGTAGTCAAATTTTATTTATATTTAAAATGCAATGTTAAATGGGGTATCCAAAATTTTAAATTTTAAATTATAAACCAATACAAAAATGACATGTGTCATGTACAATCCTTGTAAAAGGACTTTTACCTTGGTGCCCTTAGCTCCTTTAACTTGATTTCACCCCATAATTCCCACATTTTACAAGTTTAAATATTTATATTTTAATAAAAATATATTGCTAATGTCAGTGGGCCTCTTTTGGTATTTGATTATAATGTAACATCATCATCTCGAGGTCTTATTGCATCTTCTCCTACTTTGTTTTCACCAAGTAACACTATTGATCATTCAACTTCATTAAATCATGATGATGTTATGAGTGATCATGACCCCTTTCTCACCCCTAAATCTAATTTGCCCATTGTCCAACCCAAGTTAGAAGTCAAGAAACTGAATTATAATGCCACAATAAAATTTCAAGACTCTTGGGTTACAAAGTTTCCATCGGTAGAATTGTGTCTAGGGTCACATGGTAATTTGCATATAATTAAGTGCCTAATTTATTATGAGGTGGATGGGAAAGATAAACTTTTGCCTACTAAATGGGATTCATTTTGTAATCATGTAGGTCTTAAGAAGGCTGAGAACAACATCGGGACTAATGTGAAGAAAAAGGATTAGTATTACTCCAAGTATTTCAGGCATGCAACAAACCTGAATTTGTTGGTTTCTTGTAGTCGTGAATCTATTGATGCCTAAGTTGCGAAAAAGCAAAAAAATGATCCAATTTACCAATCTTGCATTTGTTGTAGCAAGGATGTTCAATGTTGGAGTATAAAACATTGAAGCCTTTGTATGACTTCTTATAACATTCCCCAAAAATAACAAGAAACATTGGAGTGATAGCTTTGGATGGACAATGGTTGAATTCATGCATCAAAGGTGATGTGGTCAACTAGAGTTATTGTGGGGGTTATTAGGGTACGTTGCTTTGAATTGCGATGAAGTTTTTAAATTTAATAACTAGTCTTGGTTGTTTGTCCATTATTATGTGGTGGAAAAATGGGTAAAAATCTCAAATCTCATTTTTTCAAATCGAGTGGTAGAGGGATCAAGGTCTAATAACCTAACTAAGGTGATTATGGAGGAAATGATGATAGGTGGCAGGTTGGCAAGGGACCATATTGTCGACAAGATCATCTCTTTTGGGGCAGATGGTGTCAATGTTTTCCAAGGCACCAAAATTGGCTTCATTGAACAAATCCATGACTAATATGCTTTTCATTCAATTGGGGTCCATTGCATGGCCCATCATACTAACCTAGTAGTGTAGACCTTGTCAAGTTTGCCTTTGGTGATTCGATTGGAAAATTTGATACAAATTTTGCATTTTTATTTTGTGCATTCAACTAAGAAGCATTTGGAATTCACGAAGCTTGCTGAAATAATGGAAACAAAAGGAAACAAAATACTTCAGAATGTGAAAACATGATGGATATTGATGTTTAGTCCTGCCAAACAAGTGATGACAAAATACATAACGTTGTTGTTCAAAATGGCCCTAAATAGCCCCACAAACCAATAGGCCAAAATGAATTACAAACACCTATGTGACCTTCAAATTTTGGTTATATTTACTTACATTTTGCCTTTGTTGGAGTTAATCCATTCTCTCATCAAGTTTGCACAAATGAAAAATGTATTTATGTGTAACTTGGTGGTAGTCATTAAGGTATGCCAAGGTGATGTCTATAATATGTATTGTGTACTTCCAGGTTCATTGCAAATAACTTTTGGGCATTCGAATCATTGTTGGAATTTCAACACGATAACATCCAAATGTGGTGGATCCTTGACCTAAATTCTAGAGTTCAATGTTTGGCATTTGAATTGAATGGCCAACATTGTTGGGCAATACACCAAGATTTGGAGACCATGATGCCATCACTTGTGAATGAAGACATGTTTGTAATTGTTGAATCACTGCTTAAAAACCAATGCATAGGTAATAATAAACCTGCAATTAAATTATTTTTTTTAGGGTTATCATTATTAACATAAAACTGGTGGTGAGATGCTCATTTTTCCATAATGTGGATCAAGTTGGTGATTTTAGGGTTAGGGATTCACTTGGAAAATTTTAAAAGTTGTTTTATTTCTAATTTTTAGATTTTGGATATGTTTAATGCACCTTGGGCAATTCATGGATCAAGTTTGGGCCCCTATGACATCCACAACAATTATTCTAGACTAAGTTGGTGTTTTAAGTTTAAGCTTTCATTTGGTTTTTTTTGGATTTGATTTCTGGTTTTTAAAGGTGTTGGATGTACATGGGCAAATCATTGTAGATCAAGTTTGCCTTTTAAAATAAAACCTTGATTTTGGATCAAGTTGGTGTTTTTAAGCATAAGGATTCACTTGGTTTTTATTTTATTTTTTGGATATGATCAACACATTGGATATACCTTGGCCTTTAGTTTTAAACCCAAACTTTAGGTCAAGTTGAATTTTTAGGATTAGGGTTTCACTAGGTTTAGGGTTCAATCTATTTTTAGGGTTAGGGATTTGGTAATTAAATTTTTTTTCCCTTTAATTTCTAGATTTGGGTTTTTGACGTGTTTTGGCAAGGTTTGAAAAGGCTTTGATTTGGGAATTGAAATCTCGATTTCCAGCCCATGGGGTCATGCATGTTCTTGATATTATGTATTTTTAATATTGGCTATAGTTAGAATGTGAAGCATCATTTGCCAAACACCTTGTAGTTATGAAAGTTACATCCTATTATGAAAAAATTCAGATCATTGATGTCCATGAAACAAATGTTTTCAAGGTGTTGAATGTTAATGACCTTGATTTTCAATAAAACATGTTCAAGTTCACAATGAAGTCGAGTGCAACATGTATGGTGCCACCTTTTGACACTAATCCTTCAATTTAGATGTGGTGCCTTATGACAACATTTTGAATATTAGCATTGAGCTTCCCAAAATATGTGAAGTTGGCTAAGTTGGTTATGGCACAAATAGTAGGTAATGTGGAGGATGACATGTGTTTTTTTACTTTAGCTTTCATGAAATCAAAACTTTGCAATAGGTTCATTACCCATCTACCTCTTGTTGTGTGCATGTTTGCACAACATTTTTATACATTGTAAAATTTTCTGTGTGCGGAATGCATTGAACAATGGAAAACAACATAACACTCATATTATTATGATGCATAGATGTTGGCTAGCCTATTTTTGTAACAATAGAACGATGATGGCTTATGTTTGTTTCTCTATGTTGAAGACAATGGCTATTAGCCAAACACTTTGGGTTGCCAACATTTTCCACCCCCTCTTTTCAATCCAATTGCAATGGATTTTGATCTTATGATTTTTTAAAAGTTATGAATGTAAATTAAATTGGTTTGTTTTTTGGGGTCACTTGTGCTAGAAAGGCCAGTTTTAGAGGTTCAATTCCCCCGCAAGTGCTTGTGTTTGTAATTGAATTATGATGTTCACCTATTTGTTCAACATTGTTAGGTCTTATTTGCTTTTGTCAAACCAGAAATACACTTCAATGATCGCTCAAAACATTACATCTCAACACAAATAATCACCATATTGAGAAAAAAATGTGGCAAATTGCCAATAAAACTTCACATAAAGTGTTGAAATCACCAAACAACTCCAAATATTTTCTTATCATAGCCAAATTTTAAGCTTTAGCACCTCTAGATATAGTTTTAGGGCCAAACTTTTCTTCCTATGGAATATCAAAGTAGTTATATTGAAAAATTATATTATCCAATGGGGCTAGTTTTAGTTCCCACCCAAATTGGTTGCTAGGCAAATTAACATCTTTAGATTTCCACAAGTGGTCCCATTGGCTACTTTACTAAAATGAAAAAAGCCCATTGGTATGAAATGTTGAAACTCAACATTTAATGCATAAGGTGTTGAAGTAATTATAGTAGTTGTACATGTAGGAGTAATGAAAACATATGTAGCAACAATGGAGGCATGCACACAGGCAAAATGAAAGACAAGGTGAAATTCAATTTATTAAAGAAATTGATGTTTTTTTGAGCCTCTTCCCCCCCTCCCCCCACCCCCTTCTCTCTCCTTCTTTCTTC